>Ga0315295_10005461_pt1 | contig 10845 bp, 11 predicted proteins | sample YL17G14_0_MG_FD_204453 | JGI IMG/M metagenome (GOLD analysis project Ga0315295, IMG submission 204453) | Sediment microbial communities from Yellowstone Lake, YNP, Wyoming, USA - YL17G14_0 | ecosystem: Environmental > Aquatic > Freshwater > Lake > Sediment | place: USA: Wyoming | collected...
GATTCCCTGCTTTGGGCTAACAACATCCACGAGGGTCGGCAACACACTTACTTTACCCTCAATACTCCCAAGGGCAGTATTGATATTAAGTTGCATCTGCCGGGCCGGTTTAATGTCTATAATGCCTTAGCCGCCGCGAGCAGTGCTTTTGCCCTAGAAATTGATATCCAGACCATCCAACAAGGCATTGAAAGTGTCTGGCAGGTGCCCGGAAGAATGGAATATGTACCTAATAATAAAGATTTAGATATTATTATTGATTACGCCCACACGCCGGATGGCTTCCAAAAGGTTTTTGAGGCTCTCCGCCCGATTGTGCGCGGCAAATTAATCGCTGTGTTTGGCGCCGCTGGCAACCGCGATAAAGCCAAGCGTCCCATCCTAGCGCAAATCGCCTCGCAATTTGCCGATGATATTATTTTGACCGAAGAAGACCCCGGCTCGGAAGATGCTCAGCAGATTATCAAGGAAATCCTGCCGGGTATCGATAGACACAAGTTCACGGAGGGGAAAAATCTGCATATTATTTTAGACCGCAAATCCGCCGTTCATCACGCGCTCACCCATGCCAAGCCCAACGATTTAATTCTTCTTTTGGCGATGGGAGCTCAAACTGTGATCGTCCGGGGCGACAAAAAAACTTCTTACAATGAACGGGAGGTAGTTCAACAAATTCTCCAAAGTATGTGATAATAAGCTGTTTAAGAGCTAATGTAAAAGGAGAATTATGGAATTTGATGAGAACCTGAACCCGGTAACTCCCCCCACCCAGCCTAATCCTTGGGACCAACCCCTGCCTTACACCGCCCCTACTCCGCCTTCTACTGCCACACCTAAACCCGGGGTTTTTCCTGTTACTCCACCCCCCGCCTCGATTTTCAATCTCCCTCCGGCAGCCCCTCAACCAACTCTCCCTCCGGCTACTCCACCCAAATCCGCTTATCCTTTCCCGGTGGCGGTTTTCACAATGATGTTCATTATTGCTCTGGCAGGATTAGCCTTCGCTTTTTTTAGTCAAAATAACTTATTTGGTTGGAGTAATTCTAAGGGCATTACCGTAACTGGCACTGGCATCGCTTACTCGGCGCCCGATGTGGCTAAGATTGATTTCGGCGTCCGGAGCGAGGCAAAAGATTTAGCTAATTCCCAAAAACTCAACGCCGACGCCATCACCAAGATCAAAAACGATTTGGCGCTCTTCGAAATTAAGCCCGAGGACATCCAAACCATTAATTATAATATCACCCCTGATTACATTTACCGCGCCTCACAAAAACCTGTCTTAAGCGGCTATACTACTTATCATTTTTTGCGCCTGACTATCCGCAACCTGGAATTGGTCGATGCCCTTCTGCAAACACTGGGTAATTCTGGCGCTACCGACATCAGCCAAATCCAGTTCACGATTGATGACCCAGCGGAAGTAAAAAGCGAGGCGCGCGAAAAAGCAATTGCCTCCGCTAAGGATATGGCTCAACAGCTAGCCAATTTGACTGGGGCTAAATTAGGTCGCGTCCTAGCGATCCAGGAAGAAACTGCCCCCACCGACAACAGCACTAGATTAGAAGGTATGGGAGGCAGCGCCAGCCCCGGCGTAGAGAGCGGCAGTTTATCCGTCACCTCTACTGTCACTTTGACATATTCTTTGAAATAAAACTCTCACTGCAGTACAGACATTCCAAAAAGGAGGCCTCTGCTATGTGTGAGGTACACAAGCCAGAGAAAGAGAAAAGGTCTGCCCAGAAGGGGGATAGCCCGGATAACCCACGGCCGCGGCAACTGCTCCGAGAGGCTCCTGGCTCAGTCATTGAAGATGTTAATCCCGAGATCGGCGATGTCAAATCTCTGGAAGAGCGTTTCAACAGACTAGCCGACCGGTGGGAAGCAGAAACCGCACTTGACTCTACCGCGCAGCAGTTTTTACACCCAGACTATCAAACCATCATCGAGATGGGGATGCCAGTTGTTCCTTACATCCTCAAGCGGCTCAAGCATAAGCCAGACCATTGGTTTGAGGCTCTCTGTGCTATTACTGGCGAAAATCCGGTACCAGAAGACTGTGCCGGCGATCTCCCCAAGAGGACTGCATGCTGGTTAGCATGGGGGAAGGCCCACGGGTTAATCTGAATGAAAGGAAAGGAGGCAAATATGCCCGACTATGCTCCCGGAAAACCTAAGGATTATGATTGCGAACCCGATCTCCTCAAAGCGAATCCTCTACCCAAAGAGGGACAGCAACCGCCAGCCGAGGTCAAGCAGCCGCCAACTGACGACAAAAAGCGGTATGACGACTGCAGCGACAACGGCTAAACCTCCCACAACTCCTTTTTGTACCTAACCTTAACGGAGCCACTCGGCTCCGTTTATTTATAGATATAGTCGGTTCAAGTATCTTGACGCTAGATTTTATTGTGCTACACTAGAGTTCCTCTGATTTGTTGTTCTTTTAGAGGTATTACCTCATCAAAATAAGAAAGGAGGGTGGCCAAAATGTGTGAAAGCAAACCCCCTGAGGAAGCCAAAGAAATAATTCCTCCTGAACTGGCTCCTGTCGAGAGCATCCCAGAGGAGGCTCCACCTGCTGCCGAGGAAGCTCCTGCCGAGGAAGCTCCTGCCGAGGAAGCTCCTGCCGAGGAAGCTTCTCCAGCTCTACCCGAGCCAACCGCCCCACCGGGCCAAGAGCCCGGTTCTCCCGAATCAAAAGGCTGCTAATTCAGCCCGCAGCACTCGCCGCACTTACCAACACGGAGCCACCACCCGGCTCCGTTTATTTTACAGACATAAACCACCAACTTAGCTTGACGGGGAGAGGAATCCCCTGGCCCGGAAGCCCCCCAAAAAAATCCCAGCACCTCACACGCGCCCACTCAAGGGCGCGTTACTTTTACCATATAATCCCATATTAGGCAGTATACACGGTATATACCGTGTATACTGTTGGACGCGTGAATTTTATTGATATGCAAAGGGTTCGAGAAGAAAATCAGGGAAGAAAATCAGAAAAGTAATTAAGTTATAATTAAGGTATGGCACAGGGAAGGAAAAAATTAGTTCTAATTGATGGCAATGCCCTGGTGCATCGGGCTTTTCATGCCTTGGCTCAAGCCAACCTCACCTCCCCTACTGGTGAACCCACCGGGGCAGTTTATGGGTTTGCCATGATGCTCCTAAATATCTTTACTAAACTCAAACCGGACTATATCGCCGTGGCTTTTGATACCCATGCGCCCACTTTCCGGCACAAAGAGTACAAAGAATACAAAGCTACCCGCATCGAGGCTCCGCAGGAGCTATACGATCAGATTCCCCGCATTCAGGAATTAATAGAGACATTTAACATCCCCATGTTTACTAAAGACGGTTTTGAAGCCGATGACATTGTGGGGACTTTGGCCCACCAAGCTCCGGATGTGATTGATACTTATATTGCCACCGGCGATATGGATGCTTTGCAGTTAGTGAACAAACACACCTTTGTCTATGCCCCACGCAAAGGTTTTTCGGATATCGTTATTTACGATCCGGCGGAAGTAGAAAAAACTAAAGGCTTAAAACCCACCCAAATTATTGATTTTAAGGGATTGCGCGGTGATCCGTCAGATAATATCCCGGGCGTGCCTGGGATCGGAGAGGTAACGGCGAAAAAACTGCTGGCGGAATACGGCAACATCGACAAAATTTACCAACATCTAGACGAACTACCCGAAAAAACCCGCGATCTCCTCACCAAACATAAAGCCAAGGCTATCCAAAGCAGAAGCTTGGCTACTATTATGATTGATACCCCCATCAAATTAGACCTTAAAAAAGCGGAAGCGGTAGAATTTGACGCCAACAAGGTGAAAGATTTGTTCTTCAAGCTCGGGTTCAAAAGCTTAGTTAGCCGAATCCCTGAAGGGACTCTAACCGCAGGGAAACAAGCATCTTTTTTTGAGACTCCCGCCTCCGCCGGTCGGCGGATGGCGGACACCAAACGAGCAGCGGACTCACGATTCCCCGCCAGCTTGCGGAATAAGCTAAGTTACACCGAAAAATTAGATCGGGATTTAGACCCGATCCTCCGCCGCATGGAAAAGGCCGGCATCTTGCTGGATGTTGAGTTTATCAAAAAACTGAATAAAAAAATCTCCAAAGAACTCGCTGAACTCACCCAAACTATCTATAAAAAAGCGGGTAAAGAGTTTAATATCAACTCCCCTAGCCAATTGGGCGAGATCTTATTTAAAAAATTAAAACTCCCGACCACCGAGATCAAAAAAAAGAAAATGGGCTATTCCACTGCCGTTGGCGAATTAGAAAAATTAGCCGAGCACAGCCCGATTATCAAATACATTTTGCAGTATCGGGCGCTGGAAAAAATCCGCAACACCTATTTGGAAACCCTGCCCACACTAGTGGATAAAAATAATCGTATCCATACCACCTATGCGCAAGATACTTCCACCGGGCGCTTGAGTTCGTCTAGTCCTAATATGCAAAATATCCCGATCCGCAGTGAATTAGGTGCCGAAATCCGCAAAGCTTTTATCGCCCCCGAAGGATATGTCCTAATTTCAGCCGATTATTCGCAAATTGAGCTTAGAATTGTCGCTTCCCTCTCTAAAGACACGCGGATGATCGAATCTTTTAATAACAACGAGGATATCCATTCTCGGGTGGCCGCGGAAATTAATGGTGTTACCATAGACGAAGTTACCAAACAGCAACGCCGCGATGCCAAGGTGATTAATTTTGGTTTAATTTATGGCATCAGCCCCCATGGCTTGGCTGCCAATACTGGTATGCGCTTTAGTGAGGCTAGCGATTATATCCGTAAATATTTTGATCTCCACCCCGGCATCAAGAAATATATGAAAGATATCGTGGCTTTTGCCCAGCAACAGGGTTATGTGGAAACTCTGTTTGGCAGAAAACGCGAAATTCCCGAATTATCCTCGGGTATTTTAGCTGTGCGCAATGCGGCACAGCGGGCGGCAATCAATATGCCGATCCAAGGCACAGCCGCGGATATTTTGAAAGCGGCGATGATCGAGCTGGATAAAAACCTGCCCCGGGTTAGCCCGAAAACTAAGATGCTTCTCCAGATTCACGATGAATTAGTGCTTGAAGTGCCGCAAAAAGATGTCAAAAAGGTAGCCAAACTAGTTAAAACCGTGATGGAAAATATTTACAAGCTGGATGTCCCCATCATCGCCAACATCGAATCGGGTCCCAACTGGGGAAACACTAAACCCATCACAATAAATTAAGAATTAAGATGGAGATAACTTAAATAACCTCCTATAATACAGGTGCGATGATTATACAACTATACAAATTCGGCACCATCCTAATATCTCGACCAGATGGCCGAGAAGCTTTTCTGGCATTTCAACCTACTCTTCGAGGCATCAAACCTAACGAACAGTTGGAAGTTGATTTTACTGGTGTAGATGTGTTTTCCGTGGGCTGGGCAGATGAATTCATAACACCGTTATTCAAAATATACCCTAACAGAATAACTCTGCTTAATTTAGACAACGCCTCCGTTAAAGCCACTTTGGAAATGCTAGGATATTTACCAATCAAAAAATAATGGAAAATATCTACAAACTGGATGTGACGATTATCGCCAATGTCGAAGCCGGCTTAAATTGGGGAGAAACGGAGTATGTCCAATAGTCTTTCCCAGAAACAACACCCAGTATATTAGTTCTCCCATCTCCGTGCTATACGTCTGTTCCAGTAATATAGACGGCCGTTTTACAGAGGAAAACAAAATTGGTCTTGACAGCATTGTAATACCACCCGTATACTAGTGATATATATCATTTAATTATCCAAATAAAATGGTTGAGACAACAATAGTCAAACCCAAAAACAAAACTCGGAGCGCCGCATACCCAAGTATGGGCATAGAGGAAGCCATTAGTGCCATCTCAGACCTCCGCAAAGACATGGGGAAAGGCCCTTACAGCAGAGAAACCGCGGCCCGAGGGATGGGGCACAGCGGATTAAGTGGTGCTGGAGCAGCTAAAGTAGCAGCATTGGTTCATTATAGGTTGCTAGAACGCCAAGGGAATGTTTACAAACAGACTCCCCTAGCGGAAACCATCATAAATCCCCTTAATGAAGAGGAGAAAATGGCCGGCCTAAAAACCGCTGTATCTTCTCCGAGACTCATCCAGCGCATTCTGACAGATTTCCAGGGGCAGAGCATGCCACAACGGCTAGATGCCGTACTGGCCAGGAATTACGGAATCAGTGATAAGATGGCCTCAACTGTGGCAAAAATCGTGGTGTCTTCCCTTGAATACACTGGGCTACTCAAGTCTGGCGTCTTGGGCGAGCCGGCGTGCCTACCTGAGTTGTCTAATAGAATCACTCCCCCAGCACATTTACCTACAGTATTACAACACTATGCTACAGGGGGCACCCCCAATGTGCCCGAACAAAAAATCATTTTGCCCAAATCAGGAATCGTAGTATTCTTCCCCGCCAAGTTCGACTATCTGTTAGCTATGGGAAATTTTGCCAAGCCCCTAGAAATGCTTGATGAGTTAGCAGCCAGCAAGGATAAAATACAGGACGATATCTCCAATAAAGAATAGGCAGGATGCTGGGGTCGAGGCAGGGAAAAAATTAGGAAAGTACTAAACTTATAAAATAATTATGATTAGTTTGGAGGATATATGAGGAAAATCACCCAACAACGAGATGGTGAATATATGCAAACTGCACTCAAGGTTATTTTGGACAACGACGGTTCATATCCAAGTCGTTTAATTATGGATGAAGTAGCCAAACGCCTGGATTTGTCCGATTACGAGAAAGAGGTGTACCAAAAGACCGGTTATGTGCGCTGGCAATCAATGCTTCACTTTAACTCGATTACTATGGTTAAGGCTGGATGGCTCAAGAAACATAAGGGTTCTTGGTATATCACCCCGGAGGGCGAGGAAGCACTTAAACTTAGCCCGGAAGAATTTTACCACAAATCCTCTGAAAAATATCACGAATGGGAACTATCACAAACTCCTGCTGAAGAAGAGCGCCAGACAGCTATATCTGATCAACAATCCCTAGTAACTGGATATGAACAAGCGGAATCGGCCGCCAGAGAAGCAATCAAGGAGCAGATTAAAAAAATGAACCCATACGAATTCCAGGACTTAGTAGCCGCTTTGTTCCGCGGGATGGGCTACTACACTCCATTCATTGCACCTAAAGGACCTGATGGGGGCATAGATATAATTGCTTATAAAGACCCCGTAGGCGCTATGCCACCCAGAATACGCATCCAAGTTAAACATAGGGCTGACTCCAAAGTTACCAGACAGGAGGTAGCAGCGTTAAATAGCGACCTGCAAATCGAGGGATGTGTGGGCGTACTCGTTTCCACTGGAGGATTTTCAACAGATGCCACCACGGAGATACGTAAAGTCACCAACAAACACATAGAACAGATTGACCTTGATGCTTTTGTGGATTTATGGGAAAAGTTCTATGACGGTATATTAGATGATGACAAGAATCTACTCCGACTAGAGAGGGTTTATTTCCTATCACCAGAAGATTAATATTTATTAATGATAACTGAAGCCAGCCCCACCTGGGGCGATACTAAAGCCATGCCCATGAACGAAATAAAAAAGTGCCCTCTATGCGGCTATGAGCCTATATCAACAACTACTGACGGGACGCTGAACCAAGTGATCTATGTGAATTGTGACCGTTGCGGTAGATGCGGCGTAACAGACGAGTTTATATCTTACACTACACCGGAGGAGTTAAAGAAGTTTGGCCACATTTTGTCCGGAATTTCCAGAGAATTATCTGAGCATAACGATAAACAGCCATTATTTAAATATGAGGACATCAAGAATGGGCTTGAAAGTTATCTAGTTCCTCCCATTGACGACATAGAGGCCAAATCAATCAAGCTACTAAACGCAATAAAAAGGCGGACTAAATTTTTCGGTGATATTGTAGACATCCACCGGAACATAGACTATCCCCTAGCCTATGCCCAAAACGATCAAGAGCTCTGGGCAATCATAGACCTGTTGGCTGACTGGGGGTATCTGCAGAAAAAATCGGCCGACACTAGGTCCTCATATGTCATATTGACTGCGGCTGGTCTAAAATCGCTGACGACCGTGGGGCAATCACACGGTAATAAGGGGTTCGTTGCCATTTGGTTCCATGAAAAGATGGGTGCTGCCACAAAAGCTATCGAGGACGCAATACTTGAGAGCGGCTACCGGCCCATGTGCATCAAGGATGAACACTTCCCCGACAGAATAATGGATAAGGCGTTGGGGGAGATCCGGGATAGCAAATTCCTTGTGGTTGATCTAACCGGAGGGCGAGGCAGTGTCTTCTTTGAAGCCGGGTTTGCTATGGGCCTCAATAAAGACATTATTTACATATATAACTCTGAGGATGAGTCGGTTTCTGCGCTGGAATTCTACACCAAGCACTACCAATGCTATCCATACAAAACATCCGACGAGCTCAAGGAAAAATTGATGGACATTATCAAGGCTAGGATAGTGCAAACCGACTAAAAAGTTGCGCCCCATCACGAGATGAAACACCTGCTTACAATTCGCAATAACAATAAATAAATCCCTATATATGCGAAAGCCCGCCGGAATGGCGGGCTTTTCAATACAAAGGTGCATGAGATGCGGGTGAGGTGCGAATGGGAAGTTAACGACTTCCCTTCTTTTCCTGTCTCTCCTTTTCCTCCAACTTTTCCTGTTTCTTCTTTGCTCCCAAGTAGATCCTTTCCAGATCCGCCTGGCTCGGGGGAAGGTTGGGGGGAGAATCCCAAAAATGCTCCCAGACAGGGGCCAAGTGACCTTCGGCTACCTCCTCGAGAAGAACACGGTTGAATTGCCGGAGAGACGCAATGTCATCGGCAAACGCGCCAATTTCTATGGCGCTGATGAGCCCGTCCCGCCAGACCTGGACCAGACCCTCCCGAGCGATCCGGCGCATCTTGGAAACAGTAATGCAATACACTCCCGCTGCAGAGCAGTCCGCAGTCTCTCCCCAAGCATAAGGATCGCTCTGCCCCAGAAACTGGATTCGGTCATAACACCATTCGGCGCCATTAGCTAACCCAGCTTCCAATTTCCGGATCACTTCTTCTGCCTCTCCCCTTGATAATGCAGGGAGGGTGTGCTTCAGAATCTCGGTATGTGCTAATAGCTCCATTGCGAGCCCTCCTTTCTGACTGACTTTTTCCGACTGTCAATTGCTCTACTCTAACATTTCTATTCTACACTGTCAATAAAATCCGCTCCCAGAGCTGGTTTTCCCCTTGACGACAAATGGGTAGTACAATAATAGTGTGCGTCTTAGAACAAATTAAGGAAGCCCCGATGCTCCCCGATGCAACTTCGGGGAGAGCGGGGCATATCCGAAGGATAAAAAGGAGCGGATATGCCGGAATTACCGGAAGTAGAAACAATTGTCAGTGAATTAAAAAGGGCTCTTCCGGGGGCGGTAATTTTGGATGCCACATTTTCTCGCCCCAAGCTAATCAAGGGAATTTCTTATCCTACTTTCAGAAAAACCATCAAAGGAAGAAAAATCCAAAAAATTGAGCGGAGGGCTAAATACATTCTGCTTCATCTCTCAGGGGACAAAACCCTAATCCTTCATTTGGGGATGACAGGAAGGCTCCTTTTGCACCCTAAAAAAGAGAAAGGGCAGGTAATAAATCTCAAAACCAAGAAGAAAGAACCAGATCGTTTTATCCGGGGACAATTTTTCCTCAACAAAAATCGGACTCTAGATTTCTCCGACCTGCGGCTTTTCGGAAGGGTTTATCTGGTGGACACCGCTACGCTCCTCCAAAAAGAGCCAATCAAAAAACTGGGGATCGACCCGCTCTCCAAAGATTTTACTTATTCCCTCTTTGCCGAGCAGCTCAAAAAAAGAAAAGGAAAAGTCAAAACCATCTTGATGGACCAAACTTTTCTCGCCGGAATTGGAAATATCTACAGCGACGAGATCTTGTTCGAAGCTAAAATCCACCCTCTCTCCCCTGTCCAAAGCCTAAAACCCTCCCAGACTAAAGCACTATACTCTGCCATTAAAAAAATCCTCAAAAAAGGGGTTAAATATCGCGGCACTTCCGATTCCGACTATTTTGACCTTCGAGGAGAGATGGGAGGCTTCCAAAAACACCTCCGAGTCTATCGCCAGACGGGCAAGCCTTGTTTCCACTGCCGCGGAAAAATAGCCCGCATCAAAATCGCCGGCCGTAGTGCTCATTTCTGCTCGATGTGCCAACATCAACCCTGATCTAGTCGAAGGGCCACTTCTGCCCCGCCTGCCAAGCTTCGCTCTGACGAGCTACGCTTGGCTACGATATCCTCAACTGAAGTTTCAGATATCTTGCCAGCCACATTTTGCGCAAAAGAAGCTTGTCCTGCGTAGCTCGAGGAGCGAAGCATGGACGACCGCCTGGCTTCGCCAGAAATAACCCCTCCCCCAGCATAATTCAGTCTCATCCAGAATATGATATTTATCCTCTCTGGATATAGATTGGATTATGCGGGGCACCGCCAACCTCCCCTTAATAAAGGGGAGGAGAGGTGGGGATGTGAATTCCCAACGGCTCATTAATGAGCCGTTGGAATATACGATTCTGGAGTCAGCCGATGTACATCAGCTTCCCCAGAATGACGGAAACACAGCGCACCAGTCTACGCTATAGCGTATGCTCATGCGTTCTGGTTTCTAGCCAGGCATTGGAGCCTGAGTGTTTTTGTCCCCCAAACCGGGCATTGGAGGAGAGGCGTTCCGCCCGCTGGCGGAGAAAAGAGTAAAATAAAAGTGGGTGGAGCT
>Ga0315295_10005462_pt1 | contig 10843 bp, 6 predicted proteins | sample YL17G14_0_MG_FD_204453 | JGI IMG/M metagenome (GOLD analysis project Ga0315295, IMG submission 204453) | Sediment microbial communities from Yellowstone Lake, YNP, Wyoming, USA - YL17G14_0 | ecosystem: Environmental > Aquatic > Freshwater > Lake > Sediment | place: USA: Wyoming | collected...
AGATAATGGGAATCGAGGTGCTCGATCACGTGATAGTGGCCAGGCGCTCCTTCGTGAGTCTGAGGGAAAGGAAGTTGATGTGAGCTCTCTGCGGCTGGACGTCATGTGGCCCCGACTGCGCCCTCTCGTGCTTGCGGCCGCGCTGGCCGCCGCGCTCTCCCCGCTTGGATACGGCTTCTGTGAAGCGAAGTACGCGAGCGCCCGTGCAGAGCAGCAGAAGAAACCGAGCTTCGCCGAAAGATACGAGAGCGCGAAATATCTGATCTCGGCCGGACAACTCAAGGAAGCTGACGCACAGATCAAGAAACTGAAGGGGCAGGCCAAGGGAGACATCGAGAAGGCGATGGCCGAGGAAGCGCTCGCGTCCTACTACCTGGCCAGGGGCGAACTCTCGAGGGCGGAGAGTCACGCCTCGGCCGCGATTGACAGACACCCCGCCTTCTCCGCTGGTTTCAGGACGCGGGCCTTCATACGAATGGAGCGCGGGAACCTCGGGGGTGCGGAGGAGGACCTCCGCTCCGCCCTGAGCTTTAACGGTTCTGACACAAAGAGCCTGCGGGGGCTCGCGGAGACGTATCTTGCTCAAAAGCGCGATCCCGACGCGCTGCCCATACTCGAGAGGTACCTGGAAGTCGACTCCTTCGATGCGTGGGCGCAGGACAGCTGGGCCAGACTCATGGCGAACGAGCTGGGCTACCAGAGTTTCCCTCTCGATTACCTCCGCTGTCTAAGGAGCGCGGCCGTCAACAGGGCGGAGCTGGCGGCGATTCTCGTCGTTGCGCTGGAGATGGCAGAACGAGGCGGGTCCGCTACGGGCTCGTCTCCCGCGTCGAGTCTCTCGGTCGGAGCAGATCCGTCTCAGCTCGCGGGCGACAAGAATCGCAGAAGCACGGACTCCGAGGGCCGGTGGTACTCGCCGTTTGTGGAAAAGTCTCTGGCCGGGGGCCTGCAGCGCCCGTATCCCGACAGCACGTTCCGGCCCAACGACCTGGTGCGAAAGGGACTCCTGGCCAACGAGCTCTACAACTTCCTCGTGCAGGCGCGCGGCCAGAAAGTCGAGTCAGTGTTGGGGCGTCCGGCAGAGGGGCCGGCGCCAGTCTGGAGTGGCACGACCTCGCCCCGCACGCCGGGTTCAGGTTACTCGGACGTCAACGTCCTCGGGTACCTGTGGAGACCCGTGCGGGTCGTGGTGGAGCTGGGAATGCTCGAGCCAGAGTCGGAGACTGTCTTCGGCGTGGACAGCACGCTCAGCGGCGAAGAAGCGATGCGGCTCGCGAAAAACCTCGTGCGCCTGCTACATTCGCCTTGACCCTGCCACGCACCGGTGCTAGCTTTCATTCTTCTGAGACACGGCATTACTGCGCCAGGTGTTCACATGCACACAGACCACAGACAAGAGCTCAAGAGAATAACAGACACGTTCGGCAGCAAGACAGTGCTGGTCGTGGGCGACCTCATGCTGGATCGTTACCTGTGGGGCAGCGTCAGCCGGATTTCGCCGGAGGCGCCTGTGCCGGTGGTGGAACTGTCCGGAGAGACAACGAGACTGGGTGGTGCGGCCAACGTGGCGGGCAACATAGCTTCTTTCGGAGCACGGGCCAGAATCGTGGGAGTCGTGGGAAACGATGAGCAGGGAAAGAAGATCCTCTCAGAACTCGAGAAGCTCTCGATCTCCTCGCAGGCCGTGCTGATAGACTCCTGCCGGCCGACCACCGTGAAGACGCGAATAATCGCCCACAGCCAGCAGGTGGTCCGGACAGACATGGAGAGCCGGGCAGACCTCGGAACGCCGCTGGAGGAAGACCTGGCCGGAGTATTGGCGAAGAATCTGGAGGGCGCAGACGCCGTCGTGGTCTCGGATTACGGCAAGGGCGTGCTCACTGACAGAATACTCAAGTTTGTGACTGGCGAGGCAAAGAAGGCGGGCGTGCCTGTTTGCGTCGATCCCAAGGAGACGAGGCTTCTTTCTTACGTCGGAGTCACCGTCATCACCCCAAACCAGCACGAGGCAGGTTTCGCGTACGGCAGGAGAATAGTGGACGAAACGACTCTGCTGGAAGTGGGCTGGGGCCTCAACCGGAAACTCGGGTGCGACGCGGTGCTCATAACCCGCGGCGAGAAGGGAATGAGTCTGTTTGAGAAAGACGGGGTTCACACGCACTTTCCCACTGTGGCCAGAGAGGTCTTTGACGTTACCGGAGCCGGAGACACGGTGGTTTCCGCGTTTGCGCTCTCTCTCGCGGCCGGTGCAAACCTCAAGCAGGCGGCCTCCATCTCGAACCACGCGGCAGGAATAGTGATAAAGGAGCTCGGCACAGCGAGCACCAACGTGACCGATCTGATGGGTTCTTTCGATACGAATAGTGAGTGGGCAGGCTGGTGACCTTCGCGAGCGGGCGAGTAGTGGCAGCCACCCGGACTCGCGCAAGGAGCCTGCTCAGACTGCACGCCGGCACCCTCCGACAGATTCACGGAAAAGGTTGGTCGTACTTATGGGGCGGCTTCTAGGTAGTACCGATCTCGTCGGCCAGGTGAGGAAGGCGCAGGCCGAGGGGCTCAAGGTGGTGTTCACCAACGGCTGCTTCGACGTCCTCCATCTGGGCCACGTGCAATATCTTTCGAAGGCCAGAGAGCTGGGTGACCTTCTTGTCGTGGGGCTGAACAGCGACTCGTCTGTGAGAAAACTCAAGGGAGAGGGTCGTCCAGTCGTTGCAGAGACGGACAGGGCCGGGGTGCTTTGCGCCCTGAGCTCGGTCGACTACGTTTGCATCTTTGAAGAAGACACGCCGGACGCGCTCATACGCCTGGTCTCACCTGACGTGCTTGTCAAGGGCGGGGACTACAGGCCCGGCGACATCGTGGGTGCCGATTTTGTGAGAGGGAAGGGAGGCGCGGTGCACGTCATACCGACGCTCCCGGGCAGATCCACGAAGCTTCTCATAGAGACCATAGTGCAAAGATTCTCCCGCGAGGCCGGCGCGAACTGAACTACCCGGCTGTCCGCGTCGTCCGCGGCCGGCCGGGCACCGTAGCAGAGCCGTCGACCTGAGCATCACGGGAGTACTCCGAAGACGGTGCGGGAGCGGACGCCCCATTTTTACGCAACCTATTGACGCTTCTTTCAGTAGATTATTATTGAGAGGCACTGTCGTAGAATGTAGAATGCGGTCCGGGCGCAAAGCGCGCCTGTAGTGACTTTGGATGCTCGCGGACGGTGCCCGCCACGGTGCGTCGTCCAGAGTAGATCACGGAGGAGATCTATGTATTGCAGAAACTGCGGGAAGGAACTTGTACCGAGTGCCGAATTCTGCACAACGTGCGGAATAAGACTCCAGAAGGGCAACAGGTACTGCATGGTTTGCGGCGCCGAGACCCGGCCAGAGGCCGAGATCTGTGTCACGTGCGGGACAAGGCTGGGATGCCCCGAATGCGAGGGCAAGAGCTGGTTCGTGGCCCTGATCCTGTCGATCTTCGTCGGCTGGTTCGGCATCGACCGGTTCTATCTGGGGAAGATCGGGACAGGCATACTCAAGCTGCTCACGTTCGGACTGATGGGCATCTGGTGGCTTATCGACATCATCCTGATAGCCACGGACAACATGAACGACTCTGAGGGCCGCCCCCTGGTCAAGGGCAAGAACATCTGAGGGAATCAGGAACGGGGTGGCAATTCCTCATGGCAAGGCGAAGTCGATCAGCAATGTCCTTGCGTCATGTGGGATTGCGCCGGCGGGCATAGCGTTCGCGTGCCGCGTGTCTGAAAGACCGAATCTCCGGCAGTGCGGGTCAGGCGCCCCTGGACGAGGCCGCCAGCCCCTTCCTCGCGGCGCTGACTTCCGGCAGGTTCTTGTCAGCGTTCTTCCAAATCTCCAGGAACTTCTTGTACTGGACCGCCGCCCTGTCTGAAGCACCTTTTTCCTCGTAGAGTTTCGCGAGCCTGTAGTGGTACAGGGGATTGACCAGCTGCCTGCACTTCGTTGAGGAATCGAACCTGATCAGGCGTTCGTACTCCCTTATCGCGCCCTCCGAGTCTCCACTCCTGTGACGTGACCTCGCCAGAACGTCCCTGAGAAAAGGCAGATTGTAGGATATCACGTTCGAAGAGGCGACCGACGGGAGCTCCCACGCCCGCGTCTTCTGGCAGACGGCGATCGCGCTCTTTAGAGAGTCCGCTCTGAGATACGCCTCTCCTTCCAGCAGGTCGCCGTAGAAGACGATCCAGTCGGCCACGCCCGGATGTATCTTCGGCAGCAGCGATTTCATCTCGGAAAGCGCCGACCTCGCCGCGTCGATCCGATCCTGCTTCACGTCCGCGAGCCCGGAATAAAAGCGGTATTCGGCAGTGTAGAAGTCGGCGTACGCCGGCTGGAAACGGGTGATGACTTCGTACCACTTCTTGAAATGCTTCCGGCTGAGTTCGATCTCCCCGCGGTCGTAGTATATCCAGCCCCTCATCCAATCGGTTGCCGCCCTGAGCGGCTCGTTGCCGATTTCCGTTGCGAATCCCTCGGCCGTTTGTAGATCCAGAAATGACTTCTCGTGACTGCCGAGCCAATAGTGATAGAAGGCCCTCCACAGATTGCCCTCGGCTTTCCTGGCCGGAGACACGGCTCGCGCGGTGTACTGGTCAATCCACTTCAGCGTCTCGCCGTAGTCCTCCTTCAGAGCGTAGACGTAGCCCACCTTCCAGTCTGAGCCGAACTCCGGCTTGACCTCCGTTGCCTCTTTGTACCTGGAGATCGCCTGGTCGAGATCTCCCATTCTGAGATGTATGTCGCCCATGGAATCGAAGGGATTTGCGTCGCCCGGAGAAACTGAAGCGTATCGCTTGAAATAGACCAGGGCCTTCTCGTACTCTCCCTGCTCTGAGTATGTGTAGGCGAGCTGGTTTATGGCGGGCCCGTAGTTCGGGTCGAGCTCCAGAGTGTTCTCGAACTCGCCCACTGCCTCGGTGTACGACTTCCTGGCCCAGTAGTCGGACGCAAGGAAATAGTGCGTCATCTTCTCCTTGGGGTACCTGTCTGCCATGGTCTTCATAATCCTCAGGCGCTCCACGGGATCCTTCCTTATGTCCCGGGCGTAGGCCGCCTCGATGTAGAGACGCTCCTTGTCCGAGGCCTTGTTCGAGAAGGCCTTCGCTCTTTCGAAGGATCTGTCTCTCTCACCGCTGTTCCCGAGGTCGTTGTAAGCCCAGGCCGAGTAAAGGTGTGCCACTGCGAACGTGGAGTCGAGCTCTATGGCCTTCTTCAAGAAGACGAGTGCGTCTGCGAAGTAGAACTTCTCGTATTCGGCCCTTCCTCTGAGAAAATAGTTGTAGGCCTCCATGGAGCTCGTGGTGGCCTCTGCAATGCGGACGCGGCCCGCACCGATCCTGCGTCCACCCGCGCCGATGCCTCTCGCTATCTCCTTGCTCAGCTCGTCAATCTGCGCCTGCAGAATGCTGCCGACCCCCTCCCCTCTGGAGCTGGCGCTCTTCAACAGCGACTTGGTATCGACGTCCAGGACCTTGACGTTTGTGGCGAAGACGTCTCCGGCCTTGGTGAAACTGCCGATCACGACGGCCTCTATCCCGTCCATGCGGCAGAGCTCGAAAGCGAGCTCCTTGTCAATGAGCTTGACGTCGCCCTTGTTCATCTGTTTGAGAAGGTCGTACATTCGCTCGAGCGTTGCGACGCGCAGATACTTGGATTGTTCGAGACTGGTTATGAGAAGGCTGGGTATTGCCTCCTGCAGGTAGTCGTACGTCGCATCACCAGTCTGGTTTTCGAAACTGATCACTGCGATTGGCTTGGGTGCAGCCGCAACGCCGAGCCCCGGAATGTAGGGTTTCAACAGAAGAAATCCGGCGACGAGTGCGGCGACCACCCCTGCGGGAATGGCGAGTTTTCTGAAGAGCGCCTTTCCCGCCTTCGGGCCTGCGCGCTTCTTGGGAGGCTCTATCTTTCCAGTTACTTCTTCCTCTCCTCTCAGTCTTCGCAGGTCCGCTATGAGTTCGTCTATGTCCTGATATCTCCCGGCGGGTTCTTTCTCGAGCGCTTTCTTGATGATCCAGTTGAGTTCCTCCGGTGCGTCGGGTCGAAGTGCAGTCGGAGCAGACGGGCTTTCGTTCAGGATGGAATATATGATGGCCGGCTCGTACTCACCCTTGAAGGGCACCTGGCCGGTGACCATCTCGAACAGCACGACTCCGAGCGACCAGATGTCCGTCCGTCGGTCCACGTCTCCGCCGCGCGCCTGTTCAGGAGACATGTAGGCGATGGTGCCGACTGTGGTGCCCATCGTGGTGAGCTTCGTCTGTCCGGCCAGCTTGGCGAGGCCGAAATCCAGGATCTTTACCTGCCCGTCCTCCGCCATGAAAATGTTGGCCGGTTTCACGTCCCTGTGCACGATCCCCAGCTTGTGCGCCCTGGACAATCCCTGTGCTATCTGTAGGGCGATTCCGGTCGCCTCGTCAAAACTCGCAATACCCCTGTCGATCTTCTGTTTGAGGGTTTCCCCTGTGTAGCAGGCCATGGCGATGAAAACCTGCCCGTCCTCTGTTTCGTCCGTCTCGAAGATGGTGCAGATGTTCGGATGGTCCAGAGCCGAGGCGGCGCGGGCCTCGTGGATGAAACGCTGCCGGGAGTCGGGGTCTCGCGTGAGCTCGGGAGGCAGAAACTTGAGAGCGACGGTCCGCTGCAGCTTGATGTCCTCCGCCTTGTAGACCACCCCCATGCCGCCGCCGCCGATTCTCTCGAGGATTCTGAAGTGAGATACGGTCTGACCTATCATCTGACCTCGTTCCGCCGGGAAATCAGTGTGAGCACGCTGCCGAAAGGGACGCGCGTATTTTGAGGAACCACGCCCGTCGTGTCAACCAAGGAAAAAGGCCCGCCCTTTCCGGGCGGACCTTTCTCGCGAAACATTGGGAGACGGGACCGGCCTCCGCGGTGTCTCCTCGCCTGAGGCCTGCGCCTTGCCGCGCAGCGCCTCCTGGCTAGGGTTAGTGGCGGCCCGCGGCGACTTCCTGACTTACCTCAGCAAGATCAGCTTCTGCACGTCCGTCTCGTCGCCGAACCGCACCCTGCAGAAGTAGACCCCCGACGCCACGGCATTTCCGTTGCCGTCCCTGCCGAACCACACGGCGCTGTGGTAGCCGGCCTGCCGGGCCTCGTCCAGCAGGGTGATGATGCTTCTGCCCGCGACGTCACAGATCTCTACTGTCACGTTTCCGTCGCGCGGCAGTCCGAACACGATGGTCGCGCTCGGATTGAACGGATTCGGGTAGCTCTGTCGCACGAAGAAACGCTTCGGCACGAGCACTGTTGCCGCGTCTTCCCCGGCGCCAGCCGTCGTCTCCAGCCGCGCGTCTCCGGACGCGGGATCTGACAGCCCTGCCGAGACAGGTCCGACGCAGTTGTCGAACAATTGATTGAGGCATGTCGCCGTGAAGTTCAAGTCCGATAGGGTTGCCCCGTACGGTCTAAGCGCATTCTTCCGGCCTCCCACTGCCTCGTCTGCGACTGCGAGGAACTGCTCCACCGTGAGTCCCGCGAACTTGCCGCAGGAAGCGGGGATCAAGAATCCCCGATAGCAGGAGACGCCGGTCGAGAGCCCCGCGTCTCTGAATACTCCTGAGCATGAGAACTCCACGTTCAAGCGCAGTGACAGGATATGTCCTGCCAGCACGCCCGCGCCGGTCCCGACGGGGTTCGTCACGTCGGACGTGAGCATCCCGGGGGTACCCCCTGCCGGCAGGAAAGCCTGCACGGCGTCCGGGTTCGTCCACACTGCGGCGTAGAGATTGGGATGGCCCGCGTTGACTCCCGCGGGGTCTCCTATTCCTACTGAGCCGCCCGGGAAAGCCTGAGCGAAGTAGCGCTCAAGGATGCATCCTGGCTGAGTGGATGACGGGTTGCCTTCCTGGTCCTCCGGACATTCTGAGCCCCACCCGCCCTGTGTGAAAGTGCAGAACTTGTCCGGACATGCCTCCACGATGATGCTCTGGCAGCAAATGGCTGAAGCGTTCTGGCAGGAGTCCGTGGCGACCCAGCACCTTGTGTGCGTGAACTCGCCCGGGTCAGGGCCAGGCACCACGTCCGTGGAAACTTCTGCTACGTCAAGCAGCCTCAAGGGGTCGCAATTGTCCGTGACGTTGGACGGCGGAGTGAAAACCACCTCTGTGCCGCACGGGACCGTCTCGCCGGGCACGCACGTCAGAGCCGGCGGGACCGTGTCCTGGATGGCGATCACCTGGTGGCAGACCGCCTGATTGCCACAGTCGTCTGTCGCCGTCCACGTGCGCAGAATGGTTGTGTCCTCGCCGCAGCCTCCCCAGCTGTCCACCCGCCTTTGCCAGTTAGTCGGCCGGCCGCCGGTGTCAGCGTAGTCGGTGCCGGGACTATCGTCACAGTTGTCGAGCGCCACCGGCTGCCAGGCAGGCGACATGTTGGTGCTTCTCGCTCCCGGCCCGACGGCCGCGGGCAGCGGGTTGAAGGCATCGTCCAGATTATCGTCGCACTCGAGAACTGTGTCCGGCGGGCAGTACACGATGATCGGCGGAGTCTTGTCAACCACGAAGACCGTTCTGTCGCACGTGCTGCCGCAGCCGTGTCCGTCCGCCACTGTGAGGGTAAGCGTGAACGTCGTATCGCAGTGTGACCGCGGCCTGATTATGACGCACTGGTCGGCGGTACCGCCGACGATGTCGGCGCCGCCCACGATGGCCCAGGTGTAGAACGCCATTCCCGCAGGTCCACAGTACTCGTTGTTGGCTGCTGGGTCAGTCTCTGAGAAACAGGGGCAAATTGTGTCCCGCTCGCCTCCGGTGCGGCTGATGCTGCAGTTGGGCAACGTGTACACAGTCAAAGTCCTGTTGCACGTGCTCTGGCAACCGTTAGCATCGGTGATCGTCGCAGTGTACGTACCAGCTGCACTGATGGGACCAGTACACTGTGTCGTAACACTAAACCCACCAGGCCCGCTCCACGCATATGACGCCATGCCGGCTGTCGCGCAGAACGAGGTCGTCGCACCCACGCAGATCGCGTTAGTTCCGGTGACGCTGCAGCTCGGCAGCGAATACACAGTCAAAGTCCTGCTGCACGTGCTCTGGCAACCGTGCGCATCAGTGATTGTCACGCTGTAGAGACCGGCCGCACTGATGGGGCCGGTGCACTGAGTGGCCGCTGTAAACCCGCTCGGGCCAGTCCACGCATACGACGTCATGCCGGCCGTCGCGCAGAACGACGTCGTAGCCCCCGTACAAATGGCGTTCGTGCCAGTGATGTTGCACGTCGGCAGAGGATTAACGGTAAGTGTGCCAGTACCCTGCCCTGAGCAGCCGTTAGCACCGCTCACCGTGACAGTGTAGACACCAGGCGTCGAAACCTCGATGGACTGGGTAATCGCACCGTTGCTCCATGCATACGTAAACGGCGGCACGCCGCCTGTCACGGTCGCGGTCAAGATAGCAGACCCGCCATGACAAATCGCGGCATCGTTCACCGTAATCTGGGGACTCGCCGGAAACTGGTGGTGAACGAAGTCCTTCAACTCCGCAGTCACTTCGCTGGAAGAGCGAGTCTCGCAGATGAAGTCCGTGAAGCAACCCGTGATACCGAGTGCACCGAGGTCCGCTCCGCCCTCGAAGAAGGCCCCAGTCGCGAACACCCCCGACCCGTTCTTGCCCTCATACGGCCACGGCGAGGTCGCGTTCGCTGAGTTGACTAAGGCGTAAGCCGTGTTGATGTCTATGGCTTTCTCGTTCAGACTCCCGTGAGAGCCGCCCGAGCCAACCCACTCAAACACCCTAGGGACAACGGTTCCACCGCCGTTTACGAAGTCGGCAAGTATGAGGATGTCCCCGATCTGGTGGTTGCCGGTGACTGTGCCACCGGCGTTGAAAACGGCAGTTCCTTTGAGCAACCAGAACCCAATGTACGCGGTACCGTTAGTCGAATACCGGTCCGCTCCGAAAAAGAGCTTGCCCCCGTAGACGGCGGCGTACGCGTTCGTGATGTCGTCCTTCGGAGGGGCGTTCTGGTCGGCCCACTTCCACGTGTTGATATCATAGATGTCTTTCGAACCCTTACCGAAAAGACTGATGCCCTGCGGGTCAGTCTGAAAAATGGACAGGCCCGCGCTGCCGGTCCCGCTATAGACCCTATCCCAGTCGTCGGGCAAACCCACGTGAGCACCGGTGATTGCGTTGCCGTCCAGCTCGAAGACTGTGGTGAGCTGGGCCAGGGCATCGTTCGCCAATCGCAGGGTCGGAACGGCTGCAAGCACAATCAGCAGCAACGGCAGAATGAATCGGCGAGAACAATCGGTCATCTCAACGCACCTCCTGAAATAACGTGGTGACAGAACTTGACCTGGCAACGACATGCCTCACTTACGTCAGCTTGTCAGGCCCTCGGCACTGGCTAATCAGCACTGGCCAAGAGGACACATGTCGCTCTATTCCCGCACTCCGGAGGCCAGACCATGCTGGCAGCGAGCTGGTACGAGGACAAAGCGCAACTGGGGACCGGAGGTTTGATGCGGAATCTCAGGGCTGGCAGGTGCTGTTTTGTGACCCCCGGACTATGCCTGCCGCACGAACGCAAATTCTAAGATTGCGCAGCGTGTATATCACTATTATACACCATCTGCGGCCTCAGAGCAAGCTTAAACTCGGAGTCGGTCCGGAGCGCCAGGAGACCTCGAAGGACATGGCCGTGATGTAGAACGGCCCCGGCGTCCGAAGTCAGCGTGTGCTGTCGGCGCGCCGGGGCCACGACTCCGTCCAATGGCGATAGGTGGGGCGTCAGAAGGCGAAATCCACCATGAGGGACGCAGAGTTCTCCTTCACCGGATTGCT
>Ga0315295_10005464_pt1 | contig 10841 bp, 9 predicted proteins | sample YL17G14_0_MG_FD_204453 | JGI IMG/M metagenome (GOLD analysis project Ga0315295, IMG submission 204453) | Sediment microbial communities from Yellowstone Lake, YNP, Wyoming, USA - YL17G14_0 | ecosystem: Environmental > Aquatic > Freshwater > Lake > Sediment | place: USA: Wyoming | collected...
TCCGGTTGTGCGGTGCGGATGGGGAGCCCGAAGATCTTTGAAGCCAGTTGACGGATCCCGGGGAGTGCGCTCGAGCCACCTGTCAGAACCATGCCAGCGGGCAGCAATCCGTCATAGCCTGATCGCTTGATCTCCTGCATGGTCATCGTAAAGATTTCTTCCACTCTCGCCTCGATGATATGCGCCAACTCCTGGCGGCTTATCTTTACCGGCTGGTCTTCGCCAAACGCATGCACGGCGAATGTTTCTTCGACACCCACCCCGGATTTCATGGCAAAACCGTATTTCTTCTTGATCTCTTCGGCTTGTGAGAGCGGAAGCCGCAAGCCAGTGGCAATATCGTTGGTGATGTGGTTGCCGCCCACCGCCAGGACCATCGTATGCCAGACCTGCCCGTCCACATATAAAGCCAGGTCGGTGGTACCGCCGCCGATGTCACAGATAGCCACACCCATCTGGCGCTCGGTGTCGGTGAGCACCACGTCACCCGATGCCAGAGGGTTCAGCACGAATTGGAGAACCTCCACGCCCGCCGCACTGACACACTGGCGTAGGTTTTCCACAGTCGACTGGGCTGCGGTGATGATGTGGGCTTCCACTTCCAGGCGGAAACCGCGCATGCCAACCGGCATGGAAATGCCATCCTGCCCATCCACCGTGAAACCGCGCTGGATGATGTGGATGATCTCGCGGTTGTGAGGAATGGCTACTGCCCGGGCGGCTTCGAGGGCGCGAGCCACATCGATCTCATCGATCACTTCGCCCGATGTGCCGGCAACACCCCGGCTGTTGATGGACGAGACATGCGCGCCTGCCAGGCTGACCAGCGCCCCGGTGATCTCCACGCCTGAGGTCTGCTCGGCGAGGCGCACCGATTTGGTGATCGCCTGCGAGGCTGCAGCCAGGTCAACGATGACACCCTTCCGGATGCCTGCTGAAGGCTCGATACCCACGCCCAGGATGCGGATCACTTCCTCTTCGATCCGTCCCACCAGGGTGCAGACTTTGGTTGTGCCTACGTCAATTCCTACGACAATTTCGTCCATTTTGCCCTTGGGCTACTTGTAGAATGGAGCATCCAGATATTCAACGCTGATCAGTGAAGGCTGGATGCCCTGTTGGGTAAGTGTGTCCACGATGGCATTGTAGACAACGTTTTTCATCGGGATATCCCGGCTATCCTGTCCAAAATAGACCGTCCAACCTCGAGGATCCTGCCATCCCATACCATAAACCGGGTCAAAGATCATCGTCATCCCGGTGGGAACATCGCGAGCCAGTACGGTCAGAGCCTGAACTATCGCAGGATCGATGAATTTTTGCTCATAGAGCGGTAACGCCGGATCTGGCGCGACCAGGGCAGGCGATCCGTTGGCAGCCACCACCACCATCCCGGGTACTTCCCCTCGCGGCATGAATGCCACACCGCTGGCATCGATCCAGGTCACCACACCGTCCTGATACCACGCCAGGACAGGTGCCCGTTCCACCACATCCACTATGATGCGGTTGGGGAGTTGCACATGGACGTTTATTTCCTGCAGGTCAGAGAAGGCTGCATGCAGGTTGGCGATGATCCGGGCCGGGACAGCTTTGAAGATCGGTTGACCGTATGTGCCCAGCATGGAATTGATCTGCTCCGCGCTCAGGCGCAAATTGCCGCGTACGATCGCCGAGGTGACCGTGAAGGGGGAGGCAGTCCACATGGCGAACAGGATGAATCCCAGGATCAGGGTCAGTGTTGCGGATACCCAGCGAGGACCAAACTGCGGGATGTTCAAAGCCGGAGCCCGCACAACTGCTCTTCCCAAGGATAAGGAGATGTCATAGCCGTTGCGTTGAGTGTATCTTTTTGACTGACTGGCAGCGCCACCCTGGGCCTGTCGATTGGTACGGCGTGCCGTTGACCGAGGTTCGACAGGCAGGAACACCGAAGCCGGGTTGAAGGATTTTCGGACAGGTGCTTCTTTCCTTTGCGAAAGGTCCCGCAAACGCTCGAGCAGTGAGCGCGGCTGCCGCACAAAACTGCCACGTGTGATTTTCTGCTGTGAGGTCATGATGTTCTCCGGAATCGATATTCTGTGCGATCGCGGTCAGCCTTGCGCTCAAGGGCCAGTTCGATCAGGGAGTCGACAAGTTCAGGATAAGGTATTCCGCTTGCTTCCCAGAGTTTGGGATACATGCTGATGCCGGTAAATCCTGGAATGGTGTTCAGTTCGTTCAGATAGATATCACCTGTAACTTTATCGAGAAAGAAATCCACCCGCGCCATCCCGGCGCAGTCAATGGCCTTGTACGCTGACACTGCCAGTCGGCGGATCTGCTCTGCCTTTTCAGTGGGGAGGGGAGCCGGTATGAGCAGGCTGGATGTGCCGTCCTGGTATTTGGATTCATACGAATAAAATTCTCGGCTGGGGAGTACTTCACCCGGAACGGAAGCCTGAGGATTGTCATTACCCAGAACCGATACTTCGATCTCGCGGGCATTCACACCGCGTTCCACCAGCAAACGCCGATCATAGGCAGAGGCTTCCATTAAACCCTCGCGCAGATCAGCACTGCCATTGCACTTGCTGATACCGACGGAGGAACCCAGGTTGGCGGGTTTCACAAACAGGGGATAGGGGGCAAGTGCTTCTGCACGCAGGATGACCGCCTCGATATCCGTGTCAACTTCGCTTCGCAGGACAAGGATGGATTCCACTGTTGGAATGCCATTGGCGCGCATCACGTCCTTGAAGATGCCCTTATCCATGCCGGTGGCAGAACCGGTCACGCCTGCGCCCACATACGCCAGGTCTGCAAGTTCGAGGAAACCTTGCAAAGTACCATCTTCGCCAAAAGTACCGTGCAGAACGGGAAAAACCACGTCCACTTCTGCCAGCGGCTCCAGATTCCATGCGGAGGAATCACCATCAAATCTCCAGACACGGTTATGGAATTGATCCGGGATGATCACGACCCGGCTCAAGTTTTCATTTTCCACCTGTCCGCTGCTTAATGTCTCAAACACACCATCTCCTGCCATCCAAACGCCATCCTTGGTGATCCCTATCTGGGTTATGTCATATTTTTCCGGGTTAAGAGCAGATAGCACAGACCGGGCAGACATGAGCGAAATTTCATGTTCACCAGAACGACCTCCAAATAGCACGGCGATGCGAATCTTTTTATTCATCCTTACCACTCACCAACCAATTCCACTTCCAGTTGCAGATTTATTTTTGATCTTTCCGCAACTGTTTTTTGTGCCAGTTCTATCAATGCTTTCATATCTTCGGCACGGGTTTGACCGTGGTTAAGGAAGAAGTTGGCATGCTGCGTACTGATCTCTGCATTCCCGATCCGCTTGCCCTTCAGACCGGCTGCTTCTATTAAATTTCCAGCCTTCTCTCCGGGGGGATTCATGAACATCGAACCCATGTTTGCACCCGGTGGTTGTGTCTTCTTCCGATGTTCTGAAAATTGTTCCATTTTTGCACGGATAACCTGCGGATCAGCGTGCTGCAAGGTCAATTGTGCGGATAAGATGATTACAGGTGGATGTTCGCGTTTGAGAACGCTGGTCCGGTAACCATATTCCATCTTTTCAACAGGCCACACCTGCCGTCCGGATTGACGGTGGATCAATTCAACTGAGGTCAGGTTGCCGGCCATGTCGCCATCGAATGCACCGGCATTTCCGAAAACCGCTCCCCCCAGCGATCCCGGAACACCTGCAGCCCATTCAAAGCCGGTCAACCCGAGACGCGCCGCCCGCTGGCTGATATCGTTAGGAGTGACGCCGGATTCCGCATGAACGCTCGGGGGCTCTGCCCGGGTATCAAATTTCACCAGCCTCGCCCGGTTGATGATCACCACGCCTCGCACACCTTTATCGCTCACCAGCACATTCGATCCGCCTCCCAGGAGGAAGAAAGGAACTTCCATTTTCCAGAGAGTCAGCGCGGCATCTGCCAATTCGTCAGCGGAATGGACGAAGAGCAGCGCATCTGCCGGTCCACCGATCCGCGCGGCGGTATAGCTGGAGAGGGGTACATTCTCCTGCAATCGGTCGCCAAATTTGGTGCGGAGGTCAGTCAGGATGGATGGTTGCATACGGTTTGATAGTATTCCCGGCAAGGTCGATTATCTGGTGAAAGGTCCTCGTGTTATTTCTCATCCTTGAAATGGGCGATCAGCCGCTTGACAGAGGGCTCCAACGCCGGGTCCAATTTCAATTGCCTAAGTTCCATTCGGTTCTGCATCTCCTGGTCGAGGATTCGAACAGGCGCATCGCCGACAACCATGTGCGCGGGTGCCAGGGTCAACATTTCAGCTTTGAACAGTCGTTTCTTTTCAGCCATTGCGGGCCTCCTTTAGGCGGGTCAGCATTTCGGTGCTGATTCGGTCTGCATCTCCTGCCGAAAGTACGAGCAGGGCGTCACCGGGGAGCAGATTCTTGCTCAGAAAATCACTCACCTCAGGCAAGCTCGGGATGAAATGAGCCTGACGGGTCATGGCATCCACCACTTGCCTGGAAGAATAGGCTTGCTGTGGTTCGCGAGCCGGATAGACTTCAGTTACGATCACTTTATCGGCATCGATGAACGCTGCTGCGAATTCGTTTGATAAGGTCTGCGTGCGCGAATAGGTATGCGGCTGCCAGACTGCCCAGATGCGGCGGGAAGGGTAGCGAGCCCGGGCAGCGGCAAGGGTTGCAATGATCTCAGAAGGGTGATGCGCATAGTCATCGACAATCACGATTCCATTTACTTCACCGCGCACCTCGAACCGCCGCTTGGTTCCGGTGAATGCTTCCAGGGCCCTGGCAGAGTCTGCGAGAGGCAGCATAAGCACCTGGGAGACAGCAAGCGCTGCCAGTGCATTGAGAACATTGTGTCTTCCGGGTACCTGAAGATCCACGTGAACGGAACTCCCTTGCACCGAGGCGTCGAATGAGAAACCACCTCTATCATTGGTGACCAATTTGCTGGCACTGACCTGTAACAATTTGCCTGTCTCAGAAGTTGATACCATCCCGTAAGTAATGACGGATTTTCCAAGGGTTTCTGCTCTTTCAAGCAGGGAGCGCGCCCCGGGATCGTCATGGCAGGCAATCAGAGTACCTTCCACCGGCAGTTTATACATGAACTCCACAAAGGCTTCCTGGAAATCAGCCAGGGTGGGGTAACAATCCGGATGGTCGTGTTCGATGTTGGTGACCACCTCGATAACTGGTCGCAGTCCGAGAAACATGCGGTCGTACTCATCGGCTTCGATGACGAAGAGAGGTCCTTTCCCGGCTCGGGCATTGACGCCCAGGTTGGTGAGCACTCCACCAACGATGAACGATGGATCCTTTTTCAAGGACAACAACAACCAGGCAATCATGGCGGTCGTGGAGGTCTTGCCGTGCGTACCGGCGACTGCGATCCCGGTCTTGCCATCCATCAGGCTGCCCAGGAAATCAGCACGCTTCAGGACGAGGATGTTGAAGGCACGGGCGGCGATCACCTCGGGGTTGTCGTCCGGGATGGCTGAAGATCGCACCACCAGGTCAACATTGCGGATATTCTCCGGGCGATGACCGATGTGGATGACGGCACCCGAGGCTTCCAGGTCGTGTGTGAACGATGATTCAAGGCTGTCAGAGCCACTCACCGTGTGTCCCATTTCAAGGAGGACGCGAGCGATGGCTGAGAGTCCGGTGCCGCCGATACCGATCAAGTGGATGCGAGTCATAGTTAGATGAACACCACAATTACGAAAATAAATGCGACCACAACAGCAAAGTAAATACCCGGGATACCGAGCAATTTGGGCGGCATGTAATGGAGCATGGCCTCCGCCACCTTGGCGAGATCTCCCGTTGGAGGAACGATGACCTTGGTGAACGGATATCCACCATCCGCCATGTAGAACCAGATGGTTCCGGCAATGAGGTAACCATTGATGGCTCCCAGGAACGCGCCCAGCAGGATATCCTGGAATTTTTCCCGGGTCATCTTGGCGGCGAACCTTGCCAGGTGGGGTGTCTGGTATCCAAAGAAGACCAGCAGGAATAGAATGCCGGCACGCAGCCAGAAGTAAAGCGGGACATTATCCTTCTGGAGGACATCCCGTACAAAAGGCACATAATGTTCCAGAAGTGTTGAGAACGAGAGTGCCAGGATGACGCTGAAGGTGACCAGCAGTTCCTTGGCCCAACCGCGCATCCCGCCGATTATTCCGAACAATATGACGTACATCCAAAAAACGAAGGAGAGGCTGACCATTTTTATCTCTTCATCCCGGCCAATTCGTACAATAGATGGCCAATCTCGGTGGCAGCCTGAGGATGTGCCAGGCTTTTTGCCGCGGCGCGCATGGCGTTGAGGCGGGCAGGGTCATGTAACAAGGATGTAACGGCTGGCAGGAGCCCGGTCATCAGATCACCATCCGCGACCATCATTGCCGCTCTGTGACCGACAAGACTCTCGGCATTCACTTTCTGGTAACGCCAGGCATGAGGGTAGGGGACTAGGATGGCTGGCAGTCCGAAGTGCGGGTATTCGCCCAATGTGGACGCACCGGCACGTGAGACCACCAGGTCTGCTGCCGCGAGTGCCGCACCCATCTCGTCATGCAGGTAAGGGAAGGCATGGTAGCGTGAAGCTCGAGCTTGCGGGAGTGATTTCATCATGGCTTCCACACCGGGCCAATCCAATTCGCCGCTGATATGGACCACCTGTGCGATCTCCAACAAGGCTTCGAGGTGTGCCTGGACCGCAGTGTTGATCGAATGCGATCCTTTGCTTCCTCCAAGGATCAGGAGGACCGGGGCTTCGCTGGTAAGGTGCAAGGCCTGGCAGGCATCGGAGCGAGACCACCTGGCGAGGTCAGCGCGTACGGGATAACCACTGAGAACCAGTCGTTCCCGGCGGTTGAAAAACCGGAACGAGTCCTTTGCCGTAACGGCGATCTTGTCAGCAAAACGGGCAAGGGTCCTGAGAGCCAGCCCTGGTTCGATATCCGGTACAAACAGGGCAGTCGGGATCCGCATCCCCGCCAAAGCCACTGGGACGGCAACATACCCGCCAGTGAAGAACAGTACATCTGGTTTGAACTCGCCCAGGATGCGACGGGCTGCGAAGAATCCACGCACCAGCCGGAGCAAATTCCCAGGCAGCGCCTTCAAGCTAACACCATGCAACCCGGCAGCCGGGATGGTCTTAAACGGCACCTTCGCCCGGTCCACAAGGAGGGCTTCCATGCCACCTTCCCCGCCCACCCAGAGGACTTCGGTGTCAGCGTGCATGGTTTGCAGAACGGCGAGTGCGGGATACACTCCGCCTCCGGTCCCGCCGGCGCAGATCAACAGACGCACTGTACGTGTTCCTTTCCCCGGGCTCATGGACTGCTGACCCGGATTTACGTGAAATATTAAGCAGGATTCCGATGGCTGCCAACGTGGAGAGCAGGTTTGACCCTCCAGCGCTGACAAAGGGCAGGGCATTCCCTGCAAAAGGCAATAGGCCAACCATCACAGCCATGTTGATCGCGGCTTCGAGCACGATCCAAAAGGTCAGACCGGCAGCCATCACCGAACCAAGTGAATCTTTCGCCCGGGAGGCTATTTTCAACCCGCGCCATGCCAAAAGCGCATACAGGCTTGTCAGGCTGATCGCTCCGAAAAGACCCAATTCCTCGACGATCACGGCAAAGATACTGTCGGTAGCGGCGAAAGGAAGGCCGATCAGTTTCGTCGTGGCTCTTCCGATCCCCACCCCGAATAATTGCCCTTTAAAGATGGCTTCCAGGGACCAGAGCACGTGATCGCTGGATTGGAGGGGATCTTTCAGACCGGCAATGTAAGGACCGATGCGGGCTTTCCCGGTATGGCTGAATTGCACAACCAGCCATCCGGCTGCCAGGGCAACCACGCTGAACAGAATGATCTGACGGATATCACCGCCGGCCAGGAAGAACAACAACCCGCCGAGAAGGAATATGGTCACCGCCGCGCTCAGGTCAGGCTGGCTGAATATCAAGCCGCCGATCACTCCCAGGATCACAGCCAGCGGGATCAAGCCGAGGGCAATATCGTGCAACTGTTCGCGCTTGCTGTACAACCAGACCGATAGATAGAGGATGATCGCCAGTTTTGCCAGTTCAGAAGGCTGCACCGAGCCGCCAAAGAACGTGCGCACTGCATTGTTGCGCACCTCGTTATTGATTAATACAGCGACGAGCAGGACCACCGTGACACCCATCAGGGGAACGGCCAATTTTCGCCACAGATGGTAGTCAACCCGTGAAAGAATGAATGCGATCAGCATGCCGCAGGCCATCCACAATAATTGCTTGTTAAAGATATAGTTCGCAGAGCCATACATGCGCAGGGAAAAATCTGTGCCGGCAGAATACTGCATCAGCAAACCGAAAATACCCAGGGCGATGACAACAGCCACCAGGACCAGGTCACCACTGGCTGGCCGCGATCGCCGTGCTGTTACAGCTGCAGGGCGGGTAGATCTGTTTACGAAAGTTCCGATACCCATTTTCGAAACGCCTCTCCACGTTCCTCGAAATCATTAAACTGGTCAAAACTGGTGCCGCCAGGTGATAGAAGGACAACATCCCCAGGACCGGTCACGCGTGCAGCAAGTCTGACGGCTTCGTCCAAACCTTTACAATGCTCCACTTTGTGATCGAGTGGACCGCCCGCCTGCTCCAGCGCGGCAGTAATCTTTTCAGCCGCTTCTCCAAAGGTCACAACCCGTTTCACCCTCAGATGAACCAGAGCCGCCAGTTCGCCCCATGGCAGATTCTTGTCACGCCCACCCAGGAGTAGAACGATCGGTTCCGTGAAGGAACGGATGGCAGCCATCGTCCTTTCGGGGGCAGTGGCGATCGAGTCGTTGTACCAGCTCGCTCCATTCCATTCCCGGATTAATTCCAGCCTGTGGGCTACACCGGAAAAATCCTTCACGGCTTCCGCCATCGCATCGGTTGGCAAGCCGGCGGCGAAGCCGATCGCAAAAGCAGCCAGAACGTTCATCAGGTTGTGCTCGCCGCGCAATTGGATCTGATCACGGTTCATCAGGGAAATTTCTTTTCCTCCTTGCCGCAAGTACAGAACGGACTCCGCGAGGTGAGTACCATCCTGCTGGTCGGACATTTGACTGATCCCAAATGAGACCAGCCGACCTTTCACCTTCCCGCGTAACTGCCAGGAGCCCGGATCCTCACGATTCAGGACGGCGGTTTCATCGGAAGCCTGGAAATCCAGGATGCGCCTCTTGACCTCTGCATAAACTTCCATCGTCTTATGCCGGTCAAGGTGGTTGGGAGTGATATTTAATATTGCTGCCACACCAGGCGAGCAGGTCATCTGCTCCAACTGGAAACTTGATATTTCGAGGATCGCCAGATCACCTGGCTGCATTTTGTCCACGTAATTGAGCAGCGGATCGCCAATGTTGCCGCCGATATAGACCCTGTCACCATAAGCGGTCTTTGCCATCTGCCCAACCAGGCTGGTGGTGGTAGTCTTACCCGCAGAACCGGTGATGCCAACCGTGGAGCAGGGGACATTTTCCATGAACACTTGCGTGTCGTTGGTGATGGGAATATCCCGCCGGATTGCCTCGACCACCAGGGGATTGTCGAGGGGAACGCCACCGGATAGGCAGAGAACATCCGTCCGGTCCAGGATCTCGACTGGATGGCTGCCCAGAACCCAGGTGACAGGCACTTCTGACAGGGCGGCACGCGCAGCAACCATCCGTTCCCCCGTGGCGCGGTCGTTCACGGTCACAGCGGCGCCATGGCGCGACAGCCAGCGCGCGGCTGCCTGTCCCTGACGGGAGCCTCCGAGAATGGTCACGCGTTTTCCGTTCCAGTCTTTTTTCACGCCGCTACACCATTACCAGACCAAGTCCCAACATTCCAGCCAACAGGCTGATCAACCAAAACCGTTGTACAATCTGCATTTCCGACCAGCCAAGCAGTTCAAAATGCAAATGAAGCGGTGCCATCTTGAAGAATCGCCGGCCGTGTGTGATCTTGAAATAGGCGATCTGGATCACGTCACTCAAAGCCTCGCTGACCGGAATGATCGCGATGATGGGCAGGATCGCCCATTGACCGGTCATGAGAGCTATCACGGCGATCGTTGCACCAAGCGAAAGAGAACCGGTATCGCCCATGAACAGCTGGGCAGGATGAACGTTGAACCACAAAAAACCAAACAGGGCTCCCACCATGGTGAAACAGAAGCGGGCTATGAATACCTGTCCCTGCATGAGCGCCACTCCGCCATAGGAGGCGAAAATGGTAGCGGAGATCAGACCGGCCAGCCCGTCGAGCCCGTCAGTGAAGTTGACCGCGTTCGACATGGCGACGATGACAAAACCAGCGATCGGGATATAGAGCCAGCCCAGTTCGATCTCAAAATGGATCCCCGGAATGAACAGGTCTGGCACTCCCAGCACATACCTCAATACGGCTGCGAGACCAAGCGCGAGCACGATCTGGGCTAAAAGCTTGGTGCGGATGCGCATTCCCTCGCCCTTGCGTCTGCCACGGATCCCTTCCCAGTCATCAAGGGCGCCCAGGAAAGCATAGCCGATCATGGCAACCAGCGGGACCAACACCGACCTGCCGAGCATCTTCATGCCTATCAGACTGACAGCATTCAGCAGAACCGTGATGAGTGCCATGGGTAGGATGATCATCACGCCACCGAAGGTGGGTGTACCCATTTTTACATAATGCTCCCCTGGTTCCTCCACGCGGATCTGCTTGCCAATCCGAAAATGGCGCAGGATGCGCAACAAAGGACCGCCCCAGATGACCGTCATCATGAAGGCCAATCC
>Ga0315295_10005465_pt1 | contig 10841 bp, 9 predicted proteins | sample YL17G14_0_MG_FD_204453 | JGI IMG/M metagenome (GOLD analysis project Ga0315295, IMG submission 204453) | Sediment microbial communities from Yellowstone Lake, YNP, Wyoming, USA - YL17G14_0 | ecosystem: Environmental > Aquatic > Freshwater > Lake > Sediment | place: USA: Wyoming | collected...
GCCTCCAGGTAGTCGGTGAAGGCCCCGCCCGGAACGCCGAAGAAATATCGAACGCCCAACTCTTGAAGCGTACCCACAACTCGTTTTGCCACGGTGGTCATGCGCATCTCCCGATGGAACATCATGGCGCCGGTTTGGCTTCCGCCCCGGCCGGCGGCGCCGCCGCGGCCTGCGCGGCCCCACCGGTCCCGGCGCCGACCCCCAGGCCGAGCGCCCCGGCTGCGGCGAGCGACCCACTCAGGAAACCGCGACGACTGACTGGCTTGGACTCCGACATGCTGGCTTCCTCTCCGTTCATCCCGGATTTCCCAGATAGAAGATGAATTTTCTCCTTGCGCCATGGAGTTTACCCGCACAGAATGCCCCTGTTCAAGCATTTCGGCTCCAATTGCGGGGAGAGGGCAATGAGTGAAGCGTTGCGGGTCGAGTTTGAGCGTCGTTTGAAGCTGGAATTTCATGGCTCGAAGGTCACGTCGGATGCCGGACTCCTAGCCTATCGGGAACTCGATGAGGCACTCGGTCTGACTGTCATGACAGAGGGAGAACTCCATGACTGGCGCGCAGGGAAGAACACTCAGCATACGATGGTCGCCCTTTTGCGGCAGTCCGTCTACAGCCGCCTGGCGGGCTACGCGGACACCAATGATGCCGAGCGGCTGAGCGTCGATCCGGCGATGCGGCACGTGGTCGGCGGTCGGGCCTGGAGCCGCCGGGCCGCCTCGACCAGTCAGATGGGCCGGTTCGAGACGACGGTGTTGACGCAGCCGGGCAACAGGGCGGCCTTGATGAACTTGTTGGGGATGTGGATTGACCGGCTCCAAGAACGCAAGCCGATTCGAGAGATCGTCCTGGATATGGACAGTTCGGTCAGCGAGACCTACGGCGAGCAGGAAGGGACGGCCTACAACGGACATCTCCGCTGCACCTGCTACCACCCGCTGTTCTGCTTCAATCAGTTCGGCGACCTGGAGCGGGCCATGCTTCGCAACGGCAACGTGCACAGCGCTGACGACTGGCGCGGTGTGCTGTAGCCGATCGTGGAACGCTATCGCCGTCGGATCCTTCAACGCTTCTTCCGGGCTGACGCGGCCTTCGCCAGGCCGGAGGTGTATGAGTTCCTGGAAACCGAAGGCTACCGGTATGCCATCCGCCTGCCGGGCAACGACGTGTTGGAGCGTGCCATTGAGGATCTTCTGACCCGGCCGGTGGGCCGTCCGCCGAACCGGCCCCTCGTCTTCTATGACAGTTTTTCGTATCAGGCCGCCAGTTGGCGCAAGCCTCGACGCATCGTGGCCAAGGTGGAGTGGCATGCGGGGGAGCTCTTCCCCCGGGTCGGGTTCATCGTGACCAACCTGCGGCGGGCCCCACGGGACGTGGTGCGGTTCTACAACCAGCGTGGAACGGCGGAGCAATGGGATCAAGGAGGGCAAGAACGCGGTGAAGTGGACGCGATTGTCCTGCCACGACTTCGCGGACAACCAGGTCCGTCTGCAACGGTTCGCCCTGGCCTACAACCTGGGCAACTTCCTGCGACGATTGGCCCTGCCGCAGGGCGTGAAGCACTGGTCGCTGACGACCTTGCGGGAGAAGTTGATCAAGATCGGGGCGAAGGTGGTCTCGACGGCCCGTTACGTGGTCTTTCAGATGGCGGAGGTGGCAGTCCCGCGTGGGCTGTTCCGGGCGATCCTCGAACGGATTCGGCGACTCAGGCCCCCGTCCGTAGTGTTCAGATGAACAGGGTCGCCGCCGAGATCACGCAAAACGCAAGGGGACGGCGAAGGCGGTCTGTCCCCGACGGGGGAAACGCGTCTTTTCGAACCCAAGGATGCGGGCTTCGATATGGCCCGGCCAGCCAGACAGGGGATCCGGATGCCGCGAACCTGCTTGTCGGGCCCCGAGGGGCAAGGTAGAATCATGGAAACGGCTGACGATGGTCGTCAGCGGAGAGTCAAATGGGAAATGTCGGCTGAAACGGATACGACAGACTGTGACATGAGAACATCCAGAGTCATTCATGTGGTGAGTTGCCATGCCGAGGGTGAAGTGGGCGATGTGATTATCGGTGGAGTGGCACCACCGCCCGGCGCCACGCTTTGGGAGCAACGTTGCTTCATCGAGCAGGACGATCATCTGCGGCGTTTTGTGCTCAACGAGCCGCGCGGGGGCGTTTTCCGGCATGTCAATCTGCTGGTTCCTCCCAGGCACCCCGATGCGCAGATCGGCTGGATCATCATGGAACCCGCCGACACTCCGCCGATGTCGGGATCCAACTCGATCTGCGTGGCGACCGTGGTCCTTGACACCGGGATCGTTCCCATGACCGAACCCGTGACCGAACTGTTGATGGAAGCTCCAGGCGGTCTGGTTCGGGCGCGTGCGCTCTGCCGCAATGGCAAGGCGGAGCGAATCACCATCACCAACGTGCCCTCGTTTGCCGACAAGCTCTCCGTGCCGCTGGAAGTGGAGGGACTGGGCACACTCACGGTCGATACCGCTTATGGCGGCGACAGCTTCGTCATCGTCGATGCGAAAGCACTGGGGTTTGCAATCGCGCCGGACGAAGCGAGCGCGCTGGTCGCCACCGGCATGAAGATCACCGCCGCCGCCAACGAGCAACTCGGATTCCAGCACCCAGTGCATGCCGGGTGGAACCACATTTCGTTTTGTCAGTTTGCCGGCCCGCTTGAGGACGTGCAGGGCGTGCTGGTGGGGTCGAACGCCGTGTGCATACGCCCCGGCAAGATCGACCGCTCGCCCACAGGCACGGGCTGCTCAGCGCGGATGGCGGTTCTGCATGCCCAAGGCCGGATGCAGGTCGGGGACCGTTATCGGGCGCGCTCAATTATTGGCTCCGAGTTCGAATGCGGCATCGAGTCGTTGACCTCCCTGGGTCACAAGGCCGCGATTGTGCCGACGTTATCCGGCCGGGCTTGGATCACAGGAACGCATCAACTCATGCTCGACCCTGACGACCCATGGCCCGAAGGCTACCGGATCGCCGATACCTGGCCGGGACTATGAAAGAACTTCGTTACTATCTGCTATTGTCCGCCTTGTTTCTATCGCCGACAAGCGAGTCGGCGTCAGCCGCCCTCGCTAGACCGAACGTGCTCTTCATCGCCGTGGATGACCTCAACGACTGGGACGGTTGCCTCGGAGGGCATCCGCAGACGAAGACGCCGAACCTTGACCGGCTGGCGAGGAGCGGCGTGCTTTTTTCCAACGCGCACTGCCCCGCACCGGCGTGCAATCCGTCGCGCACGGCGATCTTTTCCGGCGTGCCGCCTTATCGCTCGGGCCTATACAACAACACGCAGAAACTCCGTGACGTGCTGCCGCGCGCGGAACTGCTGCCGCGCCATTTCTCGCGCAACGGCTACTGGTCCGCGGGCTCGGGCAAGCTGCTGCACTACATCATCGATCCGCAGTCGTGGGATGACTACTTCCCGGAAAAAGCGAAGGACGATCCGTTTCCGCGCACGTTCGATCCGCCGAATCGCCCGATCAGCCTGCCGGTCGGCGGGCCGTGGCAGTATCGCGAGACCGACTGGGCCGCGCTCGACGTGACCGACGAGCAATACGGCGGCGACTGGCTGGTGACGAAATGGATCGGTGAACAACTCCAGCGCGCGCACGACAAACCGTTCTTCCTCGCCTGCGGCATCTACAAGCCGCACGAGCCGTGGTTCGTGCCGAAGGAATACTTCGAGCCATTCCCGCTCGAGGCAATTCAGCCCGGGCCGGGCTACAAGGCGGACGATCTTGACGATGTTCCGCCCGCCGGCCAGAAGCTCGCGCGCAATCGTTACTTCGAGCACATCCAGAAGGAAGGCCAGTGGAAGAAGGGCATCCAGGCTTACCTCGCCTCCATTCGTTTCGCCGATGCGATGCTCGGGCGCGTGCTCGATGCGTTGGAAAAGAGCCCGCAGCGCGACAACACGATCGTCGTGCTCTGGAGCGATCACGGCTGGCATCTTGGCGAGAAGGAGCACTGGCAGAAATACACCGGCTGGCGGCTCTGCACGCGTGTGCCGCTGATCATCCGCGTGCCGAAGGGCGCGCCAGGTTTGCCTGAGGGCACCACTGCCGGTGCCGTGTGCGATCGCTCCGTCAGCCTCACGGATTTGTTCCGGACGCTGACGGATCTGTGCGGGCTGCCTGCTTCGCAAAACAAGGACGCGAGCGAGCGCAGCCTCGTGCCGCTGCTGCGCGATCCGAAGGCCGCGTGGCCGCACGCCGCGATCACGCAACTCCAGACGCCGGAAACTTACTCTGTGAGCCACGACCACTGGCGCTACATTCACTACTCGAACGGCGATGAGGAACTCTACGACATCGCCGCCGACCCGCACGAATGGACGAATCTTCTCCACGACAAGACGACAGCCGAACTCAAAGCGCGCGCCGCCCAACTCCGGGCAATGGCTCCGAGCAATCCCGCGCCCTCCGCGGAGGTTCCCCTCGCGTCGCTCCCTGCGCTCACGTGGCATCCTGCGAGCGAGGGAGACACGCCGCGCTCGAAGCCGGACGGCAATCCGTTCGACGTGACCTTCATCAATTCGCGCGAGGAGAGCGTGGAGTTGTTTTGGATGACTCCCGACGGCGGCACGAAGTCTTACGGCTTCATCGCTCCTGCGAAAACGAAGCGCCAGCAAACACGACCCGGCGCCGTGTGGGAAATCCGATCCGCGAACAAGACGCGTCTCGGCAGTTTCGTCATCGGCGACCGCACTGCGAAGGCCGTGATTCCTGATGGCGAAGGAACACCATCGAAGAGCAGCACACGTAAACCATGAACCTACGGCCCACCATTTTGAATCTAGCTGCTGTCTGCCTCCTGGCGTTGCCTTTCGTTTGCGCCGCAGGCGAGAAGCTCAACATCGTCGTCATCATGGCGGACGCTCTTGGATGGAGGGATCTCCATTGCTTTGGCAACCCGCAGTTGGACACGCCAGCGTTGGATCAGTTCGCTGCTGAAGGCCGTTATCGGGCGCGCTCGATCATCGGCTCCGAATTCGAATGCGGCATCGAGTCGCTGACCTCGGTGGGTGACAAGGCCGCGATCGTGCCGACGGTATCAGGCCGGGCTTGGATCATGGGAACACATCAACTCATGCTCGACCCTGACGACCCATGGCCCGAAGGTTACCGTGTCACCGACACCTGGCCGGGCCTATGAAAGAAATTAGAACGATCTCAGCCATGAACGGGCTCCCAAAGTCCCGGCAACGCAATCTCTAGAACCTCTAAAATACAGGAACAATACAATGAACAGAAAAATGGTATTAACTCTGCCAGTTATCATTCTTGTCGTCCTGATCACCGGAAGCGCGATATCTGCAGAGAATAAGAAAATGCCGAAAGAGGATGTCATTGACGTTCCTGCGATCGGCGAGGGTCTCTGTGTCCACAATCTGTTCCAGTCAAACATGGTGCTCCAGCGCGACAAGCCGGTGGCCGTCTGGGGCTGGGCGGCTCCCGGTGAGCAGGTAACTGTATCCTTTGCCGGCCAGACCCAGACCGCGACGGCAGACAAAGACCGGGCCTGGAAAGTCATGCTCACCGCCATGCCGGCAAATGCCCAACCACAGAAAATGACCGTGCAGGGCAAGGATACAACCCTCACCCTGGATAACATTCTCGTTGGCGATGTCTGGGTGCTTGGCGGACAGAGCAATATGGAGGCTCCGCTCACGGATGTTGAGAACGGTCAACTTGAGATTGTCTCGGCCAATTATGCCGGGATCAGGATCCTGACGATTCCCGCGCTGAACGGGCATGAAGAGAAGAAGGGCTTCCCGAGACTCCATGAATGGAGCGGATGGTTCAAACAGCATTTCCGCAAAGGCGATTGGGATGTGTGTACGCCTGATGTCGCGCGTCAATTGTCGGCGATCGGCTACGTGTTCGCGCGCCGCATCCACATGGCCTCACAGGTCCCCATCGGGGTGATCGACACGTCCCGCGGAGGGACAACTGTCGAGACCTGGACCCCCGCCCCGGTGCTGCGAACGATCGACACGAAGGAAGTGAAGGATCTGCTTGCCGCCTGGGACAAGAAGGTTGCAGACTTCGATCCGAAGAAGGACCTCGAAACCAGGGTGCAGAACCACCGTAACTGGGTCAAGGATCTGGAGAAGCGCGGCGAAAAGGTCCCTGCCGACCAGAAAGAACCAACCGACCTTAATCCCGGGCCGGCTATGGACTCGAATCGGCCGGGCAATTGTTATGCCAGCATGATCGCTCCAATTGCGGGGTTTGCGGTCAAGGGCGCCATCTTCCACCAGGGATACAACAATTGCTTTGAATGGGGATCAGCAAACGCAGATAGGTATTACCAGATATTCGGCAAGATGATCACCGCATGGCGCGCGGCGTTTAACGACCCGAACATGCCGTTCGGCATCATTTCCCTCCCCACGGCAGGGACGACCCAGACAAGAGATAATTACCTCGAGATGATGACTGACACCGGGATATATATCCGTGAAGCACAGCACAAGACTTTCCTGGACTTCTTCAAGGCTGGTGACAAGAACATCGGGTACGCAAGTAGTTTCGACAAGCGGCACCCATGGTATCATCCCCTGGTGAAGATCCCGGTCGGCGAACGGATATCCCGCTGGGCGCTGGCAACACAGTACGGCATGAACATCAAGTGGAAGCCGCCGGTGTACACGGAAATGAAGGTCGAGGATGGAAAGATCATCCTTCGCATGGAGGGCTGGGTCAGATCCCCCGATGATACCCCGATCGTCGGCTTTGCCATCGCAGGCGAGGACCGCCGGTTTCAGCCCGCCGAAGCAAATTATCTCGTAACCGGTAAAGACCAGTGGAACCGGCCGCAGACCGACCCCAGTGTCCTTGTGCTGACCAGTCCTCATGTTCCCAAACCGGTTCATTTCCGCTACGCTTGGGGCCGCAACCCGATGGGCAACCTCCAGGAATTCGCATCTAACGATCTTCCCTTCGCGCCCCAGCGCAGCGATGACTGGAAGATGGAGGAAGTCCCCGTAAAATGGCCCGGCAGCGAATCCATGTCTCCGAAAGACTACGCCGCCATGTGCGCGAGGGAATCACAGAAGGCGCTCCGCCTGGACGACATGCAGAGGCGGTTGAAAGAAGCCCAGACCTTCATCGACGGGAACAAGGAGAAATACGATAAAGACAGGGCGGCCTTTGAGAATGAACAAGCCAAGGCAAGAGAACGGATCGAGAAGGCAAGCAAGTAGACGATAAAGCGAACGGCGCCAGACTGTAAGAGTGAAAGGAAAACGATATGAAGCAGATGGTTGCGAAAAGAGACAATATCAAACCGGTTGCATTGGTCGTTCTGCCGGCACGGGCGCATGCTGCCGGCGCATTTGCCGATGACAGGGTGGTGCAGAAGGTGATCAATGCACCGGGCGGAGCAGGCGTCAAGCTCTGGCCGTCGCCGCCGCCGGCGGATTGTCCGTTCAACGCGTCGGTATCATTACAGCGGCCGCCTGACCGCCACCCTGCTCCGGAAATGAACGAAGAAGTCACCCACCCATCATCATTTGCCATGGCTCCCGTTCTCCAACACACCATGAAATCCACAGCCATTCCCCGCCGCCCGCAGGCGAACCGCCTGCTTGTGCTCGCTCTAACATCCGTTTTTTTCTTTGCCGGTCTCGATCGGAGTGCCGGTGCCGCAGGTCCCGGCGGGGTGCCGCCGATACCGGATCTCACCCGGGGAGGAACAAAGGATGATAACCATGATTGGAATCTGGGACCCACCGGGATCCGCGGCTGGGTCTATGGATGCAAGGGGCATACTGCCGATGCCCGCCAGATTCTGGTGACCGCGGTGGCCAAGGGTTCGCCCGCCGACGGCATCCTGAACAGCGGCGATGTCATCCTGGGCGTCGGTGGCGAAAACTTCAGCGGGGACGCCCGCATCCAGTTCGCCAACGCCATCACGGCGGCCGAACAGCAAAAAAACGGCGGCCTGCTGCGATTGATCCGCTGGCGCGAGGGTAAGACCGAGGAGGTCCGCCTGAAGCTGGCCGTCATGGGCGGCTACAGCATGACCGCTCCCTATGATTGCCCGAAGTCCAAGAAAATTTTCGAACTCGGCTGCCGGACCATCGCGCAAAAGGGCCTGGAAAAAGTCTCGATTCCCACCAGTCTCAATGCCCTGGCTCTGCTGGCATCAGGCAACAAGGAATACCAACCCCTGATAGACGGATACGCCAGGCAGGTGGCCGCTTATAAACTGGGCCCGTTTGATTTTCCGTCGTGGCACTACGGTTACGCGACCCTGTTTCTGGCGGAGTATGTCGCGGTGACCCGTGACCCGTCGGCGATGGAGGGTCTGCGCCGGCTCACCACCGAGATCGCCCATGGGCAAAGTGCCATGGGCACCTGGAGCCACAATTGGGCTCTGCCGAGCGGAAACTGCAACGGTTATGGCTGCATGAATGCACCGGGGATCGTGCTGACGACGGCGATGGTGATCGCCCGCGAGGCCGGGGTGAAGGATCCCGCGGTGGACAAGGCCATCGCCAAAGCCAGCGGCTTCCTGCGCTGGTATGTCAACAAGGGAGCCATTCCCTACGGCGATCACCAACCGTGGCCGGGACATGAGGACAACGGGAAATGCTCCGCCGCGGCAGTGCTCTTCGATCTGCTGGGCGACCGCGAGGCGGCATCGTTCTTCGCCAAGATGTCCACGGCCGGCTACGCTGAGCGGGAGCGCGGCCACACCGGCAATTTCTTCAACATCCTGTGGGCATTGCCCGGCGTGGCCCGCTGTGGTCCGCTGGCCACCGGCGCCTATTGGAACGAGCAGGGGTGGTACTATGACCTCGCCCGCGGGTGGGATGGCGGCTTCATCTACCAAGGCTCGCCGGCCGGCGAAGAGGAGCATGGCAAGTATAAGGGCTGGGACAGCACCGGCGCCTATCTGCTGGCCTACGCGCAGCCGCTCAAAAACCTCTATCTAACAGGCAAGAAAGCGTGCCCGGAGCCGGCCCTGAACGCCAGGGAGGTGGAGATGGTCATTGCCGCGGGACGCGACTATAGCAGCGCGACCAAGGATCACTGTTATGACGGACGCGGGACCGACCAACTGATCGCCGGCTTGGCGAGTTGGTCGCCTGCGGTGCGCAAGCGCTCCGCCGAGGCGCTGGGAAGGCGCGACGGGAATTTCGCGCCAACGCTGCTCAAGCTGCTAGGCGGTTCCGATCGCGACGCCCGTTACGGGGCGTGCGAGGCGCTGGGTCGCCTGGGGCCGCGGGCCGATGCGGCGGCACCCCGGTTGCTGGCCTTGCTCAAGGATCCGGATCCGTGGATGCAAAGTCTGGCGTCCCAGACCCTGGCAGCGATGGGGCCGGAGGTCCGCAAAACCAGTGCCGGGGCCTTGCTGGCCATGACGGCCCGCCCGAACCCGGCCGACCCACGGGGCATGGCGCAACGCGCCGCTTGCACGGCCCTGTTCTCACCCTATCCCGGCTCAGCCTCACGCTCACCCAAGAGCATCCTGGCCGAATCCCTGGAAGGAGTCGACCGCGAGTTGCTCTATCCGGCGGTGCGGGCGGTACTGGAGAATGATGACGGCGCCGCCCGCGGCTCACTCCAGCCCATTTACGGGAAGCTGACCGACCGCGACCTGGTGGCGCTGTTGCCGGCCATCCTCAAGGCCATTCGGGATCTGGCACCCAGCAATGAGATGTTTGGCGACGGCATCCGCCTGGCAGGTCTGGATTTGGTGTCGCGACTGCACCTCCGGGAGGGCATGCCGCTGTGCGTGTCGGTGATTGAACCGAACCGCTGGGGCGCATGGGGACGCCTGGGGAAATGCCTGGAGTGCCTTGGCCGCTATGGTGTCCACGCCAAAGCCGCCCTGCCCGAGCTGCGGGAAATGCGCCGGAATCTCAGCGAGACCCGGTTACAAGACAAGAACGCCGGGCAACTTGACAAGACCATCGCGGAGATCGAAGCCGCCACGGATTCCCCCACGTTGTTGAACCTCAAGGATTTCAAGACCCGTCCTTGATGGTGAACCGGAGATCGGACAAACTCACCCCTCACGCCCGGTCTTCGCGCCGCCCTTCGGCGCTCCGGCCGCGGCCAGCCCGGAACTGAACTTTCCAACAATCATCTGACACATATGAAACACATCCTCACACTCATCGCAGCCCTGCTGCTCGCACCGCCGGCCGCGCGCGCCGCCGATGCGGACACGAAAACCGTGCGCGTCTTCATCTTCGCGGGCCAGTCCAACATGGAGGGCGCTGTGCTGGTCAACCGAGATTCTGTTCGCCGTTCGTTAGGCTGTTTGAAAGGGCAAGATGCAGGGTTTCCGTCGGATTTGGTGTTCACGTGGCGCGGCACGGCGCATCAAGAAGGCGGCACGACGTTCTTTGGCAGCAAGATTTCATCGTGATGGCGCACCACGCCCAGGTGTGGACACAGGTGAGCCTCGCCAGGGATATGACGTGGAGCAGGGCGGACTTGGCGTGGCGGCTCCAGTGATCGGGAGAGAAACAGGCTCGGACAACCGCGGTTCTCGGGCAAATCAGCCTCCGAAAGAAGTTGTGAGCAGGCGTGTCGGAGGCTACCATAGGTGACGCCGGAGAAGAAAGTTATGACGCCAGACGAAGGGCACTAAATCGGTGGACCAGTATACCGGCCGGCGGCAAGACCGCCAAGGACTGGGAGACGCGGGCCCTCGGCAGCAACACGGGGCAGCGCTGAGGAGATTGCTCATTGGCGGATGGGCGTCGGTCGCTGGCCGCCGTGTGTTGACGCGTGTATGGAGTTGAATATCCATTCCTGAGGCAGGGAGTCGGATTGGTAACCGTAAACAAGAGGAG
>Ga0315295_10005467_pt1 | contig 10838 bp, 7 predicted proteins | sample YL17G14_0_MG_FD_204453 | JGI IMG/M metagenome (GOLD analysis project Ga0315295, IMG submission 204453) | Sediment microbial communities from Yellowstone Lake, YNP, Wyoming, USA - YL17G14_0 | ecosystem: Environmental > Aquatic > Freshwater > Lake > Sediment | place: USA: Wyoming | collected...
GGCCCACGGCGGCGAAAAGCTCCCCGACGCGCAGGCGCTGGCCGCGGTGCAGCTCTACCGCGCCACGGGCGAAGCGTCGTACCGGGAGGCGTTCGAGAGGCAATCCGTCTTCAAGCGCCTCCCAAATGCGCAGCTCGAGGAGTACAGCAAGTACGACCAGCGCGACGCGAGCTTCTACTACGCGTTCGCCGCGCGGCCCGTGGAAGCGGAGCTGAAGGAGAGGATCATCAAGGCGTACCGCGACCAGATGGCGGTCTGGCTGAAGTGGGGCGAAGCCGCCTCGTACCGGCACGTGAAGAGCCCTTGGGCGCCGTACTCGTGGGGCAGCGGGGCGCACCCGAAATGGCTCATCCCCGTCATTCAAACCTACGTGCTGACGCAGGACGCCGAGTACCTCAAGTGGATTCAGTTGACGTGCGACTTCGCGCTCGGCGCCCACCCGATGAACACGGTCTTCACGACGCGGCTGGGCGCGCGGCCGGTCGCCTGGCCTCTGCACTCTTACAGCCGCTACCAACCGGACGGGCCGATTCCGGGGATCCAATGCGAAGGGCCGAGCAAACAGGTGGGCGGCGAGAAGGCCTCGCCCAGCATGAGTTCCTGGATCGGCGCGATGCTCTACCCCGCCGGGCCCTGGCCCGCCCTGCACACCTATACCGACATCACGATGTCGCCGGGGATGAACGAAGGCGTGGTGGTGGACCAGATGAAGACGGCGGTGGCCTACGGATTCCTGCTGCCGGGCCCGTGAACGGAGCATGGCCATCCCGCGCAAGGGCGTGAAGACGCAAAGAACGGAGGCGAGGAGAGCGGACTACTTCCCGCCCTCCGCGTAGACCTCCAGCTCCTGGATCCCCATCTGCTGCCCTTCCTGGTTCGGGCCGTCGGGCTTGAGCGCCTGAATCCGCACGTAGCGCGCCGGCGTCGCCGCGAAGGTATGTTCCGGCTTGCCGCCCGTCGCGCCCTTCATGTGCGCGACGGTCGTCCACGTCCGGCCGTCCACCGAGAGGTTCACCTTGTACTCCGTCGCGAAGCACTTCGGATCGAAGGTGATCACCACACGGTTCACCGGATGGCTGGCGCCGAGGTCCACGTGGAAGGTCCAGGGCCATTCGCCGCCCGCGTGGGCCTTGGTGGCCGGGTCGCCGTCCACGCCCAGCCGCGCGAAGTACTTCCCGCTGTTGACGTCGAGCGCCTTCGTGCCGGTCACGTCGAGCAGCTTCGCGCGCTTGCGATACGCCAGGTTCCCCGGCGGGACCGGCGCCGTTGCGGCAAGCGGCTCGGCCAGTCCCTTCCGCAGCGCGACGAGTTGGGCGGCGAAGGGCTCGGGTATGAGCCCGCTCGGCTGGATCGGCACGTCCCACGTGACGACGCCCTCGCTCTCGATGATCCCCCGCGTCATCTCGATCACCTGTTCGTTACTGAAGCGGGGCGGGCTGGCGCACCAACTCGGACCCAGGTAGCTCAGCATGTGCCACTGGGATGTCCCGACCCACCGCCCGGCGCACTCGACGTTCTGCGGTTCGTTGATCTCGCCCGCCGTGTAGTCCTCCGTCTGAGTGTAGCGCACCAGCTTCACGCCGGGGTTGAAGGTCACGATGGCGTCCGGGTTCCCGCGCTTGACCGCGTCGGCGTAGATCCGGGCGATGGCCTCGTTGAAGCGGATGTGCGCGTAACCGCCGTCGAACCACCAGCCGACGACGCGGTCGCCGTAGCGGGACGACCAGTCCTGGATGACCTCCGCCCACTTTCGTGCGAAGACCTCATCGAGGGGCTGATCCCGGGCCCCCTCCGGCAGGCCGAATGCTTTCTGCGCGCGGGGGTCCGCGTTCGGCGTCTGGCAGGGCAGGTAGAGCATCAGCTTGATGCCCTTCGGCGCGAGGGCCGCGTGCAAATCGGCGACGAGGTCCCGCCGCGCGCACTTGCTCGGCTGGATGCCGGCGATCCGGTCGTAGGCCGCGTTGGGGGCGCAGAAGTGGCCGGAGTTCTGGCCGAGCGTGATCACGTAGTACCGCGCGCCGGCGGCTTCGAGCTGCTTCACCAAACCCGCGACGTCGAACTTGTCCACTTGCTGGTTCCACGCTTCGGCTGGGGTCTTCGCGCCCGTGAGGTAATGCGTGAAGACGCCCCACTGCGCGTCCTTGAACCAGTCCGTCCGGTGCTTGGCCACGGCCTTCTCCTTCTCCGGTTCGGCGGCGGGCGCGGAGACAGCCCCGAAGACGATGATGTTCAACGCGCAGACGGCCGGGATCAGCAGCCTTCGAAGGGCCATGTTCGTATCTCCGGGACGCTCGGGCAAGCCTGACTCTCCGTGCCGCACGGGTTATACACCGGCCCGTCCGCTCGAACAGGCAGCAAGCCATTTGACGCCTTGGCACGCCTGTCCGATAAGGACCGCGTGCCCGAGAGCCCCCCCGAACCCGCGCCGGCGACTCCCCCTACCCCCCCTTTTACGAAGGGGGAGAGAACAACAGATCCCGATCCGTCCGCCGCGCCACCTGGCCCGACCCCAGCCCAACCGGCGCCTCGCGCCGCCGACCCCTGGCGCGTCTACATGGTGGCCGGATGGGTACTGGCCGCCCTCTTCTTCTCGGGCTTTGGGGTGCGCTGCGTCAAGCACGGGTGGTACGAGCCGCCCGACCCGGCGAAGTCCGAAGAGGAGAACCGCAAGCGCGACTGCCGCGGCTCGGACTTCACCGCGTACTACTCGGCCGGCGAACTGGTCCTAAAGGGCAAGGACCTCTACGCCTGGACCGAATCCTCCACGCCCTTCCGGCCCTTCATCTACCCGCCGATGTTCGCGCTCTTCCCTATGGCGCCGCTGGCCGTGCTCCCGCACAACGCCGCGCTGATCGCCTTCTACGTCCTCAATGTGGGGCTGCTCTTCGTCTCGCTCTGGCTGCTGCGCGGAATGCTCTGGCCGGCCGCGGGGCCTGCCGACGGGACGGTCCCCGCGGCGCGCGGGGGCATCGCCGGGCCCGACTGGGGCTTCCTGGGCCGGCCGGACGTGGGCTTGCTCCTGGCGCTTCTCATCTGTTGGCGCTTCTTCGACAGCAACTTCGTGCTCGGCAACGCCAACGTCATCATCCTCTTCCTCATCGTCCTGGGCCTCTGGGCGCTGCACCGCGAACACGGCGGGTGGAGCGGCTTGGCGGTGGCGCTGGCGGCGAGCTTCAAGATGACGCCGGGGCTCCTCGGCCTGTACTTCCTCTGGACGCGGCGCGGCTGGGCGCTGCTCGGCGGGGCGCTCGGCCTGCTCCTTTTCCTCCTCGTCATCCCCGGCGCGACGCTGGGCTGGTCGTACAACTGGAAGGCGCTGGAGTCGTTCGCGGGGCAGGCGCGCGGGAAACTGGAAGCGCCCGCCAAGAGCGACGAGCAGGCCGCGGACGACGAGAGCGACGCGGAAGGCACGCGCGCGTATGGCATCAGCCTCCGCGGCACACTGCTCAAGCTGCTTTCGCCCACCATCAGTCTCCCTCACCGCGAGGCCACCGAGAAGCGGAGCATCAACGTGGTGGACCTGAACCCCGCGACGACGACGCGGCTGGCGGACGGGGCCGCGTTGCTGCTGCTGGCGGCGACGGTGTGGCTGACGTGGCCGCGCGCGGCGAACCGGCCCGGCGTGCCCGTGGCGCTGGCGTGGGGCCTCGTGGTCATCGCGATGCTTCTGATCTCGCCGCACACGCGCAAGGCGCACGGAACGATCCTCCTGCTGCCGGCCGCGGCGCTGATCGCGGCGCTCCAGCTCCGCCTCCTCGCCGGCGGCGCGCGGCGCCTGGCCTGGTGCGCGCTGCTGGTTCTCGGCGCCGCGACGATCCTGACGAGCAAGGGCGTGATAGGCCGGCGCGCATCCGAAGTGTCGCACGCGGCGGGCGCGGCGACCTGGGCGATGGCGTTCCTCTATATCGCCGTTGGCGTCGCGCTGTGGCAGATCTCCCGGCGCGGGGAGGCGTCGGCGAACGTCAACCCGGAATCCTGAACCCGGAACGCGGAACTCCGCGTGCCTCCACGGCCTCCCAGACCTCCTCGCACGCGAGCCGCTCGAGTCGTCCGTCCGGCGCTTGCAGCACCGTGACGCGCGCACCCAGCGGGCGCCACACGCGCGGGTCGGTCGGCCCGAAGAGCACCAGCGTCGGGCAGGCGCGGGCGGCGAGATGCGTCACGCCCGCGTCGTTCCCGACGAAGACGCGCGCGCAGGAAAGCAGCGCGAGGACCTCGCGCAGCGGGAAGCTCTCGGCGAGTTGGTATGCCCCTCCCGGCGCGGCGCGCCTGAAGACGTCCCGTGTCTCCTCGTCGGCGGGCCCGAGCAGCACGAGGGGCCGCGATCCCCGCTCGGCGGCGCGCCGCGTCAACTCCGCGTACCGTACCGCGGGCCAGCACTTCCGCTTCCCGCCGCTTCCCGGATGGACGGCGAAGAACCCTCCCGGCGGCGGCGCCTCGAGGCCCAGACGCCGCAAGGCCGAGACGCGTTCTTCCGCAGCTACGGCGAGGAACGGGTCATCCTCCTGCCGGAGCGGCTCGCCGCGGCGGGCGCTCTCGAACGCCTCTTCCGACAGGGACTCACGCAGCGGAGCGAGCAGCCGCGCGACCGCGTGCGGCGCGGGGTCGCCCTCCGCGGCGTGTTCGAACATCAGCGGCGGCGTGGCGCCCACGACCCGCGGCACGCCCGCTGCGCGGAGCGTCTTCTCGATGGGCCCGCGGTCGGGCTTCAGGTAGACGCAGGCGAGTTCCACATCGGCGAGCGCCTCGCGCGCGGCGGCGCTGGGCGGCAGCCCTTCCGCGAAAAGCCACGCCCAGTCCGTTCCGCCGGCGTCCACGACGCGAACAACCGGAGCAGCGCTCCCCTGTCGCCCGTTCGTATCCGCCGGCGCGCGCAGGCTGACAGCTTGCGCTTCAGCGGACGGCACGCCGGGGCGGAGGAAGGCCCACGACGCGGGCGTGCCGAGCACGAGGATGCGTTCGACGCCGGCGGCGCGGAAGGCATGCAGGGCCGGTAGTATCAGGAGGGAATCGCCCAATGCGCCGGGACGCAGGACGGCGACGGAGCGGAGTGCCACGGGCTGCGCTCCTACGGTTTGGCCGCGGGGGCGTACCTGAGGATGAACGCGACGATCGGCGCGGGGTCCTTCAGGCAGTGCGGGTGGTGCCCGACGCCCGGCTTGTGGATTACCTCGATCGTGCCGCCGAGCTTCCTATAGCGCTCCTCGACGAGTTGCGTGTTCTCGGCCACCGGCACCACGTCGTCCGCGTCGCCGACCACATGCAGGAGAGGGACCTTCGCCTTCGCGAGCGGCTCGAGGTGGTCCACGGGGTTCAGCTTGTACTCCAGGGCCTGCGCCTCGGCCAGGCCATAGGCTTTCAGGCACGCCTGCCAGTCGCCCGCGCTGCCTTGGCCCTTGCCTTTGCCGCCGGGCCAGCTCTTGAAGTCGCACACCGGCGCATCGGCGTAGATGCAGCTCGCCCTGTCGGGATTCGCAGCGGCCCAGTTGAAGACGAGGAGCCCGCCGCGGCTGAGGCCCTCGAGCGCCGGCTTGGGCGAGAAGCCGTGCTTCGTGGTGAGGTACTCGTACGCCGCATTCCAGCCGGCGACGCCCTTCGGCCCGCCGTACTGGCCCGCGGCGGAAGGGATGTGGACGAGGTGCCAGCCTTTTTCGAGCAACGCGGTGTCCACCTGGGGCTCGTGATCGAAGAACTCGGCGCGCCAGATCCACGGCTTGCCCGGCACGGCGCTCTTGGGCGTCACGACGACGAAGCTCTGGCCGCCCGTGCTGAAGTCGTAGCGGGCGTAGCCGCGGTAGTCGTTCTTCCTACCCGGGAAAGCCACGGGTTCGGATCCTTTCTCTGGCGTGGGGGCCGGCTCCTGCGCCTCAGCCAGCAGGCCGAAGCCCAGGAAGACCGTTACGGCGAGGAGCGTCGCGCGCAGGCGCCTGCTACTGAAGGGTCGCACGGGCATGGCCAGCCTCCGGTGGATGTGGAGCGTGACGCTACCATGAAAGCCCGCAAAGGAAAGGCTTCACGCCGCGGTTCCCCGCCGCGGCGATGGCAAACTCGTTCAGCTTGTCCCGGTGTCTCTCACGCATGCCGGCGCCCCCCGCTCAAGCGGCGTCAAAGGATACTACCAATTCGCCGCCCGGCTTGGTAGCGTGTCCGGCGGCCGCTATGTTCAACGAAGCCGAAGAACGCGGGTTGATGGGGCGCATCGCGGGGGGAGACCGGGGCGCCTTCGAGCGGCTCTACGCGCTCTACGCCCAGGCCGTCGCTCACTTCCTGTACCGGCTCTGCTACGACGAGGCGCTGGCCGAGGACTGCCTTCAGGAGACCTTCCTGCGCCTCTGGCGCGCGGCGCCGCAGTGGCGCGGCGGCTGCAAGGTCAGCACCTTCATCTACCAGGTCGCGAAGAACGTGGGCCTCGACGCGCGCGCGAAGCGGATGCGCGAGCAGGCGCGGCTCGGCCCGGGAAGCGAGGACGGGGTGCCGCGCGGCGCGGCCGAACCGGCCGATGCGGGGAGCGGACCGGCGCACCAGGCCGAAGGTGTGGAGTTGAGGAGGATCGTCCGCCGCGCCGTCGAGTCGCTGCCGGAAGAGCAGCGCGTGGTGCTGGAACTGGTCCAGACGCAGGGCCTGACGTACCGCGAGGCGGCCGGGATTCTCGAAATCCCGCTCGGCACCGTGAAGTCGCGGATGTCCGCGGCGGTCGAGACGTTGCGGCGCCGGCTGGCGCGGCATGTGCGGTGAAGGCAGGAGCCAAGAGGCGAAGAGCATGAGCGATCCATCCAAGGGTCCCGGAGACGGAGGCTGCGCGGAGTTCCGGGAGGCGCTGCCGCTCCTGGCCGCCGGGGCGCTCCCGGCCGACGAAGCGGCCGCGGTGCGCCGCCACCTCGAAACGTGCGACGACTGCCGCGCGTGTTCCGAGGAACAGCGCCGCCTGATCGAGACGGTCCGCCGCGAGGGCGAACCCGGCCGGCCGCTCGACACGCAGCGCGTGCTCTCCGCCCTGCGCAAGCGCCTCGCGCAGGAAGCGCCGCCGGGGCCGCCGCCCGCCGCGACGGAGGGCCGTCCGTTCCTGCTGGTCGCCTTCGTCGTGCTGCTCGCCGTGGCCGTCCTCGCGCTCTTCGCGCTCAGCCAGCCGGCCCAGCCGCCTCCCGTCCAGCCGCCGCCGGCCCCCAACGTGATCGCCACGCAGTACGGGCCGGAGGCGCCGGAGGGCGTGCCGCTGCGGGCGGGCGCCGAGTGCCGGGCGGGGAGCGGCGGACTGCGGCTCCACTGCGCGAATGGCGTGGTCATCCGGCTGCGCGAGGGCGCGGGGGCGCGCGTTACGGAGGCCCGCGGACTGGAACTGCTGGCGGGAGCGGCGGCCGTGGAGGTGCCGCGCGGCGTGGACTTCGCGGCCCACGTGCCAGACGCCGGAGCCGCGTTGAGCGTGGCCGGGCCGGCCCGCTTCCTCGTCACGCTGGTCGCCAACGACGAAGTGGAGGTCGTGGTGGCCGAAGGCATGGTGCGTATCGCCGCGCCACGCAGGCCTGTCGAGCTGGTCCAGGGGCAGCGTTCGCGGGTCAGGCTCCGCGGGACTCCGGAGCCCCCGCAGGAGGCGGACGTCGCCGCCGCCTTCGCGTGGGTGCTGGACCAGCTCTACCGCGGCCTGACGCTCGAGCTGAAGGTCCAGGGCGCGGCGCGGGCGAGCTTCGTCCTGCTCAACGGCGGCGCGCGCGCCGTGGACGTGGCCGGCTTCCATCCGCTGGGGGTGAACTACCAACTCGAGCTGCGCCGGCCGGGGTCGCGAAGCCCGGAGTTCCTCAAGATCGCCCCCCTCGCCCTGCGGCGCCATCTCGCGCCCGGCGTCACCGAAGCCGTGCCGGAGACGAAGGGCCGCGTCACGCTCGACCCCGGCCAGAGCCTCGAGCTGGAACTGGACCTCAGACCGCTTCTCAAGGAACCCGGCGACTACGTCCTGGCCGCGCACTACCTGGGCTTTCCCACGGCCGCCGGCGGGGCGAGCGAATGGGGTTTTACGCTGCGCAGCGCGGAGCAGACGGTGAAGTTACCCGCCCGAAATCCGTGAACGGTGGTGCAGGCCTTCCCTTTCTGCAGTTCCAACCGTCGCCACTGCTTCTACCCCCAGGCGATCAGGCCGGGGATGAAGGGCGTGACCAGATCGCTGTGCCTGGGCAGGATGCGCACGGCGAAGCCGAAGCGGCCGGACTCCTGGCAGGGGATGGCGGCCCGATACCAGTGGCAGCCTTCGCCGCACCGCGTCTTCGCATCACAGGTCATGGAGAGCGCCTCGCCTGCGTCCATCTGGCCTTGGTCGTTCAGCGCGCCGTAGTAGACCTGCACGTCCACGTGGTCCTGGGAGACGGGGCCGAGGTGAACGCGGGCGGAGACGGCCAGGGTCTGGCCGACGGGGATATGCTCGGCATTCTGGCACTGGACCTCTTCGATGCGGAGTTGCGCCCAGCGCTGGAAGAGGCCCATCTTCCAATCCCAGAGCTCCTTGGCGCCGCGGGCGCCGTCGCCGTTGAGGCGCTTCCAGCGTTCGCCGGAGGGGATGTAGGCGCGTTCGGCGTATTCGCGGACCATGCGCAGGGTGCTGAAGAAGGGGATGGAGGTCTGCATGGCGCGCTTCATGCGCTTGATCCACTCGCGGGGCAGGCGGTCGCTGCCGCGCTGGTAGAAGAGGGGGACGATCTGGTTTTCGAGGAGGTCGTAGAGGGCGCGGCTTTCAAGCTGGTCCTGATACTCCTCGTCGGCGTACTCCTCGCCGCGCCCGATGGCCCAGCCGTTGGACCCGTCGTAGCCCTCGCACCACCAGCCGTCGAGGATGGAGCAGTTGAGGCCGCCGTTGGCGGCGGCCTTCATGCCCGAGGTTCCGGAGGCCTCGTGCGGCCGGCGCGGCGTATTGAGCCAGATGTCCACGCCCTGGACGAGGTAGCGGGCGAGGTTGATGTCGTAGTCTTCGAGGAAGATGATGCGTTTGCGGAAGCGTTCGTCGCGGCCCAGTTGCGCGATCTGCTGGATGAACTGCTTGCCCGCGTTGTCCTGCGGGTGGGCCTTTCCGGCGAAGATGATCTGGACGGGCTGGAGGGGGTCGTTGAGGAGCCGCGCGAGGCGCTCGGCGTCGCGGAAGAGGAGCGTGCCGCGCTTGTAGGTGGCGAAGCGGCGGGCGAAGCCGATGGTGAGGGCCTCGGGGTCCAGGGCCTCCTCGGCGAAGGCGAGGTCCCGGGGGCCGGCGCCGCGGCGTTCGAGCTGGGCGCGGAGCCGCTGCCGGGCCCAGGTGACGAGGCGCGCGCGCCGGCGCTCGTGCACGCGCCAGACTTCGCTGTCCGGCAGCAGGTCCGGTCCGCGCCACGGCTTGTTCGGCTCGGCCGCGTCGTACGCCCAGCGCGTCCCGGCGTAACGGATGAAGAGTTCGTTCAACTGGTCGGAGACGTAGGAGCGGATGTGGACGCCGTTGGTGATGGGGGCGATGGGGATTTCGTGGAGGGGGACCTCGGGCCAGTTCTCCTGCCACATGCGGCGCGAGACGGTGGCGTGGAGTTTCGAGACGCCGTTGGCGTACGCGGCGGTCTTGAGCGCCAGGACCGCCATGTTGAACGGCTCGCCCTCGTCGTGGGGATGCTGGCGGCCGAGGGCGTGGAAGACGCGGTGGTCACAATGGAGCCGGCCGTACCAGGAGCCGAAGTAGCGGTCAACCTGGTCGGGGCCGAAGCGGTCAATGCCGGCGGGGACGGGGGTGTGGGTGGTGAAGACGTTGCCGGCCGTGACGGCCTCGCGCGCCTGGTCGAAGCTCAGGCCCTTCTCCTCGATCAGGATCCGCATCCGTTCGAGGGCGAGGAAGGCGGAGTGGCCCTCGTTCATGTGGCACACCTCGGGCTCGCGCCGCAGCGCCCGCAAGGCGCGGTAGCCGCCGACGCCCAGGACGATCTCCTGCTGGAGGCGATGTTCGAAATCGCCGCCGTAGAGCTGGTCGGTGATCGCGCGGTCTTCCGGCCGGTTCGCCTCGATGCGGGAGTCGAGGAGGAAGAGCGGCACGCGGCCGACCTGGACGCGCCAGATCTGCAGCTTGACCTCGCGCCCGGGCAGTTCCACCGGGACGAGGACGATCTGCTGGTTCTTGTCGCGTTCGAGCGTGGCCGGGAGGTTGTAGAAGTCGTTGAAGTGGAGGAACTCCTGCTGCCAGCCGTCGGCGTTCAGGTACTGCCGACAGTACCCGTTGTAGTAGGCGAGACCGACGCCCATGAGCGGGAGGCCGAGGCCCGAGGCGGACTTGAGATGGTCGCCGGCCAGGACGCCCAGGCCGCCCGAGTAGATGGGCAGACACTCGTGGATGCCGAACTCGGCGGAGAAGTACGCGATGGTGGTCCGCTTCTTCCCTTCCGTCTGGTGGTCGTACCACGTCTTCGCGGAAACGTACGCGTCCAGATCGCGCTTCACCCGTTCCAGGTGGGCCAGGAAGCCGTCGTCTTCGGCGACCTGCTGGAGCCGTTCCTGCCCGATGCGCCCCAGCATGGCCACCGGGTTGTGGCCCGAGGCGTCCCAGAGCTGCCGGTCAATGCGGACGAACAGCTCGCGCGCGTCCTGCGTCCAGGTCCACCAGAGGTTGAAGGCCACGTCGCGCAAGGCCGCGATGGGCTGCGGCAGAAAGGGCATGACCGTGTACGGTCGGACTTTGCGGGGCATGAACGCCCTCCTGTAGACGGCCCATGGGACTCTCGAACGGCCTGGCAGTTTTCGCCTTAGAGCGGCGCCTTGTCAACATGGAAGCAGTCGGTCCGGCCGATTGCGGACGATGGGATGAAAGGCAACGGCGCCGCCACGGCGCTACTTCCCCGGGTTCTCGA
>Ga0315295_10005468_pt1 | contig 10837 bp, 9 predicted proteins | sample YL17G14_0_MG_FD_204453 | JGI IMG/M metagenome (GOLD analysis project Ga0315295, IMG submission 204453) | Sediment microbial communities from Yellowstone Lake, YNP, Wyoming, USA - YL17G14_0 | ecosystem: Environmental > Aquatic > Freshwater > Lake > Sediment | place: USA: Wyoming | collected...
GGGGCAGATCTAGGCGAACGACAGGTGCCATTGATGGGCGTACTGGCAGCAGTCATCTTCGCCGGGCAGATGTTGAACTTTGCTGTTGCTGGAGGTTCCTCCGGCCACCTAATGGGTGCGGCAATCGCCACAATTTTACTAGGCCCCTGGGCAGCCATGCTGGTACTTACCTGTGTGGTCTCCATCCAGGCGCTCATTTTCCAGGATGGTGGGCTGTTGGTATTGGGCGCCAATATATTTAATATGGCGATAGTCGGTGTGACTGTTGCATATATGACCTATCGCAGCGTACATAAAATAGCAAAAAAACATTCGTGGGGAATATTCATAGGTGGATTCGCAGCCGCCTGGTTATCCGTTGAGGTGGCAGCCCTGGCTACGGCCTTGGAGCTGGTACTTTCAGGCACCTCACCGGCTAATATCGCCATCCCTGCCATGGCTGGTATCCATGCCCTGATTGGTATCGGTGAAGGTTTGATCACCGTTGGCGCACTGGCTTTTCTGTATGCAAGCCGAGGCGACTTGCTCAAAACAGGTAATGTCGTCTCAGCACATGGCAATTTTGTGTGGGTAATCGGATTGGCACTGGCACTGTTGCTGGCGATTGCTTCTCCCCTGGCATCTGTTCATCCCGATGGTCTGGAATGGGCCGCTAAGCAAAATGACTTCCTGTCCTTGGCACAAAGTCCGTTCTATAAAATCATCCCAGACTATATATTCCCAGGAGTATCGAATACGACTCTCGCAACTATCCTGGCAGGCGTAATCGGCGCAATGATTGTCTTCGGTGTTGCTTTGGGGTTGGCATATTCCCGACGCCATAAATCAAGCACAGGTGGAGAGTAATTGGTCCGGTACCAGGCATATTGAAAAACCATAATGCATATCCATTTCCTTGACCCATACCGACCACGCGATAGTCTGATCCACCATCTTGACCCCCGCATAAAGCTGGTGCTAACCCTGGCTTTCATCCTGACCAATGCCCTGATTCCACCTGGTGCCTGGCCAGTCTATATCCTGCTTTTAGCCCTGGTCCTTTCAATTGAAATCCTGTCCGAGCTGGGGGTGGGCTACGTCCTAAAAAGGTCAGCTCTGGCATTTCCCTTCGTGCTGGCTGCCTTGCCGCTCATCCTGACCATCCCAGGGGAGAAGTTATTCAGCCTGTCTGTTGGACCATGGGTGATTACTGCCACATATTCAGGGCTGGAACGCTTTATCAGCGTCGCTCTTAAATCGTGGATCTCCATGCAGGCTGCCATTGTGCTGGCAGCCAGTACCTCCTTCCCAGATTTACTGGTCGCCATGCGGGCGATACAAGTACCCCGCCTTTTGGTATCCATCTTTGGGTTGATGTGGCGTTACTTGTTCGTACTCGTGGATGAAGCTTTACGCTTGATGCGTGCCCGGGCTGCACGCAGTGGGAAAAGTGATCACCCAAATGCCAAAAGTGGAGGCAGCCTCTCATGGCGAGCACGGGTGGCTGGTGGCATGGCTGGCAATCTATTCCTGCGTGGGTTTGAGCGCAGTGACCGTATCTACATGGCGATGGTCTCACGCGGCTACGACGGTGAGTCACGTTCCTTACCCCTGCCCGTTATCCAACCAGTTCACTGGGTGATATTGATCACCAGTCTGGGCTTACTCGGAATATTATTGGGATTCGCCTATTTATTTTGGGGATAGAATATGCACCATTCAATCGAAGTTGAACATCTATCTTTCAGTTATCCTGATGGGCACAAAGCGCTTAACAACGTCTCGCTGAGCATCGAACCAGGCGAAAAGGTGGCTTTAGTGGGACCAAACGGGGCAGGAAAATCCACATTGATCCTGCACCTGAATGGCATTCTGATTGGTGAGGGAAAAGTACGGGTGTGTGGCCTGGAGGTGGTCAAGGAAAACCTGGGTCGGGTGCGCTCCTATGTAGGGCTTGTGTTTCAATCCCCGGAGGATCAGTTATTTTCACCCACCGTGTTTGACGACGTAGCTTTTGGACCACTCTACCAGGGATTGCCCTCTACTGAAGTGCTGGAGCGGGTGGATGATGCCTTGGCAGCCGTACACATGGAAAAGTACAAAAAACGTGTGTCGCACCACCTGAGCATGGGGGAGAAGAAACGAATCGCCATCGCCACAGTGCTTTCGATGCAACCGGAAGTATTGATTTTAGATGAGCCTACCGGTGGGTTGGACCCGCGTTCGCGCCGCTCACTGATCCACTTGCTTACGGAGTTGCCGCTCACCATGCTGGTCTCGACCCATGACATGCTCTTGGTGCGCGAGATCTTTCCGCGCATGATCATCCTGGACGATGGCCAGGTGATCGCGGACGGACCTACTCAGGTTTTAATGGACGATGTGGCGTTACTGGAAGCCCACGGTCTGGAAAGACCAACAATGCCTGGGTAAAAAGAGCGGACTGGTAATGGGATATTTCGCCAGTCCGCTCTCCAACAATATCAAATAGAAAAAATTATTCGCAGCCCAACCCGGCTGCCTTGCGTAAGACCGCCACTTTATCCGTATTTTCCCAGGGCAGGTCCAGGTCGTCGCGCCCGAAGGCCCCATAAGCAGCCGTCTTACGGAAGATGGGACGGCGCAGGTTCAAGTCACGGATGATCGCTCCCGGACGCAGGTCGAAGTTCTCAACCACCAGGCGGGAAATTTCGTCATCAGAGATCTTACCCGTGCCAAAGGTCTCCACATTAACGCTCAAGGGGTGCGACATGCCGATGGCATATGCCACCTGGATTTCAGCCCGTTCCGCTAAGCCAGCCGCAACGATGTTCTTGGCTGCATAACGCGCCGCATAAGCTGCAGAGCGGTCCACTTTGGTGGGGTCCTTGCCGCTGAAGCAACCCCCGCCATGCCGGCCCATGCCCCCATAGGTATCGACAATGATCTTCCTTCCTGTCATACCCGAGTCACCCAATGGACCACCAATGACAAAGCGGCCGGTAGGGTTTACATAAATTTTGATTTTATCATCCACCAGTTCCTCGGGCATTGTGGGTAAGATGACATGCTCAATCAGCGATTCGCTGATCTCCGCATGCGAAACGTGTGGAGCATGCTGGGTGCTCACCAAGACAGTATGTATCCGCTTGGGTTTGCCATAGCTGTACTCCACCGTTACCTGGGTTTTTCCATCCGGGCGCAACCAGGGTATTGTCTCATTCTTGCGTACTTCTGCCAGTCTGCGCGCTAGTTTATGCGCCAGGTAAATAGGAAGCGGCATTAATTGGGGTGTCTCATTGCAGGCAAAGCCAAACATCATGCCCTGGTCGCCAGCGCCAATTGTATCCAAATCCGTATCATTCACCCCAGATGCTTTAGATTCCATTGAATGATTCACACCCAACGCGATATCTCCCGATTGTTTTGAAATTGCCACCTGGACAGCGCATGTATTGCCATCAAAACCCTTTTCACTCGAGTCGTAGCCTATCTCTGTGATAATCTTGCGAACCAGTTCATCAAAATTGAGGTTGGCACGCGTGGTAATCTCTCCCAGCAGCATGACAAAACCAGTTTTGGTCGCTGCTTCGCATGCTACGCGCGAATAAGGGTCCTGTTCCAGACAGGCATCCAGGACGCCATCGCTGATCTGGTCACATAACTTGTCGGGGTGCCCCTCAGTCACTGATTCAGAAGTAAACAGCAGGCTGGGGGAGTTCATAAAAGTGTTGCTCATCTATGCCTCCAAAAAAAGAAATTGCCCCTTCTGGTCTGGAAAGGGCAAGAAACGAGCGTTCAGTTGAACTGCCCTCTCATCTTCCAGAAAACACCTCTGCCGGAGTTGGCACCTTGAAAGCGATTGGGCTGGTCAATTAGCTTTTTTCGCTGGCAGGTTGCCGAGGTTTCATCGGGCCGGTCCCTCCACCTCTCTGGATAAGAGCGCCTTTAGGGGCGGTTAAATTATCGGGCGGATAATACCACGCTTAGAACCAAATGTCAACTTGACCTGATTTAATGCGACTTGATTTACCGTTAAATTTATCAAGTTTTAAACTTTGGGTCAGCTCCAAAGCCAAAGAACCATGTAATAACCGATTACCACAGCCCATAACCAGGAATCAACCCGATCAAATGCTCCACCGTGGCCAGGCAATAATTTCCCTGAATCTTTAACCCCCGCCTGGCGTTTGACCATACTCTCTCCCAGGTCTCCTAGGGTTGGGAAGATGCCCATTACCAGACCTATCAACGCACCCCGAAGTGGTGTAATGGCGGAATTTGCGCCTGCCCACGTTTGCAAGATGGCAGAAAACCCAGCAGTAAGGAGCACACCAACGATAATTCCACCCAGATAACCTTCCCAAGTCTTTTTGGGGCTTAAACGCGGGCTGAGATGATGACGGCCAAATCTTTTCCCAATGAAGTATGCAGCAGAATCCGCAAACCAAACAGCCGGGAGAACAACCATTATCCACCATAAACCATCAGGCAGGTTGCGCAATGAAATGAAGTATGCTCCTATCCAGCCAATATAAAACATACCCCCCAGGGTCACTGTAAAATCTGTCCCTGCCTGGTCGCGGCCGCGCTCGTATGTCACCAGGTGGTAAGTCATACTCAACAGAATGAGAAGGCTGATCATCCATGGTGCTCCTTCAAAGCCGTTAATAGTACGACCAATGAGGAATAATAGGGTGCCTCCAACCACCAAAATGGCTGAAGGTTGTGACCCACCGAGACGAAATAAAGTTACATATTCCCGGGCTGCAAAACCCATAAAAAAGGCGATCAGGGCAGTTAAATACCATCCGCCTGCAATAATGGCCGCTAACCCAATTGGCAGCAGAACGATCGCCACTAATACCCGCTTAAGGAGCATGGTCTTTTTTATATTTGACTTGTTTTTTGGTGAGGCCGTAGCGTCGCTCACGCTGGCTATATTCTTCGATCGCCTTCAGTAATTCCTGGCGGTCGAAATCGGGCCAGTACGTGGCGGGAAAATACCACTCTGAATAGGCTCCCTGCCAGATAAGGAAGTTACTGCCACGCAGCTCGCCGGAAGTGCGGATGATCATGTCGGGGTCGGGCACACCAGCTGTAAAAAGGTATTGGCTGACAAGATTATCCGTTACGTCATCGGCTTTTACACCATCTCGAATCAACGCCTGGATGGCACAAACAATCTCATCCCGCCCGCCGTAATTAAATGCAATGTTGAGGATCAGGCGATCATTATTCCGCGTGAGTTCAATTGCCTCCAACACTTTTTTTCGGAAGGATGGTCTGAGGCGGTCCAACCTACCAATATGGCGAAGCCTTACTCCCTGATCATTAAGCTCCTGAAATTCATTATCAATCACATTCTCGAAAATCCTCATCAATCCCTGAACTTCTGATGAAGGTCGTCCCCAATTCTCTGTCGAGAAAGCATAGATTGTCAGGTATTTGATGCCAAACTCGATGCACGCTTCAATGATTCGGCGCAAGTTTTCAGTGCCCGCCCGGTGACCGGCCATACGCGGCAGCCCACGCGCCAATGCCCAGCGCCCGTTGCCATCCATGATGATCCCAATATGGGTGGGGATTTTATCCGGCAAAGTATCTTCCTTATCCGGGGTCATACTTCCATAATTTCCTTTTCTTTTCGCACTCCAACTTCATTAACCAATTCAATATATTTATCGGTCAGGTTTTGCAAATTTTCTTCACCTTCTTCAAGCTCATCTTCAGATATCAATTTCTCATGTTCAAATTCGCGCAGGTCTTTAATCCAATCCCGCCTCACATTACGCACCGCCACACGGGCTTCTTCAAGGCGGTTGTGTACCAGTTTAACCAGATCATGCCGGCGCTCCTCGGTAAGTGGAGGAAGGTTCAAACGGATGGCTTTCCCATCATTATTGGGTGTCAGGCCTAGATCAGATGCCTGTATCGCCCTTTCAATACTACGTAGGGATGCTGCATCAAAAGGTCGAATCATCAACATGCGCGCTTCAGGAACGCTGATGGTTGCCAGCTGTATCAACGGGGTTGGCAGCCCATAATACTCAACGGATAATTTTTCAACCAAAGCTGGGGACGCACGTCCAGTCCGAATGCCGGCTAGATCCTCTTCTAGCGACTCGACAGCTCCCTTCATGCGTTCTTCAGCTTCATTATGTGCTTCCTTAAGCATAAAGGCCTCCGTGTCTGTATATCTTGAACGAGTATCGATACATCATTATCACATGATTTCGGATTTACGCACTACCTATAGGATACCCGAAAATAGTCGGGGAGAAAAGGGTAATTTCAAGGAGATGTCCAAAAGCAGGAATGTGAACAAACCAATAATGAGGTTGGCAAGCAGACTGGAAAAGATGGGGAAAATTGACCGGTTGGCTGCCTTGAAAAGGTTCTTAATAATCTCTGATTATGACCCAAATACCCTGATGGATAACTTCACGCCTTGCTATTGAGCTTCTGGTCGCAAGAAAAGCACTTGGCTTTTATTAAGCAGGTACCTACCCGAATCCAAACGCTTAATCTGAGGTCACCAGAGTACCTACCGGTTCACCATAAATGGCTTTTAGTAACGCACCGGGTTGCCACATATTAAGCACCAGGATGGGTAGATTGTTATCCATGCATAGCGAGATGGCAGTACTATCCATCACTTCCAATCGCCGGTTGATCGTCTCCATATGAGTTAATTGATCAAACCTCACCGCATTGGGATTCTTATTCGGGTCCGAGTCATAGACACCATCGACTTTGGTGGCTTTGATGAGCACATCGGCACCAATTTCCATGGCTCGCAAGGCAGCCGCAGTATCGGTAGAGAAATAAGGGTTGCCCGTGCCACCACCAAAGATAACCACTCTCCCTTTTTCAAGGTGCCGGATGGCACGGCGCCGGATATACGGCTCTGCCACTGCCCGCATCTCAACGGCTGATTGGACCCGAATATACATTCCCGACCGCTCCATGGCATCCATCAAGGCAAGGGCATTCATCACCGTCGCCAGCATACCCATATAATCGGCTGTAGCGCGGTCCATTCCACGCTGTATGCCGGTCCGTCCACGCCAAAGGTTCCCAGCACCGATCACAATGGCCACATCCACATTTTGCTGGCGCACCTCAGAGATGATCTTTGCCACCGACTCGGCTTGGTCCGGGTGGATCCCTAATCCATCTGCACCACCCAACGTCTCACCGCTCAGTTTAAGCAGGATACGCTTGTATTTTATTGTTCTTTCCATCACGACCTCCCGGATAGAGCCACTCGCTTGGTTCGGAATATTTTTATTTTAATACACGTATTTTAACAAAAAAGCCAACCCGAAGGTTGGCTGTTCTTGTTATGATTGTGCCTCTTCGCCTATTTCCCATCGGGCAAATCTGCGGATAACGATGTTCTCGCCAATAGCTGCAATGTGTTGATTGCGTAAATCCTCTAGAGTCATGTTTTCATCGCGGACATAGGCTTGGCGCAGGAGACAATTTTCGTTGTAATACTTCTCCTGTTTACCTTCCACGATCCGTTCAATCACATTTTCAGGCTTTCCTTCTGCCTGGGCCAGGTTCCGCGCTTTCTCGCGCTCCTGTTCCAGTATCTCAGCAGGGATGTCCTCTATTCGAACATACTTTGGGGCACCAGCGGCAACCTGAAGTGCCACCTCGTGGGCAAACTTGCGGAATGATTCCGAACGGGCAACGAAATCCGTTTCGCAATTCACTTCCACCATAACACCTACACGTCCATTACCATGCGAGTAAAGCTCCACCATTCCTTCAAGTACTTCGCGGTCAGCGCGTTTGGCTGCTTTTGCCAGTCCTTTTTCGCGCAGATATTCAATCGCCTTCTCAAAATCTCCATTATAAGTTTCAAGCGCTTTACGACAATCCAGGACACCTGCCCCGGTCTCTTCGCGCAATTGTTTAATTTGTTCGATACTAATTGCCATGATCATTCCTCTCGCCGTCTACTTTTCTTCCTCAATCTCATCATCTTCAGCTTTAGGCTCTTCAGCTTTAGGCTCTTCTTCGGCTTTAGGCTCTTCAGCTTCTAGCTCTTCAGTTTCAAGCTCTTCTTCGGCTTCAAGCTCATCAGCTTTAGGTTCTTCAGCTTTAGGCTCTTCTTCGGCTTTAAGCTCTTCAGCTTCTAGCTCTTCAGTTTCAAGCTCTTCTTCGGCTTCAAGCTCTTCAGCTTCAGGTTCTTCAGCTTCTAGCTCTTCTTCAGCTTCAAGCTCTTCTTCCTCTTCTACTCCGATAAGTTCACCAACTTCCTCTTCTTCAAGATTGAATTCTAAGCCTTTATCATCCACAAGCTCTTCAATCTCGATGATGGCGATATCTCTGGGATGTGCAACCAGCTTTGCCAGGGTTGCTTCGCCGAGCAGTTCTTCATCGGATAGTTCAGTTTCTTCAACCCCGGCGCGGGCAATTGTACGAATCTCTTCCTCGACAATCTCTTCCTTACGTGCCCCCAAGCCTTCCATGGCAGCATCTGCTATCTTACCAACCACAAGTTTGATGGCACGGATGGCGTCATCGTTGGAGGGGATGACATAATCCACATTTGAAGGGTCACAGTTTGTATCCACCATGGCAACCACGGGGATATTGAGCAGGTTCGCCTCATGGATCGCAGTGAATTCGCGCGAAACATCAACCACAAATAGTATATCTGGTGGACGAGCTAACTTGCGTAGACCACTTAGAAGACCTTCCAGGCGTTCAATCTCGCGCATGATGATCAGGCCTTCTTTTTTGGTAATCCGTCCAAAATCACCACCATCACGCATGCGCTCCAGGCGTTCAAGCTCATTAATGCGCTGGCGAATGGTCCGCCAATTGGTCAGGGTGCCACCCAGCCAACGGGCAGTCACCCAGGGCATGCTGGCACGTATAGCCTCCTGCTGGATTGTTTCCTGAGCCTGGCGCTTTGTACCTACAAATAACACCACTCCGCCTTCCGCAACAGTATCACGGACGAAGTTGAATGCGCTATCCAATGCCTTTGAAGTTTTTTGAAGATCGATGATGTGAATGCCGTTACGCTCGGTAAAAATATACGGCTTCATGGCTGGGTGCCACTTATGCGTACGATGCCCAAAGTGGACACCTGACTCCAATAAAGCCTTCATGGGAACGACTGCCATATTCTTTTTTCTCCTTTTGCGTTTTTCCTCCGCTCCCCTCACTCCAGCCGGGACCGCCAGTGAGACGTCATCTCACTTTTTCTGCGGCACGCACCGGTTGGTCAGAGAGCGTGTGGGATAAATATCACCTGCCTCAAGCAGGCGTAATCGCTCCCGCCATAGGCGGGAGCGGCTTGGAGTATACCATAATTCGCCTGGTTTCGTCCAGAAGAATCACCAGAAGAATCAACCAGCATCTGAGAGGTGATGTGCCGGAGGACTCATCATCCCTCAGTAAAGACCCTAAGGTGTCAGTACCAGATGGTCTTTGGCAGCCTTCTCCACTTGCGCCTGGTCCCAAAGCATGGGATGGTATTGGATCGTGCGCCATAGGTCGATCTGGTCATCGTAATGAGAATTGAATGCATGACCCGACTCACCGGTGGTATTCAGTGAGACAGATGCGGGAAGGTTGCTTAGGTCTACGATCATGCGTTCCGAAGGCAACCAGGCTACCTGGTAGGCTTTCAATGGATCAGTTTCAGCCGCGTTCCAGGAGGTAGCATTGACAATCGATCCACCACCCGAGGTGCGATAGGGACCGCGATTAAATATTGCTTCGATGGGCCCAACACCAGAGGTGCCCAGCGACTGGTTGTGGAAGGTGACGGTATGCAAGTCGCCCCAGGTCCAACGTGAACTATTCTTGCCCAGGATTTGCTCCACTTCAGCCACTGCGTCAGAAAATGCCAGCGTCAGGATATCATCACGCGTCTCAACATCCGAGGTGGTAATGTCATCCCACCACCCGCTACTAGGGGTTTGTACAAGGCGGCGCATGATTTCGAACCAAGCATCACCGCCATCCGGCCAATAATCTGATGGCAATTCATCGTGAAAGGTACGTGCCAGAACCGCCCGCCAAAAAGCATTATAGACCGCCGGTGCAGCCAGGTCCATTTGATTCTGGAAATCCCAACCCGTAAGCATATCTCTCACAGCAATCAGATGCTCATCCTGCAGGTTGAGTTGCATCAACAGGGGCACCATATAGGCAGCTGAGGCATTGTAGTCATCGCCATGTATCTTTTGGATATAAGCCGGGTCGATGGGACCAGGGGCATTCTCAATCATCTGGACAATGCGAGCCGCTCGGAAGCCGTAATCCCAATCCGGGGTAAGGTTGTAGGGATAGCTCGAGTCAACCACGGCATTATTTGCTGTGGCAATATAACCCGCAGATGGGTTGTAAGTAGTGGGCAGCTGATCAAAGGGGATATAGCCCTGCCATTCATAATCATCCGTCCAGCCCGGTACGGGATACTCACCAGTATGTCCAGGCAGGCGGATGGGGATATTTCCAGGCGTCTGGTAGCCAATATTGCCATCGACATCGGCAAACACCATGTTTTGAGATGGGGCAGTGAAATACATGGCTGCCTGCCGGTACTCATCCCAATTTTGGGCACGATCAAATCCGAGCACGGCTCTCACAATATTGACCGGCTCAAGCGCAGTCCAACGCATGGAGATGGCAAAGTTAGCAGGCAGGTCAACCCCCCATGTGTTTTGTTCAGTGGATTGAGCGTCAGGATTATCCCAAATCACCGGACCATGCCGGGTGTATCGGACCGTAAGCTCAACCGGATCTGACCCTGCTACCAGAAGGGTCTCATGCACCAGGGTCATGTCCACCCACTGACCATTGACCTCGTACTGGTTGGGGTTGTCAGGGTTGACCTTTTCAATAT
>Ga0315295_10005469_pt1 | contig 10836 bp, 7 predicted proteins | sample YL17G14_0_MG_FD_204453 | JGI IMG/M metagenome (GOLD analysis project Ga0315295, IMG submission 204453) | Sediment microbial communities from Yellowstone Lake, YNP, Wyoming, USA - YL17G14_0 | ecosystem: Environmental > Aquatic > Freshwater > Lake > Sediment | place: USA: Wyoming | collected...
GCTGATCGAGGCGCGGCCCAAGCTCACCGTCGAGCACCTGCGCCAGATCATCGCCGACATCGGGTTGAACGACCAAAACGCCGACTATCTGAAGCCGCACATCCTGGAGGCCGTCGGGCGCTCCCGGACCGAGGACGCCGAGCTGCTGCGCGCCGCCGAGTACCTGCGCGCCTGGGACAACCATGGGGAAGACCAGAGCGTCGGCAAGTCCATCTTCGATGCCTGGATGACGGCCATCCGGGTGGTGTTGTTCAAGGAGGAGTTCGGGGAAGTATTGGACCCGTCGGTGTTCGGCCAGTTGCTGCAGCCCAGCCTGGTGCTGCACCTGCTGGAGGGCGAGAAGTCGGGTGTTCCCCCGCGCCACGATTACCTGAAGGGCCGCAAGCACGACGACGTGGTGCTGGAGGCGCTGCGCCAGGCGGTCGCCGCGCTGCAGCGCAAGTCGCCGCAGATGAACGCCTGGGGGTATCAGGCGCCCATGAACAACCGGTTCAAACCCTTGCCGCCGGTGCCGGAAACCAACCGCGGAACCTACATCCAGATTGTCGAGCTGTCCACGCCGGTGCGGGGCAGCAGCATTCTCCCGCCCGGACAGAGCGAAGACCCGCGCTCGCCGCACTTCAGCGACCAGTTGCCGCTGTCTTCCTGGTGGCGGTTCAAGCCCATGGTTACCGACCGCAGTCAATTGGCGCCCAGTGACAAATGAGTGCGGAATGCGGAGTGCGGAATGCGGAGTGCGGAGTAAGGAGCGGAGAGTGCCAGGGGCGGGACTAAGAGAAAGAACCAAGTCATTCAGGACGGCGCGGCGTAATCGAACCTGATTCCGCACTCCGCACTCCGCATTCTCCATTCCGCACTCGACCTGAGGGAGGGGCATAGGCGTTTCCTGCGTCTGCTGATCTGCTTGATCGCCGGCTCCGTCAGCCTGATGGCCCAGGCGCCTACCGGAGTGATCCTGGGCGCCGTGAGCGACCCGTCGGGCGGGGTCATCCCCAAGGCCACCGTCACGTTGGAGAACAAGGCGCTGTCGGTGCGGCGAACGGCCACCACCGACGCCGCCGGTAGTTACAGCTTTACCGCGCTGCCGCCCGGCAGCTACGAGGTCAAGGCCACGGCGGGCGGATTCGCGGCCATGACCCGCTCCGTTCACGAAAGCGACGTGCCGGCGCTGGCCGCGCGCTTCAACAGCGAATACGCGGGCAAGCGTGACGCCCAGGGCGCGCTGATCGCGCCCATCCCGGCTCTTCCGGCGAAGTACCAGTTAGGCGATGCCATGTGGTCGCAGGACCTGCGCCTGACCAAGACCCTGGCCATCCGCGAGCGCTACCGCATCAGCGGCGTCGCCGAGGTATTCAACCTTTTCAACGTCGCCAATCTCGGCGGGTTTTCCGGTGATTTATATAACGCGAAGTTCGGCCAGCCCACTTCGCGCATGAATAACGTGTTCGGGACCGGCGGCCCGCGCGCCTTCCAGTTCGCGTTGCGCTTCGGCTTTTGAAGCCGCTACTGCACCATCTGCGCGCCGCTCAAGCTGTGGGTGATAACCACGCCGAAAGCGCCCTGGGTCAGGCCGGTGGCCTTGATAGCGGGAATCTTGCCGGGGTTTGGAGTGTAGACGGCGACGATGGTAGCGGCCGACTGACCGCTCAGGGGCAACTGCTTGAGAACATCGGCGCTGACCTGGCCCGTCCCATTGCCGCACAAAAACGAGCAGAACGCCATTCCCATTAGCTTGGTATCGAGGTTGAACGAAGCCACCTCAACGCCGACCGGGTCGCTCGAGTCCGGGCAAGTCCAGGAGAGGTTCAGCGGCGCCGACTGGCTGAACACCCCGCTCCCCGCGCCGAAATCCCGCACGGCGAACAGCGGGCTGGGGAGGGTCTGAGTGACGGAGAACGCGCCGACATCCGGCCCCCCCGACCCGCTCAGCGTCCAGAGGGCGCCTGCTTGGATAAAATTACTCTGTCCAAAATCCCAGCTATACTCGCCCGTTTGCTTTGTCCCCAATACCTGGCTGTAACCCGTGCGCGAAAGGGTGAGCGTGCCGGCGTTCAGCCCCACGTCGGTCGTGACGCCCATGTCGCTGGGAGCGGTATCAGCCCTGAACAGCCAGATGTTGCAGCCGCCGCCCACCGGCGGGTAGAGGACATACGACGTGGGAGTGCGGGCCTGGTAACGCCGGAAGAAAGCGTCGATGCGGTCGTTGGGCTGGGGAAACAGCAGGGGGTTAACCAAGGGAATTTGCATGGTTATCTTGGAGAACGCGGCATAACCGAACGAACCGCCGAGGAACAGCCCCGTGGAGCCGCTGGTGGCCACGTTGCAGTCCACCCGGTTGTTGGTCACGCCGATGGTGATGGCATTGCTCACATTGCTTCCGAAGGCCACGGTGACCGGCAGGTAGCAGCCCTCGGGCGTGCCGGCCGGGATCTCCGCGTTTATCTGATAAAGGCCGACGAAGATGGGCGCCAGCCCGGAGTATCGGACGACCGCCGGGCGCCCGCCGATGGTGACCACGGGCGTGGCGATAGTCGAGACGGCGGCGCTCGGCGCCGTCCCGTCGGCCGGCGGACTGGTCACCCGGCCGAAGCCCGTCCCGTAAATGACAAGGGTGCCGCCGGGGTTGATCGTGGCGCCGGGCGTGTTGATGGCGTAGACCTTCGTCTCCGGCACGTAATTGAGCACGGCGCCCGGCCCGCGCCCGTCGATAGTCTGCGAGAACAGGCCCGGAGCGCTGTCCTGAATGGTGACATTGGCCGGTATGCTGCTTCCGCCCAGGGCGGCCACCGTCAGGGTGTTGGTTCCGGCAGCGACGGCCCACGGCACCTGGGCGTTGATCTGGCCCGGCGAGACGAAGAACAGCGGTGCCACGATGCCGCCGATCCTCACGCTTGTCTGGCCCAGCGTCGTGGGAAGCGGCAGGCTGGTGGCCGCCACGGTGGAACTGGCCAGGTTGCTGCCGAAGATCGAGACGATGGAACCGGCGGCCACGCCCCCGCCGGCCGCGTTGGCCGGGCGGAAACTGGCGCCGTTCACCACTCCGCCTTGCGGCACGACTGGAACCTGTGCCGCGGCGCCGGCGGCAAACAATACCAACAAGCAAATCACAAACAGCACCAATCCACGCATATGGCCTCCTATCGCCACAGCCCAGGCTTGCGCGCAACTATCGTAGGCCCGTCGGCCGCTCAACGTCAAGAAGACCATCTATGAGGCCCGCGCCGACTCGCGCTTCCGCGTGAATCCGCGTAATCCGCGGATCATTTTCGGTTTGCGGCGATGGCTGCTTTGTGCCTTTGTGCCTTTGTGATTGGCTGGCGCCGGCTCACCGTGCCCCGCTGGTGAGCTTCAGGTAGAGTGCCGCCGGGCCCGGAAAAGGCGTGGTGAAGGCCCGGACGCCCGCACCTTGGACCGGTTTCCCCGGAACGGTGGCATCGGCGTTGATGTTCAGCCACTCCACTGCCAACGTGCCCTCCGCGCCTTTCAAGTTGACGGTGAATACGCCGCGGCCGCCGGGCTGAAAAACCAGGTACTCCGAGCCGGGCTTGGCCAGGCAATATCTCACCGAAGCCAACTCATTGTGCGGCGTCATCCCGGCCAGGTTCATCTTCTCGGCATACCGCCGCGTTTGTCCCATCGCCACCCGGGCGGAATCCTGCCAGATGGGCGACGGTGATAGCTCCTCCATGAACAGCACGTTCAAGCCGCGGCAGAAACTCTTCCACACCCAGATGTTGTCGCCGCAGGTATGCCCGCACAGGTGGTCGGTGTCGTTGACGATTACCTTGCCGCTGACGTTGGCGGGTGGATTCTCCAGGTAGCTCTCCGCCGCTTCGCCGGGATTCGGTGAAACCCAGTCCGCCGGACTGTCGAACAAGGCGCGGTTCGTGCCTCCCCGGTACTGGAAGGTCATGCCGATAGGATGCTGCTTCGGTTTGCGGGATTCGTACTCCTTCACGAATCGGATCACCTGATATTGCCATTCGGTGGAATACGGGCCGGCTTCGTTGCAGACTTCGTACAGCACGTTGTCCAGATCGTTGACGGTGTCGGCGACCTTGCGGAGGTAAGCCTCCTGCAACGCAAGCACCTGCTTGCCCACGGGCGTGGGCGCGAGCGTGTAGAATTCCAGGCCGCGGCCGTCCCCGTCGGCATCGGCATCGATCCCGTTTACATTGTTGGGACTGCTGAAGGGATGGCAGGTCCAGGCATCGCGGAACTGGACCGCCCAGCCTTCGAAGAGCATCACCGAAATGTACATACCGCGCTCGCCGGCCGCCTTGACACGCGCCCGCAGGCGCTCGAAGTACTCCGGGTCGAAGCGGGTCAGGTCGAATCTCGGCTTTTCGTCCTTGGCCAAGCCGGGCCCGCTACGCAGCCAGGGATGCGGGCGGGCGTGTTTGACGCCTCGCGGGTCCTCGTCGGTCCATTGAGGCACTTCCCAGCGCCACAGCCGGAAGAAGTTGTGGTTGTGCTGTTGCAGAAAATCCAGGTAACGCTTGAAGTCGGAAACCGGCGGAGGATCGCCGGCATCCGTGCGGTGCCCGGAGTCCTGGAAGTTACCCCAATTATGGCTTCCGGCGAGGTAGATGGCCTTGCCCGAGCCGTCGGTAAAGTAGCGCGGATTGGATGGAAGAATGCGCAGCGGCCCGCGCGCAGGCGCAGGCTGGCCCGCAGCACCAACCGCCAGGCCAAACAACAGCAACAAGCAGCCGGTAAGACACTTATTCTTGGCAGGCATGCCGCCGACTGTATCACTCTAGCCGTGCCCCGAGTTGCAGTTGAATCAGGGGCCTCGGTGCGGCTGCACCACACGCCGCATCAAACCCCAATCCGCGGTTGCCATTCCGGCGCCCGCCAACCGATAATCACCGTTCCCAATCCGATGAAACGCGACTTCTATCTGGACCTGGCCCGCGCCGGACTTCGGATGCCGATCGGCGCCGATCTCATCCTCCATCGGCATCCGGACGCCGCGGAGATCGTCCTGGACGGCCGGCGCCTGGGCGCGGTGATTGAAGAGACGGCGCGCGAGTTCCACACGCCCTTGGCGGTTGCGCTGATGGATCTGCGCCTGGAGAAAGCCGACGTGCTGCGGCTGCTGGGCGTCCCGGAATCGCAGGTCGATTCGTTCCACTTCGACCAGGCGCCGGCGGACGACGATCTGGAGCGTGTCCGGGGAGCCGCGGAGGACGATTTCGCGGCCCCCAATCGAGCCCACATCGAATCGGTCCGGCACGTAGCCGAGGGCGGCAGGTTCGTGCCGGTGGGCATGGCCATCGGCCCCTTTTCGCTGATGACCAAACTGCTGAAGGACCCCATCACGCCCGTGGCCATGGCCGGCACGGGCTTGACGGCCGCAGACGATCCCGGCGTGCACCTGGCCGAGCGATGCCTGGCGCTCGCCGGACTGGCCGTTCAGCGGTCCGTGAAAGCCCAGATCCGGGCCGGCGCCAAAGCCATGCTGATCTGCGAGCCGGCCGCCAATGTGATGTTCGTGTCTCCCAAGCAGGTGCAGGCGGGCTCGGATATTTTGGAGCGCTTCGTCATGGCGCCCCATTTGCGCCTCAACGCCCTGCTGCGGGCCGCCGGCGTGGACCTGGTCTTCCACGATTGCGGCAAGCTGTCCACCTTCATGGTGCGGGAATTCGCCGGACGGCTCCACCCGGTCATCCTGAGCCTGGGCAGTTCGCGACGCCTGTGGGAAGACGCGGCCGTCGTGCCCAAGGACGTGGTCCTGTTCGGGAACCTGCCGACAAAGAACTTCTACTCCGACGCGGTCGTGCCGTTGGAGAAGGTCGAGGAACTGACACTCGATCTGACGGCCAGGATGCGCCAGGCCGGACACCCACACATCCTGGGCTCCGAGTGCGATGTGCTTGATGTGCCGGATGCGGCCGAAACCATCTGGAGCAAGGTGCGGGTGATGCTGACCTGCGGCCGGGGCCCTGCGTAGGGCCGGGCTTCAGCCGGGCCGCCGGACGGCCTGGGTGCTCGGTGGCGGCGAGTTCTCGATTGGTTTCTTCCTGGGCAGAGATGACGCCGGGGCGGGTGACTGGATACCCGCCTCCCTGTTGCTCCACCGGTTTCCGCCGAGCCGCGCCAACACGTTGGTCACTGGCCGAAGCAACAGAGAGGCGTTCTTGAGGGAGCGTTAGCCCTCACTCCTGATGGTGCAACCTCCATGCCAATTCCGCGCCGTGCCAAATTCTGTCGGATGAACAAGCCGGCGGGCGGGCGGCGCGCCCGGGGCGCGGCATTCCGCGCCTGCGCCGTGTCGTTCCGACACAGGTGATGGGCCGCGGCCAGTGCGTGTATAATCCCTGCTTCCCGCGGTACGTTTCCCACGGAACAATGGAGCGCGCCATGGCTGTCTTGTTGTGGCTGGTGCTGGCCCTTTCCGGCACCGAGATGGGAGTCGTGCTGAAGCCGGTGGCCAACCTGTATTCGGCGCCCACCGAGGACGCCGACGTTGTCACCCAGGCGATTTACGGAACCCCTGTCACGCTGGTGGAAAAGAAAGAAGGTTGGGCCAAGGTCACGATGCCGGACGAGTATTCCGGCTGGATTCCGCTGGGTGCCATCAAGGTGCAGGCGGAAAGCGAGCGCCGGTACGCCTGCTGCGGGCGCGTGGTGCAGGTGGAGAGCCTGTTCGCCAACATCTACCGTGAGCCCGAAGTGACCAGACATCAGCCCATGGTCACCGTCCCCTTTGAGACGCGCCTGGAAGTGGTCTCCGAGCCGGAGAAGGAGGAAGGGCGCTGGCTGCAAGTGCGGCTGGCCGATGGCCGGCCGGGATGGATTCAGCGGGGCGACATTACCCTGGAGCCGCGGCAGCTCTCCATCAAGGAGACCATCGAACTTTCGCGCCGCTTCCTGGGCCTGCCGTATTTTTGGGGCGGCACCTCCACGTTCGGTTACGACTGCTCCGGATTCATGCAGATGTTGTACCGGCGGCAGGGGGTACTGATGCCGCGCGATGCCGCGCTCCAATCGCGCTGGTCGAAGCTGCAGCCGGTGCCCTTCAACAAGCTGCGCCCCGGCGACCTGCTCTATTTCGGCCGGTCCCCGGAGAAGATCACGCACACCGGCATGTACATCGGCCACGGCCAATTCATCAATGCCACGACCTACCAGCATCCGGTGGTCCAGATCAGCCGGCTGAAGGAGCCGCGTTGGACTAAGCTTCTGGTAGCGGCGCGGCGGCTGCGGGAGCGCCCCCCGGCCGTGGCCGCAAGATAGAATGGGACGCAGATAAACGCAGATAGACGCAGATCTGCAAACTTCCAACCTGCGTTTATCTGCGTCCCATTTTTCAAGGAGATTGGATAATGAACCGGCGACACTGGCTGAAGAGCGCCGCGGCAGCCACCGCGGCAGTTGCCGCGGGCCGCCCGGCGGCAGGCGCCCCCACCGGCACGACGATTGAGACGCGCATGGTGCGGCTGAACCTGCGGCACACCTGGACCACGGTGATGTCGTCGAGCGAGTACCGGGATACGCTGCACCTCAGCTTCACGCGCGATGGCATCACGGGACGCGGGGAAGGGGCGCCGATCGTCCGCTACAAGGAGAGCGCGGAGACGGCGCGCCAGGCGGTCGAATCCCTGCGCGGCTACCTGGCGTCGGCCGACCCCTGGCAGTTCTCCAAGGTGATGGCCGAAGTGTTCCGGCGGATCCAGGGCCAATACGCGGCCAAGGCCGCCATCGATATCGCCTTCATGGACTGGGTGGGGCAGAAGCTGGGTGTGCCGCTGTACCGCTACTTCGGCCTGGACCGCCGCGATGCGCCCCTCACCACCTTCTCCATCGGCATCGACACGCCTGAGACCACCCGCAAGAAACTGGAGGAGGCCGAAGCGTTTCCGGTGCTGAAGATCAAGGTGGGCCTGGATTCCGACGAGACCACCATGGAAACGGTGCGCCGCTTCACGAAGAAGCCGCTGCGGGTGGACGCCAACGAGGGGTGGAAGACCAAGGAAGAGGCGGTCCGCAAGATCAACTGGCTGGAGTCGCAGGGGGTGGAGTTCGTCGAGCAGCCCATGCCCGCGGCCATGATCGAGGAGACGCGCTGGGTGCGCGGCCGCGTGCACCTGCCCATCATCGCCGACGAAGCCTGCCTGCACGCCGCCGATATCCCCAAGCTCGCCGATGCTTATGACGGCGTGAACGTCAAGCTGGACAAAGCGGGCGGCATGCTCGAGGCCTTGCGCATGATCCAGATTGCCAAAGCGCTGGGGCTGAAGACCATGCTGGGCTGCATGATCTCCAGTTCGGTATCGGTGACGGCGGCGGCGCATCTGTCACCGCTGGTCGATTACGCCGATCTGGATGGCAATCTCCTGATCGCCAACGACCCGTGGAGCGGCGTTCTGACCGAGAAAGGCAAACTCATCCTTCCCGAGCGCCCGGGCCTGGGGCTGAAAAAGCGGATCGAGCCGCGACCGTAAGGGAGCGTCCACCAAACCGAGCGCATCTATCATCAACTGATGAGTTGGGGACGCTCCCTTACGGTCGCGGCTCGGTTTCAACAGCCCACAGCCTAAGCGGAGCATTCATTCTGGCCCACGCTCACAGCGAATTTTTCTTGGGCGCCCCAATCGATCAACATCTCTTCCATTTCCTGGCCGGTGATGGCTGCCAGTTCGCTGCGGAAGGCGGCGATGCCCCGCCGCTCCACAAAATCCAGGAACGTCTCGCGAGGCAGGCGCTCGGCTTTGTAGAAGGTGATGATTCGCCGAACCGCCTGGGGCGCCTGGCGGGCGGCCACCGCGCCGATGGGGCGGCCGAAACGGGTCTCACCGCCATACTGCCCCCCGCCAACCAGTAACTGGTAGAACGGCGCCGCCTCACCATCCAGAGTGCGCGCGCCTCCGAACAGACCGATGTTGCCGATGTGGTGATGGCCGCAGGAATGGGGGCAGCCGCTGACGCGGAGGGTGATCTGCCGGGCCAGCAGGTCGCGCTCGGCGGCCAGCATGCGGGCCAGCTCCGCGCCCAGGTCCATGGAGCGGGTCAACCCGACATTGCAGGTGGTGGCGCCCGGGCAGGTCACGACGTCGGTCGACTCGCCCGCGCCTTCGATCTGAAATCCGGCGGCGGCCAGATGTTGCAACAGCAGCGGCGCTTGCGCCGGCGCCACCCCGTTCACCAGAACGTTCTGATCGAGGGTGAAACAGAGAGTGGCGTCGCCGTACTCCCCGGCCAGCGAAGCCAGCAGGCGAAACCGATGGGCCGAGAGATTGCCCTGCGGCACAGCGACGCAGACCTGCCCGCCGGCAGGCAAGGGGAGCGGCTCGGGCACTTGCCAATCGGCGGGGCCGGAGGCCGCGCGGCGTTCCTCGACCCGCTCTCGAAACCACTCCAGACCTCGCTCACGAACCAGGAACTTCAGGCGCAGCCGGTGGCGGTCCGTCCGGTCTGTGAAGCGATCGAACACCTGCAGGACGGCATCGAAGACTCCGCCCAGGTCCGCGGCCGGCACGAATTCGTAAAGCGTCTGAGCGGCCTGGGGCGAGGGTCCCAGACCTCCGCCAACCCGCAGGCGGAAGCCACGTGTGCCGTCTCGGAGCACGGCGGCCGCCGCGAGGTCGTTGATGTCGCCCAGCCCGCAATCGCGCCTCGAGCAGGAGAAGGCGATCTTGAATTTGCGAGGCAACCGCGCCGTCGCCTCACTGCGCAGGTAGCGCTGGGTGACAGCGTCGCAGAACGGCCGCACGTCGAAGGCCTGCCCGGGACAGCGCCCGGCCAGCGGGCAGGCGGTCACGTTGCGGACGGCATTGCCGCCGGCCTCGCGGGTGGTCAGCCCGGCGCGCGCCAGCAGTTCCATAGTGTCCGCGACGCGCTCCAGCGGGACGTAGTAGAGCTGCACGTCCTGCCGGGTGGTGATGTGGCCGTAGCCATGGCCGAACCGCTCGGCCGCCTCGGCGATGGCCAGCAATCGCTCGCCCGTCACCCGGCCCCCGGGTATCCGGATGCGCACCATCTGCACGCCGGCTTGCCGTTGTCCGTAAATGCCGCGGCGCAGGCGGTAGGAGCGGAACCTTTCTTCGTCAATGGCGCCCGCCAGAAACCGCGCCGCTTCGGCACGAAACTCGCTCGCCTCTCTTAGCAAAAGCTCCTGCATTTCCCTCCCCCACCGTTGAGTGCGGAATGCGGAATTGCAGGGACTCCGCATTCTGGCCCGAAAAGAAAAAAGGCCCACCGTCGCCAGCAGCGGCGGTGGGCCTTGTTTGCTCCCCTTTTCCTTTTAGCCCGGAGACAACCCCGCCGCCTTCCTGCGGTGACAACACATAAGCATCGACGGGGTGTGCATCATGGCCAGACCAGAGTAGCGGAGGGGTGGCAGCGCGGGAAGTGAATAATACTTATCCGGCGCATAAACGCCGGGACGCCGCCGCGCGGCCAGGAGGCCTCAAAAGAAGCGAGGCGCCAGCGCCGCGGCCTGCGACCACAGCAAATCCCAGGCGGTGCGGACGTGCTCCTCGGTGGTCCGCAGGTTTCCGACCGCAAGCCGAATCGTGAATTTACCGCCCAGCTTGGTGTGAGACAGAAACACCCTACCGCTGGCGTTGACGGCCTCAAGCAGAGCGGAATTGAAGGCATCCAGGTGCGCATGATCGGGAGCGATGCCGGCCGGGCGGGCCCGGAAGCAGACCACGGAAAATGGCGCGGGGGCGAGGCGCTCGAAATCGGGGTGCTGATCCACGCAGGCGGCGAACTGCTGGGCCAGAAGGATGTGGTGGCGCAGGCGGTCGCGCAGGCCTTTCTGGCCGAAGTAGCGCAGCACGAACCAGAACTTGAGGGCGCGGAAGCGCCGCCCAAGCTGCACGCCGT
>Ga0315295_10005470_pt1 | contig 10836 bp, 14 predicted proteins | sample YL17G14_0_MG_FD_204453 | JGI IMG/M metagenome (GOLD analysis project Ga0315295, IMG submission 204453) | Sediment microbial communities from Yellowstone Lake, YNP, Wyoming, USA - YL17G14_0 | ecosystem: Environmental > Aquatic > Freshwater > Lake > Sediment | place: USA: Wyoming | collected...
CGGCGCTCGCCGCCGAGGCCGCGGCGTAGTAGAGGACGCGGACGGCGCCAGGGTGGAAGACCTCCTCGCTGACGTACTTCCGGGCCGCGTTGTAGACGTTCAGGATGTCCGTGAGGCTGGTCTTGTTCGCCGTCGGAAGCAACGTCCGCACTCGTCCGGCCGCCCGCGTGGCCAGCGAAAAGTCGCTGGGGTGCAGGACGATCCTGTCATCCTCGACCGAGAGGAGGATGTTCGGACCCGCCTGGTGGGCCTTGCCGCCCAAGCAGAGCTTGGCCACGACCTCGGGAAGCACGATGGGCTTCACGGGAGGGTCCAGCGGCCGGACGAGCTCGTTTTCCATGGTCGTCATTGTACCACCGCGCCCAAGACGGGCAATCACTTTTTCGTGGAACCGAAGTTCGCGGCGATTCCCTCGGCCATGTCGGCGCCCAGGACGGCGGCGAACGCGACGGCGATCCGATTGAGCGTGTCCTCATCGAGGCCCAGGTGGCAGAGCTTGTTCCCCGCGCACAGCAGGACGTAGAGCCCCGCCACGACGAACTTCGACTTCCCCGCCAGCTTCTTCCAGGCGTTCATGTCTTCGCTCCCTTGCTGAAAATGGAACAGAGAAGTTGAATTCCGGTTCCGAGGGCGACGAGGGCGGCTCCGACCATTCCAACCTCAGCAGGAACGCCGGGGGCGTTTCCCGCTGAAGTTGCCGCACTTCCGGCCATGCCGAGAAACTCGCCGATCGACTGCATGACCGCGCAGCCCGATAGGAGGGTCGCCGACGCCAAGAGCCAGGGTATGTGGCGCATGGTCACCTCTTTTCAAGGACCTTGTCGAGCTTCGCGTCGATCTTTTCGAGCATGTAGGTCAGATTGTTCAGGCGGCCGTCCTGCTCGATGTTCTTGTCCTTGGCTGAACTGGCCAGGCTGAAAACCAAGGTGCCCCACGCCACGGCGAAGAACACGACCACGCTCATCAGCGCGGTAATGATCCGCGTGGAGTCGTACCAGCGACGGCCGTTACTATTTCCGTTGTCGGTGGTCATGGAAGCCTCAATCATCCAGTACAGACCGTGAGGGCCGTCTGGGCCTCCCGCTGGCGATCATCGAAGGTTCCCGCGATGTTCGAGGAGGCTTTTATGTCGTTCAGGGCTCCGGTGAAATCGTCCGCGTCGGTCTTCGTCTTCGCGGACTGGATCTTGTCCTTCAGCAGGTTGACCTGCTCCAACGCCGTCCCAATGACTCCCTTGGCCCACTGCTTTTCCGAGTTGGTCGCCATGCCCAGCTCCTTAAAGGGTTAGTTCAGGACATCAACAATTGCGTTTGTGATCGTAACGTTCGCCGCGGCCTCCGCGAACGACCACTTTGCCGTCACGGAGAGAGCAAGATCTGAATTCGTGTTAATTGTCGTCAAGGTCGCCGGGATGGAAAAATGGTCCCCCACGGCAGTTTCGTGGTGCTCAACCTCTCCAATTACCTGCACCGACCCGGAGACCCCGGAAGATCGACATGTAATCAGAACGTCAATCCAGATAGCCTCGTTCGAACTTGACCTATCCGTAATTGCCGCTGTTGTCCCGATCAGGATCGAACCGAGCCTCACGGCAATCGTCAATGTTGGAGGACTCGCATCGGCAGAATGTTTGCCATGAAGCCGAACGTGAAGCGTTCTTCCCGGAGTCAGAAAACCAGCCGGTAGGTTCAGGTTTCCAACTCCTGCTCCGAACAGCGTCGTTTCCACATCTGTGTCAGAAACCGACTTGTCGGCGATCTGCGTGAACAAGCAGAACGGAACAGGTTGAGGTCCGCCGTTCATGGCTTAATCCTTATTCCGCCCCAATCGACGCGCATTGCAGGTCGTAGGTCGCGGGCACGTTCGTGACGGTCGAGCGCACCTCCACCGAGTACGTCTTGAACGGCCCGAACGCATAATAGAGGAGGCCGCCGGCCACGAGGCGCCCGTAGGGGGAGAGTCGGAGGTTCGCACCGGCGACGACATCGGTGTCCCTCGTCTCCGTGGTCGGTCCGACAAAGTCCGTGACCGTCTCGCGGATGGTCAATGAGGCGGACGCATGCTTATTAATGATCGTCCCCTCGGTCGCCGTGAGCCCCTTCTGGTTCGTGTGGGTGAGCACATTGGTCAGCGTGTTCGCCGTCGCGACGGCAACCGCAGCCTTCCGGCGGACACCCTCGACCACCGTGTCTGCGCCGATGATTGTGGGGCCGGAGGCGTCGTTGAGTCTGACACATCCAGTGATCCGGTTCCTATCCGCACTGCCCGTTTCCAAGAAAGAAGGCACTGCCGAGGAGATGTCAATCGTCAGGCCGGTGAACACGCCATCAGTCGATGCCGTGCGAATCCCCGCCGTAACCGGAGCTCCGCGAACCTGAATATTCGAGACGGCACAGTATGTTCCGGCCGATGCGATATCCAGAGGAATACCAATGCCGGGATCCGACAACACTGAATCCGAAACGTGGCAATTTGCGGCCCCCACGACAACAAAAGCGTATGTCGGCCCCTTGAGGCCGCGCACTGAAGATCCAGCCCCGTTCAGGGTAAGTGACACATACGCGCTGACATTGGAGATGTACGCTGTTCCGGTAAACGTCCACGACATCAGATCGGCCGATGCGTCAATCCATCCGTCGATGATCGTTCCCCCGGCAACGGTTTGAGCCGAAGTGTATCCGGCCAAGGAGCTGTTCTTCACATATAAAGAACCGATTGTTGCCGTGGAGAAACCCAGACCCAAATACGAGTCTGTCATTTGGAGACGTAGGGCAGTCGTGTTGAGCAGGTCGCCATACGTCGAAGCTGTTGCGGCCACTCTACTCCGTGTGATGTAGAGTGTCCCCGCCACTCCGCCCCCGTTGATTCCAACGCTGGCGTTGTTAACCAGACGCAAGTCGGAATCTATAATCCGCCCAACCCCGGCGGCAGAAAAGACAATGCCATTGTTCAGGGCCGTCCCAGTCGTCACGCCCACTAGGGATACGTCGGCGCTGGCGTGCGCGACAGTCGCAAACGACTGGGCAATCACCGTGCCACTTCCGGAAATCTTCAAATTTTCCACCGAGTACCGATGGCCGTTGCTGAAAGTAAAAGCCGTAATGGTCGAGGTGGTCATGTCAATTACTGTGGAGGACCCCATCCCAACGATACGGACAGGATTGTTCGGAGGCGTCAACGTCGCCGCGATAGTGTACGTCCCCTCACGGACTGCGACGGTTCCGCCGCTTGCCACGAGTGTTGGGTCTGCCAGCGCCGCCGCGATGGTCTGGTAGTCGCCGACGCCCAATGTCGGATGCACGACAACGGTCACGGCTTTCGGGTTGCCCGTGACGGCCGCGCTCACAATGGTCGTTCCGACGCGCTTGAGGAACTCCCCGTCGACGATGGCGCCGGCCAGGAGGTCCGCGGGCCCCGTCGTGGTTCGCAGCCGTCTCACGACGGCGTCGAGGAGGTCCGTCGAGAGAAACTCATCGGTCCCCGCGACAATATGCGTGGCTTCGTGCGCTCGGAGAATGCCTGAATCGGCATCGGCCATGGTTTAGGTCTCCACGTTGATGTCGAAGACGGCGCCGGCCGTGTCAGAGTCGAACCAGAGAAGATTCACGTTCGTGATGTAGTATTTCCGCGTCGATCCCTTCAGCAGGTTCGTCCGCGTCGTCGCCACAATGGCCCGCGCCGCCGACGTGGCGATATACCCGATGGGAGCCAGGGCCTGGGTTTCGCGGAACGTCACGGCCACGCAGAACCCGTTCGGGATGGCCACGTTTGGCCCATTGACGGGGGTCCCCGCGGCAACCACCGTCACGGTCTCGATGTCCAAGGATGCCCGGTTGGGAGGAGCCACCGCGCTCACGGGAGCGGTGACAAGCTGGCCCGCGGCGTTCACGCGGATCCACCGCTGGACCTCGAAGAACCCGTTGTTGTACGCGCCGGAGACCAGGAGTCCGCCGCCGTTGACGCCCGCCCCCACGAGCACGTTGTCGTCCTTGACGCTCGCGCTGATCCCGCTGACGTTGAATTCCCCGTCATGCAGGATGAGGCCCGTGCCGGCGGCCAGCGCGGCATCGACGGCCAACCTGTGAATCCCAAACGCATCGTCAATCACATCGACGGGATGCCCGTCTGGATTGACGATGCTCATTATCCCGCGAAAGCCGTCAGCTCCCAAGGCCATGGTGGGCTCCTAGATCGTGTGGTACTCTTGGAACGACCCGTCCTGGGAAACGATCCGGGCCGGGTAGAAGAATCCCAAGAGCCGCGCATAGACGCAGGCGTTCGTGAGCGAAGGCTTCCTCGCCGTCACCGTAATGACGTCAAGGCTCTTCACGCGGAACGGCGACGGGAAGTACGTCGGGTTCACGAACGTCCCGATCTGCTGGCGGAACTCCTGGTAGCAGGGAATGGCGAAGTTGTTCACGCAGATGTTCCAGTACACCTGCCCCCACTGTGTGGAGTTGTCGATCGCGTGGCCGAACGCCAGCAGCGTTCCCACGCATCGATCAGGGACCGTGAACGTCAGAATGACGGAAGTCTGCGCCGCTGCGGAAACCGCCCCCGTCACGGTGACGCAGGCCTCTGTTCGGAGGTCGAGGCACCGTGCCGTGATCGGCGGCTCGATCCAGTTCGGGCTCTTGACGAAGTACGTCCCGCACTTGAGCTTGTGCAGGAACTCGTCGAGGACGTTCGATGGGCCAGGCGAAACGACGCCCGGCGGGCGCATCATCCTCGACCCCTGGCGTTGGATGTCGTAGAACTGCTCCAGGGGATCGCTGGACTTCGGAGCGACATCTCCGAGTCCTCCGAGTCCTCTAGTATCGGGCGAGTCTGGCGGCAACGGAGTCCTCCCGAGGGTCGGACATGATCTTCCGACACCCCAATGTGGGCCAGATGACGTTCGTGGTCAGATAGTTGACGTTCTGGAAGTCCAGCACGAGCTTCGTTCCCGGTTCGAACAACGCGCTCTCCCACAGCAGGAACGGGAGCTCTCCGGCGCCGAACACGAGGTCGCTCCGGATGTAGTTCCCGCCCGTCAAAGACCGGCCCGTGCTCTTCTCGCTGATCCGCACGTTGAAGAGCCCCGTCGAGATCGCGGTCAACTTCTTCATCTCCGTCCAGCACTCGTCGCCGAACCGGACCTCGTATTCCTGAGTGGTCAGGGGGAGACCCGCGGCGAGGGAGACGTACTGCTCGGTCGTGTGGAAGTACGGCATCGTGCGCGAGCGGTTCTGGTAGATCTGGTACATGCGATCACTGACCTTCTGCGGAGCCTGCATGTAGTACCAGCGAAGGCCGTGCAGGGCGAAACGGATCGTGTTTGCATAGGCCGACAGGTTCCGGAAGACGCATTGGATGCACTTCCCGTTCTCCTGCCCGTTCAGCCAGAAGGTCTCCGGCCAGCGGTACGGCCGCCCGCCGCTCCCCTGCGCCGCCAGGGCGCCTTCGATCACCGTCGTCGCGCCGCCCCCGCCCGCAAGGGTATCGACGTGGATCTCGCGGTTCATCAGGAGCGGGCGCTCGTCGGGGTTCATGATCTGGACCGTGAACCCCTCCGCCCTCGAAGAATAGTAGGAAGCGGAGAACACCTCGAACGGGCCCTTGGCGTCCAGCGTCATGGGGATCGGCAACGAGAGGTCTCCCGCCGCCACGACCACAGACGCGGGCTCGATGACCAAGGTGAACGGCTGGACGTACTTCTTCAACGGGTTGAGGTAGAGCTTCCCCGTGTTGGGGTCCCGGATCAGGACGGGGATAAGCTGCCCCGGTATGTAGTCCAGGACCGTCGAGTCGCGATCCAGCCGCGGAATCCCTTGCGCCATGGTAGGCTCCTAGTCAAAGACGATCCGGCGGCCGGCCAGCGTCGCGTAGATCTGGTTGTCGGACTGCGAGAGGTTCGTGACCTCGAGCAGGAGCTGCTTCTGACGCTCGAGGTGGTAGCTGTCCGCGAAGTAGAACGGGAATTCCGCGTTCCCCATCCCGTTCGTCGAAAGCACGGCGTTGTTCATCAGATACCGCCCCGTCGCACGCTCCCGCAGCTTGAACGTGAACGTCGCCTGGGAGTAGACCATGAGCTTCTGAAGATCCGTGTCCGCGGTGGAATCGGCCTCGAACGTGAACGTCGCCGTCCCGCCGCCGGCCACGGCCGTGACCGTCCCATCGTTGAGCGTCTCGTTCGGCACGAGGAAGTAGGAGTGGGTCCGCCAGCCCTTGTTGAACTTCTGGTTGAGCTCGCGTGCGATCGCGGGCGGGGCCTCGCGGTGGTAGAACCGGCGCCCGTGCAGGACGAGCCGGATCGTGTTGGGCACGGTGTTGAGGTTGCGGATCTTGCAGATGATCTCGCGCTGGGAGTCGCCGACATCGAAGAAGTAGGGCTCGGGGAGCCGGAAGGGACGCACGGCGGATCCCACGATGGTCGCCGCGTGGACGGGCCTGTTCTGGAGCCGGCGCTGGGTCGCGCCGTCGAAGAACTCCAAGGTGTAGATCATCGACGTGGAAGCACCGATGAGGTACGCCCACTCGAAGTGCCCCTGCGAATCCACGGTGAAGCGCAGCTCGAGGTTGTCGTTCGCCGCGCCTTGGGCGCCCAGGGCCGCCGCCAGCGTGTCCGGCGTCAGCCAGAAGGGTTTGACGTACTGCTTCACGGGGTTGATGGCGATCCCCATGACGGCATTGCCCGCGGCATCCTTTCGCGGAATGGCGATCAGCGGTGAGAGACTCATGTTACCCTCCTGCCTTGCTGCAAGTAGGGCCGCCACCACGGCGGCACCCTAGACGGCCCTGCTTTGCTGCAAGGCCGCTGTAGGATGTCGTTGAGCCCACAATCAGAGGCTCGAGTAGAGAACCCCCATCATGTAGGTCGTCCAGTACCGCCCGGCGGCGGTGATGGACAGCGCACTGCACGGATGGATCTCGTTCCGGAACTGCTCGACGGAGTCAATCCGCCGCGCCCGGCGATCGGGCGTGCAGAAGTTGAAGAACTGACTCACGGCCGGCAGCCCGTTCGTGATGATCGTCCCGGCAGAGTTGAACCCGTAAGGGCCCACGCCCTGGGGGATCTTGATCAACTTCACTCGGGTGAACACGGTGTTCTGCCCGAAGATCCACAGTCTGTTACTTGATGACCTAGTCAAAGAGGCTTCCACAGAGAAGCTCTCTGTCTGGGCGGCTGGTCATTTCTGCCAGCTCTGCCGGTCGCCCGGCAGCTCGGAGCGCATCATCCTCCGGAGCAAACTCCGGAGTCCCTTGGACGTGGCGTTGAGAATCAACGGCAAACTTGTAGCTCATGCACTCCGGAACATAAGAGCGCACCCGCTCAACAATCTTGAGGTAGTCCGCGATCCCGAATTGAATCGTCGGGTACTCGCGAACTTCCCCATTGGGTTGCCGAACGGTATTTCGGCCAACCACTCCACCTTCGAGTCCGTACCTGTTCTTGAACCACGCAAGGATCATCTTGTTCTCTTCCAGCGTGAAAGAACAGGTCGCAAGCCGGAATGCCTGTTGCCACCGAGTTCCTGACGGATGAGGCCACTTGCTCAATCCGCCATCGTCCATGATCCAAAGGGCAACACTGTGGTCGTCCAGGTTGGACATGATCGTTGGGGTGACAACTTTCTCTATATACTTCCGGCTTCCGTGCATGTGGACTCGACCGTTTTGATGGAAGGTTGACCAAACCCTAAGCCACTCCGTTGAACGCATGGTGTAAAAGAACCAGTACCGCCATTTAATGAGGGCGTCTACACCTCTGTCGTCCTCAGCAAACTTGGGCGGATATGACACCTCTTCCATCAATCCATATTTATGGAAGAGGTAGTCCTTCTGGTTTACGCCATGCTGGACGCGAAAACATGCGGAACCTCCACGACAGCTAATGGAGGCGTCCCCGAGCATCATCCCGTAGATGATGTTTCGGTGAGAATTGATGAACTTCCTGGTCTTCAGGGTGTCCATCTCTCTCTGGATCTTCGTTTTCCCGTTTCTCATTGTCACACGCTCTCTCGGGCGGTCGCTTTCGCGTTGCCGCCACGGGATTGCCTCCGTGAGGCTTCCCCCGTTATTCGGGTTTTCATCACGGCTTACGCCGCGATGCCGCTGTTCTTCCAACGGAACGTGCAGTTGTCGTAGATCGCGTCGAAGTCGGCCTGGGAGACGCCCAGGTCCAGCTCGCCGGTGAAGCCGACCAGGTCGAACAGGTTCGGGTGCCCGATCTGTGAATCCAACGTCATGTTGGTGTCACATTCCGTTTTGTTTGCACCCGTGTTGAACTTCTTGTGATCCGCGAAGAGGATCACATCCGCCGTCTGCCCGTTCGCGATGACCTCTTTGTCGTAGAAGGGGTAGCGAAGAGGTCGCAGAACGGCCTTCCCGGACGGAGTCGCCAGGGCGTACTCCACCCCAATCGGGGGGAGACCTGCGCCCTGCGTCGGAACGATGCCCAACATGGGAACCTCCCGCAAACGCGCCGCCTCGATATGGGTGTGTCCTTCACGAGGCGACCAGTTGCCGACCGCTTCTTTTCACCTCCGGCCCCCGTGGGCCGGCTTGTCGAGGACCGAAGGGATCCTCACTACACCCCGATGGACTCGTTCGCGGTGCCGTAATCCGCGAGCGACCCGTTCGGGAGGGCCGAGTAGCCCGGGCTGTTGATCAGATTGGCTCCGAGCATCTGGCTCTGGAGGTCAGTCTGATTCAGGTAGGCTCCCAGTCCCTGGAGGTTGAGGTCGGTCTGGGTGAGGAACGCGCCCATTCCGCTCATCTCCGCCTCGACGCGGCGCTGCACTTCGTACTTCATGCGCTCCGCGAGATCGTCGCCCAGCCCGGAGAGCCCGATGGCCGACCCGATGGCCGTGCCGCCGAGGATTTCCCGCAGGACTGAGTGAGCGACCCCGGCGACGCCGCCGAGGAACACGTTGTCGGCCACCCGCCGACCCGCAACCATGCCCGCCGCGTAGGCGAGGCCCGTGGCCGCCAGAGCATCGGAGGCGATCCGAACGGCCTTGTCGGCGATGGCGGGAAGCGCGACGGCCTTCCCGATGACGCCGTAGAGCATGGCTCCGACCGTCTTGGACGCGACGAACCCGCCCGCGAGGGGCAGAGCGTCCTGGAGCCAGAACTGCACGTCGACGAACGACATCGCCCGCCGCTGAATGCTGGCGATGGCCGCGCCCGGGTTGATCTGGAACGGCATCACCGAGTTCCACCGATACGACCGGCGGGAGCGGCGACGCGAATTCCACATGACGGGGACGACGGCGTTCTGACGGGCCCGACGCGCCCGGCGCCGGGGGTTCTGCTTCCAGCCGCCCCCGGCCGCGATCTTGCGCATGCGATGCGCCCGGCGGACGTGCCGGCCGTAGAACTGCCCGCCCACGCGCTTCCGGCCCTTCATCCGGCGAGCGAACCCACGAGCCAGACGCCAGAGCGGATTCCGGCGCTTGGCCTTCCGACTGCCACGCTTACGACGCGCCATGCTGTTTCTCCTCAACATGGTTCCCTTGCGCCGGAGGCCCCGGTGCGACACGCGCCGAGTACCGACCTCACGACGATGCTTGAGCGCCTCTTGAACTCCGCCGTACTTCCGAACGGCGGCCTGCCACGCCGTGAGCTTCCGCGCCCGACGATGGGTGCGGTGAGCCCGAACCTTCGCCTTCCGGCCTTTCTTTCCGGCCGGATTCAACGTTGCCATCCAGAACGGCATGGTCGATCCTCCAAAATGGTTTACTTATGGTAGAAGTCCGTGATCCGGGACTTCCCGCGGAGCTTTGTGAAGATCACTCCCGCTTCGGGATCGTGCCGGAGATCCGCCGGCGTCTCCCACGGATGCCGCCATGCGCCCTTGCGCTTCGAGCCGCCGGGCATTGTGTAGAGCGCCTCCGGCTGCTTACCGGCGCCGTAGGTGATCCACGTCCCCTCGACGCCGGGCGCGTTGATGAGCTCCATGGTCACGTTCTTCGGCATGGTGCCGTGGGTCCACTTTTTGTAGCCTTCGACCTTGGCCATGAAGGCGGCCCAGAGCTTCGGATTGCGCTGGGCCTTGACCCAGGACGCGAACTTCGCGAGCGGCATCGTCACGCGCTTCACGCTGCGGCCGGGGTTCGACTTGGCGTTCATCACCGGAGGCCCGGACAGAAGGCCATCGGGAGGCCGCCCTGGCCTGAACGTTGGCTTCGCGACCGCCGCACCCCGCCACCGCTCCCGAAGTATCGGGGGAGGATTCTTTAGCGCCCCACGACCCGGGTCACCTCTCCACCTCTCTCCGTAGTCTTTTGCGATTGACCTATGCGCATGCGCCCACCCCAAGTCATAGGCGCCGGAAAACCCGGGGAGACCACCTCGCTTCTTATGCAGATACGAACTCAAGAAGAGTGAAGCGGCGCTGCGAATTTTCTTTTGCTCGACCGGGGTCAGTGGGTTCTTCAACGTCCTTTGCCCCGGCCGGCGCGAGACCTGTCGACCGTGCGGGGACATCTGGAGCGGGTTCTTCGCGAGGTATTGGGGCTCCGCGTACCTCTTGCTGGCCAGACGCCCCTTCACCGTGAACCAGAAGGAGTGGTCGCGGAGCCATTGATTGTCCGTCTGAAGAGGAATCGTCGGGTGAACCTGACGACAGGCAATATTTGTCTCTGACGGCTTTCCACCGGGGACGCCGCAATGCGGGCAGGTTCCATACGCCCTGACGCGGGCGGCGTTACCCGTCGTCCATCTGCGCGGAAAGGATGAGAGAACCTGGTTCGTCTGATCGAAGGTCAAATTGTCCCCGCGGACGAGGTGCGGGTTGTTTTGGTAGCCGGGTTTCCGTTTTTCTTCCCCTTCGGTTACGTCAGCCCTTCCGTG
>Ga0315295_10005471_pt1 | contig 10835 bp, 18 predicted proteins | sample YL17G14_0_MG_FD_204453 | JGI IMG/M metagenome (GOLD analysis project Ga0315295, IMG submission 204453) | Sediment microbial communities from Yellowstone Lake, YNP, Wyoming, USA - YL17G14_0 | ecosystem: Environmental > Aquatic > Freshwater > Lake > Sediment | place: USA: Wyoming | collected...
ATGCCTGCCCAAAACTGGAGAATGAGGTACCCAACGAATATAAAGCCGAGTTTCAAAAATTCATACACGAAAATAAACCTGCGGACAAAGACAAATGGCCCTCGCACATCAATTCAAGTTGGTGGGGTGACATTTCTACCGACAACTGCCCTGAACCTGGATTTTGCAGCCTGGATTGTCGTGATAGGGGAGCACGTGCTGCTCGTCTTATTATTACTAACTACAGCTATTTTGGAATTTTTACACGCCTTCCTTTCCTAATTCAAAAGCTGGGAGACTCAAGACGCCTTAAAATCCTCGTTATGGATGAAGCTCATCAAGCAGTATCATACATCCGCAATGCTTTAAAGGTATCTATAACCCCACACTTTATAAGAGGTATCATCAGAAATCTAACGAATTCCTCTCTATATGACCTCTTGGACGACCTACAGATTGAGCTGCCATTTTCCATAATTGGCGATCTAAATAAATTAGCAAATGAACTAGAAGACAGATTTAAAACGGCAAATGACCAAGTAAAATCAACGTTTAGACCTCCAACTAAAAAGAAAGGAAAGAGGGGTCCTGAGTATGATTTTGACGAAATAGTAATAGAAGATATACAAAAATTCTTAGACACTTTAGACTTCCCTGAGGGCTTAATACAAAATGCAGCTCGCATCCTAACATTTCTAGAAGAACTAAAACTAACACCTGAATCATTCGAAGATTATAGAGGTGGCTGTATTGTTAAATCAAGACTTATCACAAAACTAAGAAGATTAGACCTCTTTTTCCAACAAGCTTATAGCGATAATTTCAACTCTATAGGAATTGCAACATTAAATCCAGATGGTCTGGCATTAACTCCTATTGATATCGGAGCCTGCATCAGACCTACTATTGATACCTATTTTAAGCATGTAATCGTTACAAGCGCTACCCTAGCACATACTGGAAACGATTTTTCGCATATCCGTGAAGCATTAGGGTACGCGAATCCTGACGATAAACTTGTGGAAAAAGTCGTAGGTAGCCCTTTCGATTTAGGTCGAGCCGCTCGTCTATACGTTCCTCGCCTTGCTACTATTCCCGCCCGAGAACAAACTTTCGATTGGTATAACGAAGTAGCAGAAGAAATAATCGCACTCGCTACTGCTAGCCAAGGAAATGGATTCGTACTTTTCTCCTCGACTAAAGACCTCCACGAAATAGATGCCCGTACCCGTGACACCCTCGCAAATGCCGGCATCCCAGTCCTGGCACAAGTAGACGAAATCCCCGCTGCGACTCTCACAAAAGAGTATCTAGAAACCCCAAACTCGATGCTCTATGGCCTCCGCAGCTTCTGGGAAGGGGTAGACATAAAAGGGCAAAAACTTAGCCTCGTCATCATCCCTAAGCTCCCCTTCGCAGTCCCAACCGACCCCATCCAAAAAGCCCGCTGCGACCGTGCCGGAAAATCCTCCTTTATGGATATCACCGTACCGGATATGCTCGATATGCTTAGACAGGGGACTGGGCGCCTAATAAGGTCCAGCACAGATATGGGCCTAATCGCAATCCTCGATAGTCGCTTCTGGTCCGGAACATCCAAAAAAGAAAAACACGCCATCCAGATGCGCTTCCTAACAAATCATCCTAATCCCGCTCCCACGGGATACGGGCGCCAAATTAGTAAATCTTTAGGTCTAAAACTTATTGACAGCCGCGAATATGCCTGTACTATCTTGAAAACAACGATTGCGCTCTATAACAAGCAAAAGAGCGCATAACACAGAGGTGAAATCGTGCCACGTCCAAAAGGGTCTAAAATCTTTTCTTGTCCGAAGTGCAGCGAGCGGGTCGTGGCACTTCCCAGTGATTACGGCACCTGCAATAACTGCGGAACACGCACCAAGCTGACCAAGGTGCTCATGTCCACACAAGGACCCATCTCTCGCGGGTCCAATAAGGTCCCGCAAAAGGTCGAGGTGCTCAAAGGACGCAAACCCGTGGCCGCAGTAAATGAAGTGGAGGCTCCAAAGAAGCGTGGACGTAAACCCGCGGCTCAGGTCGAGGCTCCCCAAGTCGAAGCTCCCAAAAAGAGGGGCCGAAAGCCTGCTGCGACGGTTACGCAACCCGAGCCCCCAAAGAAAAGGGGTCGAAAACCTGCTATAGCGGCTACTCCGCCCGAGCCCCCAAAGAAAAGGGGCCGCAAGCCGGGGTCCAAAAACCTCGTACGGGAAGTTGAAAACACCTCCGTTCGCAATCGCATAATGCCTCCCCAGAGAGCTCAATAAGTAGAAGATTTGGTGTCCTGTCACGGAGAAGGCCTGAAAGTGCACCCTTTCAGGCCTTTTCTTTTTATGTTACCGTTATGTATGCGCTACTACATCGGAATACACACTATTACCTCCGGAAAACAAACAACTGTGACAGCTATTGCCGCCGAGGCCGCAGACGATATCCCTGAAAAGTACGTAAAAAGAGAAACATGGGAAATTCGCCGTCTCCTACCCGCTTCCGCTCAAGTCCAACACCCCGATCCCTCAATTGCGACACGCGCGGCTCTCCAACGACTTTACGAGCGCATGTTCATCGCAGAACTCATCGCAAATCCCAACACCTGCGCCCCTCCTGTGACCATCTATGCCCCTCCCCAGCTCGCCACAGCCGAAATACAAGGTAGAGTCCAATATAGGGCCAACCACTGGGCTATCAAACTTGCCTCAAAGGTGCTGCGATGATTCGAAACCCTTTCAAACAAGAACAAACCAAAAAAAAACCGGATTTTAGGTCCGTTTACGACGAAGGCGTCGATACGGAAAAACCTAAGATGCAACCTCCCGAAATCGTTCTCGATGGAGGACGTTTTACGATCTATATCAAGAACGCAGAGTCCGCTCGAGCAGCTGGGGAACGTCTTTTAGGCTTTTTCCACTCCCTCGAAGGGCGTGACCGCCATAAAGCATCCCTCCTAGGTGTCGACGCACTCACAGTCCCTCCTAAAGAACCTCCAGAAGACTGCGTCCTGCTGCGTTATGGTGAAAAATCCATTTTAATATACGTCGGAGAAGATAAATCCCCGGAATCGGCATATCGCCGCATCGGATATACGCTCCAAGGGCTCGGAGCCCCCGCGTTGCTGAAAACCCACGGATTATCCGTGATTGAAAGGGTGTAACCTGTGATAAACACAAAACCATGCGGAACCTGCAACCACTACTGGGCGATTGAAAAGGGACTACGCGGCGGAAAACGTCAAACACTCCTCCAAGGATACTGCCTAGACCGTTCAGTCTTCGCGGAAAACAAACCAGGAAATCCCGTATATCCACCTAAAGCAAAAGTAGAATTTCTTGAAAATGCCGTCCACAAAATCACGATTGTGAATGCGAACATGGTACAACCGCACTGCGGAAAATACAAAGGAACAACAAAGTGACAGAATCCATCAGCGTTTACGACGGAAAAGGCGGATTTAAGCAAGTACCCGCTGGAACAAAGGTCGAACTCGATAAAGAAAAACTCGAAAAAGCTAGAGAAGACGCGGCCCGCCGCGATTTCTTCACGCGTGTCAGCACCTTTTCTCATTTCATCAATAAGGTATATATCGCTTACGCCAACGACCACGGATTGACCGCCGAAGAGATAGCTGCGGGCATGTATATCGAGAGTTGCAGCATCCGCCATTTTTATCCTCCGCAAAACGGAGGAACACCTGCCTACGATAAGCTCGTCGAAGAATGTTGGGCCTGGTTTAAAGAAGAATTAAAAAAGTCCTAACTTTTTCGGTAAAAGAAACCGTTATAGACGTTGTCTGTAGTTTGTGATACGGCATAAACTACATTATGCGCGATCATGCGCGGAAAGGACCTAACAGAACAATGCGAATGGCTAAAACGATGCTACTGGCTGGGTTGCTATTTAGTAACGCCCACGCCGCAGCCGCAGAGCCCGCAGAGCAGACCGAAAAGAGCTTCGATGAAGAAGTACGCTCAGTGGATTTTGCCATCAAACGTTTCTTGCGTGTGGAGCCTGAAAAACCCCTCATGAAGAACGCTGAGTTACGTCTCCAGATGGCACGCGCCATCGTTGAGACATCTCAAAATCGCGGAATCCCTCCCCTCCTCCTAACCACGATAGTTTACAATGAGAGCACCTTCGAGGTAACTGCCCTCGGGAAACTCGGAGAAATAGGTCTCACCCAAGTCCATGGACTCGCAGCTCGAGACTGCGAATTAACGACCATCGAAGGACAATTGGACTGTGGCGCTAAATGGTTAGCGCACTACTACCCTATCTGTAAAACGTGGGAAAAATCCCTCACGGCCTACGCCACCCGAGGATTATGCATATCAGAGTCAATCACAACAAAAGAACGAATCGCATATCGTATGCGCCAATGGAAAAAGATTCAAAAAGAATTTGAAGCCACCGTTAACACGGCAGGTTACGGCGGTTAATCTATTGTCCCTTGTGCCCGCGCTCTTCTTTCACGCAGCGCCTCAAAACGCTAGCTGCTGTTACAGCAGTAATACGACGTACAAAATGGAATAAGAGTTCTCCTGGATAGCTCGAGTCAGTCAGCGATGGAATCCGCTGACGGCCTCGAGCTCTCTGCGAAGAAACTCTCAGGGTGAAAGAAGAGCTCGGGCTCTTTTTTTGCTCCTAAACCTATGTTATAGTCTGCCTCCCAAAACAGGAGGTGTTTTTTGGCGCACACACTCAGCAATTGCACTGTAGTCGGAATAGTTGGAACAATCGGCGTTGGAAAATCAACCGTAGCTCAACTTTTAATGAATCGTTACGGATTTGTAATCTTCAACTTCGCGGATGAGCTCAAACTCACCATTAACAAATGGTTTGGAATTCCTTTGGATGTTGTATTTGGCGCCAGTGAACGCAAAGATGCTCGAGTTCGAACCATGATGCAACTCCTTGGCACAGAATACGGCCGCGAATTCGACCCAGACGTATGGGTACGCCTCTTCATGCGTCGCCTCCACATCTACGTGACCACTGGCATCGACCCTCTAGGACTCGTTCCCGCCATCACAACCCAAATGCATCCCCCACGTATTGCCGTGGGAGATGTCCGCTTTCCTAACGAAGCCGAGATCATTTCTAAGCTACCTGGCGGGCACGTCATCCGCATCATCAAAGAGACACCAATAACCTCCTCCGACGTGACCCCTGAGCAACAACAACACGTCAGCGAGACCTCACAAAACCTCATCCACCTCGACCACGTCGAGCACACACTCTTCAACAACGGCAGCCTTGACCAGTTAGCCGCCCAACTGTTCGCAATTCTTTCCAGAATGGAACAGCACCTCAACTCCATCATCCCTGAAGAGGTTTGTAATGATTGACGATTTTCCCTATGAGCGCCTCGAAGGTGTCAGACAGAAAATAGAGAACGAGCTCGCGTACGCGACAGAGCACCGCATCTACGTGTGCGATGAAAACGGGACACGCATAGGCAAAGCCACGCAACTCACACAGCCGGGCACTTCCAGTTACCTCTGGCGGCTAACGGACGTCATGCTTAATAAGGAACCTCCTCCTAAAGTAAGGGTCATCGTCGAAGACTGGACACTGGATGCCGTCGTATTTCTCGAGGGATTCGGGTTCATAATGGTTACGACTCGGACGGAACCTACCAATATTTCCTTCGATAAAACATTACACGTAAGGAATGGCCAAACCGCTTTTTGTTTCAACGATTTGTACATGTACCGTATCATCACGCTCGAAAACGTCGAACCAAAAGAAAAGGACTGCCAAAATGAACTCTAAAATGAATCCGGACATCCATCCCGAGCTCCTGCGCCGCATCCAGATGGGACAGCTCCACCACGGACAGCGGGTAGCCCCTGACAAGCGTCCGAGCGTTGACCGTACAGGTCTCAACCCCCTGCCTCCCACCAAAGAAGGAGCTGCTATCCTTCGGCAGCTTCACAACTGTCCTATGGCAACTCTTACGAAGCAGCTGGATGGAGCTCTGCGCCAAGCACTCGACAGGACTGATCTGCCCGAAGTCGAGCGCCTCACCCCCGGCACCCACTCCTGCATCGTGGTGGACCTCCAATGTGCCCAGAGCCTAAACACCCGTCCTATGGTCCGGTTCCAGGACGACGAGGAGCTCCTAGCGATGACACAGCAGCTCGAAGTCATCGCCTTGGAAGCCACCGCCTTGCAATCCCAGCTCCAGAACTTGGAGCAGTCCTATAATCACTTGGAGCACGAGCGCTTCCAGAAGGCCGCGGTAAAATACGGTCTGAATATCAAGGACTGCTCGTATCGAGTGAACGAAAAGGAAGGATGCATCGAATCCATCGAACCCAAATGTTCCGAATGTGTCCCAATCAAGAAACTGCAGGACATCCTGCGCCCAAAAGAGGTGTCAAAATGAAACTCACGGTACAAAACATCGCCAAAATGGCCCACGAAAACAACCGTATCTACTGCGAGATGCTCGAGGATATGAGTCAACCTTCTTGGGAAGCGGCCCCTGACTGGCAAAAGGAAAGTGCCGTCGCCGGGGTCGAAATGATTATAGCCAACCCCGATACCACTCCAGAACAATCCCATCTCAGCTGGCTAGCACAAAAAGAAGCCGATGGTTGGAAGCACGGCCTGGTAAAGGATGTGGAAAAGAAAGAGCACCCCTGCTTCGTGTCTTACGACAAACTACCTACCGAACAACGCGCCAAAGACCTCATCTTCGGAACGGTCGTTCGGCTCTATCTCAAGGTCAATGAGGAACTCATAAAGGAAAACACCTATGCCAAACCTTGAGATTCTAACCGCCCTGGACAAATCCTGGCACCGCAGCAAGAAGTTCCTGGCATTCCTGCTCATGGAAATCATCCTCCTGGCCATCATCTCCTATGTTCTCTACGTCACGCGCGTCGTAGAATGGCCCCATGCCGCATTCCTTATCGTCACCATCTTCTCGATGACCTCTATCGCCTTGGCATTCAACACGACCCAAGCGAAACAGGACATTTACACGCGCGGGATTGCGATGCTGGGCGGGAATCTCACGGATGAGCTGAAGACTCAATTGCTGCGAGACCTAAAGCTAGGCAAAAAAGAAGCTTCTACTGAAGAAGCTTCTAAATAATCAGTAAAATACGCCTAAAATACTTCCGGGACGCTCTTGCGTAACCACCCCAATTACACCCGCTTTCTTGAGTATCTCCTGGTCTCGACGCAAATAGACCTCATAGTCCTCAAGTCCGTTAAAAAATGAGTCAGTGAGAACCTCCGGAAAACGTTCTCCTACTAATTCAAAATTAAGTGTGGTCTTTCCTTTTATACGATTTCTTTTGCTCGAACCTAATTCCCAGACATCATTGTAGATTTCTATTCTAATTGTTATTAGTTGTTTCGCACAGAAAAAGTGCAAGAGAATAGGATGTATTACGAGAACATCGAAATCGTCCCCTAGCATACTATGCTCTTGGAATTCTCTGTACGGCATTTACGTTTTACGCTTTAATATCCGAATTGAAGCATTTCGCCACGTGCTCACATGCCTCACACTTATCTGTCGGTGTGTTCGTTAACGCTTCTATAAAATCATCTATATCCGTATCTCTCTTCTCCTGTGCGTATGCTAAAACAATGAAATACCAACGCAACTCCGGTAATTCTTCCTCGGTTAAATCCCCTACAGGAACCACATAAAGAACTCCCTCGCCTTCTTGTATCTCCGGCATGGGTGTATTATGTGCCGCGATATTCTTTTTTGTCTCCATGGAAACCGACGCGGCTATTTGATAATTTTTGATATACGCTTTCCACTTTACACCATTTAAAAGTTCTACAGCGTATTCTTTTGTTATATCACTCACCAAGTACATCACACCCTCGAGTTGATTCGAAGGTTCTAAAAATGCTTTAAGGTTAAATGTGTCAGTCACCCGTACTTTTTCAAGTCTCTGCGCAATCATCAGTTGCCTCTCTTTTCAAATCTCCCAAAATAGCGGATTTACCACACGGACACTCAACGCGGTATTGCGTTATGAGTACTCGCAAAATTAATCCACAGCTACATTTAACCCATCCATACTGGGAATTTTCTATACCTTCGAATTTCATACGATTTTATCACCTTGCACCCTAAACTTTAGATAACAAACAATAACACACCAAAAAGGAACCACAAATGCTTTCAGAAGCAACACTTCGAAATTTTTGCAGCAATTTTATTGCCGCGGGAGTCATTAAGAAAAAAGACGAAGAAAAATGGTGCCGCACGGTTAATAAACTATGGAATTTTATGTCCCGCAACGGTAAAGACAATTTCATGGCGCGTGCTACAACCCTCGGTAACTACATTTACATGGAAAGCGGTTGGGATTATTCCCAAACACCCCTCTCACAGACCTACGTGACCTTTAAACACGAGGCTCGACACCTATACTTCTTCAAAAAGTATGGTCTCATCTTTGGACTCATCATTTACCTATTTTTACCCCTTCCAATTGGATTTGCTTATGGTCGATACCGCGCAGAGAAGGCCGCCATCTTAGCGGAGTTACTGGCTATTCACGATCTCGACGGGGATGTTGTTGAGCGCATCGACGCTTACGCCTCTGCTCTCGCTGGTCGAGCTTATTTCTACGCCTGGCCCTTCCGAGAAGCTCTCCGCAAGAGTCTCACCCGGGACTTCAAGCGCCTTCGCGAGTCCACAGTGAACCTCGACCTGCTCTAGGCGCCTCTCCAAGGATTTTATCCACTCGTGCGTCGCTATATGCGCCTGTGCGAGCTGGTTATTCGCCAACTTTAGGCGCTCGTTGATTCCTTGAAGCTCCTTCAAGTACTTCTCAGCATCGCGAGCGGTACTCTTTGCTGTTGCTTTTGGTTTGATCATCTTCCTGTACGCCATTACTACACCCTTTCAATTAGAGATTCGATATAGGGCCAATCGCATTGGAAACCGGCCGCACCTTTGTAGCCGCCTCCTGAGGGTCTTGGTCCAATTTCTCCTAATATCTTCGCTATATCACCACAATCAACATGTGCCTGCACGCTGTACATACTCACTGTCCAATAACCATGTGGTGTATAGTGAAAAGAAACCATCAGGTCCACGTCCGAAGGGTGCACCCTGAAATCTTCAAACAAAAGAGAACTACCAAAAGCATTTACGATAATCGCCGAATGCCCTGCGAACTTTCCTAAGAAGCCTTTCCCTTGAATGGTCTTCCGATTATCAATCGTCCTAAAACGATCAACAGCTGCCCCTTCTTTTAAGACAGTATCCATTAACCAACCATACGGGTCCTCATTCGCAACGATGACCCGACCCCAAAACTCCTGCCCTTCATCCGTAGCCGGAGTGCAATCTATTGAATTACAATACTGAATGAAGTACTTGGACCGAATGTCGTTCTGCGCCACATATCTCCACGTGTCCCAACCTCCTAGCAGTACAATGCCAATAGGAATTTCTTCTGTGGGATAAAAGAATTTCCACGTGAGCTCACAGGCAGCAATCGGAACACCTTGAACATCATGCGTCATACGGATTCCCGGAATAGGCGTCTCGCGCGCAGTTAATGCGGCCTCCAACTCAACCGCCGTCTTGTGATGGTCAATCCAAACAAATTGATCCCATGGAATCTTGGCTACAAACTCATCCATCACGGCCAAGGGCTGCAGCGAAAAATCAACCATTACGAGGTGGTCTTTCTCGTAATCGATTTCTGCTGGGATAGGTTGACCATAGGACATCGAATGAAAATGGATGTCCTTCATCGAGGGGTCGACATCCGACTTCATCATATAGTCGTAGACAATATATGCCGACGCATATCCATCAGGGTCGTTATGATGCAGAATCCGTAACGTCATGATACTGTTGACCTTTCCAATTGCGCGGTCATTTGTGTTTTGCACAATACAAAAAATTCAAATGACCACATAGGTGGTTCATTGTCTTGTACCATGATTTAAAGGATTTTTTCTAGCTCTTAAAAGAACATTTTATCTGAAGAATGATACGATTTACACACAGGATATAATCCAAAACATCGGCACGCTCATCATCTATATCCGCTACCACTATTCGCATATGCTTTCGGTCCTCTTCTGGCAAAACTCGAAGAACTTCGAACAAGCGTTGGGCCGTAAGGGATTTAGACACTATGCCACCTTCGAGAACCCGAGGTTATACGTCCAAGTGAGAGCTCCCTTGGTAGCAACAAGCGCCACGTAATACTCAGCGCCTGCCGGGACATCTGCGCTATCCGCCAAAAACGAAAAAATACCCGTTCCCGAGGGTGTATCCGCTCCCATACTCTCAACCAAAGTCCCATCCGGCTCGTAAATAGACGCCGTCGCCGTAGTGAAGTCCGTCGCGCGGCTCCCGTCTTCGTTTTCAGCCCAAATAGCAAAACGTACATTGGTCCGGTCGTCGACCGCGGTCATCCGCACACGATACGGCCTCTTTTTTACGTCGTAATAACTCGCAAAAACGTCTCCCGTAGAAGGAACCGACACTTCCACCTTCCAAAACCCTGGGGTAGGCGGAATAAAGGTCATCATGTATTCGCCCGGAGTTGTTCCAATCTCCACTACCGTGACGGTCATGACCTGCGATACGCCGTCCTTCCACGAAATCTTGTTGAAAGATGAAATTCCTGCTATTTTATCCGTCCCTGCCTCGTTCCAAACTCCAAACTGGTCAATAACCGACTCGCCAGCGTATACTATTCTCATGGAACACCTCACTTCCTCCAAATTCTAGTATATTTTGGAAGAATGTAGCAACAAGGTGGGGCCATAGGCCGCCCCCGCAAAACAAAGGTATGTAACTATGCAACTATCAGTCACTATCACCTCCACGGGCGGTC
>Ga0315295_10005472_pt1 | contig 10835 bp, 10 predicted proteins | sample YL17G14_0_MG_FD_204453 | JGI IMG/M metagenome (GOLD analysis project Ga0315295, IMG submission 204453) | Sediment microbial communities from Yellowstone Lake, YNP, Wyoming, USA - YL17G14_0 | ecosystem: Environmental > Aquatic > Freshwater > Lake > Sediment | place: USA: Wyoming | collected...
CGTATCGGCTGAGGCTTGGCGACGGCTGATCCCGCTCGGCCGCAGCTGGTGCGGAGTCCAGCCCTCCAGCGCCCGGACCGTCGAGGGCAACGGCCCCTACCTGCCCGACCTCTCCTCACCCTTCCCCATTCGCAAAAACTCCGCCTCATCGATCACCGGCACGCCGAGTTCCTTGGCCTTGTCTGTGTCTTCAAACATGATTTTCTGTCCGCCATGGATGAAATCACCTTTCAAGTCCAAGGCTCGGCTCCCGAACCATACGCAGTCCGTTTCAGTAGAAGGGGGAACAACATCAAAGCGCGATGCACGTGCGCTGCCGGCGCCATGGGGCAATACTGTAAACATCGAACACGCATCATCGAAGGAAGTTCCGAAGGCATCGTTAGCGGCAATGAAAACGATGTAGCCCTATTACTTAACTGGCTTCCTGGATCTGACGTAGAAGCTGCGCTAAACGATGTGCGCGATGCTGAAGTTCGTTTCGAAGCGGCGAAGAAGGAATTAGCGGTGTATAAAAAGAAATTGGCTAGGGCCTTGATGGATTGAGTGCTCATTCCGGGATCCACGGACTAGAGGTCTCCTATAATCCTCAAAAACTCGGCTTCATCGATAATCTTCACGCCGAATTTCTTTGCCTCATCGAGTTTTGATCCAGCACCAGGACCAGCCACTAGAATATCAGTTTTCCGGCTCACGCTACTCGCCACATTAGCTCCCAAGGCACGTATCTTTTCTTGCGCTTGATTGCGTGACATTTGTTCCAGTGTGCCTGTTAGGACGACGGTTTTGCCGAAAAGCGGGGAACCTCCTGCCGATGCCTGCTGAGGCCTAGGATTTAGACCTAGCGTATTCATACGTTTAAGAGTTTCTCTCCCTCTGTCGCTCTGAAACCACATCAAAACTGACTTAGCCGCAATAGGTCCAACCTTGGTATTCGCATTTCGTGGCACGGGATTCGCACCTGCTGCTGGTTTAGCAACACCTGCATCGATTAAATTTTGTCCTAGATCATCGGCTGCGGCCTTGAATCTCTCCCATGCCGGGCGCATGTCGTCCTTTTCTTCGTCTGGCTTGGATTTGTTTTCCTTAGAGGTCGGACTGTTTTTCAGCATCTCCGAGTTCAACCGTTCGAGTTCAACGTAATCCCGCAAAATCCTAGACGTCGCGATCTCGTCCAGCGTGTTATGCAAGGATGCAATATCATGAGCGGTTTCTTCACCGACATCAGGTATCGCAAGTGCCAAAAGCCAGCGCCCTAATGGCAATTCCCTCGCTCTAATTACAGCGTCGATAACCTTCTGTGCATTCTTTTCACCGAAGATCCGCGGCTCAACATCTGTGCCCAGATTCAACTTAGCCAATTTCTCCAGAATGACCTCGAAGATATCCAAGGGCTCCTCCACTAATCCTCTCTCCACTATTTTCTGTGCGACTACTCCGCCCATTCCTTCGAGATCAAGGGCTGGCTTTGAAGCAAAGAAACCTATGCGCCGAACTATTTGAGCAGGGCAATACAAGTTCGGGCAGCGCAGGGCCACCTCGCCCTCGATCCGCACGACCTTCGTGCCACACTCGGGGCATTTCTCGGGAAACACATACGATCGGCACTCCCTGCCGCGTTTCTTCAGATTTACCTCGATGACGGCCGGGATGATTTCGCCCGCCTTCTCCACCAACACGTAGTCGCCCACCCGGATGTCCTTGCGCGCAATCTCGTCCTGGTTGTGGAGCGTGGCGCGGGCGACCGTCGTGCCGGCCAGCAGCACCGGTTCGAGCTCCGCCACCGGCGTGAGCACGCCCGTGCGGCCGACCTGCACCGTGATGGCGTTGATGCGGGTCTCGGCCCGCTCGGGCTCAAACTTGTAGGCGATGGCCCAGCGCGGCGCCTTGGCCGTGCTGCCGGCCTCGCGCCGCAGCACGAAGGAGTCCAGCTTCGTCACCGCGCCATCCGTGCCGTAGGCGAACGCATGCCGCAGCCGGTCGAGCGCGCCCACCGCCTGCCACGCCTCGTCGATGCCACGCGCCGGCCAGAATTTCTCCACTGTGGGCAAACCCCATTGCTGGACCAGGGCCAGGAACTCGCTCTGGGAGTCGGCCACGGCCGGTTCGCAATACCCGATGCCGTAGAGGACGATCTCGAGCTTGCGCTGGGCGACCAGCTTCGGGTCGAGCTGCTTGATGGTGCCCGCGGCGAGGTTGCGCGGATTGGCATACAGCTCCTCGCCGCCCTCCTCGCGTTCCTGGTTGATGCGTTGGAACTCCTCTGTCGTCAGGTAAATCTCCCCGCGAATCTCGATCACGTCCGGCGCCGGGTGGTTTTTGCCGGCCTTCAGCTCGGCGGGCAGCGAATAAATCGTCCGGGCGTTGACCGTGATGTCGTCGCCCTCCTCACCGTTGCCGCGGGTGACGGCGCGCACGAGCCGGCCCTTCTCGTAGGTGACGCTGACCGCGAGGCCGTCGATCTTCGGCTCGACCACGTAGGCGAGGTCCTCGCGCTCGAGCTGTTTCCCCAGCCGCTGGTGAAAGGCGCGGTATTCCTCCTCCGAGTAGGTGTTGTCGAGGCTCTGCATCGGCTGGCGATGCCGGTAGGTCGAAAAACCCTCCAGCCGGTCGTCGCCCACCTTGGCCGTCGGCGATTCCTTGGCCGCGAATCGGGGGAAGCGCGCCTCGAGGTCCGCCAGCTCGCTCTTCAGGAGGTCATAGTCGAAGTCCGTGATCTCCGGCTTGGCCCGCCGGTAATAAAGCTCATCGTGCTGACTCACCCGCGCGCGCAGGTCGGCGATGCGTTTCTTGGCCTCGGCGGGAGTCATCAGGGTCCATTAGGCAGAGGTTCGGGGGAAATTTCAACCCGGGCTTTACCCGAACATGCATTCTCACGAAGCCGTGAAGGAGCGAAGTCTGACACCGAACAAACCATTCGCACAGGAGGTAACGGAGAGAACGGAACCAGAATCCATTTCCTCTGTCGCCTCAGTTTCCTCCGGTAGAAAGCGCTGCTTGCTTTGATTGTGGCTTGGGTCGCCAGAACCGCACCGGCCGCTCGAGCAGGCGCTGGTAGCCGCCCCACCGCAGATACAGCACGACGGCAGTAATGGCGCCGAGGGTGTCCGCCACCCAGTCATTCCACTCGAACAGCCGCACGGTGGTGAGACCCTGTCGGAACTCGTCGCCCAAGCCGTAGGCCGAGGCCAAGAGAATCGCGCCCGCGGCGCCGAGCGTCTGCCACCGGGTCAAGGCTGGATGCCGGACGATGGCCGTGGCCAATACCCCGTAGGCGGCGAAATGCCCAAGCTTGTCCGGCTCGAACCATTTCATCTCCGGCACCGCCGCCGGATACCCCGAGCAAAGCGTGATCGTCCCGGCCAGCACGACCGGCCAGACCATCTCCCGCCGCGGCCGATACCAGCGCGCCTCGCTCACGGCGTCGCAGCAGACGGCAACGGTTTCGGCTTGGTGATCATCTCGAAGTCGTCGGTGCGAAACGGCGTCACGGGCAGGCCTTCCTTGGAGAAAAGATTGCAGCGCGGATTATCGGCCCAGGCGTAGCGCACGGCGACCGGCGCGGCGACGGCATCGCTCCAGACCTCGACCTGGTTGTCGCCCGTGATCGTGCCGGTGGCCCAGTGCCAGACTTTGTCCTCGCCGCAGATGGCAAAACCGACCGCTTTCGGCACGTCGAAGGCCCGCAGCGTGCTGCCAAAGCAGTCGATCGTGATCGTCGCCTTGTTGCCGCTGATGGCGAGGCTCCGGTATTCTGGGCTGCGGTAAGGAAATTTCATCCCGTAATCCTTGACCAGCGCCCAGCGCACGAGACGCGTGGCCACGTCGTATTTGTTGCGCGGATGGATGTCGCGCCCCTCCCCGAGGTCGATGATGACGGCCTGGCCGGTGTTCGGGAGCTTGAGGGTCTTGGTCTGCGTCTCGCGCAACTCCGCCCAGTCGCTCTCGCCCGGCCCGGCCTTCTCGGCCTTGAAGTCGGCCAGTTGCACCCAGTAGAAGGGGAAATCGCCCTGACCCTGCTCATGGCGCCACTGCTCGATCATGAACGGGAAAAGTTCGGCGTGTTCGTAGGCCCGGCCGGCATTCGCCTCACCCTGATACCAGATGACGCCTTTGATGCCGTAACCGAGCGTCGGGTGCACCACCCCGGCGAAAATGTTTCCAGGCCGGTGATTGCCCGCAAGCCAGTTGCCCGGCTGACGCGGTGCAGGTTTGTTTTCCGCCTTGGCCTTGTCGCTGTCGGCCTTCCACGTGGCGAGCGAGGCCTCGTAGGCGGCCTTGCCCGCTTCCGACATCAGCGTCGTTTCCTGCTTCACGGCCGATTCCATCAGGAGCTTGAACCGCGGATCCTGATCGATGGTCGTGCGGCGAATCCAGGCCTCGGCCGATGAACCTCCCCAGGCATTGTCGATCAGGCCGACGGGCACGCCGAGGATCTCGTGCAGGTAGCGGCCGTAGATCAGGCCGATGGCGCTGAATTTCTTCACCGTATCGGGATTGGCGGCCTCCCACTGACCCTTGAAATCATTCTGGAGCTCCTGCGTGCCGACCTGCGGCACGGAGAGGAGGCGCAGATTCGGATGCTTGGTGGCGGCGCCCTCCACATCCCCGGTGTAGGTGTTCTGGAATTCCCACTGCATGTTGGACTGGCCGGAGCACATCCAGACCTCCCCCACGAGCACGTCCTCAATCTTGCGGTTCGAGGAGCCCTTGATGGTGAGCGTCTGGGGCACGGCGTTGGCGGTAACGGGGTCGAGCTTGACCGTCCATTTGCCATCGGCGCCCGCCACGGCCTTGTGCCGCTGCCCGGCAAAAGTCACGGTGATCTTGGTCCCGGGAGTGTCCCAGCCCCAGATGGGATTGGCCTGCTTCTGTTGCAGCACCATGTGGTCGCCGATGATGGCGGGGAGCTTGAGTTCCGCCCGGAGGCAGGAAACGAGAGTGAGGATGCAAACGAGGATCAGGCCGGGAATTTTCATGGGGTGAACAGGTAGACAGGGCCTGCCGAGGATGACGAGGGCGGCGATGATGATGATGGTGAAGACGAGCACGACGAGGAGCGTGAGCAAGAGTAGGAACGGCAGCATGAGTCCCATGTGATGCAGTCGCACTCTAGTCGCGATCAGTTGGCGGGTTTGTTGAGAGCGGTCTGGAGCTCGCGGAGTCGCTTCACGATCTCCGGCCAAGGCTTCGGGTTCCCGAAATACATCACCTGCATTTCACGGTAATCGGCTGCCATCTGAGTCAACCGCGCCTCCGGCGGCACGAGCAAAAACGTCCCCGGCATGGCCGCCTCGTATTTCGCCCAGGCGGCGGCAAAGAAGACTTGCTTGTGCTCGACCACGCGGGCGCGGAGGTCGTCGCGGGCGAGCGCCCCGGCGGCTTCGGGATGGTCGGCCAGCGCGGCAAGGTCGGCGTAATGCCGGGAGAACTTGCCGGGCGTCGGCTTGTCCGCCGGCCGGTTGGCCTCCGCGTGCAGGATGGTCGCCTTCTCCCAAAAGGTCCTCTCGATGGAAAGCACGCGCACCTGCACGGTCGCGTCTCTGATTGCCTCCGGATAGGCTTCCGCCACATACGGCTGGATCGGCCGGTCATCAGCCGGCCAGCGGTCGGACCGAGCGCCGCATTCGATCTTCACTTCGCGTTCGATGTATTCGGTGCCGGCCATAGCCGGCAGCGACGTCGGGTAGCGAAAGAGCAACTCCTGCGGGTCTTGAGCGGAAACCACAATGGTCCAGTCCTTTTGACCCAAGGCGTCCGTGGCCCTCGCATGGAGCGCCGGAAGAAGTTCGGTGCGGACTTTCTCCGCGCACGCCGCGGCCAATTCCTCGATTTTGCGGCCCTGCTTTTTTCTGGAGTCCTGCTGCTCCGGATCGTTTCCCCCGCCAAAGCCGAGCCATTCCTTACTCAAGGAAACGTCGATGTCCTCGGAAAAGCGTTGGATGGCGCGCCAGACTTTCGACAACGAGGTTCCGCCCTTGAAGATGAGATGCTCGCTGATGCCTGGCAGCGAAAACAACTCCCGCAAGGTCCAGCACACCCAAAAATCCTTCTCCAGCGCCACCGGCCCGATGCCGAGTTTCTGCGCCGCGGCGTTGAACAATTCGGCGCGCTGGGTCGGGGTGAGCTTGAGGACGGAATTCATAGCTTTCCGGTCGGTTGGGCGATCTCGCCGATTATCGGTTGCATCCAGACCGGCAGGCTCGGGGCGAGCGCGGCCAGGTCGGCCTTGGTCGTCACATTAAGGCGCTGGCGCAGCCGCGCCACATCGGCGGGCGATAGTCCGGTCTTACGGAGATGCCGCAACGCTTGGATGACAAGGCCGGCCGGCCGGCCGGCCCCGAGCAGGTTGCGCGGCGCGACATGCCGGAAGATTAGGGTCAACTTGCCCAAGGGCACCCGCCGCGGCGTGCCGTCAGTCAGCACCAGAATCTTCGCCGGCACCTGCTCGGAGAGTCCAAGCCGGTTAGCCGCATAGGGTCCGGAAAACTGCCATTGGGCTCCTGTGCCTTTCATCAGGGCCTCGACCACGGCGGTGGGATCGGGGGAAGTCTGGCCGAGGATGGGATGTGAACGGGGCAGATAATAGAGTCCTTGGCGGACGCGAAGGAGCGTGCCCGCCTTGGCCAAGCGGGCGAGGGCTTGACCGACGGCCGGAGCGTTGCCAAAGGCTATAAAGTCCTTGGTCGAAAACACAGAAGCATCTGCCCGGGCATTAATAGACCGGATAATCTTATCATCAATGCTTTGTGAACGCTTAGGCACGGTGGTTTTGTCAAAAAAACACACCATTTATTTTGACAGAAGCGAGCTTAAAACATAACGAATTCATCACCAGGCATTTCAGTATAGGACAGGTTTCAGACCACGCTGAATCCGCTCCCACCCTGAAATACTTCGTCGGTCAGCGATAGATGCCGTCGCTTGCCGCGGAAGCCTCGCGGGCTCGGTTACTCGTGAAACGATGGGGGACAATTGTGACAGTGCGATCAGTCAGGTTGGACCGTGCGGGGCACGGGGTCCAGAATCGTAAGCGATTGCCGGTCGTTCAATTCTTGGTCGGTCTCGTCGACCTTGGGTCAACGGGGCCAATGCACTTAATTTTACCGTGTTAACACCTTCATTTCCAACACCCCGAAAATTACCGAGCCGATTTCTGTGCGCACATCGAAACGCACACAAAAATGCGCACAAACAGGGGTCGCAGCGGGTCGCGAGCTGTCGGAGCCTGTCGCAACCACCGATGCACTTGGGTTTCCGCAAAACGCGAACAGTGTCGCCGTTGGACGAGAAAAGTCGCGTCAGTCCGCGACAATTCGCGTCTCCTAATTGGTCGGGCTGGTGAGATTCGAACTCACGACCTCTTGCACCCCATGCAAGCGCGCTACCAGGCTACGCTACAGCCCGATGATTCATCGGAAGGGTGAAGAAGACCCATGCCCCACCCCTAGGCAAGTCCATTCCGCCTGAAATTCTCCGAACCCAAACTTCCCGCGGATTACACTGATGGGCACGGATTGACGCAGAGCCAAAGCGGGCTTCCGGGCAGGTGGTTCCAGTCCTTATCCGCGCAAATTCGCGGCATCCGCGGGGAATTGCCCGGCTTTACTTGTCCGCCATGGTCTTGGCGACGGCGGAAGCTCGCCGACCATCGGGAGACGAGCGAAGGTTGGCGTCCCCGGCGTGACTCGAACACGCGACCGTCGGTTTAGAAAACCGATGCTCTATCCAGCTGAGCTACGAGGACAAATGCCAGCCAGCTAGTTGAAGGTTCCGGGCCGCGATTGCAGCATTTTTTCGGCGGGGGAACTCACAAGCGTTTCTTGCTGAACGCCCGCCCCGAGGGCGATTTGAGGTATTTCTCGAAGGCCGCCGCCTTCTCACGATGACGAAATGCTACGGCTGACTTTATCTGCCATGGCCGTCGTTTGGCCGTGTGGGGCACCTCCCCCGCGTTATGCTTGGCGAGCCGAGAGGTCAGGTCGTCAGTCAGACCGACATAGGTAACCCCCGGCGGGATCCAAGGACTCCAGAATGTAGACATAGGCGAAATCTTTCATGTGATTCGGCCCGTCTAAATTGTCCTGTCGGCCCGCCTCCGCCCTGCGGGCTCCGGCGCGGCAGCCTTCGCTGGCTTGCCGAGCCGTAGCTCGCAAAGCGAGCGAAGGCTGGTGGAGCAGATCGGGATCAAACCGACGACCTCGTCGTTGCGAACGACGCGCTCTATCAACTGAGCTACTGCCCCGAAAGCGGAAGGGATTGATTGCCGGACGCCGGAGCCGGAGTAAACCAAATTTTTGTGCCGCCACTACCCGCTTGCCCAGCGTGATTTAACCCGACCGCAATATTGGCGCTATAATTGCTGTTGCAGCCGGGGCCGGGAGGGCAAAAGAAAACCCTTCCCGGTTCCACCGGTTCAACTTGAAACAGAAAATCACCATGAAAAAGACCACCAAGAACATCTCCCCCGCCAAGGCCCCCAAGGCCCCGGCGAAGAAAATGACGGCCCCGGCCAAGAAAATGACGGCCCCGGCCAAGAAGAAGCCCGCCGTCACCACGGAGCCGCCGGCGACGTTCATCTCCGCCAAGATCGACATCGGCTTCGGCAACCACCTCTACGTCCGCGGCACCGGCCCGGGCCTCAACTGGGATCACGGCCTCGCGATGGACTGCGTCGGCGCCGGCCTCTGGACCTCCACGGTCAAGAACGCGACCGCCCCCGTCACCTTCAAGGTGCTGGTGAACGACCTGACCTGGTGCGAAGGCAACGACTACGTCGTCGAGCCCGGCCAGAGCATCACAGTCATCCCGGTGTTCTGAGGGCAGTTGCAGGGCGGGATCGCTGATCCCGCCAAGGTGGTCGCCGATTTCCACATCGGCGATCGGCGCCGGTATGGAAACCGGCGCCCACCTCAATATTCAGGCGGGGTCAGCGACCCCGCCCTTGTTGCTACATCATTCCGGCTTGTCCGGATTGATCGCCAGCAGCGCCGCGCGCACTTCGTCGGCGCCCAGCTTCGTGCCGTCGGCATTTCTGGCCGGCAGCACGGTGCAGCGCATTTTGATCCGGGTGAACGGCCACGGAACGTAGAACCGGTCCCAACTGCCCAGCCGCTTGGCCGGGCCGAACTCCGCCCCGACCAGGATCATCGGGGCGTTGTTGCGCCGGGTGACGACCAGCACGCCCGGTTCGACCGTGTAGAGCGGACCGCGCGGACCGTCGGGCGTGATGCCGATGTCGTTCCCGGTGCGCATCACCTCGATCAGGGCCCGGCCCGCCTCGCGGCCGAAGTTGTTGCTCGAGCCGCGCACCGGCCTCATCCCGACCATGCTGTAGAAGGCCGCCACCCACGCCCCGTCCTTGCTGGCGCTCACGAGGCTGTAGACCGCGCGCCGGTAACGGTAGCGCCGGAAAATCTCCGCGGAAAGGAACAGCCGGTTGTGCCAGACCACGATGGCCGCCGGTTCGTCGGACTTGGTCAGCCGGACGAGGGTCTCGGCGTCGGCCTCCATGCGCAGGGTCCGGCCCCACCCGCGCAGGAGGAGCGAGAGCAGCCAAAGCAGCAGGCGGCGCCAGCCGCGCACCTCATTGATGAAGACTGAATCTTCCGTTTGCAGACCCCCGTTATGCAGGCAACGCCGGCCCGCCGCCAAACTTAAACTTGCACTACCCTGCTGCCCGGTGAGCCCGGACGATTTGACCACTAATTGGATTCATCAAAGGATGAATCCTTGGAGAAGTGCGGCGACTGATCGTCGCCGCCGATTGGCTCAGGGGCCCGCTTATCGCGGGCTATTTTGGGCTGCGATTAGCAGACCTCTTAAACCCACCCGAAGGCGATTAGCCGGAGGGGTGAAGCAAAGTTTCGCCCCTTGGCGAAACCAATTAGTGGTTAACCTCGATCAACCAAATCCTTCCAATTAGCGAAAATTCGCGCCAATTAGCGGTTGACCGTCTCTATTGTATTTCAGTCCTCCAATCCTCATGCCGCCAAAGCTGCCGCCCTGCCCCCACCTGCCCGCGGCGCCGGTGCGGATGGACGCCACCGCGCTGTCCGCCCACGGCCGGGCCCGCGACGCCGGCTTCTACCTCACGGCGCTGACCTACGCCCATTACCTCTGGCAGCACGGCCTCGCGGCCCGCGCCATCCTCAAGCTCGACCGGGCGCTCGGCTCCGACCTGCACGGCGGCGAGCCGGTGCTCCGTGACTGGCCACTGCCCTATGCCGCCATGGCCTGGTTGCTGCGCCACACCCCCCCGGAGGTCTTTCTCGGCAATCCCCGCGTGCATTTCCAGCACCTCGCCGACCGGATGAACGAGCCCCGCCGCGAACAGCGCCGCTGGCGCGCCTGGGCCTGCTGGGCCCTCGCCCGGGCCGTCCGCCCGGAATTTCCCGCCGACCCGAAGCACCGGGTGGTCGAGCCCACGCTCCAACTCATCGCCGAAAAGCTCACGGCACACGGACTCCCCGGCGAGACCGGGTGCTGGCTTGAGGTCATGAATAAGGCCGGCCAGGAAGCCGTCACCAAAGATGTCTACAGGCAAAGGCGTGTCCGGAGCCGACCTTCAGGTATCGCTCAAATTCAAGCGCCTTCGATTTATCCTCGAGTGCGACACCGGTGACCAGTTTCCAAGGCCGGTATTGGGCCGTGTGAACGGACTTGCCCTCGTTATGTTCAGCAAGGCGCTGCCTGAGATTCGCGGCGGATCCGATATAGCGTTGCCTAGGTGTGGCAAGACTCGGGAGCAGGTGACGTAGTGCATGGGCTGGTTGCGGGCCCTACTTCGCCAAGGCTACGTAGGGCATACTCCGCTTTGGCCCTTGTGAACTGCG
>Ga0315295_10005473_pt1 | contig 10834 bp, 11 predicted proteins | sample YL17G14_0_MG_FD_204453 | JGI IMG/M metagenome (GOLD analysis project Ga0315295, IMG submission 204453) | Sediment microbial communities from Yellowstone Lake, YNP, Wyoming, USA - YL17G14_0 | ecosystem: Environmental > Aquatic > Freshwater > Lake > Sediment | place: USA: Wyoming | collected...
TTTTCCACCCGTTCTTCCGCCCCTCGGCCGATAAAGACCCGCCGGATTGACCGGAAAGATTTCCCCGTCCCATCCAGGGATTGGCCCGGGCCAGGTCAACATTTTGCCATTGAGCCTGGAAGGACCCAGAGACCGGGTTAAGAGTAAGATCTGCATGAACCCTGAGCCTTTCTCCCCCTCCGCTTATGAGCGTAGCAGGGGATAGCTGGAATTGACTTGCTGAGAAAGTGATTTGCGCAGGCACCCGAAGGTTCCAGGGACCGCGGGCATCCCGGCCATCCAGCTTTTCCATGGTCCCTTTCCAGGAGCCCTCCGTGTAGGCACCGGCTAATTCACCCTGGAGGGCCGCCCCATCCAGAGCCACTGCGAACTGAGCCCGGTGGGAGGCAGGAGTACCGGCAACTTGCAAATCCATGGAGGGTATTTTCAATGAACCGGCCTTCATGTTTCCGGCTTTTGCCTCCATGGAAATAAGAGGACCAGCCTTCCGGCTGTATTCTTTGAGGTGCAGTTCAGCGCGGAAATCCCCGGCCGCCATTCCTTTTATCAACAAGTCTTTACCCTCAGCCCTCATCATCCCGGCCAGGCGATTTTCCTTATACCCGACCCAGCCGGACGCCGAAATTTGACCCTTGGCTTCCGGGATAAACGCCGAAAGATCCGTGACCGCCCCTTCCAGGGAAATCCTCTCTTGCACAGTCCCCTTCCCCTGGAGGTCGAAGCCCTGCCCGCGCAAGCGAAACTGGGTCAAGTTCAGGAGATTCTCTTGCCAGCTGCCTTCCAGCTCCCCGGTGAGGACCCTTTCGAAAAAGCGGCTCTTCAGAAGGCCTATTTTGAATGAAGCCCCGGGGGGTCTGGCTGGAAGGGACAGAAATTTCCCATCCAGGTCGAGGTTGAGCTCTCCTTTCCATTCGGGGTTCAAGATGGACGGGTCCAGCCTTCTGGCCTGAAGTTTGCCCTGAACCGAGATTCCCTCCGCCCATGATATCTTCAGAGGGCCTTTGACCGACCCATCAAGCCAGGCGGCCTCGAGGCTCGTGATCTCCAGGCCGTTCAGGCTTCCCCGAAACGCCGCTGATCCCCGGGCTTTCTCCCATCCTCCGGATCGATTGATGAAAGTAGCTTGCCCCTTATAACGGTCCACCGAACCCTTGATTTCCACCCTTCCGGACAGGTCAGTCGCCATCCCCAATTCCGGCGCCAGGTCCAATTGGGAAACATTCGCTTTTAACCAAAGTTTCGGTCTCTCGGAAAAGGCGATCTCTCCCTCTGCCTGGATCTTCCCTCTTCGCCCCGCCTGGAAAAGGCGGAGGTTCTGGAAACTTAGGGCGGCCTGGGTTAATTCCAAGTCTCCCTCGCAATGGAGACGTTCTTGGCCCTTCTTTTGACCGGAGATCTGGAAAGGTCCTTTGGCCTTTTCCCGACTCTCCCCCGGCTCCAGACCAAGCTTAATGAAGATAGAATCGAAGCCGGCAAATTCTTTCGTCAGGGTGGATTGCAGGTTCAGGCTCAGGCGGGGATGGGAAAAGCCCATTTCCATCGATCCTTCGGCGTGGGCCAGGGAACTATCAAGCCTGAAATGCCTGACCCGCAGAAATTCCCCATCCCATAGTAGGCCGGTAGAGAGGCTATGGATGCGCACAGGATCTGCCCGGCCTCGCTGATAGATCACTTTCTGGACCCGAAAAGAGTCCACTTCTCCTTTCAGCCTGGACAGCCAAAAAGAAGTCTGCGGCCACCCCCGAAAAGAAATCTTCCCGGTCTCCGGACGGTGGTCTTTAATCTGGACCCCGTCAAGGGAAATCTCACGGATTAGGATCCTGCGGTCTAGGAGTTCAGCAGCCTCCCAGCGGAGATGGAAGGAATCGGCCAGAAGCTCGCCCTGAGCCCACCGGACCCGCAACCCCCGAATTTTCAACTCATCCCGCAGGCGCCCGGAAATTTCCCGAGCTTCGATTCTAAGAGGTGAAAAAGCGGAGATCGTCTTGAAGAGGATACGGGTCCCATCTGGAGCATTCAAAGCCCAACCCACGAGGGAAACCAGGGCTGCCGAAATCAGCACCAAAGCGAGAAGTCCGATGAGAAAATATTTCAGGATTTTTTTCACAACACGAATCCTATACCCACGTGAAGCCGAAAACCCGGGTTTTCCACATTGATCTGCCGGGCCAGATCCACCCGGATGGGTCCGACCGGGGTATAATATCGCACTCCCAGCCCCGCACTCTGCGGCCAAGTCAGATCTTCAAAATTGTTAAACGCATTGCCGGCATCGTAGAAGAAGGCCATGCTCCAGTTCTTGGTAACGGCGTATTCCAGCTCCAGGCTGCCGACAAGAAGATTTTTGCCGCCGATCACATTTCCGTTGGCGTCTTTGGGACCGAGAGATTGATAGGCATAACCGCGGACACTGTTGTCGCCCCCCGCATAGAAACGAAGGGAAGGGGGTATGTCGGTGAGGGGATCCTTCTGCCAGGTCACCCCCAACTGAACTCGGGGGATCAGAGAGAGTCTCGCCGTCAGAGGAATCAGCAGATTTCCACTGCCCAGAAACTGCAGGAAGTTCGTTTCGGCGCCTAACGTCCGTCCTGAACCCCGGGTTTCCAGGTTATACCGGAACCCTTTGTGGGGGCGGATCAGGTCATCGATCCGCCGCTGGGAAAAACGGAGGCCGGGCATAATGAAGGTGGAGCTTCCCTTTTGCCCGGATTCAGAGAAATTTTCCTGGCGAAATTGGAGGTAGGCGGAGCCTACGATTCCATACCCGAGACTGCGGGCCTGTTCTCCTTCCAGGGTCCACAACATATCGTCATAAGCGTCTAAGAGCTCCCGCTGGAATCCCGCTTTCAGATTCATCCGGTTGTCGATATGGCCGCGACCGGGAAAGGAGTAGTAGGAAGATAGGGCTTGGCGGCTCTCGGCAATGCTCAGGTCCGTGGTGAACTCGTGGCCCCGCCCCAAGGTGTTTAAATCCTGGTAGCGCAAAGAAACTCTGGGCCCGAAATCTGTCGAATAACCGACGCCGGGACGCAAGCGTTTCGGGGCGGAAGGCGCAATCTGGATTCTCACGGGCACCCGATAGTCTTGAGCTTCATCCTTGTCCGCCCGTATGTTCACCGAGGCGAATCGGTCCGAGTTGATGAGATTCACTTGGGTTTGATAAATCTTGGATTCGGAATAAGGCTCGCCAGTTTTGAAGTCCAGGAACCGCTCGAGAAAAGCGGGCGGGTACAACTGGCTTCCCTCCCAGATCACCTCGCCGAACATATATTTCGGGCCGGTTTCCAGGAGCAGTTCAATCTCCGCTTTCCGCTCCCCACGATGCATGCGAATCGCATGGGAGACATATTCCGCCCCCAGATATCCAAAATTCAGAGCTTTGATCCTCATCTCCTCTTTCGCTTTTTGGTACTTGACCTGGTTCAGCACATCCCCCACTTTCAGGGGAAAGGAGGCCGCCAGTTGCTTGAGGTCGGGGTTTTGCTCACCCGGTCCTGTGACGCGGACATTCAAGGCGGTAACCCGGAAGGGCTCTCCGGGGATGACTTTCACCCGGATCAAAGCTTCGTCCTTTTCCATTTCTTCCGTGGCGGTTGAAACCTGGGCGTCATAATAGCCAAAAGGTTCGAGAGCCCTCTGGACTTTTTCCGGGATCTGGCGCTGGAAAATTTCCAGCAGGCGTCGGTCCACGGACCCCTCCCGGACCAATCCCGGAGGGAAGGTAAGGGTCCCCCGGACGTTTTTCAGTTCTTCCCCTTCGAGACCTTCGACGATGACCTGAATGGGCTCTTTGGCCATCAAGGGGGAAATCCCGCAAAACCAAAAAATAGAAAAGAAGAAGATAATCTTCCTGAATTTACCCCCGCGAAAGGGGATGAAAAAACGGTCGACCCTCGGAGAATATTCAGACATAAACTATTTACGGTGTGCTCTCCCAGCAGAATCGGGGGGTTTACTTTTTTTCCTTCGCTTCTTCAATTTTCACCACGTTCTCGTACTCGGAAAAAAGGGAAATTCTCCAGCCGTATTTCTTGATTTTGACCGTCTTCCCCTTCAACCGAATCGCCTCGTTCTGGACGGTCCCGGAATTGAACTTGAACCGGTACCAGGCGTCGTAGTTGACGAAGGGACGGTATTCGGTGGCGATCATGTATCTCCCGTCCACCTTGGTCATCTGGGCGTCGGTGATTTTCGTCTGGACCGTATCCGCCACGAAGTAACTGTAAAAGATGAGAAGGATACAGGCCCCGATCCCGATCAGAATGGCCTTGACCTTCAGGCTCTTGAAAAAATCCAACATGGCAAACTCCTTTCATCCGGTAAGAATAGATCCGTGCTCCGTTGATCCGCTTCCAACCCGGGATTCGAGGAAGCGCTATTCGTTTGTTGACCGATTGCTCACCCCGACATTGGACCCTCGAAAACGGACCTTCGATAATCGTTATAAGAGCTTAACGGAAAGGCAGAAGGGTGTCAATTCGCTGGGTGCCTCAAAAATACTTCTTGACATCTGATGCGCGACATACTATCATCAACGCACTATGCGAACTACGGTAGATATTGACGACCCCGTTCTGAAGGATTTGAAGAAGATCCAACAAAAGGAGGGTAAATCCCTCGGTCGGCTGATTTCTGACCTGCTGGCCCAGGCGCTTGGTGAACGTAAATCGGCCAAAGCCCCGGCCCGGCCGATCCGGTGGATTTCAAAAGCAATGGGCGCCCGAGTGGACTTAGCGGATCCTGAGGCATTGTACGCCGCCATGGAGCAAAAACCAAAGCCAACCAAGGGGCCCAAATAAACATGAGTTTTGCTTTTGACGTCAATATCCTGCTTTACGCGTCTGATACCAGCAGTCCCCACTTCGAGCGGGCCAAGTCATTTATCGAGTCCTGTATCGCTCAAAAGGAAGTTTTCTCCCTGGGATGGCCGACGGTGATGAGCTACTTGCGCATTGCGACGCATCCTGCGGTATTTGATCATCCTTTATCACCCGATGAGGCTATGGCTAACATCGAAACTATTCTCAGCCTTCCTCACGCGCGATTCCTATCGGAAGGAGAAGGATTCTGGGAAGTCTACCGCGCTACGACGGCAGAGGTTCCCACCCGGGGGAATTTGGTACCGGATGCCCATTTGGCTGCTTTGCTTCGCCACCTTGGCGTGAAGACGCTGTACACCCATGACCGGGATTTCCTGAAGTTCCCTTTCCTCAAGGTGCGAGACCCTCTTGCCGGGGATCCGACGAAGACCTAGTGTAGTGTCCCAAAAATAGGTTAACAAATTCACAAGGAGCTGAGGGCCGGGCCGCTGCGGCCGCTTTCGATCAGGGCATTGATCCGCTCTTCCGCCCGCCTGGCCCGCTGCTGCGGGGAAGAACCGAAAAGAGTGTCCCGGAAGGCGACAATCGGACGGTTGCAAATCATCACCATGGCGGGGGGGCGGGGCTTTCACTCCGGAAGTCGCTTTTTCAATCCCTGTTGAGCCCGGCTGCGGCCCTTGGCCCTCCGCCCATCCGCAAAATCCCGCCGATACGATCAGTAAACCCAAAAGAATTGCCCCAGCCTTTTTCATTTTCTTATCCGTTCTGCTCAAGATAAGAGATTCTGTTTGCTTTACCTTAATTATCCAAATCAAAATGATGAAAATATTGACACAAATTTGGTGTTGCACTATATTACTGTTATGAAAAACGTTACCATTACCCTGGATGAAAAAGTCGCCCGCTGGGCAAGAATAAAGGCGGCCGAGAAGGACACGAGCGTTTCCAGGCTGGTAGGCGAAATGCTCCGGGAGAAAATGATGAGCGAGCGTTCCTACCATTCTTCCATGCGACGTTATCTCTCCAGAGGACCCCGTCCGTTGAGCAAGCCCGGCAAAGGCTATCCGACCCGCGAAGAAATTCATGAACGGTAGCATTTTCGTCGACACCAATGTACTCGTGTACAGCAGGGATGCGTCCAAGCTCGACAAACAAACCAGGGCCGCCGAATGGATCTCCCATCTCTGGAAAAACGGCACCGGGAGGCTGAGTGTTCAAGTACTCGCCGAGTTCTATGCGGTGGTCACCGGAAAGCTGAAACCGGGAATGGAAACAGCCAGCGCCCGGGAAGAAGTCCAAGATCTTCTTGCCTGGCAGCCCCTCCCAATCACTGCCGATTTGATCGCCGAAGCCTGGCTCGTGCAAGATCGGTTTCAACTTTCCTGGTGGGACTCGCTTATCGTTTCAGCGGCAAAAACACTGCAATGTGCTTACCTATTGAGTGAGGACTTCCAGGAATCGCAGGATTTCCATGGGATACGCGTCATTAACCCGTTTCGCCTGAGACCAGACGAAGTCTAAATGCTCGTTCGTGATTCCTTTTCCCTGGCCTCCCGCCATCTTTCCATTGCCATTTGCCCCTCGGCATAGGCCACTCGCCGGTGGCAATCGAACACCGAGTATCGGTCTTCCGTTTTCTTGTGCTCCCGCCCCAGCAGCGGTTGCCGACGGTAACAATCCGGCGAGGTAACTTTGAGTTCTCTCCACGTTTCCGTCAACCCAGCTCGCGCTTGTTCTTACCCATTGCTCGGACACCGAAGCGTCAAACCCCAGATGAGCGATGAGCCCGACCAATCCGAGTGCGATGGCCGACACAATGCCTGTAATCTTCAGCGCCCGTTTGGCCCCCCACCCAATAAATAACCTTTTTCATCCCTTCTCCTTTCTCCGCGTCGTGATGTAACCCATCTTCAGGGTTCAGCTTTTCATCGGCTCCCAATCCCAGGTCTCCGGATCCGGTCATTTCTGCGACTCGGGGTGTCGGCCTAACAGCGACAGCAGAGGTTTTAAATTAGATACCCTTTTAGAAATAAAATTTTCCGTAAAGCAAAAGTCCGCCCAAGCCAAATTGTAATTTCCCTACCATATCGATGCCGGGGTAATTTTGGCCTTCTGCTTTGACCTGGATTCGCAAATAATCGTAGGCAATCCCGAACCCGAGATGCTTCCACACGTTATACTCCAGCGCAATTTTGGCATCAACAAGGCTTCCCTGGAAGTTCTGATATTGTAAATAAAAAAAGTCGATATTCTGCTTGAGGAAAAACTTGGGGGTGATGGCGAAATCAAAACGCAGCCCCAATACCGGGAGAGGTGCGGTAATGCTTTCTTCCTCGGCAGCGCCCGTCCTCGAAGAGCTTAGTCTAATTTTGATAGGGGCAACATAGACTCCGGCTGAAAGGCCGAGGTCTAAACGCTCATCCTGGAAAAGGGAATAGCTGTAAGCGCCCCTGATTAATTTTAAATCGAATAAACTATCAACCGTGGTACCGGCCGAAAAGGTCTGGTCTTTGATTTGAATGTCCGCCTGGAGTGTCTTGGTAGCACCCCGCCGCAAGTCAAGATAACTGAGATCGAAACGATGACGGCGATTGCTGGTGAAGCGATACACGGCGTCGGCCCTAAAAACCGTGATGGAGGAATCCAATCCCAGGGCGTCTTCCCCATTCACATCGATCCCGACTCCCGAAGATTTGGAGCCGATGCGTAAATCCGAATTCAGGGTGGTGACAAATCCCCCAAGATTGAGACTGAAACGCTCCCATGGTTTCTCTTTCTGCCCCTCTTCAGCGGCCACGACCGATGGGGGTAAGAAAGCCAGGGCAAAGGCAATTCCACAAATCCACATAATTTTTCTCATAATTGGTCCTCCTTTCTTTTTGTCCCTCTTCTCAATTAAATTACCAGGCTTTTAGAAGGCAAGCTGGATGCGCATTTGAAAGATGTTGGCTCTCCCGGTATCGATTGGAGGGTCGATGCGGTTTTTCACCTCGGAATAAACATAATTGAACATCAACCGCATGGTGGGATAAAGATACCAGTTCAAACCGGCCGTGATATCCCTCCCCTCCCCTCCCTGGATCCCCCGGTCACTCAAATCCAGGACAGAATATCTCACGGCTATTTCCCAGGCCCCCCAATGGCCCTTGAAGGGGGCGAAATTTTTCTTCGGCCTGACCCGGTCGAAAACCCCGTACTGCCGGTCATAGGGTCGGTGCTCGCCGGTCAAAAAGTAGCTTCCCTGAACATACCATCCCCAGAAGACGGGATTCCCCGTTTCACCGGAATAGATGAAAGTCCGGAAATATTCGGATTGGAACGACAAAGGACCAGCGACCCAGGCCAATTCCGGGTTAAAGATCTCCACTCCGTCGGCAAAAAAGACCCCCGTGTCCACGATTCTCCGGTCGGTCAAATAGGTTTCGGGGCGGGCGCTGAACCGGACCTGGGAATCCGCCCGGCGCACATCGATGAATTGACGGTTGTAAGAAAGGCTCAAATGGAGGAGGTACCGACCTTCGTTTCCGTAAATTGGAAGATAGGTCACCCGGCCGGCAAGGCTGCTCCCCAAATTATTCCCCAGCTGATTGCGGCCTTCCCCCAGGTCCGAGAAAGATCCCGTAATTCTGAAGTAGCCGGCGGCCCAGGTCATCCGCTCCCCGAAAGCTGTGTTGATCGCCATGACGCCCATGTCGTTCCCCGGGGGAAAAGCCAAAACAGGCAGGGCTCTTTCCATGAAAGTGATGTCCCGGCTGCTGGTTTGGTCTTCAAGGGACATGGGCTGGCCGAAGTGCCCAACTTTGATGTGCCCTAGGTATGGGATCCTCTTGAAATCCACCCAGATCTCCCTGAAATCCCGGATGCTGGCAAAATCCATCTCGAACTTGAAATCCAGGTGATCCGAATACGACCCGGATACATAGGGCATCAGGTAGCGGAAAACGAGGCCCTCTGTTTCATTTTCGATCCCGGGAAAAGCGTTTTTCATCGTACCATCCGCATCGATCTTGCCGCCGTCGACCATGAATTTCCCGCCGATCTTGAGCCTAAAATTTTCCTTGGCGCTGTCGATATGCAGGCCTTCCTCCCAGTAATAACGGATCCCTTTGATCGGGTCCACGATGCCTCTTTCCAACTTCTTCCACCACTCCCCGATTCCCCCTTCATCCCCGGGTTCCGGCGAACTTTGAGCCTGGGCATGGATAGATCGGGGCCATAGGAGCATAAGGACTACCAGAGTAAAAATCCAGCACCTGAATAACCAGGCTTTTTTCATTCCAATCCTTTCCGGCCGCCCCCGAACTCCTTTCCACCGAGGGCAAAGGGAAATTCGTCCTTCCCTACAAAGCGGCTAATGAAATTATCATAAAAAGGAAATCGTCACAATGGATAGTAGAACAAGCATCACTCATCATTCCCCGGTTCAGAAGGGCTGCCCGATCATGGCCCAGACTGACCCCCCCTCCTCGGAGACGGCGAAGTCGATCCGGCCGACAAACTTCCGCATCATCCCGCGGATCCCCAGTCCTACATCCCATTTCATCTGGGAGTGCAATTCTTTCAAGTTCCACGAATTGGCTACGCGACCGACTTCCACGAAGCCCGCCAGCTGCACCCAGTCGATCTCCAGGGGCTTTAGCAGATTGATTTCCCCCAGGGGGTTCCAGTAGGGAATGACGCGATACTCCGCCGAATAATAAATCGCTGAGCGGTCATGGAAGCGGTATTCCGGATAGGCCCTCAGGCGGAAAAAACCCCCCAGAGTCGCTCCCGCATAGTAAGGAGGCTGGTTGGAAACGGCGGAACCGTTTTCCTTCCAGGTCGGCGTATCGGCGGTCCAGAAATTCAGGGCAATCACCCGCTGCCGAAAGGTGGGCGTGACTCCCAGGGAAAAGTATTTGCTCAACTCCCCTTCCACGACCGTCCATGTATCCGAGCTGTCGAAGAGACCGAAGTCGCGGGTCACCGCCAGCCGCTGCGAGCTCCCTTGGGATGGATTGGCATCGAAATCCGTATTGTCGTACTCCACGGCCAGTTTAAGACCGTTGGTATTGAAAGACTCATCCCCTGAAGGTGATTTCAGCTTGCGGTGGCGGTAAAAGGGGGTGGCCTTAAAATAGGTTTTTCCGCTGTCCAGGGGGTTCCACCTTTCTCCTCCCGTCGCCCCCGATACCAGAATACCCCGGTCCAGGAGAAACGTATGGATGACCGTATCCCGCCCATGGCCGATGGGCAGCAGATACCAAAACTGGACATCGCCCCGCAGGTAAGTGCTCTCTCCCTTAAAAAAATTCTCCTGGGAGGAATCGTTGGCCCCCGCGTTTTCCCCGGGGAAATTGGGGTTCCCGTTTACGTAAGCTCTGTAATCCGTGTATCTTCCTGCCAGAAAAAGAGGATTCATGAAGACCCGGTCGAAGAAGGGAATCTGGATTTCGCTCCCCCCGAGGCCCAGAACGAAAGAGGAGTTGGTAGTCCCAAAGAGGGTCCCAAAGAGACGCGCCTGCTCCTGCGGGTATCCCGTGACCCCGGCCCCGACTCCCAGCGCCAAATCGTAGGTCTTGCTGTAAAAGGCATAGGGGATCACCAGGGGCAAAGGCTTCACTTTGTCTGCCTCGCGAACATCCCGCAGGATGGACTGGCCCCCGGCTGGCGGCGCAAAAAAAAGGAGAATCAGGACACCTAAGCCGACCAGGGAAAGGTATGGGCCGGGGCTGAATATATGCCACGTATTTTTAGTTTGCATATCCCTCCCGCATTTTCCTATTGTCCGAATTTGCTCCCTTTCTTGGGCAGTGTGGGCGGGGGTTCATACCCCTTCTCTCGATTCACCCATACCTCTTCCCATGGATCGAATACATAGTGGGAAGACATAACCCAATAGTTGCAAAAAATTGAATACAAAGTTTGGGATTTCCGAAGCCCTGTCTATCCGAAAATTATTTTTTGTTTAGCGCTATAGGATTTCACCGCCGGTGAAATCTTCCCCCCCACCCTAACCCTCCCCCTCCGAGGGG
>Ga0315295_10005474_pt1 | contig 10831 bp, 8 predicted proteins | sample YL17G14_0_MG_FD_204453 | JGI IMG/M metagenome (GOLD analysis project Ga0315295, IMG submission 204453) | Sediment microbial communities from Yellowstone Lake, YNP, Wyoming, USA - YL17G14_0 | ecosystem: Environmental > Aquatic > Freshwater > Lake > Sediment | place: USA: Wyoming | collected...
AATATAATTTTTCGCAATCAGCCAGCGTCCAACTTTTTCCAATATTTTCAAACGTTTCTATACTATTTTCGAACGTTTCCATACAATTTTCAAACGTTTCATATCAATTTTCGAACGTTTCTATACAGTTTTCAAACGTTTTCGAACGTTTTCAATCATATACTCATAAACCCGCGCCGTTGACCCCTTTCAGGCCATTTTACGACTTCCTGATACCCTGATTTCCCGATATCCTAACACCCCATCTTACCCAAACTGCCTATCTTAGCATCGCTGCCAAATCTTCATCGACGTCTCCAATCGGACTGATATTGAACTTCTCTACCAGTATATTCAATACGTTCGGGCTGATAAACGCCGGCAGACTTGGCCCAAGCTTTATGTTCTTAACTCCAAGATACAAAAGGGTTAACAGAATCGCCACCGCCTTCTGCTCGTACCACGATACTACCAGCGAAAGAGGCAACTCGTTCACACTGCAACCAAACGCATCGGCAAGCACCAGTGCGATTTTAATCGCACCATAGCAGTCATTGCACTGGCCGGTATCAATCAATCGCGGTATCCCGTCAATATCCCCATAATTCTTGTCATTTATGCGGTATTTCCCGCACGCTGCTGTCAATATCACGCAGTCCTTTGGCACTTTCTCAGCGAATTCGGTATAGTAATTTCGTCCGGGCTTAGCGCCGTCGCATCCACCAATAAAAAAGAAATGTCGAATCTTGCCTGCTTTTACTGCTTTGACAACCTTGTCGGCCAAGCCAAGCACAGCGGTATAGTGGAATCCGGTGCTAAGTGTTCCCTGAGGATTTTCGGGCAGCTTGGGCTGCGAGAGGGCCTTGTTAATCACCTCGCTGAAATCTCTATTCTTGATGTGCCTGACGCCGGCGACACCAGCTATGCCGCAGGTAAACATCCGGTCTTTGTAGCTGTCTTTCGGAATCATAACGCAATTGGTCGTTACTAAAATTGCGCCGCTGAAGTTATCAAACTCTTTTTTCTGGTTCTGCCATGCGGTGCCGAAATTACCCACAAGGTGCTTAAACCTCCTCAGTTCCGGATAGCCATGAGCAGGAAGCATCTCCCCGTGAGTATAAACGTTGATACCTTTGCCTTCGGTCTGTTTGAGCAGCTCATAGAGGTCGAGCAAATCATGGCCGGTAATAACAATCCCCGCCCCGGCTTTTGTGCCTCTTGCGACAGTCGCCGGTGTAGGATTGCCGAATCTTGATGTGTGGGCATTGTTGAGCATTTTCATAACGCGAAGATTCATCTCGCCGGCTCTGAGCACCAGCTCGAGGTAACGGTCGAGGTCGAAGTCCACGTTGGTCAATGTTGCGAACAGCGCCTCGTGCATAAAGGCGTCAATCTGCTCGTCTTCTTGTCCAAGCTCTCGGGCGTGATATGCGTAAGCGGCTATACCCTTTAGCCCGAATATAAGCGTATCCTGCAGAGACTGAATGTCCTCGCTCTTGCCGCAGACGCCAACTTTAGTGCATCCGGTGCCGCCTGCCGTCTGTTCACACTGATAACAAAACATAATTTTCTCCTTTTATTTTTTATAAGTCTGATGCTTATTAAATTTATCCCGAATAACACCTTTGTCCTTTGCAGTAGAACCACCCAGACACTGCTGGGCGTATTGGCACCATTCCGCACAGCCGAGGTCTAACCTGGGATTGACCACCATTTGTCCGCATTTGCGGCACTTCATCTTCGGCTCATCCTTAAAAAACTCAACACTTCTTCCACAGCCGGGGCACTTTACATCAAAAACATCGCCCGACTTCCAAAATCTTTGGTCTTGTCCTGGGCATCTCAACATCTAACTTAATCTCCTGTGGGTTATGTTCGAATCATCGTCAGCAGCATTTTGAATTTTTCTTTCGCAACAACGGAATGCGGCACATTGGCCGGCATTATAATAATCTGGCCAGCTGGAACAGTTACATTTTTGCTGCCGATTGTTAAGTGAGCCGACCCATCAAGGACCTGCACAACCGCATTGTAAGGGGCGGTATGCTCACTTAATTTTTGGCCCTTATCAAAAGCAAAAAGAGTAATTGTGCCCGCCGGTGTATCCAGTATCGTCTTGCTGACTATCGAATCGTGGGAATACTCTATCAGAGAAACCAGCTCCTGACTTTTTCCTGTACAGGCGTGCAATACGCTTCCACCTCTTTTTGCACAGTTCATCTTTCTCCTTTCAGAATCTCTCCATCAATTCTTTATTTTTATTTTGCTTCGGCTCCCCAGTATTTCCTGCAAGGTAATTCCACCAAGATAACCATCTATATACAGCTGAAGACAAGTCAGCTTTGTATGTATCTCGCATTCGGGCTCGAATTCACATCCCTGGCCGCCTAATAGACACTTGTTCAGTCGGAGCCCGCCCTGGAGAGCAGTTATAATTTCCATTAAGGTTATCCGTGATGGTTTCCTGCTCAAGGCAAAACCGCCTTTCTGCCCCATACCGCTTTTGACCAAATTATCCTTGTGGAGCTTCTGGAGTATCTTACAGCCGAGCTGATACGAAAAATTTCCTTCGCTGGCCAACTGCCGGGCCGAAATAAATTCCCCATTAAAACGACTGGCAAGATTTACCATCATACGCAACGCATAATCCGTATTTCTGCGTAATACATCCATTTTTATAGCCCTTCAACAATTACCGTCTCATCTAAGACTAATATAGTCCTATTTGGAAGTTTGTGCAAGAAAAAATCTGTTTTTTTGAAGATTTTTGGAAGAATTTTAGAAAAGCTGTGTTTTTAGCCTGATATTTAGGTTTTCCACTGCCTTATGCGGTTACTTTTTTCAGCCTTTTATCGTGATATTGCCATCGGCGAAGATGCAAACCTGCTTTTGAAGACCTTTAGCGGATAAAAACCGGTATTCGTGCCGTCCTGCTATTACCACAACATCATTATCTACCGTTATCTTAATATCCTGCTCGGGATTTTTTTCACGGATTACATCAGCCAACAGAAAGGCCTTTTCGAGGCCGTCGCCGGTTTTATAGTTTGCCACTTCGTCCGGCTGAGCCAGCCGTTTACTATCGTAAATTGAGACGCTATTCATCTGTTGAAGCCAGCAGTGAACCTCTTCGAGCGATTTTGAATTGACCATCTGGACGCCGACCGGGTTACGTTCCACCGCCGCCTTGACAAACGGAACCCAATCACAGCTTTCCATATCGCGGTATGCATAAAAGGCAAGGTCTGCGGTTGTATTGCTCTTACGTATTTGCTGGAGATAGTCAATTATCTGTTCTCTGGAATATTCTACGGGGATTTTAATCGGTTCTGCGGGTATGAAGCTTTTGTTCAAGGAAGGGAGCTTTGCTTCGATGTGGACAAAGTCTGCCAACTGGTCCATAAACTGCTCCGCATCAGAGACAACCGTTTCAATAAATTTTCTCAAGGCCATTTTGCCTTGCGGGTTTCTGACATCGACCTTCCGGCTTGTTATGAATTCTTCAACCTGTTCACAACGAATCCTGCCGGGCAATTCGTAGGTGGCAAAATCCTCATCGGAAACCTCGGCAAGCAATTTGTCGTGTGTTTTGCACCCGATTTTGTAATCGCTGCCGTGCTCGTAATGAAACAGGACCTCGGCCCTTAGAAATTTCGGCTGGCCGTGACAGTCACGGCAAAGCTGAAAGAACTTTTGGTATTCCTGGTGGTATCTCAAAAAACTTGCAAAAACCTCAAGCGTCAACTCCGTTGAAAGATACAAACCAAGTTTTTGGGTAAAATCCTGATAAAGCTGTTTATCTATTGAGGCCTGCTTATATAAACAGTGCACATAGCCGGATGGATGAGCGACAATCGTTACGTTTTCATTACGTAATGCCCGTTGTGCCTTATTGGATATAGCGGTGCCGTTAAACCACATCGTTTTCGTAATCAATCTTCGGTTGTTGGTCAAAACCCCATCTTGTAGATAGATGAAATTCTGCGAATGAAGAGGCGTGAGTATCATATAAATATCTTCAAGTGATATTCCGCAGACGATGAATGCGGCCGCAGCATACAAGGCTGAAAGCGATACACATTCGCCTGCTGCCGTCTTGTAACCTTCTTTGAGACGAAAGGCGTTCATTGCCTCGACTGTTTCCGTTTTCCAGTATGGAATGATGTCACTATCATACTTATCCAGGCCGAAATGTTTACGGATATCGACGTCAAAATAATAGCTATCTCCATGGTAACCAAAAAGCGCATTGCTTTTGGCGACGTCATCGGGCAGAATATACCTCTCAAACCTTTTAAGCTCCTTAGCTTTGCTGGTAAGGCCCCAAGTTTCCAGGTCGAGATTGAAATCATACTCATCCATTATAAATTGTCTAAGCCGCATCAGCTTTTTGTAGCTGCCCTTACCCTCCAACTTCCTGAAGCAATCGAGCTGGCGCCACTGCCAGATAATCGGGCTCATAATATCAGCCAACACCAAGCTGTACATCAGCTCAGGAAAGACAAAGATTTCCATATCCGAAAGGGTTATTGCGGAAGTATATTTTTCCAATTGTTGCGGATTCATTTTGCACCGGCCTCGCGTAGATTTTCCGGCATCTTCTCTACAAATACCTTTATCTGGTCTCTAACCTTGCGAAACACCTCTATAACATTCTCCTCGTCGCCGGCCGCAAGTTATTGTGAAACTATTTTTCCATCCTGCAGATATATTATCCGTTTGGCCTGCGAGCCGAGTTCTGTGTCATGTGTAGCCACAATTATAGTCAGCCCTTTTTCCTGATTAAGCTGCTGGAAAATGTTTAAAATTTCCTGCGGATTTCATTTTCTTTCAGCCAGCAGTAGATGACCGGCACAATAAGCATCGTAAGTATTTCAATTGTCATTCCGCCGAAAGACGGTATCGCCATCGGCACCATAATATCTGAGCCGCGACCGATCGAGGTGAAAACCGGAATCAGCGCCAGTATCGTTGTTGCAGTGGTCATAAGGGCTGCCCTGACTCGCCGCTTACCGCCTGCGATTGTTGTCAGGCGAATCTGCTCGATAGTTGCAGGTTTTTTTGCCCGAAACGCCTGATTGAGATATGTCCCCATTATTACGCCGTCGTCGTCGCTGATGCCGAATAAAGCCAGGAACCCAACCCATACCGCCACGCTCAAATTTATCGGGTGCACTTGGAACAATTCCCTCATGTTCACGCCGAACATCGAAAAATTCATATACCACGGCTGTGCATACAGCCAAATCAGCAAAAACGCTCCTGACCACGACACTATCACGCCCACGAAAACCATCAGCGTCGTCGAAACAGCCCGGAACTGAAAATACAAAACCAGGAATATCGTAAACAGCGATAACGGCACCATAACCATCAGGGTCCTGGCCGCGTGAAGCTGGTTCTCATAAGTTCCCGCAAAGGTAATATCCACACCCACCGGCCTGACAAATTCTTTCGTTGCCTCCTTCTCTTTTATTACTCTGTCAGCGTTTTCTACTACGTCCACCTCCGCGAAGCCGGTCTTTTTGTCGAAAAGGACATAACCCACGAGCACGGTGTCCTCGCTCTTTATCACCTCAGGTCCGCGCACGTAGCGAATCTCGGCAAGCTGAATAATCGGTATTTGAGCACCATCCATCGAGGGCACCAAAATTCTGCCCAACGTCTCAATCTGGCCCCGCAATTCGCGCAAATATCTTACTCGCACCGGGAATCTGTATCTGCCTTCCACCGTTGTAGTTACCTGTATCCCTCCTATGGCAACTTCCACCACATTTTGAAACTGCTCAATTGATATGCCGTAACGGGCAAGTGCCTGTCTATCCGGCACAATCTCCAGATAGGGTTTACCGATAATCCGGTCGGCGATAACCGTCGATGGTTCGACACCAGGCGTTTCTTTTAACATCTTTTCTATTTCGAAGCCGACCTTTTGAATGGTGTCCAAATCAGGCCCTTTTATTTTTACGCCCATTGCCGCGCGCATCCCGCTTTGCAGCATCACCAGTCGGGCTGCAATCGGCTGCAGCTTCGGAGCGCTGGTCGTGCCCGGCACCCGCGCCGCAGCGATAATTTCCTTCCAGATGTCGTCCGGCGATTTAATGTGCTCCCTCCACTGCCGATAAGGTCTGCCTCGCGGGTCTTCAATAAGCTCGCCGTTGGGGTCACGCACAAAATCGCCTATTCGTTTGTCATACCTGAAGTTCACCCGTCTGCCGGCCTTGTCGGTAATATACTCATCTTTATAATTTATCACCGTCTCAATCATCCCCACCGGCGCCGGGTCGAGTGCGGATTCTGCCCGCCCGATTTTGCCTACCACAAGCTCAATCTCCGGTATGTTGCTCATCGCTGCGTCCTGCTTTTCCAGGATATCCAGCGCCTCGCCTATCGAGGCGTGCGCCATAGTTGTGGGCATATATAAAAACGACCCTTCATCGAGAGGCGGCATAAACTCCCTTCCAAGCCCCGGGAACGTATGCGCCGCAGCCGACCACACGGGGTTGGCTTTGAGAAACCTGGGCATAAAACCAAACACCCTGTCAAACCCAAACCATATAAATACGCCGAGCACCACCAGCGTCGCGGGCATCGATAAAAACTTGATTTTATGCTCCAAGCACCAGCCAAGTATTCGCTCATAGAAATGCTGAAACAGCAAAACCAAAGCCATCAGCCCGCCGATTAACAGGACTACAAATATAAGATTAATAGTTATGCCCTTCTGCACGCCCAGCGGCTCCCAGTCGGCGGTAAGCAATATCGCCACAAGCACAAGAACAATGACGTTGGCCGCCATAGGCACCGACTTTTGAATATGCGGGGGAATCTTGTCTTTGAAAAGATAAAACGCCGCGAAGCCCACAATCGCAAGGCCCGTCAGCCAGCTGAACGCAAAACAGATTGCCAGCCCGACAAACGCAAGTAAGCCATATAGCAGCGTCCTGGCGGACTTAACACCGATTTTGCGCGGGAAGAAAAATATATGAGCTGCAGGCGGTATGATAGTCAAAGCAATAACAATCGAGGCAAACAACGCAAAAGTCTTCGTAAAGGCCAACGGCTTGAAGAGTTTTCCTTCCGCCCCGCCCATAAAAAATACGGGAATAAAGCTGATAATTGTTGATGCACACGCCGAAAACACTCCGCTTCCGACCTCGGCCGCCGCCCGATGAATCACCTCTGCTCTCGGCATATCCGAAGGGTCCACATCCAGGTGATGCAGTATATTCTCACAGATGACAATTCCCATATCCACTATCGTGCCCACCGCGATTGCGATTCCCGACAGCGACACGATGTTGGCATCCACCCCGAAAATCTTCATCATTATAAAGCAGCCTAACACCGCTAACGGCATCACCGAGCTTATAAGGACGGAGCTGCGAAGATGCATCACCATAATTGCTATAACGATGACCGTTACAAGGACTTCCTGATATATCGCGTCGTTAAGTGTGGCCAATGTCTCGTAAATCAGACCCGTCCTGTCGTAAAAAGGCACAATGGTAACTCTCGAAACCGTCCCGTCATCCAGTGTCTTTGAGGGCAATCCCGGCGAAATCTCCTCTATTTTCTTTTTGACGTTCTTGATTACCGCGAGGGGATTAGAGCCATACCGGGCCACGACCACACCTCCCACTGCCTCGCCGCCTTGCTTATCCAGAGCACCCAATCTTATCTGCGGACCCCAGGCCACTTTGGCCACGTGCTTTATCTGCACGGGAACATTGTCCCTCACTTTGATTACGGCGTCCTCGATATCCTTAGTGGTCTTGATAAAGCCAATGCCGCGAATCAGGTATTCTACGCGGTTAAGCTCAATTGTCTGCGCCCCCACGTCAATATTGGATTGTCTGACCGCCTCGAACACCTCTTCAAGCCCGACGCCGAAAGCCCGCATAGCGTCGGGGTCAACGTCAACCTGATACTCCCTGACAAAACCTCCAATCGAAGCGACCTCACTGACGCCCGTCGCCGACCTGAGTTTAAGCCGGACCTGCCAGTCTTCTATCGTCCTTAGTTCTTCGAGGTCCCATCCGCCAGCAGGTCTTCCGTCTTTGTCCCTGCCTTCAAGCGTGTACCAGAAAATCTGCCCAAGTGCTGTCGCGTCAGGTCCCAGCGTCGGCACAACGCCCGCCGGCAGCGTTCCAACGGGCAACGAGTTCAGCTTCTCCAAGACCCGGCTTCGAGTCCAGTAAAAGTCCTTGCCGTTGACGAGCTTCTCATAAGCTGAGAAATCAGTGAAAATAATATAAATCGACGAAAAGCCGAACATTGAGCTGCTTCGAATGACCTTTATATCCGGGATACCCAGTAGCGCGGTCGTCAAAGGATAGGTAACCTGGTTTTCTACGTCCTGCGGACTTCTGCCGGGCCAGTCGGTAAATACTATCTGCTGGTTCTCGCCGATATCGGGTATCGCATCCACCGCCACGGGATTTCGCTGCCAGCCGCGCAGATGCCAGTCAAACGGCGTGACGTAAATCCCCCAAAAAATTATAAACGCCGTCAGAAGCCCCACCACCAGTTTGTTATAAATACAAAAGCCTATAATCCTGCCTATCCAGGACTTCTGTTCAGGCGTCTGTTCGTATTTTATTTCTTCCATGCGTTATTTTTGGAACTGCGGAAGTTTAGATATGTACTTTTCCGGTTCGGCCTCGAATTTCCCCTTGCAGTCGTTGCAGCAGAAATAAACCTTCTTGCCCTTGTACTCGACAAAAACATTCGGGTTGATTTTCATTCCGTCCATTATGGGGCACGTTGTCTGCTCAACCTCAGCTACGGCTGTTTTCACAGCTTTCTTTGCCTCTTTTGCCTGCTTTTGCATATCTTCCATCGCCGGTGCTTTAGGCGGCGGGGCCGACTGCTCTTTCTTCTTACACCCGACAAGCACAACCGTCGTCAACATCGCTGCCGCTAACAACATCAAACCTTTCACTTTCATTTTTCTTTCCTTTCAATACCAAACGTTCTTAAGTTTTAATGATGGCGCTCCGTTTCCTGTTTCATCTGGCCGTCTCCGCGCTGATGCTCCATCGGAGCAACACCACCCTCGGGATTCATCATACTGGGCTTGGCCTGAATCTGAAGAGAAGCATCTATTTTGAAATTTCCTTTTGTCACTACCTGTTCGCCTTCTTCGAGACCTTCTTTAACCAGATAATAGTCGCCTGCTCTCGGCCCCAACACAATCTCCCTACCCTCAAAAGTCGGCTTTTCTTTGTCGGCCAGCCGAACGTAAACAACCGCCCGCGTGCCCGTTATCAACGGCGCTGAAGCCGGTATCACAAGCGGCGCCTCATTGGGTTCTGCCGAAGTAACGTAACCCAGTGATTCTGTCGTTACCAAATCCATTCCACAGATGTCGCACTTGCCCGGCCCTGTCTTGACAATCGAAGGATGCATTGGACAAATCCATTTGCCCGCCATATCCTCATCCATAGCCATTCCGCTGGCCGCCACTTTCGTTCGCACGACCGCTCGCACAAACATCTCCGGTTTCAAGCGCCCATCCTGATTCGCAACATTCACCCGCACTTTCACCGTTCTTGTCACAGGATTCAACACAGGGTCGATAAAGCTGATTGTTCCCTTGAATACCTCGCCTGGGTACGCCTCCGCCGTGAACTCCACCTCCTGCCCATATCGTATCCACATCATATCCGATTCGTACGCGTCCAGTTTCACCCATACCTCCGAAAGGTCCGCTATCGTGTAAATCTTTGTCCCCGTCTCGACGTAATCACCTGCGTTGGCGTGCTTGGTGATTACAATTCCGCCAATTGGTGCGTAAATGGTCAAATGGTCCGTCGTTTTACCCGTCTTTTCAATCTCCTCAATTTGTTCCTTCTGCAAACCGAGCAGCCGAAGTTTCTCTTTTGCCGCCTCCAGCGTTGCAATGCTCGAGCGTCGTATAAGCTCTGTTGTGCCGCCCCCTGACTCCTGAACCGCTTTGGCTGCCTGCAGCAGCTCGGCCTGTGTGCTGAGCAACTGCGGGCTGTAAAGGTAAACCATATGGTCACCCTTGCGCACTAATGTCCCCGTGAAATCAACATACAGCCGGTCGATTCGCCCCTGAACCCACGCCGCGATTTCCTTTACCCTGCTTTCATCGTATTCCACCTTGCCGACCATCCGTATCTCGGCTTCAACGAATTTCCGCACCACCTGTGTCGTCTGAACCTCCATCAGTTTCAACGCATCCTCCGAAAACACTATTTCCCTTGCTCCAACCTGTCCCTCCGTCGTTGCAACAGGTATCAAATCCATAAAGCAAATAGGACATTTCCCCGGCTTTGGCTGGCGAATTTGTGGGTGCATCGCACAGGTCCACCATTGCTGCTGTTGTGTACCTCCATCGCTTACAGAAGGTCCCTCTTTTTTATTCTCCCCCGACCCGCGGACTACATATCCGGCCACAAAGGCCGCAACAATTATCGCTAAAAACCATATTGATTTTTTAGCAGTGCTACTCATATTTGCTGCCTTTCTAATGCTATACAATTCCAGTAGAAATATGTCCTGCAAAATTCTCGCATTTGACTCGCCCCTGCTACTTCACATTCAGTTCTGTTCCCACCAGCATCTCCAGCTCCGCCAGCTTCTGTCGATTGTCTGCCAAAGCACGCTGGTACGACAGGTAATAATCCAGCAGCAACCGTTGCGAATCTATCAAGCTCAGAAAATCAATTGTCCCTGCCTTGTACGCCGTCTCCGACGCCTGCAACAATTCCTCCCCTTTAGGTATCAGCGTGTCCCTATAGAGGCGAATCCTTCTGATGCTGTCGTTGTAATCGTAGTAGCTCTGAGCCGCCTTGGCCAGCAGGGTGTTCTCTGTGTCAATTTT
>Ga0315295_10005476_pt1 | contig 10830 bp, 8 predicted proteins | sample YL17G14_0_MG_FD_204453 | JGI IMG/M metagenome (GOLD analysis project Ga0315295, IMG submission 204453) | Sediment microbial communities from Yellowstone Lake, YNP, Wyoming, USA - YL17G14_0 | ecosystem: Environmental > Aquatic > Freshwater > Lake > Sediment | place: USA: Wyoming | collected...
AAGAGAAAGATATCTCTGATTACCTTGATATCATGAAGTACTGAAAGCAGACATTCGGGGCGTAGCGCAGCCTGGCTAGCGCACCTGCCTTGGGCGCAGGGGGTCGGAGGTTCAAATCCTCTCGCCCCGACCATCTAACCTATTGATTTTAAAGCATTTCAATCGCCAAAACCCCCTACATTGGAGCAACCATGTGTTTGTGAAGGTACATCCCTAACTAAACATTCTTTCATTGTAAAACTCAAAAATGAAATATCTTCAATCCTAACGAAAGTTAAGTCCATAATAACGGGGCGAGGTGGAAGATTTGAGGGAAACACTGAATGTGGCTCCTTTGATGGGAAGTCGGTACTGGGAACAATTAAGGTAAAATATCGTAGCATTTCTGACAACGAAATAGAGATTATAATTGAGGACAAGCCGTTTATTATCCCTTCCCAAACGATTGAATCTGCGATAAAGAACTATTTAAGCTGACAACTTCTCACGAGACGTAAAATGTTCTGGATTGTTGATTCTGAAATGTAAAACTATCAGCTATCCTAAGAACCATTCCGTAACTGATATAATAAATTTAATCATGTGTACCAAACGCAAAAAAAGTTATGAAGCGTCAAGCGAAGGTTGGATTACCGTCTATCCTTCATTGCATGAGTATAAAGAAAAAGGCAAACTCAGGCGTATTCTTAAGAGGTTAATTCATTTGAGGAAGGGGCATTAGAAGTTAAGCTGGAAAAAACAACTATTAATACCCCCACAGGTTCGGTTGGGCTGCAACCCACCCTCATTAAAATGATGCCATTTCGAACATGTATTGCTCAGAATATTCTCCAATAGACTATAATGAAAATATAACAAACGGAGGTGAAACATAAAATGATAGGAACACAGGATCTAATCCTTATTGGGATAATAGTTGTTGTTCTATTTGGTGCAACAAAGCTTCCACAGCTTGGAAGTGGTATAGGTCAGGCAATCAGGAATTTTAAGAAAGGTATATCTGAAGCAGATGAAATAGACGTGACACCAAAGAAAGATAGTTCCAAGAAAGAAGGGACAGAGGAAAAGGAAAAAACAGAATAGGTCTTGCAGTAGAACGCCTCAGTAAACTCCGTTCTTAGAGTCGCGTACCTGCTATAATGATTTCTATTCAACTTCAAATATAAATGGAGGGAGAAATGACCGACAAACCACATCCATTATCTCACGAAGAACTAAAGAAACTGCGCAAACCGATAAAGAATATCAACATCGAGCATAAGAAAAGTCTCACTCCATTGGAGAAGTTTGCTGTCTGGATTACTGATCATATTGGTTCAATGGGTTTTTTCATTATCATCTTCATCTGGACAATCGCCTGGTTTGGTTGGAATACTCTTGCCCCAAAAGAAATACGGTTTGACCCTTTCCCTGCCTTTGTCTTATGGCTTTTTATATCTAATATGATACAGATTTTTTTGATGCCTTTAATTATGATAGGACAAAACCTTCAGGGGCGACACGCTGAAATAAGAGCAGAATCCGATTTTGATGTAAACGTTAAAGCCGAAAGAGAAATTGAGACAATTCTTTTGCATCTGGAACAACAAAATAAGCTTATCCTGAAGATCCTGCATCATTTAGAGAAAGGTGATAAGGAATAGACATATACAATGAAAGGAGAGCAACGATGAGCTTAGAAACAGTTAAAAGTTTTGTAAAAGAAGTCGGATGGGGATTTCTTGCGACAAGTGACGGCAATAAGGTAGGAGTTCGACCTATGGGAAGCTGTGTATGGATGGACAATGAACTATGGTGTGCTACTACAGACGGAACAGAGAAAATCATGCAACTCAGGAAAGTCCCCTATGCAGAATACTGCTTCAGCGACAGGGAAGGAAAACATATAAGGATTGCAGGTTCCTGCACAATTAGCACCAATAATGATGATAAATTGAAACTGTATGAAATCGTTCCAATTCTTAAAAAATATATTAAAGAACCAACTGAACCTACATATGTTGTTATTCGAATGAAGCCAGAACGCATCCGATTAATGGCTCAAGCTGGCAAGGGATACGAAGATATAAAAGTGCCAAAATAATTATGACAGGTAAAATTAGAGTCAAAGACCTTGACATATAATCCCCTCTAAAAAGAGGGGAAATAAAACTTGATGCATGGGAATACCTGAAAGAATTGCCGGAATAACAGATAAAGAGATTTATAGACAGAGTCTGTTTATCTCTCTGTTAAAAATGCATCAACAGTTTTCTCTTCCCCTTCCCTTAAGAAAGTTATAAAGACCTTTTCTGCTGGATTGAATGTTTTCAGAACATCAGAAAGGTCTTTGAGTTTATTTACAACAGCAGTGTTGACGAGGATAATGATATCTCCTTCTCTGAGCCCTGCCTTCTCTGCCGGTGAACCAGGCACAACACCAGAGAGCCTGCATCCTTTGCCGCTAAAGGCAAAGTCAGGGATAATGCCGAGGCTGACTTTCCTCTCTTTTTTTGGTTCAGATCCGGATTTCTGCTCTGGCTGAAGATTTGCGCTCAGCGTCTCTTCTCTTTTTGCAAGGTATTCAATAACTTCTTTTGCAACTGCTGCTACCTTCACGAGACCCTCAGCATCTATCTTGTCCACTATATCGGTTGGCTTGTGGTAATCCAGATGAGGTCCGGTAAAAAGCTGGACTGCGGGTATCCCTGCCTCCTGAAAGCTCTTCTGGTCGCTGGAATCAAGTTCCTCAGAAACCGCTTCGATCTCAACGCCGGACAGGTGACCAGCTCCCCTGAAGATATGAATCCACTCCTTTGCAGAACCTGCCCCGAGCACCAGCAGTTTATTCTGCCCAAGCCGTCCTACAGTATCGAGATTCAGCATCCCGATACATTTTGCAGCAGGATAGCGCTTTTCGGTATCGATGTAATACTTTGATCCTTTCCTGCCGGTTTCTTCACCGGTAAAAGCAATAAAGACCACACTGCGTTCAGGCTTCAGAACTTTACCCAGAACCTTTGCAAGCTCGATAAGGACTGATACTCCGCTCGCATTATCATCAGCTCCGGGATGGATTTGTCCCCTGTTCTCCCTTGTTGCCCCTAATAAGCCAAGGCCTAAATGATCATAGTGTGCACCGATTACTATGCTCTGGTCAGACCATTCAGGCTTTGCACCCGGGATTACCCCCACTACATTTTTCAATACTAATTTATGTCCGGGATCACCGATATCCTTTTCTTCCCATGTCTGGAAATAACCGTCTCCTGCATCTCTTGCCGGTATGAGACCTGCTTCCCTGAATTTCTGAGCAATAAATTCTGCTGCCTGATCAAGTTCTCTTGTGCCCAGGCCACGACCTTTGAGTCTGTCTCCCGAAAGAGCTCCTATCGTCTCTATCATCTCTTCTGCTGAAAAAGATGGCTGCAATGTTGCCAATGGTTTCCTCTGATTTAATTTCCCCATTTCAACCCTGTCAACTTTTCCATCTTCTCCCGTAATAAAGACTGTCATGGGAGAATTCAGTACAGGCCAGCGGCCCTTGGCAGTATTTACCGGTTCATTTCCCTCAAAAACAAGATAACTGTATTTATGATAATGTGGCAGTTTCCTGCTAAGGCCGGGAAGCACTTCCGGAAGATCTGAGTGTATGAACATCATTGCCATATCTTTGTTTTCAGGATTCCTCGCGGTTAATACCAGCGAGTGATTACTGAAGGGGATTTCATCCTTTCCTATGCGCACCCATTCATCACTCATAGTTACTTCATATGCAGATAAGGCCGGAATAAATTCTTTGACGAATCTGTTTTCACGACCGATTACAGTAACTGCATGATCTGAAGGCAGTTCTTTTATTTCATTGTCGAGTTTCACTTCTGTCTCATCCGGGCCGGCAGCGCTCAATGCCCTTGCAAATTCCTGATAAGCCTGAAGCATTGCCTTGCCTGCTGAAGCGGGAAGGATTACAAGCATCTTTTTTGAACCCAATGCCTGTGTTATTGCCGGAGGCATTTCATCGCGGCTGAGCCTTCTGAACAGGTCGAATTCAGGATCAATGTCAATTCGCAATGACCTTGAGGGCAAACCAAGTTTTATCTCTGCCCGCTTTTCACTAATGCTGATCGCGGTCTGATATGCAGCCTGCTGCCCTTTTAGAGTCACCGCAACAGGCACGCGCAGATGAAATAACGTTTCCTGCTGCATCTGTTCTATGATTGCAGTAAGAATGTATTTATCATTCGCCTTTTTTACCTTCACATCGCTTATCTTCAATTCCGGTGCGCCTGTCTTTTCTATCCATTGACCGAATTCTTCTTTCAATCCTTTTCCTGAAACATATTCGAAACTCTTTCTCAGTCCGGTAAAAGCAGCAAGCCTAAAGAGATTGTCCCTGTAGAATTCCCGGAGCCCTTTTAAAAAAACCTCATCTCCCAGGTCCTGCCGCAGCATGTGGAAGAACATCAGGGATTTGCCGTATCCTATTGCTTCCGAGGATGTGCTGTGCCTTGAACGAAATTCAGTGAGCGCAAAATCCCTGCCACTGAATACATAATCTGTATATTTCTGTAGCGTGGTCTGGCGGTATTCCAGTCCCCCTCCCTGCTGTTCTTTCAGGAGATGATCCGAAAGATATGCAGTCAGCCCTTCTGACCAGTTTCCCCCTGCATAATCAGGGTAAACGCTGTTTCCCCACCAGTTGTGAAGGATTTCATGAGGGTAAGAAGAGTTAATGATAAAAGGGAAGCGGATGACTTTCGGACCAAGGAGGGTAAAAGACGGCATTCCGAATCCTGTCTCCCAGAAGTTTTCAACAAGGGCGAATTTCCTGTATGGATACAGACCGATGAGCTTCTCATACATGGCAATATAGCGGATCGTTGCATCCAGATATTTCTCTGCAAGTCCTTTATCAGGTTTCCGGAGAAATACCATCGCCTGAGATCTGCCGGAAGATTTTACGTATTCACTGAACCTCGCAGCTACGATAAAGATTTCTTCCTGAGGTTCGGGCGATTCCCAGCAGACCCGGGTTATACCTTTATCTTTACTGTGAAGTTTCCGTTCCCCCTGGCTCACTGCATCCCAGTCCTGAGGCATTTCTATCTGGAGGACGAAAGTGAGAAATGATTCATCAAAGACCGGATACCAGAATGAACTTCCCTCAAGATAAACTCCTTCTTCAGCTATAATCCCGGCAGTATAACTATACCCCCTTGCCTGCTCTTTCCCGTGCTGTCTCAGAGGATGGTTGATGATTCCACCGTATTTCAGCATGAAGGCATTTGTGCCTTGATGGAGTTTTACCCTGTAGGATTCATAGGGAATATCCTGTTTCTCTGAAGTCTCTTTCACTACGCTTACGCCATTGGTCTGCGATATTGGATTCATTCCTTTATGAAGAAGGAAATGAAATTCAGGGAGAAGATGGTCAGGCACTGTTATTGTGTCTTCTGCAATAAAGGAATGGTCTGCCGGATGAAGGACGACTTTCATATCATGATGAACTTTCAGGTCTTTCAGAGAGAGTTCGTAAGCTTCCAGACAAACAGGAATGGCTGTGAGAAAAAAGAGAAAAACGGATAACAACAATCTCGTTCTGTTTCTCATACTAAAGGGCTATTCAACCCAGTCAGCAATGAAAATGTCTGTTGCCCTTGGTTTTTGGGGGTTTCTGTTTGAGGCAAAGACCAGTTTTTTCCCGTCAGGCGAGAACATGGGGAAACCGTCGAAAACCTTATTATAAGTCAATCTTTCAAGACCGGTGCCGTCAATATTGATAAGGTAAAGTTCGAAGTTATGGCCGAACCTCTTCATATCTTCTTGCCAGTCGTCCATATTGCTTGAGAAGATTATACGCCTGCCGTCAGGATGCCATGAAGGCGCAAAATTTGTAGCGCCGTTATGGAGGATCTTTTTCTTGTCTGATCCGTCAGAGTCCATAACCCAGAGGTCAAGAGGGATAGGGACAATGTAATTATTTTTCATGCACTCACGCCATTGTGCCTTTTCCTCTTTGGTTTCGGGATACCAGGCCCTCCAGACTATTTTCTTCCCGTCAGGAGAAAGCCATGGGCCGCCATCGTAACCTATCCTGTCAGTCAGCCTGCGCATATTCTTACCATCTGAATTCATAATATAGACATCGAAATCGCCATACCTCTTGGAGCCGAAGACGATCTGTTTCCCGTCAGGAGAAATAATGGGTTCGGCATCGTATTCAGGGTTGTCTGTAATCTTCTTCAGGTTAGAACCGTCAATATCTGCCACAAAGATGTCATAAGGGTACAATGGCCAGACATGCCCGCCTGCCTGTGGCATCGTCGGCTTAGGCGGACAGACACCTGGGAGATGAGTTGTAGAAGAAAAGACTATTCTCCGGCCATCAGGGAAAAAGAAAGAGCATGTGTTCGCCCCATGGTCTGGACTGACCATATGCTTCTCTGAACCGTCTGTATTCATAATCCATATCTTGTCGCATGCGTATATACCCCTGTTTGACTGGTAGATAAGCTTACGGCTGTCAGGACTGAAATAGGCCTCGCCATTGTCACCATCAAAGGTAATCTGAGTGACATTTTTTATATGTTTTTCTACTGGTGGAATTTGCTTTACCGGTTTGACGTTTTCAACACACCCTGAAAGTATGAAGACTAAAGATATGATGAAAAAAATTATTCGCATTTTATTCTCCTATTTTATCTCATCCAGGCTCTTATAATCATATCCCATAGAATCCGCAAGTGTTTTATGCACAATAAAACCCTTGTAAGTATTGAGCGCAGTTTTTACAACAGGGTCCTCAGTGACCGCTTTTTCAATTCCTTTATTGGCTAATATTTTTATATAGGGCAAAGTGACATTTGTCAGAGCGATAGTTGAGGTCTTTGGATATGCCCCTGGCATGTTCGCAACAGTATAATGGATAATTCCATCAATTTCGTAGACCGGATCATCGTGAGTGGTCGGATGTGAGGTCTCAAAGCATCCCCCCTGATCCACTGAAACATCTACTATGACAGCCCCTTTTTTCATGGTCTTGAGCATGTCTCTCTTTATAAGCATAGGAGTTTTTCCGCCCGGGACAAGAACAGCACCTATAACAATATCAGCATCCTTAATCTCTTCTTTTATATTATGTATGTTAACCCGAAGTGTCTTTACTCTTCCCGGAAACATCTCATCTATCTTCTGCAACCTTTCCATTCTTATATCCATGACAACCGTATCCATTCCGAGGCCTACACAGTCACGCACTGTATTTATACCGACAACGCCTGCGCCGAGTATAACCGCCTTTGCCGGTTCTACACCCAATACGCCTGTCGGGAGAAGCCCTTCGCCTCCGTGAACCTTCTGGAGATAGTATGCAGCCATAATAGGCGCCATCCTTCCAGCGATCTCACTCATGGGCGACAATAAGGGCAAGCTGCTATCTTTTTGTAAGGTTTCATATCCGAGGCCGGTTATTTTTTTCTTAAGGAGGAGATCGATTAGTTCCCGGTTTGCTGCCAGGTGCAGAAAGGTGAATATGGCCTGATTCTCTCTGAGCATAGCATATTCAGATGGTATCGGTTCTTTGACCTTGATAATGAGGTCTGCTTTACCGAGTAAGACGTTTCTGTCGACTATCTCAGCGCCTGCATTCCGGTATTCATCATCTGAAAAATCACTGCCTATCCCTGCATCTGTCTCGATGAGAATTGTGTGATTATCCGGCTTTAGGTCTTCAACTCCATAAGGCGTCATCCCGACCCTGAACTCCCCCTTCTTAATCTCCTTCGGAACACCGATGATCATCTAAGTCTCCTTAAAAACATACGAGGATAAAGCGCTTGACCAATTATATCAAAACCACTATAAAACATGTGCTACAATATTTACCGATGATTACTGTAAGTCACAGTAAAGAACCGGCAATACTTGACACACTGAAGACAGTCTTCGGGTTTCAGTCATTCCGCCCGGATCAGGAATCCATCATTCGAAGCATTTTAAATAAACAGGATGTTTTTGCAGTAATGCCCACTGGTGGAGGAAAGTCTCTCTGCTACCAGTTGCCTGCAAAGATGATGCAAGGGACCACTATTGTTATCAGCCCGCTGATCTCCCTGATGAAAGACCAGGTCGACGCTGCTTTAGAAAACGGCATATCCGCGGCATTTATGAACAGTTCACTGAATGCACATGAGATTGCCGATATATACCGCATGTTGAAATACAATAAAATAAAACTGCTTTACATTGCACCTGAACGTTTTGCAATGCCGCATTTCCTTGAGACACTGAAATCCATTCCCATAGCACTTTTTGCGATAGACGAAGCCCACTGCATTTCCGAATGGGGGCATGATTTCCGTCCTGACTACCTCAGCCTCTCTCTCATTCCAGGGACTTTTTCAGATACTCCAATTGCAGCGTTTACGGCAACAGCCACCCGGAGAGTCCAGGAAGATATCATCAGCAGGATCGGACTGAGGTCTCCTCATATAATCCGTGCATCATTTAACCGCCCCAACCTTTTTTATCAGGTAGAAAGAAAGACAAAGGTGGATTTGCAGATACTCGAATTTCTTAAGGGGCATTCCGGTGATTCAGGCATCATCTATCGGACAACCCGCGACTCTGTTATGGATATGGCTGAGTTTTTAGCATCAAAGGGAATTAAAGCCTTGCCTTACCATGCAGGATTAACAACAGAGGAAAGGACCAGGAATCAGGAGGCATTTAACAGGGATGAGGCATCAGTCATTGTAGCGACTATTGCCTTTGGTATGGGTATAGATAAATCCAATGTCCGGTTTGTGATTCACGCGGATCTCCCCAAGAATATTGAAAGTTATTATCAGGAAACAGGCCGTGCAGGCCGTGACGGAGAGTTGGCTTATTGTGTTCTGTTTTTTAGCCGGGGAGATATTCCGAAAATACGCTATTTCATTGATCAGATATCCGATGAAAATGAACGCTCCGTTGCATTGCAGAAACTCAGCCAGATGGTAGGGTTTGCTTCACATAATGTATGCCGCCGCAAACATCTTCTTAGTTTCTTCGGGGAGGAGTATCCGGAGAATAATTGTGGCGCCTGCGATATCTGTTCCGGCAGTCTGGAACAAATTGACATTACCATAGATGCTCAAATACTTATGTCAGCCATTTCAAGGACACAACAACGGTTCGGAATTGGCCAGATTATTGATATTGTGACAGGCGCTGATACGAAGCGCATACGTGAGCTTCAGCACGACAAGATTAAAACCTATGGCGCGGGGAAACATCAGGATAAAAAATACTGGCGGTTTCTTGTTGATGAACTCCTGGCACAGGGTTTTGTCCGGCAGGATGGTGACCGGTACCCTGTTCTCAAGATTACAGAAAATGGATCTCATCTGCTCTATGGTAAAGAACAGGTTACAGCATTGAAATGGGAAGAGAAAAAGGCTAAGAAACAGATAGTGAAAGATCTTGATATGGGGCAATATGATGTAGCTCTTTTTGCAAGGCTCCGTATCATCCGGAAAAATTTTGCAGATGAGCAGCAGGTCCCCTCATATATCATATTTTCAGACAAAACACTGCATGAGATGTGCAGACACTATCCGGCAACATTATCCGATATGAGGAAAATCAACGGCGTTGGTGAAGCCAAGCTGGAACGCTATGGAGAATATTTCATAAATGAAATAGTGAAGCACCTTAGGAATAAAAAAAACTATGAATAAAAAGACCTTAAAGATTATACAGAGGGTTCATGAGCTTTTTAATAAAAAAAGCTTAACCTGTTCAGTTGCGGAATCCTGCACAGGCGGGCTTATCAGCCATTATATAACTGCGCTTCCGGGTGCGAGCAGCTTCTTTGAGGCAGGAGTTGTTTCTTACTCGGCAGAAATGAAAAAGGAGATTTTGGGTGTTTCATCTGCTATCATTTCTAAATATGGAGCGGTAAGTGAGGAAACTGCACGGGAGATGGCTGAAAAGATAAGAGCCCTGACGAAAACAGATTTTTCAGTATCAACTACCGGCAACCTTGGGCCCGATGTGCTTGAAGGAAAAGAAAAGGGACTTGTGTACATAGCAGTGAGCAAAAAAGGGATGACTTTTTCAAAGGAACTGAGACTGACAGGCAACAGAGAGGAAAACAAAGAGGAGGCTGCTTTAGAAGCATTGAGGTTTCTTGTAGAAATAACAGACCAGTAGCATAAAGAAAAGATAACTCCATGCAAAATAAGATAACCGAACAAATCAAGCACGAAACCGAAAAACTTGTTAAAGACCTGAACTACCACTGCTACCGCTATTATGTCCTCGACTCTCCCGTTATATCTGATGAAGAATATGACAGGCTTTATTTTCATTTAAAAGATTTAGAAGACAAATATCATTATATCCTGCCTGATTCTCCAACACAGAGGGTAGGAGCGCCACCACTCGATAAATTCGAAAAGGTGAAGCATACAGTGCCGATGCTCTCCCTTGATAACGCCTTTTCATTTGATGATATGGAGGAATTCGACAAAAGAATTAAGAGGCTACTCAAATCTGATGAAGATATTGAATATACAGTTGAACCGAAATATGACGGCCTTGCCATAGAGCTGACTTACAGAGACGGGCTTCTTTTCAAAGCCTCTACGAGAGGAGATGGATATGAAGGAGAAGATGTTACCCGGAATATCAAAACGATCAGATCTGTCCCTATGAAGATAGGAGGGGTTGGTATCATCCCTGAAGAAATTGATATCCGGGGAGAAATGTATATGGACATCTCAGAGTTTGAAAAGCTGAACAAGGATAGAGAAAAGAAGGGTGAGCCCCCTTTCGCAAATCCAAGGAATGCTGCAGCCGGATCTG
>Ga0315295_10005478_pt1 | contig 10828 bp, 9 predicted proteins | sample YL17G14_0_MG_FD_204453 | JGI IMG/M metagenome (GOLD analysis project Ga0315295, IMG submission 204453) | Sediment microbial communities from Yellowstone Lake, YNP, Wyoming, USA - YL17G14_0 | ecosystem: Environmental > Aquatic > Freshwater > Lake > Sediment | place: USA: Wyoming | collected...
TTGATCGGCGTTGTCCCGCAGGAAAACAATTTGGACCGCTACCTCACCGCCCGAGAAAATCTTATCCTCCACGCCAAAATGCACAGGATGAGCCCTTCTTCCTACAACCGGCGGATCGACGAGCTCCTATCTCTGATGGGACTTACCGGAAGGCAGAACGATTTCCCCAACAAATTCTCCACGGGTATGCAGCGGCGGTTGGTCGTGGCCCGGGCCCTAGTCCATGATCCCAGGATCCTTTTCTTGGATGAGCCCACAACCGGCCTTGACCCCCAAGCCAAGCGGGCCATATGGGATTATTTCCTTTCCCTGAAGGGAAAACGGACCTTATTCCTGACCACCCACAACATGGAAGAGGCCGATTTCCTCTGCGACCAGATTTGCATCCTCGACAACGGCTCACCAATCGCCTCCGGGAGTTCTTCTCAACTCAAAGACATGGCCGAGAGCTCCTGGTTTTATGAGATTGAAGTCGCCGGCAAGGCAGAGGAATATGTCCATGCTTTTCAAAGGATCCCCTTCATAGAGTGCTTATCCCTCCAGGACGGAGTGATTCAGGTCTGCTTAAAAAAAGGTGGAAACCTGGGGAGTCTGGTCGAACGGATCGACCTTCGCGATTTGAAAAGGATCAGCTCCCGGCAGCCTTCCCTGGAGGATGTCTTCTTGAAATTGACTGGAAGGAGGTTACGCCAATAATGCACGGTGCGATCTGTGTATGGCAACGGGACATGCTCGTCCTCCGGAGGAATTGGCTCTCGGAGATCGCCACGGTCCTGGCTTTCCCTTTGACTTTTTTTCTCACTTTCGGGTTGGGACTCAAGGGCTACATACAGGACATCGAAGGCATACCCTATGCGATCTTCGTCGTGCCCGGCTTGATCTCCATGACCGCCGTCCTGGCTGCCTTCGACGACGGCGCCTGGGGCATGTGGTTCCACCGCATCGTCCAGAAGACCATCGAGGAGTACCGCGTCAACCCCATCACAGTCACGGATATCATCGTCGGTAAGATTATCTCTGGTTTTACCTCCGGCCTCTTCAAGGGCATCTCGGTAGGGATTGCCCTGCTGCTCCTCACCGGGTTTCAGTTTACTCCGACCTATCTGCTGGTCTATCTTCTTTTCATCTTCCTCGGCTGCATCACCTTTTCGTGTCTCGGCTCCCTCTGCGGTACTCTGATCGATAAGCCCGAAAACCTGGGCCGGATCGAAGCCGTGGTCGTCATGCCCATTATCTTCATGGCTGGCCTTTTCTTCCCCCTCTCCGTCTATCCGGACGACGTCCTACTATACATCAAAGCCATTCCCACGACTGCCCTATTCGACGGTGCCCGGGAGGCTCTTTTGAGCGGAAAAGTAGGCATGTCATACCTGATTATGCTTGTGGTTTCGGCTATCATTAGTTTCGCCCTGGCAGTCCGGGTTTTCGAGAAGAAAATGCACGGATAGAGAAGCTCATAGGAACAGAACGGTAGGCTCATGGAGGAGGGTCGAAGGGGTCAACCAAACCAGTCAGCTTTCCATGAATTTTATTGGCCTTTTGAGGAAGATTTTTAACTTGGGCAGGGGATTGAGGATATAAATGGACGGAGGATACCCGATGCTCGAGAGAAGATCTCGCGAGTTTGATTACATTTTTGACCCAAAATCGGTAGCCATCATCGGAGCATCTCAGAACGATCTGGCCACTTTGTCTTTGATGAACAAGAAGCTCAAGGATAGGGTATTTCTGGTTAATCCAAAATATAATGAGGTTCTGGGCAAGAAATGCTACCCGAGCATTTTGGAGGTCGAAGATAATGTTGACTACGCTGTTGTTGTAGTGGCTACGCTGGTCGTCCCCCAGGTGCTGAACGAGTGTATACAGAAGGGAGTGAAGGTAGTGCAGATTTACACAGCCGGGTTTAGCGAGACTGGAATTCCCGAGAGGATGGAACTGGAGAAAAAAATCAAAGAGATGGCCGAGGGCCGGATCCGAATCATTGGCCCCAATTGTTTCGGGGTCTATTGCCCTCGATCGGGATTGTCCATCATCCCCGAGGCCTCTATGGAGGAGGGCCACGTGGGAGTCATTGCGCAGAGCGGCAGTGTGGCGGAATCGCTTTCTTACTTTGGGAAAACGAAAAATATTAAGTTCAGCAAGGTAGTGAGTTACGGCAATGCCCTAGACCTGGATTGTGGAGATTTTTTGGAATATCTGGCTGATGATCCGGACACGAAGATTATTGCCCTGTATGTCGAGGGTTCCAAGAATGGCGCCCGCCTGAAAGCGGCATTGAGCAAGGCTGCGAGTCAGAAGCCAGTGATTGCCATAAAAGGTGGAATGACGGAGCATGGCAAGCGCGCCGCATCCTCCCATACAGCATCGATGGCTGGTAATCCCGAGGTTTGGAAATCCCTTTTCAAACAGGCGGGCGCCATTCAAGTAGAGAGCTTTGATGAACTGGTGAACACGATCATGGCCTTTGATAAATCTCCATTGCCCAAAGGAAATGCCGTCTCCATCATCACCAACTCTGGCGGCTTTAGTGTGATCCAGACGGATCTGTGCATCAAGGCGGGGATAGAAGTCCCTAGGTTTGGGCAGGAAACCATCGATGAGCTGCGCAAGCTGATACCAATTGCTGGCACCAGCATTGGGAATCCTCTCGACGCCTGGCCTATCTATTACAATGTCTCTTCCGGTTCGGGCAATCTTACCGATGTCATCAAGAGGGTGGCGTCCGATAGGAACATTCACTCGTTGGTTTTCCAATTCGACCAATTTAGGTATCTGAGGCGGGTATTAGGTTCCAGGGTCGAGGCTCATGTGCAGCTGATCATTGACCACATGGTGGAAGGATGCCAGTATGCCCGAAATATATTGGGGAAGCCGGTGATGGTTTGCGTTTCGCTCGACCCCTATCTGGAAGACGAAGAAGAAAGAAAGTATAATCTGTTGATTAAAAGGGCGTTTGTGGATAAAGGATTCCCGGTTTATTCGACGCTGGATGCGGCCATCAAAAGCCTGTCTAACTTGTACAGCTTCAGCGCCCGCTTTCGTCGCGAATGAGTTCCACCTTTTCTGCGGCTCCCCGGTCCTGGCCCTGATGAGAAGGCCCTGCTCCAGCAACGGAGGAACCGATGCCTTATTTCGCCAAGAACGGCGATCTTGGGCCGGATCCATCCCCGTTCATTTCTTTTTTCCCATCTCAAAAAATATTACCCATGTCTATTTACGATATAATCCCGAGGTCTTTTCTCCTTGACACACACCCCCCCTTTTCCTATACTCAGGTCACCCAACAGCGAGTTCTTAGCAATCCCGTATGACAAGGAGGCTGCCATGTTGCAAAAATGTGCTGTTTTGCTCGTCACCGTTTTTTTGCTCGGCACTCTCACGACCCAGCCGGCCCCAGCGGCCGGATTCCCGGAGCGGGACATCACCCTGGTCGTGCCGTGGGCGGCGGGCGGCGGGACGGATACCCTGGCCCGCACTCTGGTGAAGAACGGCAAGAAGTACTTCGGCGTCAACGTCAACGTGGTGAACCGCGTGGGCGGCACTGGCGTGGTGGGCATGGACTCTGTCGCCAAGGCCAAGCCCGACGGGTACACGGTCGGCATCATCACCTTCAACCTCAGCACCTACCGGCTCCTCGGACAGTCCGACCTGTCCTACCGGGACTTCAGCCTCATCGCTCTGCTCAACCGCAGCATAGCGGGTCTCACGGTGAAGGCCGACTCCAAGTTCCAGACCCTGAAAGATCTGGTGGATTACGCCAAGGCAAACCCGGGTATAGTCACCGTTGGCCACTCAGGACCGGCGGGCGCCTGGCACCTGGCGGCGGTGGGCATTGCTCACAATCACGGCCTCAAGTTCACCTTCGTCCCCTTTGACGGTGCCGCGCCCACCCGCACGGCCCTCCTTGGCGGCCATATCACGGTGTGCTCCAGCGGGATGGACGAGGTCCTGCAGTTCTACCAGACGAAGCAGGTGCGCATCCTGGGGGCCAACAGCCCGACCCGCCACCCGGCCTTCCCGGACGTGCCCACCATGGCGGAGGCCGGCTACCCCATAGAGAATCCCATCTTCGACTGGCGCGGCCTGGGGGCCCCCAAGGGGATACCACCCGAGGTCTTGAAGGTACTGCGCGAGGGGTTCAAGAAGGCGGCCGAGGACCCGGACTACATAGCCCTGATGGACAAGCTGGCCCTGCCGAGAACCTACCTGGACTATGACAAGTTCGAAGAGTTCCTGGCCGGCATGGAGAAGAGCCTGGAGTCTACCCTGGAACTGGTGGGGCTCCTCAAAAAGAAGTAGCGACCCTCTCGGAGTAGCAGGGCGCGTCGGCAGTGGGATGCGGCACCGGCGCCCCTCACCGCTCTGGGGATCGGAGTCGGTATGCCGCCGGTTTCCATGAAGAAAGTCGACATCATTGCCGCCCTTCTCCTCCTCCCGGTCTGCGGGTACGTCTTCTATGAGGCCAGCAGTTGGCCGATGCTCCCCGACCTGGGAAATCCGGGCTGGATCCCTCGCGGGGTCGCGGCCTGCCTGCTGGTCGCCGCGCTGATCATGCTGGCCCGGGCGCTCCGAGGCAGGGCACTCACACTGCCGAGCCGTCTGGAGGGAGCGGACCGGGACCGGGTCCTCTGGGTGGCCGCCCTCACTGGGGGCTATATGGTGGTGATGAACTACCTCGGGTTCATCGCCTCCACGATCCCCTATCTGGCCGGGTTTGGATCTGCGCTGGGCGAGCGGCGCTGGGGGCGCTTGGCTTTCTTCTCCGTGGTGGTCCCGGTGGCGATCTACCTCCTTTTCGACGCCGCCCTCAATGTTCCTCTCCCGCGCGGCTGGCTACGCTAGCGGGGCAACGCGAGTCGAACTCATGGTCGATCTCAACCTGCTTCTGCACGGCTTCGGCACGGTCCTCTTCGGTTACAACCTGATCGCTCTCGTCCTCGGCTCCTTCTTCGGCATCATCATCGGGGCCATCCCCGGGCTCACGGCCACGATGGGGATCGCCCTCCTCGTCCCTTTCACCTTCGGGATGACCCCCATCACCGGCATCGTCATGCTCCTGGGGATCTACACGGGAGCCATATACGGCGGGGGCATCGCCTCCATTCTCATCAAGACTCCGGGAACTCCCGCAGCGGCCGCCACCGTGTTCGACGGCTACCCTATGGCCCAGAAGGGTCTGGCGGGCAAGGCCATCGGCATCGCCACCGTCTCCTCTGGCGTGGGGGGCATGTTCACCGCCATCTGCCTGGCCTTCTTTGCGCCGATCCTGGCCAGGTTCGCCCTGCGCTTCTCCGCCCCCGAGTACTTCGCCCTGGCCTGCTTCGGCCTGTCAGTGACCATCACTCTCTCCGGCCGCTCCCCGGTGAAGGGCTTCATCTCGGGAACCCTGGGCCTCTTGATCTCCATGGTGGGATTGGACCCCATGGGCGGATTCCAGCGATTCACCTTCGGCTTCGCCCAGCTGACCGGCGGGCTCTCCTTCGTTCCGATGCTGATCGGCCTCTTCGCGCTGTCCGAGGGGTTCCGCCAGGTAGAGGTCATCCTCACCGCCCCCCGGGTGAATGCAATCCTCAAGGACATCCTGCCGAAGCTGAAGGACCTGAAGGCCTGTGCCGGCGCCTACCTTCGGGCTTGCCCCATCGGCCTCATCGTCGGCATCACGCCGGCCATCGGAGCGGACACCTCCGCTTTCCTGAGCTACGCCGAGACCAAGCGGGCGTCTAAGCATCCCGAGAAGTTCGGAACGGGGGTTCCCGAAGGCGTAGCCGCAGCTCAGTGCGGCGAGAACGCCAGCACCGGCGGGGACGTCCTGCCCATGATCACGCTGGGCATCCCCGGGGATGCGGCCACGGCAGTCCTTATGGGGGCCCTCACCATTCATAACCTCCAGCCCGGCCCCATGCTCTTCCTGAACCACCCCCAGGTGGTGCACCAGATCTTCGCCGGGATGATCGCGGCCAACGCCGTCTTCGTCATCCTGGGCCTCAGCTTTGCCCGCTTCTTCGCCCAGGTGATTAACATCGAACGGAAGTACCTGGTGCCCCTCATCTTCATCTGCTGCCTGGTCGGATCCTATGCCATTAACAACGTGATGTATGACCTGGTCACCTGTGCCATCTTCGGCTTCATCGGTTACCTCATGCTCCGCTATGACTACCCCGTGGCCCCCATGGTTCTGGCTCAGATCCTGGGGGGAATGATGGAGTCGAATTTCCGCCGGTCCTTGGTCATGTCCCGGGGCGATCCCACGATCTTCCTGACCCGCCCGATTACCGTGGTCATTCTCGCCCTGGCGGCCTTCACCACCATCATGGCGATCCGACGGCAGCGGCAGGCCCTCAAGATGGAAGAAGAATTGGCCCGGCAGACGGCGGAGGTTCGATAAGCCGGGGAGTTGATAAATCAATCAGCGGGGGCGGGGTCCGGTCCACACCCCGAGAAAGAAGTCTCGATGTACGAACATATTTACGGCATCCTGCCCCCGGTGACCACCCCCTTCCGGCCGGACAACACCATTGACGAGCAGGCGCTCCGCGCCGAGACCCGATACATGGTGGAGACGGCCAAGGTGCACGGGCTCGCAGTGAGCGGCAGTACGGGCGAGGGGCACACCCTCACCACAGATGAGGTCCGAAGGATTACCGGTATCGTGGTGGAAGAAGTTCGGGGGCGTGTGCCGGTGATCACCGGCATCATCACCGACAGCACCGACTCCGCCGTCGAGCGCGGCCGGGCGGTCAAAGACCTGGGCGTTGCCGCGCTCCAGGTGACCCCGCCTCACTATGTGTTCCGCCCCGACGATGATGCGATGCTCAAGAACTTCGACGCCATTGCCGGCAAGACGGGGATCCCTGTACTCATCTACAACGTGGTCCCGTGGGCATACCTATCCCCCCAACTGCTGACCCGGATTCTCACCAAGGTCGACGGAGTCATCGGCGTGAAGCAGAGCGCCGGGGACATGAAGATGCTGGCTGACCTGCTGCTCCTGGCGGGAGATCGGGCGCGCATCATGTCCGCCGTGGACGCGCTGCTCTACCCTTCTTTCGTCCTGGGAGCGCACGGGGCGATTGCCGCCATCCTCACGGCCGTCCCCACGCTGTGCGTTCAGCTCTGGAATGCCGTACAGGCACACGACCACCGACAGGCGCTCGCGCTGCACGAGAAGCTGCTGCCGATTTGGAACGCCATCCACCACGACAACCTGCCGGCGAATGTCAAGTTCTGCATGGAGCTGCTCGGGCGGCCCGCCGGCGGGCCACGGCCCCCGATGCCGCCCACCTCTGATGCCCAGGCGGGTCCGATCCGGCAGGCCCTCAAGAATGCCGGCCTGCTGTAGGGCGTGCCGGAGGGCGCGGGCGACCAAACGGATGCCCTGATTCCGAGAGAGGCGACGGCAGGTCTACGAAGAAACAGGTGACGTCCCATCTGCCGGTCCCTAACTCATCACCCGGATCAATTCACGGGGAGCAAATCAGGGTGCCCGAGGATTCGCCTTGAATTTCTACCCTTACTGGACTAAGATTCTCCCGAAAATTCCAACCTTATTTAACGGGTTGCTGAAAAAGTCCTTTTCGGCCTTACATTGTCATTCCTGCGGAAGCAGTCCCGCCTTCGGCGGGATGGACTCCCGCTCCCGGCTTTCGCTGGGACAAGCTTCGCTAGAGTGACGGCGGATTCGCCTTGAATTTCTACCCTTACTGGACTAAGATTCTCCCGAAAATTCCAACCTCATTAAAAACATGAATCCTCATTTCTCTTATAAAGTATTCTTGAGGAATAAGTTGACTGTGCTCAAAAAAGCAAAAATCTCAACGGCCATCTTCCTCTCCCTTTTTATTTTCCTCTGGGTTGGCCATGCTCAAGCCACAGCGCAGTTATCCGTTTCTCCCACGACGCTTGACTTCGGAAGTTATGCTATAGGAGAATCTGCGACCAGAATCGTTACGGTTTCCAATATAGGGAGCACAGCTCTTTATATCTATTCCATCTCCATCGATGGGGATGTAGTTCAATTTAAGCAAACCAACACTTGTTACGGGAACCTCTTTCCTTTTCAAAATTGTTCCATCGATGTTAATTTCCAGCCCACAGCGGCCGGAGATTTTACCGCCTTTATTACAATCCAAACGAATGTAGGAACGGAGTACGTATCCTTAACCGGGTCGAGCGCCTCTGCTGGCCTCTCTTCGATTGCCCTTTACCCTGAAAGCTTGAATTTTGGAGACGTGGCGGTAGGGGATTCTTCCCCGCAAACAATCACCGTCTCAAACCTCGGCTCAACATCATTGAGAATATACTCCATAACCCTGAGCGGAGACCTTGGCCATTTTTCCCAGACGGACAACTGCAATCAAATTCTCCCCCCCAAAAGCAATTGTAAAATCAATGTCAGATTCCGCCCTACCTCGGAGGGGCGGAAGGATGCGGAAATAAATATAAATTCCAGTGATCCTGCGGCCTCCAACGTGAGCGCTTCACTAACCGGCGTGGGCGTGAGAGGGGATGGTTTCGATGCCCGATGCTTCATATCCACGTCCCTCTATGGGTCTGGCATGGAGGAAGCAATTGCGATCTTGAGAAGTTTCCGGGATCAATTCCTTCTGACCAATTCCGTCGGCAAAAGCGTAGTGGAATTCTATTACCGCCTATCACCGAAAGCGGCTGAATTCATTACCCAACATCAAACCCTTAAGCCATTGGTCTGCCTCGGAATCCTCCCGATCATCGGGGTCAGTTGGATGGCCCTTTCTTTCGGCCCGGCTCTGATAATCGTGTTTTTGCTGGCCGTTCCCTTTCTGAGGATCTTAGTAATCCTAGTTTCGCGTCTTAAAAATAAATAGGTAAATTCACACGTGGAGCCGGGGAGCGGAACGATGCCCCCGCCCTGGCGGGGCAAAATCCGGCGGGGAAAAACCAAACTTATCCCGAATCCCTTTCCTTCCGCAAAGGTACGCGGGAACATTCGCGAAGCAGGCATAAGTACCCGTAAAGTCGAATTTTTGGCCTTATGCAAAGCGAAAGTGAACGTGGGCTGCGGAGGAAACACTGCCTATTTTGGCCAGCGCAGCGGTCCGGACCTCGGCTCCCCGGAACAGAGTCTGAATTAATGTACTTATTTCCGAAACGCGGCACTAGTGTCCTGAGTTAGAAATAAATGTCATAAATATTTCTTTCACTGATCCATAATGCCTTTACACAATCGTACCCACCGTGACGTAGCTCGGGGGGCAGGGTGATGCGCGCCGGCAGCCTCGGCTGGGTAAGAAGTCATCAAAGAGATACAAGTTTATTCCGTCGCCGGAGGCGGGGTGCTTCTTCCCGCCCCCTCGGCGGAGAAAGCAGCGCCTCAGGATGCCAATCCCACCAAGGCGGGACCTGGCCCCCGAGCCTTCTGAGATGCTATGAATTATGAAGCGAATTTATGACTCAGGACACTAAGTTGGAGAAGCTGGTCCAGGTATCAAACACTTCTTAGTAAATAGTGGGTCCCGGTTTTTATCAGGTGGATTTTTGTGTAGGTTGATTTGTTGGGAAAACAAGGCCCATCCTGCATGTCCCCCTTTTCTTCGCCAGCCCCTCCATTTTCTCAAGGGCGCTGGACCTTGGTCCCTGTGCCTGCGAGGATGACCATTTTAATCATTTATTGAAGGGGCACCAAGAAAATGCTAAGATACGCTAAAGACTCCTAAGAAAGGGAAGGGTTATGGTTAAGAGCATTTCGATCGAATACTGCAACGAGTGAAACTACTATCCCCAGGCTGCCAGTCTGGCAGAGGCCATCCAGAAAAAGTTGGGGGTGGAGCCAAAATTGATCAAATCCGGCGGCGGTGTTTTTGAAGTCATGGCCGACGAAAAACTGATCTTTTCCAAAAGAAAGGAACACCGCTTCCCCGAGCATCGGGAGATAATGGAAAAAATAGAGTAACCCAATCAATTTAGCCTTTTTGAAAAGGACCATTAAATTTCACGGAAAAATGAAAATTGCAGGATGAAAACTGTCCAGCGAGAGAATGCCCCCCAAATTTAATTTTGCAATTTAAATTTTGCACTTTGGATTGAAGTTGGACAACATCCTCATCAGCCGGAGAAGTTTTCGCCCGGGGAGGGAGCCAAAATGAAGATCACCAACGTGGAAAGTTTCATCGTAGATGCAGGTTGGCGACCCTGGAGTTTCGTCAAGGTTGAGACGGACAAAGGCATTACCGGCTATGGTGAATGCAGTGTTTCCAGGGGCCCCTTTGCCGTGTCGGGTGCCATAGAAGACCTGAAACCTGCGCTTATGGGTACAGACCCTAGAGCTTACGAGATGAGATTCTGGGATATGTCGCGCCGCGCGATTGCCGAGCCGCTGGGGGTCCGCGCCAAGGCCATTGCCGGTGTCGAGCTAGCGCTCCTGGATATCAAGGCCAGAGCTCTGGGCATATCGGTGGTGGAGCTGTTCGGGGGTCCTACGCGGGACAGAGTGCGGTTATACTGGTCTCACTGCGGCACGACGAGGGCGCTGTATCCGGAGATGGGAACTCCCCCCATAAGGACCATGGGCGATATTGCGGAGCTGGGGAGGGAAGTCGTCCGCAGGGGCTATACCGCTCTGAAGACCAACATTGTCTTCCCGGGAGACCCTGCGCGCGTGCATTTCGACGGCTTTGGAGGGGGCCTGGGCCGGGCTGAATCGACGGATCAGGTGGCCTCCACCAGCATGCTGAAGCATATTGAGACCCTGATCGGTACCTTCCGGGAGGCGGTGGGGCCGGAGGTGGACATCTGCCTCGACCTGAACTTCAACTTCAAACCCGAGAGTTGCATGCGTATCGCTAAGATGCTG
>Ga0315295_10005479_pt1 | contig 10828 bp, 11 predicted proteins | sample YL17G14_0_MG_FD_204453 | JGI IMG/M metagenome (GOLD analysis project Ga0315295, IMG submission 204453) | Sediment microbial communities from Yellowstone Lake, YNP, Wyoming, USA - YL17G14_0 | ecosystem: Environmental > Aquatic > Freshwater > Lake > Sediment | place: USA: Wyoming | collected...
AGATTTTTTAAAACTTTCATTACCCACTCCAGCCACTTTGCTTTAATTTTAAAATTAATTATGAATATTTAATGGCATAGATTTCCCCTTTGATTCATAAAATTCAATTGGACGAGGGGGAGAAGCTATGATCTTAATAGCCAAAGTTCGTTATGAAGTGAAACGTTATTTTCAAGAGCGTCTTTTTCTAGTTGCTCTAGTTGCAATTTTATTTATTACAGGCATTGTTTTTGGTTTTCTAGCTGCAAAGATTCTGGACAAACCAGCTCAAAATGATCTGATTAGTTTTATTGATCAAGGTTTGCATGGGGAAACTGTTTTGCCAAATCATCTGTATATTCGTCAAATAATGGTTTCGCAGATTCAAACGGTCTTTTTTCTTTTTTTTATGGGCATTAGTGTGATTGGGATCCCACTAGCTTTATTATTGATTTTTACACGTGGGTTTGTGATTGGTTTTAGCGTAGGTTTTCTTTTGCAAAATATGGGTTTCAAAGGGGTTGTCCTTGTAATTACTGGAATTTTACCTCAAAACCTGTTGATTATTCCAGCACTCTTTTTAATGTTAATCGCAATTATCGATTGTGCAGCAGCTTTAACCAAGATCCGTTTTACTAAGTATCCTATTTCACTTGGCACCGAATTAATTCGTTGTTCCTTGATTACATTATTGGTATTGGTAGTGATGATCTTAGCTGGATTGATTCAGGGATATCTAAGTCCGTTAATTGCAAGTTGGTTAGGAAGTGTTTTCTAAAGCTTTTGGAAATCTTTCCTGTTAAGAAAAAAAGGATTTAGCTGTGCAAATGTCGAAATTGCTGTCATGTCGGAATGTTAACTAAAGGAGTTGACATCTTTGCAAGATAGCCTCCAAGATTATTTGAACTATTTATCTGTGGAACGTGGTTTATCCGAGAACACATTGGAATCTTATCGAAGAGATCTGCTGCAGTATTTTTCTTATCTAAAAGAAAAAAAATCATTAACAATCAAAGAAGCCAACCAAGCAACCGTAATTGGTTATCTCCTTCAAATGCAAGCAAGAGGTAAAGCAACAGCAACCCTTTCACGTAGTCTCGCAGCAATTAAATCCTATTACCATTTTTTATTTCGTGAAAACGAGATCTCTCGTGATCCAACAATTAATCTGGATGCGCCCAAACAAGAGAAACGTTTGCCTAGAGTACTTTCAGTCGAAGATATTGGTCGCTTATTAGAACAACCAGAACTCAAGCAACCAGCTGGAATTAGAGATCGTGCCATGCTAGAAGTACTTTACGCCACTGGTTTAAGGGTTTCCGAGCTGGTTTCATTAAAGATTAATGACCTGAATTTAGAGACAGCTTACTTGAAATGTTATGGTAAAGGTGCTAAAGAAAGAATCGTGCCAGTTGGTTCAATGGCCACCAAGTATCTTCGATTGTACCTCGAACACGCTCGTAAATTTTTAGCTTCAAGTACAGTGGAAGACACCTTGTTTTTGAATCATCATGGGAAAGGGTTGACTCGCCAAGGGTTCTGGAAGATTATCAAAAAATATGCGGAAGGTCTCTCGGTTCATATGGAAATTACTCCGCATACTTTAAGACACTCATTTGCAACACATCTGCTGGAGAATGGCGCGGATCTTCGCTCGGTACAAGAAATGTTAGGACACGCTGATATTTCAACTACCCAGATTTATACCCATCTTACTAAAAGTAAGATCAAAGAAGTCTACGATCAAACCCATCCAAGAGCCAAGTAGTTACTCTCCCTCTTCCTTGATGGAAGGGGGATTTGTTTTATCAGTTAGTTCTGCTATTTTTATCTTTAATTCTCTAATTTCATTCATTAATTCGTTGATGTTTCGCAAATGCTGTAAATTTTCCATTTGAAGCTGATTATACTCTGTATGGGCTTGAATTAGCGCTGCTTTTTGATTGAGATCCGTTTCCTGACGAATACGACTGGTAATCGTCTCGATCTCGACAGCTTTTTTTGCTTTTGCTTCAAGCATCTTCTCTTCTAGTTCTGAAAATTTTTGTTGTAATTTATCATTTTGATAATTCAGCTTTGCAAGCCGTTCCTCGCCTTCTTGAATCTCTTTGGTACTTTTGGTAAGTTCGTTATGTAAAATTAGATTTTCTTTTTCGAGTTGACGAAGAATATTTAATTCTTCGAGTAAAGCAGTATTTTTTTGTTGTAAATTTTGATAATCTCGCTCATGATTTGCTACAGTCTGTGCTAAATCTTTCAGATTTTTCTCGTATTTTTCTTTTTCTAAAATAAAGCCCTTTTGAGCAGCTTCCATCAGGGTATTTTTTTCTTCATAGCCTTGGATTTGTTCTTGGAGGATCTTGATTTGTAACTTGGAATTTTCTGCTTGCTGTGCATAACATTCGCGAAGACTGCCTACAGTATCCTGACTTTTAGTAGCAATTTTTTTAAAGACATTCATAATTTCTTCTAAATTAGTAGCAATTAGATTGATTTCATGGCTGAAACTGATTTGTTCTTCACGATTTACTTGATCTTCTCGTTCTAAATAGTTCAGAATCATTTTCTCCAGCAACATTTTTTTAGAAACCCCACTGATTTTAGCAAGTGCTTCAAACTGTTCTTTAAAATATTGATCAATTCGAACACTTAAAGGGTGTTCTTTTTTTGTTTCTGACGAATTAAATTCAATTTCTGCTGTTAAACCTGTTTTTTCAGTTTCAATAACCTGATTTTCATCCATAGTGTTGCCTGCTTTCAACTTTATTTGAGTAATATTTTTAATTATAACACAAAAACTTTCTTTTGTAAACTATATACGGATCAATGTTTACTTATAATTTTATGTTTACTCATGTAAACAAGTACAATTTTGTAAACAAATTTTAGTGAATGTTTACTAAAGCGAATGTTACACAACGTACTTGTGTAACATTCACTCAAAGCCTAAAAAAATGGTGGAAAGAAGCTTGAAGAAATCTTAAAAAATAGTTGAAGATTATGAATATAAGGCTTATGATGGAAATATAGAGCTTTAAATCCATATTAGGAGTGGTTGTTTTTGAATACAGTTGAACCAATTCGCAATCTTGAAGTAATTAAGCAGCTCAGAGCAGTCTTGAAAAATCAATCAACCCGTAACGAATTACTCTTTATTCTCGGAATTAATGTTGGGTTACGGATTGGTGATATACTTAAATTAAAAATCGGAGATGTAGTTAAACCAAATAAAGTACCACGCGATTATGTCATAATCAAAGAAGAAAAAACTGATAAAACTAAAAAGCTATACTTAGGCGAGATTGTCAAAGAAACAATTCTTAATTTAATGCACGAAAATCCAAACTTTGAAACAGATGACTATCTTTTTAAAAGTCGCAAAGGTGAAAATCAACCAATTACGCGACAACAAGCTTACCGAATTTTGAATAGCGCTGCAGCTAGTTTGGGGTTGGTAGAAAGAGATGAAGCAGGAGTGATTATCATGGGTGAGATTGGAACCCATACTTTACGCAAAACTTTTGGCTATCATGCCTATCAAAGCGGGGTCTCCTTAGAATTGTTAATGCAGATCTTTAATCACTCTTCTAAATCCCAAACCTTAAAATATATTGGAATTACTGAAGAAGAAAAAAAAGGTGTCTATTTGAATTCTAATTTAGGTTAATGTTTTCTAATTTTTAACTTGCATATTTTTAAAAAATGAACTATATTTTATTAGTACCTGATAATATTTTTTTATAAGTGGTGAATCCATTTTGAAAAAAAACGAACGACAAGCGTTTTTATTGGAAGCTTTAAGTCAAAATCCTTTTATCACCGATGAAGCTTTAGCCACTTTGCTGTCAATAAGTATTCCAACTGTACGTTTATATCGTCAAGAACTCTCTATTCCAGAAGTAAGGAAACGAACCAAAGATATGGCGACTAAATTTTTTGGTGGTTCTCAATCCTTAGCACAACAAGAAATTTTTGGTGAATCTTTAGAGATTGAGCCAGGTAAACATGGTCTTTCTTTATTAGAAACTGACCGTTCAATGTGCCTCGAAAAATGTGATATCATTCGTGGGCATATTATTTTTGCGATGGCAAATTCTTTGGCAAACGCCATTATTGCACTGCCAGTTGCATTGACTGCGCAAGTAGAGGCAAACTATCTTCGTACAGTTCGCGCTGGTGAGCGTCTGCTTGCCAAAGCTACTGTTATTGACAAACAAGGTCGTCGTTTTATAATCAAAGTTTCAATAAAAACAGGTGAACAGCTTGTTTTTGAAGGGAAATTCGTCATTTACGGCATGAATTTAGAAGCTGCCCAATATTTACATATTTTAAGAGAGATAGAACAAAATTGAGGAGGAACTTCGTTTTATGAATCAAATTGGTATTTCTGCAATTGCAACTAGTGTCCCATCTAAAGTTTTAACAAATTTTGATCTTGAAAAAATGGTCGATACTACTGATGAATGGATTATTACACGAACTGGAATTCGCGAAAGACATATTTTAAATCCAGATGAATCGATTACCGATTTTGTAATTAATTCCGCCAAAGAAGCTTGTCAAAAAGCTAATTTAACAGCTGAAAAGATCGAATTTATTATTTCTTCTACTTTATCGCCAAATCGCATCTCACCTGCGCAAGCTTTCGAAGTCGCCAAAGGTATTGGAGCGAATCAAATGTTTGGTTTTGATTTAAATGCCGCATGTTCTGGTTTTACCTATGGAATTGCGATTGCTGAAAGTTTGATGAAAACCCGTCAATTAAAATATGGCTTAGTCACTGCAGGAGAACAAGTTTCACGTTTTCTCGACTATACTGATCGTGCCAGTTGTGTGATCTTTGGTGACGCAGCAGTTGCCGCTGTTCTCACCAGTGAAAACCCAGAACATTTAATTATTGCCACTGAAATGGGTGCATTTCCTTCAATGGCAGATGAAGTCACAATTGGTGGTGTGAGCCATTTAATCAACGATCAACGTAGTGATTACTATTTTCGACAAAATGGTAAAAGTATCTTTAAATTCGCTGTCAATAAGATTAAAGAAATATACGAGACCTTTCCAGCCAAAGTTGGTCTCAAGCCAGAGCAGATCAAATATATCATCCCACATCAAGCAAACATGAGAATTCTTGATGCCGCAGCCAAAGATATTCAGAATAATGGAACTATTTTTCTAAATAATTTAGAGAAATATGGTAACACTTCATCTGCCTCGATTGGTTTAGTATTAAATGATGAATGGCAACGTTTCCAAAAAGGCGACTATCTATTGTTAATTGGTTTTGGTGGTGGGTTGAGTTGGGGAGCCACTTTGATTGAATGGTAATTAGTCTGTATTTGAAGTAGGTGTTGGTTGATGTATGAAAAAATTCTAATCGTTTCCTTATTTATAATTGCACTAGTTGTTTTGGTACAACGTTATCGAAACCGAGATTTTTACCAACACTTATTTGAGCTTGAAGACACATTTGAGGATGAACATGATTTTTCGTCCTTGAGTAAAAATGTTTTACAACGGTTGATTAAAGAAACCAATTCAGTCTCGGGAACAATCTATTGGTTGGATGAGCTTCAAAATGAACTAAAACTAAAAGCATTAAATGGGATTGCACCGGAGATAATTAGTTTAATTACTCATTTTTTACGCCAACCAGATAAAATTCTGACAAAACTTTCATCGTCACGACAAATTTTAGTTTTGAATAACTTTGTCAAAAATTCAAACGAGGATGAATATTTAACCAAATTAGCCGAAACTTATCGTAGTCTAATGTTAATTCCACTTTCACTTGGAGAAGAAAAGCTCATCGGGGTAATTGTTCTTTTTAAAACACACGGAGATTTCACCAAGCGTACTATACAAACATTTAATGCTTTTGCCCCTCGTTTAGCAGTGCGACTTGATAATGTACGGTTATATCAATTAATTCGTGAAACTGCTCAAGAAAACGCTAAGTTATATGTGAATATCTCTAAATTATATCATCAAGCTACTATAGATCTGCTTACTGGTTTATATAATCGTGGTTTTTTAATGCAACGCATTAAAGCGGAGATCAAAAAAGCATCCCGGTTTAAGCTTCCATTATCCTTAATCTTTTTGGATATTGATCATTTTAAAAAAGTAAATGACCAACATGGACATCCTGTAGGCGATCAATTATTAACCGAATTTGGTGATTTACTAAAAAAATCAGTACGTGACTATGATCTTGCCTGTCGTTTTGGTGGTGAAGAATTCGTACTATTACTTCCGGGAGCTAATTTAATTAATGCTTTTGAGCTTGCCGAGCGCTTGCGTGAAAAAGTTGAGAATCATCCTTTTAGTAATGCTTTAAAAATCACTGCCAGTTTTGGAGTGAGTGCTCTTCCTGAACTTCCCAATCATCAATTAGATGAAAAAAATATGAATATCTACATTGAAAATTTAATTGCTAAAGCTGACAGTGCGCTTTATCAAGCAAAAGAAGCTGGACGAAATCGTGTAGTTAGCACAATGTCGGAAAATTCTTAATAAAAAGATTACTTTTGTTAAATATCTATAAAGGATAAATTTGGCTCTCTGTTGAATAATATATATTGAGGTGTAGTGATTGTTCTTAGATCAAGCAAAAATTCATTTAACTTCAGGAAAAGGCGGTTCGGGAGTAGTGAGCTTCCGCCGTGAAAAATATGTGCCACGCGGTGGTCCAGATGGTGGCGATGGTGGACGTGGTGGTCATATTATTCTTTTGGTAGACCCCAACTTGAATACTTTAAGCAATTTCCGTTATCAACAGCATTTCAAAGCGGAAAATGGACTTCCTGGTGAAGCTTGCAACCGTACTGGTAAAGATGGATCAGATCTTTATATTACTGTACCATCTGGCACAATTGTCAAAGATATTGAATCACATCAGATTTTAGCAGATCTCACTTTCGAGAATCCTGAATTTGTGATTTTACGCGGTGGACGAGGAGGACGTGGTAATTCACGTTTTGCAACTTCAACTCGTCAAACTCCACAATTTGCCGAAAAAGCCGAACTTGGTACAGATTTATGGGTTGAGTTAGAACTCAAATTAATTGCAGATGTAGGTTTGATTGGATTTCCTAATGCTGGAAAATCAACCCTTTTATCTAAAATTTCAGCAGCTAAACCAAAAATTGCTGACTATCCTTTTACGACGCTAATCCCGAATCTTGGTGTGGTTGATTTTAAAGGCGAAAGTTTTGTCGCCGTAGATATCCCTGGTTTAATCGAAGGGGCACATCAAGGTGTTGGTTTAGGTCATCAATTTTTACGTCACATTGAGCGCACTCGACTTTTAGTTCATCTCATCGACTTTTCTGGTCTTTCGGGTCGTGATCCTTACGATGATTACTTACAGATCAATGAGGAATTACGTCTTTTCAATCCTGCATTAGCTGAAAAACCACAATTAATTGTCTCAAATAAAATGGATATTCCTGAAGCAGAAGCACTACTGGAAGCTTTTCTTGCTAAAACAGAACTACCAAAGGTTTTTCCACTTTCGGCAGCTACAAGCCAAGGTATTGAACCTTTGTTGAGCACGATCATTCAAAAATTATCGGAACTTCCTAAAATCTTAACTACGATTAATATGTTCACTGAGGAAGCTCCATTCAAAGAAGATTTAGCTTTAAAAATTTCCAAAGAAGATCAGTTTTATCTTGTAAAAAATAAATCTTTGGAACGAAGAATCATTCGTTATGACCTACAAAATGATGAGTCAGTCAACAGCCTACAACGATTCCTCAAACGTTGGGGAGTCTTTACGGCTTTACAAAATGCTGGGATTTCCGAAGGCGATCAGGTTCGGATTGGAGAGTTTGAATTTATCTATTATGATGAAGACTAATTCATACCAAGGTATCTTTCGGAACTTTAGCTTTCAAAAGTAAAGAAGATTCTACAGGTGACTTGGCTGAAGATTACGCCTAAATGCGTACATTAGGAGGATTTGTAATGTGCCTGGAATGTGGTAATTGTCGTCAAAATGATTCTTTATTTTATTGTACTGCAAAAAATGAATTCGTGGTGGTAGAAGAAGCAATCGTCAAAGAACGTACTCAAGCAAATTGGCGCAAAGGAACCGAAGGCTATGAGCATCAACGACGGTTACGTAAAGAAAAAAGCCTTTTAACCAAACAAAAACAAACACGGTGAAGCAAATTGCTTCACTTTTTTTATCTATATATCCTTAAAATATGATATAATTATTTCTAAAAATTAGAAAGAGGTAGCAAAATGATTACCAGTAAACAACGAAGTTTTTTAAGAAGTCTGGGGAATGAATTAGAACCGATTTTAACAGTTGGCAAGGGTGGGCTTTCAGAAACTATTGTTATCCAACTCGAGCAAGCCTTAACCGCACGAGAATTAGTCAAAGGTAGAGTTTTACCACATAATGAATGGGATCCCACTGAGATTGCCACAGAGTTAGCCACCAAAACTAAAGCTGAGGTGGTACAGGTAATTGGTCGCAATATTCTCTTCTATCGTGCTCCTGCTCCAGGCACCCCTAGTAAATTGAACTGGTTTCAGGAGGAGTAAATCGGTGGAATATTTGGAACGACTCAAAACAGCCCAACGGATTGTGATCAAAGTAGGAACAAGTACTTTAACTCATCCGCATACTGGGAAATTAAATTTAAACCAAATTGAAATTTTAGTACGACAACTAGTTGACTTGACATATCAAGGTCGTGAGATTGTCTTGGTTACTTCCGGGGCGGTTGGCGCGGGATTGGGCAGACTTGGTCTTGAACGCAAACCAACGTTAATCATGGAGCATCAAGCCTTAGCTGCGATTGGGCAAGGTCTCTTAATGCAGATTTATGAAAAGCTTTTTTCAGATTATGATCAATTAGTTGCCCAGATTTTATTGACACGTAGTGACGTTATCGACCGCAAACGTTATTTAAATGCCCGCAATACAATTCTTACCTTACTTAAATATCACGCGATTCCAATTATTAACGAGAATGATTCAGTTGCTACTGAAGAATTAAAATTTGGACAGAATGACTTTCTCTCTGCTTTAGTTGCTGGATTAATTGAAGCAGATCTCTTAATTCAACTTTCTGATGTTGATGGACTCTATACGACCGATCCTCATAAAAACAGTTCGGCAACATTAATTCCAGTCATCAAGGAGATTAACAGCGAGATTCTATCAATGGCAGGTGGTTCAAGTACCAGTTGCGGATCTGGTGGGATGAAAACTAAGCTGGAGGCTGCTCAAATGGCAACTTCAGCCGGAACAGCTATGGTAATTATGAATGGTAATAATCCAGCCAGGATTCAAGATATTTTTAAAGGAAAAGCGGTTGGTACGGTTTTTCTTAGCGATCAACCTCCAATTAATAGCCGTAAGCGTTGGATTGCCTATGGCCCTCAAGTAACTGGTGAAATTCAAATCGATCATGGCGCTGAGCAAGCACTATTGAAACAAGGAAAAAGTCTGTTACCTTCAGGAATCACCTCAATTCGTGGTGAATTCGATGAAGGAGATTTGATTCGAATTATTAATCTTGATGGGCAAGAATTAGGGCGTGGTTTAACCAATTATGGCAAAGAACCGCTCTTGAAGATTCAAGGGAAAAATTCTTCAGAAATTATTAATATTTTAGGTTTTAAAACTGCTGACGAAGTCATTCATCGTGATAATTTATACTTAGTTGGCTAAAAAATTTTAGGGGTGAATTTTCAGCATGGAAATAAATGCTTATCTCCAAGAGCTTGGTCTAAAAGCAAAACAAGTTGCACCAAGTTTAGGACGACTTGGTCTCAATGAGAAGAATCAAGCTTTAGAAAGAATGGCAGACTATTTACAAGCAGAAGCATGTACAATTATTAACGCAAATCGTCAAGATCTGGAGCAAGGAACTGCACGAGGCATGAGTAAGGCTTTGCTTGACCGACTTGCTCTAGATGAAGCTCGGATTAAAGGAATTGCCGAAGGTCTACTTACCTTAATAAGGCTAGATGATCCCATTGGACAGACAAGCAAGATGTCAAAACGTCCCAATGGTCTAGAAATTGGTCGAATTAGTGTTCCTTTAGGAGTGGTTGGGATGATCTATGAAGCCAGACCAAATGTTACTGTAGATGCTGCAGGACTCTGTCTTAAAACTGGTAATGCAGTGATTTTAAAAGGTGGTTCTGAGGCATTACATTCGAATCAAGCTTTAGTAAAAATCATTCGTCAAGCACTAGTCGATTCTAAATTACCTGCGGATGCAGTTCAATTAGTGGAGGCTACCGAGCGCGAGGCTACTGTAGCTTTAATGAAGCTGAATCAGTATTTGGATGTTTTGATTCCACGTGGTGGAACAGGTCTCATTCAAACAGTAGTTAATAATGCGACTGTCCCAGTGATCGAAACTGGAGTAGGCAATTGCCATACCTATATTGATGAAGAAGCTTCGTTAGAAATGGCAAGAAAAATTGCTTTTAATGCCAAGGTAAGTCGTCCTGCGGTCTGCAACGCGATGGAAACTTTGCTGATTCACGAAGTAATCGCACCTAAATTACTGCCACTTTTAGCAGCTGATTATAAGCAGGCAGGGGTAGAGTTACGTGGTTGTTCCAAAACTTGTTGTATAATTCCCCAGGCAATTTCAGCCAGTGAAACCGATTGGGCTACCGAGTACTTGGATTTAATCTTAGCCATCAAAATCGTGGCAGATCTTGACGAAGCATTAGCACATATTGCGCAATATGGGACGAAGCATTCTGAGTGTATTGTTACGAATAATTATCAAAAAGCGCGACGCTTTTTAGCTGAGGTCGATGCTGCAGCAGTTTATGTCAATGCTTCCACTAGATTTACTGATGGCTT
>Ga0315295_10005480_pt1 | contig 10827 bp, 11 predicted proteins | sample YL17G14_0_MG_FD_204453 | JGI IMG/M metagenome (GOLD analysis project Ga0315295, IMG submission 204453) | Sediment microbial communities from Yellowstone Lake, YNP, Wyoming, USA - YL17G14_0 | ecosystem: Environmental > Aquatic > Freshwater > Lake > Sediment | place: USA: Wyoming | collected...
GCGGCAGCCAGCAGGTCTGGATCGTGATGACCAGATTCCTGCAGCCGTTCCAGTATTCCATACGCATGGACCTGTTCGGCAGGCTTCATCCGTTGGAACAGTACGATCTGGACAGGATTAAGATACCGCAGGAGTTTGCTGGTTTCCACCCGCTTGCGGGAACCGGAAAGTGCATTCCAAAACTGGCGGGCACGGTAAGCGAGGCGGAGTGGCATGAGGGGGGTTCACCGGCAAGGTCAGCTAATAAAAAGGGATTATAACATTGTGTTAGAATCGTGAGAGCCGGGGACGCCGACCCCGGCTCTCGTGAAAGGAGGAGAAGAGAAATCGCCTTACGATCCAATCTTACCATCCAGGTCTCATCGGTACTTGACGCTTACCCTACGCTTTCCCTACGCCAATTTGACAATTTTGTAATTATTTTCGGAGCTTTTTATGCCCCCTTTTGCCATTGAAACTGAAAATTTAGGGCGGATCTACAAGATTCGCGGCACAAAAAAAGAAAAAGCCATCCGCAAGGAATTGGTTGCGCTGGCGGATGTTAATTTAAAAATTGAACAGGGCGAACTGTTCGGCCTGCTCGGTCCAAACGGGGCGGGAAAAACGACCTTGATCAAGATCCTGGTGACACTGCTGTCTCCCACTTCCGGGCTGGCGCGCGTTGCCGGGATCGATGTCAGCACTGCGCCGCAACTCGTTCGCCCGCGTATCAACATGGTCTCGGGCGGTGAGTCGTCCGGGTATGGCTTGTTGACGGTGCGCGAGAACCTGTGGATGTTCTCACAGTTCTATGGTGTCCCTTCGAAAGCTGCCTATCACCGCATCGACGAGTTGCTGAAGCGGGTGGGGATCTTCGACCGGCGCCATACGAGATCCTCAGACCTCTCCACCGGTCTGCGCCAGAAAATGAACATCGTGCGCGGCTTCATGACCGATCCAGCGGTATTGTTCCTCGACGAACCAACCCTCGGCCTCGACGTGGGCGCCTCCCGCGAGGTGCGCCGCCTGATCCGCGAGTGGCTGGATGAGGATAAATCCCGCACGCTGCTGCTCACCACACATTACATGGTCGAAGCCGACGAGTTGTGCGACCGGGTGGCGATCATCAACCAGGGTCGTGTGCTGGCTTGTGATTCGCCATCCTCATTAAAACAGCGTCTGCAAAAAGAAGCCATTTTTGAGATCGAGACGAGTGCCCTGAATGGATTTTCAGCGACAAGCCTGGAAAATTTCCCCGGGATACACCGGGTGAGCTGCCAGGAAGGCGATGGCAGCGCCACATTGAACATCATCCTGAAAGAAGAGGCAGCCCTTGCCGTGGTGATCAACACGCTCACTGCAGCAGACATCAGGATCATGAAATTATCCAAGCACGAGCCCACGCTCGAAGATGTATTCGTGAACCTGGTCGGCCGTTCAATGGCAGATGTGGAAACGGCAGGTGAAAATGGATGAGCAGGTTCCGGTAAAGAAAGTCACCGGCTGGCGGCTTTTCCTGAAAACCATCCTGGCGCGTGCCTACCCGCGCGTGATCGGGCAGCAGCGCGACACCTCCTGGATGCTTTTTGATGTGCTCATGCCATTCGGCAGCATGGTGGCTTATGTGCTGGTGTACCAGGCCATCGGCGCGCCGCAGGAATATGTGGGTTTTGTGGTGATGGGCGGAGCCATGACCGCGTTCTGGATGAATATCCTCTGGAGCATGTCCAGCCAGTTATACTGGGAGAAGGAGACCGGCAACCTTGGCCTGTACATCGCCGCGCCCGGCTCGATGATGGCGATCCTGCTGGGAATGGCCCTGGGTGGACTGGTGGCCACCACACTGCGCGCCCTGGTGATCACCGTGGCAGGTTCGCTGATGTTCCACGTCCAGTACCAGATCGCCAGTTTCGGGCAATTATTTATCGTGTTTGTACTGGAAATGGTCGCCTTGTATGGGATGGGCATGATGTTGGCTTCGCTTTTCCTGCTTCTGGGACGCGAGGCCTGGCATATGGTGAACCTGGCCCAGGAACCGGTGTTCCTGGCCTCCGGTTTCTACTTCCCGATCAAATCATTCCCGTTCTGGGTGGCAGCCGCGGCTTCGATCATCCCGCTCACCCTGGGCATGGACGCCATGCGGCAGCTGGTTTTCCCCTCCGGATTCAAGATCGGATTTCTAACCGTGGGCGTGGAGATCGCCGTCCTGCTGGTGCTTTCGGTGACCTTCCTGGTTGCCGCGAAGGTGCTCCTGGCGCATATGGAAAAACTTGCCATTCGGGAAGGCCGGTTGACGGAGAGCCGCCGATGAGCGCATCCTCCCCCCTCCCACTCCCGCGGTCCCTCAGCGGTCAGACCTGGCGTTCCTTCCGCATCGCCACCTGGCTGGGCTGGCAGATCGAGTCCAACTGGACCGACCCGTTATTATTCGCCATCTATTCCATTGTTAAACCGCTGGCCGGGGCAGCCATCCTGGTGGTCATGTACGGCATCATCACCCGTGGAAATTTCACCAACCCGCTTTTTCCCTATATCTATCTGGGCAATGCCTTTTATATCTATGTCGGCGGGGTGATGACCGGCGTCTCGTGGGCGGTGGTGGATGACCGCGAGCATTACCGGACGCTTAAGTACATGTACATTGCCCCCATCCGTATCCCGGTCTACTTACTCGGGCGCGGGGTGGCGCGTTTTATCACTGCCTCGATCGCCGTCCTGATCAGTGTGGTGGCAGGGGTGCTGTTCCTGCATGTACCGGTCGATCCTGCCCTGGCGAATTGGCCTCTGTTCTTCCTAACCCTCTTCCTGGGTGTGATCATGCTGGCGCTGATGGGACTGCTCCTGGCGGGTGTGACGCTGCTCATAGTCCGGCACGAAGGGTTCGTCGGGGAAGCCACCGCCGGTGCCCTGTTCATTTTCAGTGGAGCGATCTTCCCCCTGGATGTGCTGCCTGCCTGGCTGAGACCGATCGGATTTGCCATGCCCACCACCTACTGGCTGGAACTGATGCGGCGTGCCCTGGTGGGCAGTGTTGCCCAGGCCTTCCCCACCCTTTCCGGAATCAACAACCTGCAATTGCTGGGAATCCTGGTGGTACTCAGCGTGGTCTTTGGCGTTGCGGGCATTTTCGTTTTCCGCATCTGCGACCGCATCGCCCGGGAACGCGGCTTGATCGACCGGACAACAAATTATTGAACCTCCCGCCGGAGAAAGGAGGCGCGATGGATACAATCTATATCGGCCAGAGCGGTATGACCAGGCTGGGGAGATTTTGGCTGGCTGCTTCCGACCTTGGGCTGGTGGCGCTGGAATGGAACCAGACCCGGGCTGAATTCAGCGCCTACCTCTCCCGGCGTTTCAAGCGCAACATCGAATATGCGCCGCAAAGAATCCGCCAGGCTGCCACCGAATTGAAAGAGTATCTTTCTGGCAAGCGCAATGTTTTCACCGTGCCCATCGATTGGACCGTGCTGCGTGAGTTCCAGCGAGCCGCCCTCCACGCCACCTGCGACATACCCTTTGGTGAAACGCGCACCTACAAGGAAATTGCCATGCGCATCGGCAGGCCGCACGCCGCCCGGGCAGTGGGGCGCGCGGAAGCCACCAACCCGATGCCGCTGGTCATCCCCTGTCACCGTGTGATCGGCATGGACGGGAAACTGCACGGCTACGGCATGGCGGAGGGATTGATAACCAAAGCCTGGCTGTTGAAACTGGAAGGGGCAATGATGGCCTGAAAAGCCAGGCATCGATAGCCCTGTTACCCGGTTTTCGTCTCTCAATCCACCCATGCCAACACCTCGCCAGGGATCCGCTTGCCGCCTCTTTTCAGCCTCCTTGCCAAACTAATCCCCTTCGATTATCCTTATCCCCGGGAGTGGTTAAGTCCCGGAGGGCTTCCCGGTCTTCAACACCGGCGGCGGGTCGCGTTGCGGGCCGCGGTGGGTTCGACCCCCATCCACTCCCGCCTGCCATTTATTCCATTTACAGGTGCATGATGACACTTCCCGATACTGAAGATTTCACTTCCATCGTGGGGCGAGTTTTCAAGATTGATGAGGTCACCCTCGGCGATCCAAAGATGGGTTATTTCCTGCGTTACCGGGGTGAACTGCTGCGAGACTCACAGGAAGCCTATGACCAACTGGCAGCAGCCCTGCTGCCTTTTGAGATCACCCCGCTCTTCCGCTTGGAAGCCGGGCGGCAAACCATCCTGCTGGTACGCGGCACCATCCACCCGAAACCAGGACGCACCTGGGTGAATGTGCTCCTGTTCTTTGTCACCCTTGTTAGCGTATTATTTGCCGGGGCGATGTACAGTTATACCGGCCCGATGCCGGAGGATGCCATGGGACAGATCTGGACCCTTTTCACCCACCTTTGGGTGGGCTGGCCGTTCGCGGTCAGTCTCCTGTCCATTTTGCTGGCGCACGAGTTCGGGCATTACTTCATCGGGCGGGCGCGCGGCGCGGCAGTCTCGCTACCATTTTTCATCCCGCTGCCCATCAGCATGCTCGGAACCATGGGCGCTTTTATCCAGTTAAAACAGCTTCCCAAGAATAAGCGCGCCCTGTTCGACCTCGGCATTGCCGGTCCGCTGGCCGGGCTGGCGGTTGCCGTCCCCGTGCTGATCCTCGGCCTGGTGCTTTCCCCTGTGGATACCACTCAGAACACCTATTACGAAAAAGTCACCGGCACGCGGGATGTGTGCTCTAACACCGCCAAGCTCGGCGATAGTTACTCCTGCCCGGACGACAACCTTCTGGAAGGCAATTCCCTGCTTTATCTTGGATTGAAATACATCACCAAGGGTGAACTGCTGCCCTCTCCGGTGAGGTATGATGTGCCGCCCTTGCTGTACTGGATCCGTTATTTTTTCACTGCTCATCCCATCCCGGTCGGCGGACAGGATGTGCTGCTGCACCCGGTCGCCTGGGCAGGCTGGGCCGGGTTGCTGGTCACCTTCTTGAACCTCATCCCGGCTGGTCAACTGGACGGCGGGCACGTGCTGTATGCCTTGTTCGGAAAACGGGTCGGCAAGGTATTCCCGGTCATCCTGGTGGCCATGCTCGCGCTGGGTTTCTACTGGAACGGCTGGTGGCTGTGGGCGCTACTCATCTTCCTGCTGGGGCGCTCGCATGCGGAACCGCTCGACCAGATCACCCGCCTCGATACCCCCCGCAAGATCCTGGCCGTGGTGATCCTGGTGATCTTCCTGCTCGTCCTGACCCCTGTCCCTTACGTGACCTTCTAAATGACAATCCGTGCACATGGTCTACTCCTGGTTGTCGGGCTGGCGGCGCTGTTGTTCTCTGCCTGCGGACCGAGCACCTCTGCCGCCTCGCCCACGGTGACCTTGCTGCCAGTCAGTACCGTCACAGCCACCCTCGCCCCCACCCGCACCCCCACACCTTCCGCCACCGTCGACATGTCGGCTTTGCGCGGGACAAGCATCCGAGTCTGGCACGCTTTTGTCGGGCAGGCCGCTGCAGTCCTCGCTGATCAAATGGACAGATTCAATTCCGAGAATGAATGGGGGGTCATTGTCAGCCAGGCTGGCTATGGGGACCAGGTGACTTTGTATGAAGCGGTCAACGCCGCCCTTGCAGCAGGCAGTCCTCCCGAGATGGTGGCTGCCCTGCCCGAACGGACCCTCGAGTGGGATGCCTCTGCAAAGGTTGTTGTTCTAAACCCGTATATCAACCACCCGGACTGGGGATTGCCGGATGGACCGGCTTCCGGTTTCGTGCCGATATTCTGGGCACAGGATACTGTGGAAGGGCGACAACTGGGCGTGCCGGCGCAGCGTTCCGCCCGCTTCCTATTCTACAATCAGACCTGGGCGCATGAGCTTGGCTTCACCCATCCTCCCACCTCGGCAGACGAATTCCGCCAGCAAGCCTGTGCGGCGAACGCCTCTTTTCTCAGCGACCGGAGCCCGCAGAACGATGGTTACGGAGGCTGGATCGTGGATTCGGATTGGCAAGCCACATATGCCTGGCTGCTGGCCTTCGGAGGTGGAGTGCTGGCCGGGGATACCTATGGTTTTCGAACCGATCCCAACCTGGCCGCGCTGCAATTCCTGAAAAGCCTGTTCGATGACCACTGCGCCTGGATTTCAACCGAACCAACGCCTTACGATGCGTTCGCCGGTCGTTTTGCCCTTTTCGCAAGCGGCGACCTGGCTGAATTACCGATCGCAACCGAGTCCCTGTCACGAAAGCAAAATACCGACGAATGGACGGTCCTGGCTTTTCCGGGCAGTACAGGGAGTGCGCTGGTTGTGTATGGCCCGTCTTACAGCCTGTTGAAATCCACTCCCGAGAAGCAATTGGCAGCCTGGTTGTTCATCCGCTGGCTGGTATCGCCAAAAAACCAATCCCGGTGGGTGGAATCAACCGGTCTCTTCCCGCTACTCCGTGACGGAATGGAACAGATCAGCCCGCCTAGAGCGGCATCCCCGCAGTGGGAAGCCGCGGTCGGGGACCTGTCCGTTCTTCAGGGGGTACCGCAACTGGCCTCCTGGCGGACCGTCCGCTATGTGCTGGAGGATGGCACAAAGATCATCTTTCAAAACAACCTGTCGCTGGAAGAAATTCCAGCCTTGCTGACCGAGATGGATTCAATAGCAAAGGATCTCAGCGAAAAGTGACGAACAAGGCTAAGGGTACGAAATTCTATGTGGTTTGGAAGGGACGGAAGACCGGCATTTTCTCCACCTGGGAAGCCTGTGCCGAGCAGGTGAATGGTTTCAGGGGGGCGCATTACAGGTCCTTTTCCAGCCGCCTCGCCGCCGAGCAGGCCTTGCGGGGAACGTTCCCATCCCATTCGGGAAAGGACGTTTCCGGCCAGGAATGGCTGTTTTCGCCCCACCCGCCTGTTGCCGATAGCGTGGCTGTGGATGCGGCTTGTTCAGGCAGCCCCGGGCGGTTGGAATTTCGCGGGGTTGACCTGCGTACCGGAAAGGAAATATTCCACCGCGGCCCGTATAATAACGGTACCAACAACGTGGGAGAATTCCTGGCAATCGTACAGGCGCTGGAGATACTCGCAGGGCAAAGCAAGGATTCTTCCCGGGCTGCAGGCGGGACTGACACACCGGTCTATTCTGATTCGGATACCGCCATCGGATGGGTGAAGGCGAAACGCTGTAATACGAAACTTATCGCCGATGGGACGAACGCTCCCTTATTCCGGCTTGTCCGCCGGGCGGAAGCCTGGCTGGCGAATAATGCAGTAACCCGCCCGGTATTGAAATGGGATACCAGGGCATGGGGCGAGATCCCTGCCGATTTCAACAGGAAGTAAAAAGGGTTAAAATAGCAGCGTTAACTCTTCGCGAAATAACCCCGGTCGGGCTGACCCATGCTGGAAAGTCCGCAGGTAAGTTGAGGTGACTATGCCAATTTATGAATATGTCTGCAAGGAATGCGAGCAGGTGTTTGAAACCATCCGTCCGATGAGCGAATCGGACGCGCCCATCCCGTGCGCGCTGTGCGGGGGAAAGCACACCCGGCGCAAGATCTCGGTCTTCTACGCTGAAAGCGGAGGCAAGGCTGTCTCCGGGATGTCGGAACCGGCATGCGGAACATGTGGCGGGGGAGATTGTTCGCACTGCGGTCATTGATGACTTCGTGGTGCTCTGGCTGAACCTGGAAATTACCCGGATAGGTGCCACTCTCACTACCCATTTTGGAGGCTGATATGGATTACGCTCAACTAGGTCGAACTGGCTTGAAAGTTTCCCGGCTGTGCCTCGGCACAATGAATTTCGGTCCGCAAACGGATGAAAAAGATTCGTTTGCCATCATGGATAAGGCTCTCGAACTGGGCATCAATTTCTTCGATACAGCCAATGTCTACGGCTGGAAAACCGGCGAGGGCGTAACCGAGAGCATCCTCGGGCGCTGGTTCGCGCTGGGCGGCGGGCGGCGCGAGAAGGTGGTGCTTGCCACCAAGGTTTACGGGCGCATGGGCGATTGGCCGAACGACTCGCGCCTATCGGCACTGCACATCCGCCAGGCCTGCGAGGGGTCGCTCACGCGCATGCAGACCGATCACATTGACCTGTACCAGATGCACCACATCGACCGAAATACACCCTGGGAGGAGATCTGGCAGGCGATGGACGTGCTGGTCCAGCAGGGCAAGGTGATCTATGCCGGTTCATCCAACTTCGCCGGCTGGCATATTGCGAGAGCGCAGGAGACCGCCCGGGAGGCTCATTTCCTCGGCCTGGTCAGCGAGCAGTGCTTGTACAACCTGAAGGACCGCATGGTGGAACTGGAAGTGCTCCCGGCATGCAAGGCATACGGGCTGGGCGTGATCCCGTGGAGCCCGTTGGCGGGCGGGCTGTTGGGCGGCGTACTCCAGAAGATCAAGGAAGGCCGCCGCGCAGAAAAAGATACACAGAAAGAGATCGAGGAAAAGCACCAGCAGCTGGAGACCTGGGAGGCATACTGCAAGGAATTCGGTGAGAAACCCGCTGACCTGGCGCTCGCATGGCTGCTATCCCGACCGGCTGTCACGGCACCGATCATTGGACCCCGCACCATGGAGCAATTGACGGGTCCGTTGCGCAGCCTGGAGATCAAATTGGATGAGGCGGCGCTGAAGAAACTCGATGAGATCTGGCCCGGTCCCGGAGGGGAGGCGCCCGAAGCGTTTGCCTGGTAACCGGTACCCGGGATTTCAAATTCACATAATCCTCCGGCAAGTTGTAATTTGCTGGTGACCGCCGGTGCAGCCAGGCGGGTAGTATTGATTCCCGGGGTACCCGATTCCCTTCCTCTTTATCGTTATAATCACCCTGTAAAGCGGATGCGCCGCGGTGATTACCATGCCTTTTCCCCGCTACCCCTACCCTGCCTCTCTCGTTCCATCCTTTGTCGCCAGCCTGCTCACGGGAAGGCAGCGTTCATTCAGCCGCGATGCGCAGTTGTGCGTCGAAAAGATCCATCCGCCGCTGCGGGTGCTGGGGGAGGAACATATTCCGAGCGCCGGGCCCAGCCTGGTCACTTTCAACCATTATTTCCGCCCGGGTTTCCATGCGTGGTGGATGGCACTCGCCATTACCGCCCGGGTGCCCGTGGAAATGCACTGGGTGATGACTGGTGAATTGACCTTTCCCGGCAGGTGGTATTCTTCGCCGGGGAGGGCCGGGTCGCGCTGGCTGCTGAAACGGGTTGCACGCATGTACCGCCATACCACCATGCCGCCCATGCCGCCAAGACCGTGGGATGTGGAAGCGCGTGCCCGCTCGGTGCTGGAAGTCCTTGCGTACGTACGCAGGCACCCGCATGCCATCCTGGGACTGGCTCCCGAAGGTGGCGACCAGACCGATGGCGTGCTGCACCTGCCCCCATCGGGGGCCGGAAGGTTCGTCTTGCTTCTGGCAGGGCAGGGTTTCCCCATCCTGCCAGTGGGGGCATTTGAAGAGGCGGGGGAATTTTGCCTCAGTTTTGGCCCGCCGTACCGGCTTCAGCTGCCGCCCAGTCTCGCTGCTCAGGAAAAGGACCACCGCGCAGCACAAATACTCATGTCTGCCATTGCCGCGCAACTGCCAGTGCGCCTGCGGGGGGAATTTGGGTGATCCAATGTTTCCCTCCTTCGAACCCATCCCGCTTCCCGCTGGACAGTGTATCCGTGACTGTATTTTCCATGGGAGCGGGCAGTTGAAACCATGCAGGGTGTACTTTCCCGGGGATTTCTGCAGCAACCACCGGCAAGACCCTGCGTATATCTGTTCAGAACGACCGACGAGGACCCAACGTGACTGACGAGACGACCTGGATCATCCAGGCCCAGCAGGGCGATGAGGATGCGTTCACGCAATTGGTCGAAACTTACCAGAAACCGGTTTTTAACCTTTGCTACCGGATGCTCGGTGAGCCGGAGGCCGCTGAAGATGCGTCCCAGGAGACCTTCCTTAAAGTTTTCCAGAACCTCGCCCGCTATGACCGAGAACGTTCCTTTGCCACCTGGCTGCTCTCCATTGCAGCCCACCACTGCATTGATAGGCTTCGCCGGAGGCGATTCTCCTCGATCTCGATCGACGAGGATGAGGAAGGTCAGATGGACCTTCCGGATCATTTCGCCCCTGACCCGGAAGCAGAGTCGATCAAGCGGCAGCAAGGTGAAAAACTGCACGGCTGCCTGCAAACCCTCGACCCGATCGACCGTGCGGCAGTCATCCTGCGCTACTGGCAGGATTGTTCGGAACTCGAGATCGCCCAGGCTCTCAAGTTGACCGTCCCAGCAGTAAAGAGCCGCCTGCACCGCGCCCGGCTTGCCCTTGCCGGCGTGTGGAATGAAAAACCTGCGCATCTGCGCACCGAAAGGAAACCTTATGGATCACCGGCCTTTTGAAGACTGGCTCCACGACAACCCAACCCTGAGCGCTGACCAGAAACGCCAGTTGAATGCACACCTGCGGACATGCCCGTCCTGCACTACACTGGCGGAGGTAAAGCTGGCACTGGAAACCGTCAGCCTGGCCGCGCCCGCGGCGGGTTTTACGAACCGGTTCACGGTCCACCTGGCTGCCAGAAAGAAGGCTTTGAAACGCAGAAATTTCTGGGGTTTTGCGATCCTCTCCTTGAGCGCATTCGGCTTGTTGGGCTGGATCTCCTGGCCGGTGCTTAAAGACCTCATCCAATCACCAGTCAACCTGTTCTCCTCCTGGCTTGCCTCGCTGGCATCCTTCTTTACCTCTTGCCAGGCAATTATCCGGGCCGGGATGGTTCTGTTCAGAGTCGTTCCGGGCTTCATCCCCACCTATATCTGGTTGGTTGTCCTGTTTGCCGCCGGCGGGTGGAGCCTGATATGGGTATTTTCGCTGATGAAATT
>Ga0315295_10005481_pt1 | contig 10827 bp, 10 predicted proteins | sample YL17G14_0_MG_FD_204453 | JGI IMG/M metagenome (GOLD analysis project Ga0315295, IMG submission 204453) | Sediment microbial communities from Yellowstone Lake, YNP, Wyoming, USA - YL17G14_0 | ecosystem: Environmental > Aquatic > Freshwater > Lake > Sediment | place: USA: Wyoming | collected...
TGGAGAGGATAGATGGCCGATAAGGCCTTTATTGATAAAGGAAGCCCTGTCTATAACTTTATTGACCTCGCTACTTATGGTTTTGGCTATCGGAAGCCAAACCATTGTTCTCCAACTTATGGTTTTATTAGGAGTATTACTAAGATGGGCTATTTAGATTTTCTACACGGTGGAAATATCTATGCGGTTAAAAGAAAATACGCAAAAGAAGTAATTGATTTCAGCGCGAACATTAATCCTTTAGGTTTGCCCGCAAATGTAAAAAAGGCTATTTACGCGAATTTCGATGGCATTCTCCACTACCCTGACCCAGAGGCAAAAAATATAACCCGAAGAATCTCCCAATACTGGAGGGTAAAAGAAGAGAATGTTCTGGTAGGCAATGGCTCTGCAGAGCTTATTTATCTCATTATGCATGCTTTTAGACCAACGACCACAATTATAGCTGTGCCTACATTTTCGGAATATGAACGTGCAGCGCGCTGCACAGGAAGCCGGGTTAGTTTCAAAAGGCTTCTAAAAGAGAAAAATTTTCAGCTCTCAGAATTAAATTCAAAGAGCGCGGAGGCCCTATTCCTTTGCAATCCCAACAACCCCACAGGAAACCTTATTATAGAGGAGCGAAATGTAGTTAAAAACTTACCTGCAAAATTGATTATTGTTGATGAGGCATTCATGGATTTTTTGCCCGATGAGAAAAATTATACCTTGATCAAGGAAGCACATAAAAACAAGAAGATAGTTGTTTTGAGAACCTTTACTAAGTTCTTTGCTCTGGCCGGATTAAGAATCGGCTATCTTGTAGCTCATCAAGATGTAATTAAGAAACTTAAGGCATATCGGATACCGTGGAGCGTGAATACTTTTGCCCAATTGGCAGCGGAGATGATTTTAGAGGATAGGGAATATATAAGAAAAACCAGGCAACTCATAGAAAAAGAAAGAAGATTCTTGTTTAACGAGATTGCCAGGATCAGGCAATTAATTCCCTATCCTTCAGTGGCCAATTTTCTTTTGGTAAAAATAGACAAAGGCCGTATCAATTCAGATTCTTTAAGAAAAAAACTCCTTGCAAGAGGTATCCTTGTAAGAGATTGCAGTAATTTCCGCAGCTTAACAGATAGATTTATCAGAGTAGCCGTAAGAAACAGGCCTGAAAACAAACAGTTAGTCAAGGCGCTTAGGGAAATATTCCAAAATGGAAGAGGCTAAAGCAATCCAGATTTGTGGCACTGGTTCAGGTGTAGGCAAAAGCGTCATTAGTTGTGCTTTCTGCCGAATATTCTTTGAGGATGGCTATAGTGTTGCTCCTTTTAAGTCTCAGAATATGGCTTTAAACTCCTTTGTTACCGAAGATGGCGGAGAAATCGGAAGGGCTCAAGCAATCCAAGCACTTGCTTGCAAGATTAAGCCAGTTGCAGACATAAACCCTATTTTAATTAAACCTACCTCAAATACTACAGCCCAGATAATATTGCAGGGAAAACCCGTGAGGAATATGTCTGTTTACGAATATAGGGATTATAAGAAGTTAGTTTTTGATAAGGTAAAAGAGTCATTTAAGAGACTTAAAAGTAAATATGAGATTATTGTTATCGAAGGGGCGGGTTCTCCGGTAGAGATAAATTTAAGAAGTCATGATTTAGTCAATATGAAAATGGCAAAGTTTGCTAAAGCACCTGTAATTTTGGTGGGAGATATTGATAAAGGCGGCGTCTTTGCCTGGCTTATTGGAACTTTACAGTTAATGACAAACAAAGAAAGAAAAATGATCAGGGGCTTGATAATAAATAAGTTTCGGGGGGATAAGAGATTGCTTAGGCCAGGGGTAAGCTTTCTAGAGAAATATACAGGCATAAAGGTTTTAGGGGTTATACCGTATTTCCATGACATAAAAATTCCCGAAGAGGATTCTTTACCAATGGAATCACAGAAGAAAACTTTTTCCTCAAAAAGAAGAATAAAAATAGATGTAATTTATCTTCCTCATATTTCAAATTTTACTGATTTTGATGCTTTAGAACAGGAGCCGGATGTCTCTTTAAGATATATCAGAAAATGCCAGGAGCTGGATAATCCTGATGTGATAATTATCCCCGGGACAAAAAATACAATAGAGGATTTGGATTATCTTAAAAAGTGCGGCCTGGCAAAGAAAGTTGTTTCCATCTTTGAATCTTGCCCCTCAGTCCTCTTAGTTGGTATTTGCGGAGGGTATCAAATGTTGGGCGAAAAGATTTACGACACCAAGAATGTGGAATCAAAAAAGAAAGAGACGCCAGGATTGGGGATCCTGCCTATAGTTACGCAAATCCATTCCAAGAAGTTTCTTTCTCAAGTGAAAGCCAGACATTTGTCTTCGGGTGCCGAAGTTATGGGATATGAAATTCATCATGGAAGGACAAAAGTCAATAATAATCTAAAGCTATTATTTGAGGTCCTTGAATTTAAAGATAAAAAAATAAAAAGATATGACGGTGCCATAACTTCCGATAAACGATGTTGGGGAACATATATTCATGGTGTATTTGACAGTGATAGATTCCGCAGGCATTTTCTGAATAATCTAAGGAGAAAAAAAGGTTGGCAGGCCTTGCCCATAGTCAGAAATTACCGCATAGACACAGAGATCGATAAACTTGCGAATTTGGTGAGGAGAAATATTAATTTAAATTTGTTATATAAAATCTTGTTCGCCAGGGAGGAAAAATGAGAGTGGTTTGTCTATGGAGTGGAGGTAAGGATAGTTGTTTTGCCAGTTATAAGGCAATTGAACTCGGCTACAAAGTAATTTCCCTTTTTAATTTTACCGACTCAAAAGGAATAAATTCATTATCACATAGTTTGCCGGCTCAAATTATTCAGAGACAAGTAGAGGCAACTGGCATCCCTCTTTTTCAGAAAGCGATGCCGAAAGAAACTTATCGTAAGGATTTTAAGGCGCTAATTTCCAAATGGAAAGAAGAAAAAGGTATTGAAGGAATTGTTTTCGGCGACATTTATCTTCAAGAACACAGAGACTGGATAGATAAGGTTTGTCAAGAATTAGGAGTGAAAGCGATTATGCCTCTCTGGGGTGTTGATACCAAGAGACTAATCGTGGAGTTTGTTCAGGTAGGTTTTAAGGCAATTACGGTGGCTACCCGGGCCGATCTCTTAGATAAAGAGTGGTTGGGGCGAAAGCTCGACAATGATTTTATAGAAGAACTTGAAGCTATGGGCGGTATTGATTTCTGCGGAGAAAAAGGAGAATTTCATACTTTTGTCTATGACGGCCCTATTTTTAAAAAAGCCTTTGAGTTTAGTATTGGGGAGAGGATATTAAAGGATGGACATTGGTTTTTGGAACTTTCGCCTAAATAATTCAGAACGGTTTTTACTGCGATTCGTTTTTATCGGTATATTCCTTTTTCCGCATAGCAGCGCTTTTGTGTATCCAGAAGAAAACTATCCCCAGAGGATAATCTCTTTGGGGCCGGCTATAACCGAAGAACTCTATATTTTGGGTGCAGAGGATAAATTGGTTGGCTGCACAATTTATTGCCAGAGGCCGCCTGAGGCCAAGAGGAAAGAAAAGGTTGGCACAGTAATAGGAATTAATTTAGAGAAGATCGTTTCTCTCCACCCTGATTTGATATTAGCCACATCTCTAACTAATCCTGAGGCTAAAGAAAAATTAATGAATCTGGGAATAAAAGTGATTGGTTTTCCTGAAGCGAAAAACTTCAGCGAGATTTGCAAACACTTTTTGGAGTTGGGCAAGGTTGTTGGCAAAGATAAAGAGGCGAAAAACATCATAGACACCGTAAAAAATAAAGTGGATTCTATAGAAATGAAAATCAAAGGCTTGCCCAAACTCAGGGTTTTCATTCAGATAGGAGCAAGGCCTTTGGTTACAGTAACCGGGGATTCATTCGTTAACGACTTTATTGAATTTGCTGGCGGCATAAACATCGCCAAGAGGCTAAAGAATATACGCTATTCACGAGAAAGCGTTATTAAGGATAATCCTGATGTGATAATTATTGTAACTATGGGCATTAAGGGAGAGGAAGAAAAAGAAATCTGGCAAAGATACAAAACCTTAAAGGCCGCAAGAGAAGATAGAATCTATATCGTTGATTCTGACTTACTCTGCAGCCCCACGCCGGTAAGCTTTGCAGAAACATTAGAAAAAATATCACAGATTTTACATTCAGAAGATGAACAAAAAAATAATTAATTGGGTTTTCTGGATATTGGTTTTAGGCGGGATTCTTTTAGGAGTAAGCGTCTTTGCCTTATCGGTCGGCCCATCCGCAATAGCCGTTAAGAAAATTATTTCTATAATCTTGACAGGTAAGGGCACTGCCGAATATAGCATCATCCTTGACATCCGTCTGCCGCGCATTCTCTTAGGATTTGCCATAGGCGGGGCTTTAGCTCTTTCAGGGGTAATCTTGCAGGGAATGTTCCGTAATCCCTTGGTTGAGCCGTATACGCTGGGTATTTCAGGAGGAGCGGCATTAGGCGTAGCCCTAGGTATTGTTTCAGGGTTACAGAGAATTGCAATATTGACTTTACCTCTTTTTGGTTTTTTAGGCGCGCTTTGCGTGATAGCGCTGGTTTATGTATTAAGCATAAGAAAGGGCGTATTAAAAATTCAAAGCCTGCTTTTAACCGGAGTAATGCTTAGTTTTATCTCCTCGTCTTTAATTATGCTGATTATGTCTTTATCCCGCAGTGAAGACCTGCGCGGTATTGTTTTCTGGATAATGGGCTCTTTAGAGGAACCGAACTGGGTTCTGGTAAAAGTGGCGGCTATAGCAGCGGTCATTTTTCTTATTGTCTCTTATCGATTCTGTCTCGACCTCAATGCTTTCTCTCTCGGGGAAGAAGAAGCCCTACATTTGGGAATAGATATTGAGCGGACTAAACGGCTGCTTTTTATCATCGCTTCCTTTCTTACGGGCTTTAGCGTATCTGTGGCCGGTATCATCGGATTTGTCGGTTTGGTTGTTCCCCATTTTGTAAGAATGCTTGTAGGCCGCGACCACAGGATACTGCTTGTGAGTTCATTTTTGGTCGGTGCGGCATTTTTAATTTTTTGCGATACCTTGGCCAGGACAATTATCTCTCCGCTGGAATTACCTGTTGGCGTTATCACCGGTATATTGGGAGGCAGCCTCTTTGTTTATGCCCTGGCTAAACGCCAGGTTATTTCGGGAGTAAAATAGATGCTTGAAATAAGAAATCTTACCTGTGGATATGATGGAAAAGTTGTCCTTTATGATATCAGTTTTAGCGTAAGAGAAGGGGAGCTTTTAGGAATAATCGGGCCTAACGGTTCGGGAAAGACAACTTGCCTGCGCGCCATAACCCGCTTACTTAAACCGAAAGAAGGTAAGATTCTATTAGAAGGCAGGGATATCTGGCAAATGGGGTTTAAGGAATTAGCTACCAAAGTCGCGGTGGTCCCGCAAAATTTAAATATCGGCAGTATGACTGTAGAAGAGTTTGTGCTTTTAGGCCGCATCCCTCATTTTGGAAGATATCAGTTTTTGGAGACAAAAAAGGATTTAGAGGTTGCTGAAAGAAGTATGATTTTAACCGATACCCTCAGGTTTAAAGACAGGGTTTTGGGAGAAATTAGCTGCGGAGAAGGCCAGCTTACCCTTATTGCCCGCGCTCTGGCTCAGGAACCAAAGTTACTTTTATTAGATGAGCCCACAGCGCATTTAGACATAACCCATCAGGTGCAAATCCTTGACCTTATAAAAAGACTGAACCGGGGATTCGAGCTTACTGTGATTATGGTTTTGCACGACCTAAATTTAGCCAGTCAATACTGCGATAGGTTGATTCTCTTAAATAATGGCAGGATACATAAAATGGGGATTCCTTCTGAAGTATTAACCTACCAAGTTATTGAAGAGGTTTATAAAACAATTGTAGTTGTGGAAAGAAATCCTCTTTCTTCCAAGCCTTATATACTGTTAGTTTCTGAAGAAGAAAGGCAGAATAAGGCAAAAACATGAAAAGGACCAGATAGGCAAAGGAAGTGAAGGTGCGATTCCTTTCGCTGCCCCGCAACGGTAATCCCGCCTTTGGCGGGAAGCCCGGACGATTGCCTAGTCTGGAAGTATTCTCGGGAGAGGAGAAAATGAAAAGCAAAATTTTGATTTTATCAGTAGTTTTGGTGCTTACCACTTGGAACTTATCTTGGGCACAAGAAGATATAAAAGAATACGGACTAGAAAAGATAATTGTTACTGCTACAAAAACTGAAAGCTATCAAGCTACAGTGGGTACTTCTTGTACCGTAATTACCGCTAAGGATTTAGAGAAAACAGGAAAAAGAACCGTTCAAGAGGTTTTACGAAATGTCCCAGGCGTATCTGTTATGCAAAATGGTGTGTTTGGCGGATCAGCCTCGGTTTATCTTCGGGGTGCAAAACCGGGTTATACCTTGGTTTTAATCGATGGCGTTGAGATAAATGACCCGATGTCATCTGACCGGTCTTTTAATTTCGCCCATTTGACCACAGACAATATCGAACGTATTGAAGTGGTGCGCGGGCCACAATCTACCCTCTATGGTTCGGATGCTTTAGGCGGAGTAATTAATATTATTACCAAAAAAGGCAAGGGCAAACCAAAATGGGAAATTTCTTCTGAAGCCGGTTCGCACAATACTTTTAAAGAAAATATGGGTTTAAGAGGCAGCACAGAAAAACTAAATTATTCTATATCTATCTCACGTTTAGATTCCGAGGGTATTTCTAAAGCAGTTGGGGGTTGCGAAAAAGACGGCTATGAAAATACCGCTATTTCCTCAAAAATAGGTTATAGGGTTTTTGGCGATAGCGAATTGAATCTGGTCTGGCGTCTTACGGATTCTAAAACCCACCTCGATGACGGCTCTTATGAAGATGACCCCAATCGTACGGACTGGTGGAGAAATCTGGCTACAAAACTCTCATTTAAGCAGGCATTAAATTCCTGGTGGGAGCATAACTTGTCTTTTTCTTATAATGATGTGCGCAGAAAAGAACGGGATGAAAAAGACAGCATAGATACCACTGAAGATAATCAGTCTTGGTTTAAGGGGGATAATAAAAAATTTGAATGGCAGCATAATTTTTCTCCCCTTAACTGGGATACATTTACCGGTGGTTTTGAATATGAGGAAGAACGAGGTTCTTCTTATAATCGCTCAGGAGTCACTATAAAAAAAGTCGACAGAAAGATAATGGATAATACAGGTTTCTATTTTCAGAATCAGTTCAAGCTTTGGGAAAAACTTTTCATTACGCCCGGCTTAAGAGTAGATGGCCATGAGCTTTTCGGTACAGAAACTACTTATAAAATCTCCACAGCGTATATCATTTCCCAAATCGGAACCCGCCTTAAAGGCAACTGGGGCACCGGATTCAAGGCCCCTTCTCTTTATCAGCTCTATCATCCAAGTTATGGAGATCCTAATCTCAAGCCGGATGAGAGCAAAAGTTATGATTTTGGATTTGAGCAGGGGTTCCTTAATGATAAAGCGTCATTTAGCCTTACTTATTTCCATAATGACTTTAAAAATATGATTGATTATGATACGACTGCCCAGAAATATAAAAATATCGGTCAAGCAGAGACAGAGGGCATAGAAACAGAGGTATCTTTTGAACCCATTAAAGATTTAACTGCCACCATTAACTATACTTATTTGAATGCTAAAGATAAAGACACAGGTAAAAAGCTAACCAGAAGGCCAGAGAACCGAGCAGGTCTTAATCTAAATTGGGCTTTTCTTGAAAAAGGGAATCTTAACTTAGGGGCAACTTATGTGGGGCATACTTGGGACAATAGTGCAAATACCCAGAAAGTAAAACCATATACCAAAGTTGACCTTTCCACTTCTTATGATTTAACCAAGATTTTTCAGATCTTTGGAAGGATAGAAAATCTCTTTGATAGAAAATATGCAGAGGTTCGTGGTTATGCTACACCAGGTAGATCTTTTTATGCCGGAAGTAAAGTAAAATTTTAGAGGGTAAGTAGGTGAGCTCAAATGTTAAGCAGTTTTTAAAAAAGGAGGGATCAGACTTATGTGTTTAAAAAAGATCTTCGTTTGGTTTAACTCATTTATATTTATATCTATGGCCATAATTGGTTTAGCTGAAGGTGCTACGACTGTGACGGATGGCATGGGAAGAAAGGTAACTGTTGTCAGGATTCCCAAGAGGATTGTATCAACAGTCCCTTCTAATACAGAGATATTATATGATTTAGGGCTAAAAGATAAAGTAATTGCCGTTACATCACACTGCGGGAAAACCTGTGATATAACCGGAAAAACTGTTATAGGCGGTTGGTCTGATAAAACCATTATTGATAAGATTGTAAGGTTAAAGCCTGACTTAGTATTGGCTTTTGGCGGATTGCAAAGCCCATTAGCTACAGAGTTGGAAAAAAGAAGTATAACTACATTTGTATTCTTCCCCCAGACAGTAGAGCAAACACTGGAGCAAATATTATTGGTCGGTAAGCTCGCGGGAACTACGAAGCAAGCTTTTGATATCGTGAATAGATGTAGAAATAATTTGAAAAAGATAGAGAATAAATTTCATGACATTCCGACGGAAAAAAGGCTTAAAGCCTTGCGCCTTATGTCTCTAGAAGCAATGGTCATTGGTGGAAAATCTTTTCAGAGCGACATTTTAAAAAGAGCTGGAGGCACAAATATTTTTGAAGATACTAAAGAGGCGTACCCTATTGTTAGTTTAGAAGATGTGAAGGTAAAAGACCCCGATATAATTATTTTTAATCGGGATAACGAACAAGAGGCTATTAAGTGGTTTTTAGAGCAGCCTGGCTGGAATGAATTAAGAGCAGCTAAAGAGAGAAGGTTAATGTCTATCTCCTGCGACTATATATGTCATCCTAATACACGGATTGATGAAACTGTTGAAATATTAGCAAGACGTTTTTACCCGGAAAGATTTAAAGAAAAATAAAACCATCTAACCTAGCGGGAGCTCCCCTTTGTAAAGGCGGGGCTGTAAAATTCTAACTTGCAAATTAAAAATGAATGTGTAGGAGTTAGAAGGGACGGTTCTGAACTCAAAGCAAAAGTGTCCCTTTTTAGGGGACAGTTTCGCTTCGGCTCAAGAACCGTCCCTAAATTTCTAAATTCTAATTGCAAATTAAAAATGAATGTGTTAACCTGAGGGCAAGATGTTCGGCAATAAGGTATTCCGGATTACTTTTTTTGTCTCGATATTTGCGCACGGGCTCATTATGCTTTTTAACCCCAATCTAAATTTATTTTCCCCGAATAAACAAGAGCAAAAGGTAGAGGTAAGTTATGTAAAGACGACGCCCCTAACCCCCGTAGAACAGAATATCAAGAAAGAACCGTTTCTAAAACTACCGCCAAAGATTACCATAAGGGAAAAATTGCCTCCCCCGTCTTTTGTGGATAAGGAGGCTATCTTTAATATTAACAAAGCCCCTGCGGCCAGGGATATAACTTTTGCCAAGCCAGCTTTTATAAAACCGGACATCATCCCTATTAAAAAGAAAATAACCCTCCCCCCCATAGATATGGATAAAATAAATAACCCCTCCTATATAACTTATTACCAGATCGTGCGCGAAAAGATAAGGCGCGCAGCCTATCAGAATTACACCCGCACTGAAACCGGAGAGGTATACCTTACCTTCATCATCTCCAGCGATGGTTACTTAAAAGAACTGCGCCTTACAGAAGAAAAATCCTCTCCCAGCTCCTATTTAAGAGAGGTGGCCCTAAAGAGCCTGAAAGACGCCTCGCCCTTTCCCAATTTCCCAAAGGAATTAGAATACCCCCAGCTATCCTTCAACGTAATCATATCTTTCGAAATAGAGTAAGGTAAAAGGGGACAGCGACTCTTTTTTTCATCTAGTTTATTAGCAAGCGTAAAAAAGAGTCGCTGTCCCCTTTTAAAAAAGAGTCGCTGTCCCCTTTTAAAAAAGAGTCGCTGTCCCCTTTTACGACTCTTGACACTCATTAAAATCGGAGTATAATATACTATTTACGAAATAAAAAAAATCAGGAAAGGAGATGATCAGATTGCCGCAGATTGAGATAAGAAAAGACGAATCCTTTGAATCGGCGCTGCGCCGTTTCAAGAAGAAAATTGAACAGGAAGGGATCCTCAGGGAAATCAGAGACCGCAAGCATTATGAAAAGCCCAGCGAGCGCAAAAGAAAAAAGGCAAAGGCAAAGGGAAGAAGATAGGCATGACCCTCGCGCTTTCTACTTCCTGGAATGCCTTCCGTCATAAAAACGGGAAAAAGCTGCTCTTTGAGATAAGGAAATTGGGGTTCCAAGAATTAGAATTGAGCTTCAATCTTAACTCCTCGATGATAAAAGACATCGAGGCTGCCTTAAAAGAATCCGCAATAAAGATTGTAAGCTCGCATAACTTTTGCCCCATACCAGAAGGCCTAAAGCGAGAAGAAGCCCTGCCCGATTATTATTCCATGGCCTCTCTTGATGAAAAAGAAAGAAGGAAGGCTGTAGAATATACCAAAATAAGCATAGATACGGCTAAGCGTTTAGGCGCCGGGGTAGTGGTGTTGCACTGCGGCAGAGTTGAGATAAGAGACAAGACAAGAGACCTTATTAATCTCTGCGCCGCGGGATTGAAAGATACGCCTGGATTCAGAGAATTAAAAGAGGGTATCTTAGAAGAAAGAAAAAGCCTCTATAAGCCGTACCTTGAAAATACGCTGAAGAGCTTAGAAGAAATCAGCCGCTATGCTAAAAATTCGGCTATATTTTTAGGAATCGAAAACCGGTTTTACTACCGT
>Ga0315295_10005482_pt1 | contig 10825 bp, 17 predicted proteins | sample YL17G14_0_MG_FD_204453 | JGI IMG/M metagenome (GOLD analysis project Ga0315295, IMG submission 204453) | Sediment microbial communities from Yellowstone Lake, YNP, Wyoming, USA - YL17G14_0 | ecosystem: Environmental > Aquatic > Freshwater > Lake > Sediment | place: USA: Wyoming | collected...
GTCAACGACTGGCAGAAATAGCCATCGTAGCGTTCCCATGTGAGACTGGAGATAATCCAGTCCATGAAGTCCCCGACGTCCCATTCCTTCGCGCCGGAATCGCCTGCCGTGGCTGCTCCGCGCACGTCCACCACGAGGCCGTGGCAGTAGCGATGGAGGGGGCCGTCCGGCCCGGAGACGGCGGCCGCCACCTGGCGGAACGACTCCACGATGTCCTGGACAGCCGCAACGAAATTCGCGGCTGTGATTTCGACCCGATGTACTCGGACCCACTTGCGGTTCATGGGTTCCTCACTTCCCCGCCTGGGCCGTGTGTGCCCAGGTGTAGATGGCTCTGCCCAGGATGACGACGCCGGCGAGGCCGGCGAGGCTCAGTGTCACGACGGTGAAGGCTTTCATCTTCGGCTCTACTTCTTCGCGGTTGCCGCGAACGCCGAAATGGCCTGCCACAGAATCACGACGCCCGCGAGGCCCGCGAGGCTCAGTGTCACGACGGTGAAGGCTTTCATCAGGAATCTCCTTTTCTGGTGTGTCCAGGGGAATCCTACCACGGAAAACATGGAAATCAAGGAAAAAGCGAGCGGGAAGGACACGGGCGAGATCGCGGTGGACCTCTCAGGCGTGCTGGTAGTTTTTGCAGTCTCCCGGAGCGGTCCAGCCGCAACAGTGCATCGCCGGCAACTCCTCACGAATGACCATACACGAGAGGCACATGGTCCCGGCCCTCTTCGCCGGCGAGTGGCACTTGGGGCAGTAGTGGCCCGTTCCGGCCCTCTTGCAGATCCCCAGGCGACTCGCAGAGTGGCGGAGCGAACCCGTGGCAGGGTCCCTCCACGAGACGAACGCCAGGCCGTAGTGAATGCACGAGGACCGTGTAGCCGCGAACGCGAGCCCGAGCTGGTGCGCTTCGCTGTTCATTTCGCCCACCTGATGCCCTCGGCCTTCGGACGGTCGCCACGAAGGACGATCCACTCAAACTCCCCGAGCTGGTCAACGCGCGTCTCCGCCTCCTGCCCGAACTCTCCCCGGACCCACTCGCGCGAACGCTCGCCGGAAATCTGCCCGACATAGATCGCGTTCGCTTGCGACCAGGCGAGATGGTGCATGGACCTGGGATACTGCGCGGCCATGACCAGGTGAAGAGGCTTGAGCTGTCCGCGAACGTCCGGGAGGTGCCGGCCTTGAAGAATCGCCAGCCTCCACGCCGGGTCAATCGAGGTCCCCTGGGGCATCCACAGGTAGGCCTCGTCAACGACCAGACACACGTCCCCCTGTGCGGCCGCCTCGGAGATGAGGTCCGCCGGCTTGAGCCATTCGACCGGGTTGGACCCGAACACGAGGACGCGAGGGATGGAGTCCCGGCAGCGCTCGAGGTAGTCCGCCCACGAGGTCACGAACACGGCCCCGGCGAGGTCCCGGTATTCGCTCGTTGTGTCCAAGATCCACACGGAGCAGATCCGTTTTTCCGAGGCGAGTTGTGCCACGCGGCGCTTGAGCGCGTACGTTTTCCCGGAGCGCTGCTTTCCGATCCAACACTCGAAAACGCGAGGCTTATCCATGCCCGCCTCCGTCGCCCGTGGCCTCCTGTGTCGCCGGGTCCACCTTGGAGACGCGGATTTTTTTCGCCTCGTTCTTCTTGCGGACCCCCTCGGAGACGGGAACCGCAACGCACGTCACCGTGCCCATGACGGCCCCGGCGAGGACGATCCACTTTCCGTCAAACGCGAAGTGTTTCGTCACCTCGGACCAGGCCGCCGCCGTGGCGTTGACCATCTCGGCAGGAGGCACGGACTCCGGAACGTCCATGCTGGTTGCGATGAGCTGGCACGTTCCCCCGAGGACGGCAGCGAAGAACGCAGGAGGCACCGGCTCGCGCGGCCCACAGGTAAACGGATCCTGCGGCGTCCCTACCACGCTCTGTGGATGCAGACCCTTGTACTTCGCCACGAGCTGCGCCAGCTCCCGGTGACGTGCGTTGATTGCGGCTCCCAGGTCGCGGTATTCGTCGGGTCCCTTTCGCGGCCTCGGAGGAGGCGGCCCCTCAACCGTCGCTCCCTTCGGCCGGTTCTTCGCCATCGGCGGCCTCCCCCTGGTCCTCGGTTTCGTCGCCCCCTTCGGCGTCTCCTTCTTCTTCGGCTCCGTCGTCGCTCCCTTTGGCGTCGTCCTCGGCTGCTCCGTCCCTATCGTCCCCGTGTCCGTCGTTGTTTCCATCGTCCGTCTCCTCTTCATCGTCTCCCACCAGGGAGAATGGCTTGCCGTTCTTCGGCTGTTTCTGACTCTGTTTCCCGCTCCACTGGTCGACAACGTTCCAATCGTCCCTCGTCTTTGACATCCCGTCCTCCGTGTTCTTGGAGGACTCCGATCCGTCCGTCGTCCTCCTGAAAATACCTTTCACCAGCTCCAAGATCATTTCGTTGACAACTGTCGGCAGCACGTTCCCTCCTGTCTCTGTGCCCTGTCCACCTGGACCTCGAGGCCCACGCCTGGCGTTCTGGGGCTTCCGGTGGCGAGTCCCGGGCGCGTATCAACTCCACGTCGGCCTCGAGCTTTCCGAACGCCTCCTGGCACGCCCACACGGCCCGGTCGACTCGAGCGCGCAACGCCTCCTCATTCAAGTCCGTTTCGACCGTCCGGAGGTCGAGTCCCGTGTCCGGCCCCGGCGAGTAGCAACGCAATCGCTCCCACAGGAGAGATTCAGAACGTCGCCGGACGCGACCCTCTCCCGGGCGGTATGAAATCGTATCAAGGCACGCTCGCCACAGGTCCCCGAGGTGCGCCTCGAGGTCCTCCAGGCTCCACTCGTCCAGTCCGCGCTCCCGGAGCCATTGCCTATGGATCTCGAACTCCACACGGACCACGGCCCCGGATCCGTCCCATCCTGCGGCGCGCCAGCTCGAGCGGTAGGCGTCGAGCGTGTTTCCCTTGAACTCGAGATCCTTTCGATAGATCCGGACCATGAGACGCGAGCGGTCGCCAGCGTACCAGGTGGCCGCGTTCCTCGAGCCCACACACCTTGTCGACCATTGCTGCGAGGACATCCTGGTCGACCAGTCGCGCTCTGCCTCGAGTGGGCGGAGCCCTCGGTGGAGCTGGTCAACGAACTCCGAGACGTCCGGATCTCCGTCCTGGATCCACACGTCACAAGCCAGGTCGACACGACCGGGCACCCGGAACGGCGGAGGCTCCGGGACCTCTCCCTCCGATAGAAACGCCTCGAGGTCCTCAAGGGCCTCCGTCACATCGTGTCTCGAGGCCCACGCTCGCCCCTGGACCTGGACGGACAACGGGTACTGTTTCACGGCCCCGTCTCCACCGGGCGGCCGGCAGGAGATGTACCAGCCGTCCGGACTCTGCCAGGTCCAGCCTCGTTTCCGCGAAACGACACGTCCTCGCATCGGAATCCGAGCTAGAATAATTTCCATATTTTCCATGTTCTCCATCGATTTGCAACAAACCCGGAAAATATGGAAATAATGGACTTCCTGCCAGTCCCTATCACAGCGTAAAACCATGTAGCGACTAGGGAACTCGGAAAAGAGGTCCATTTTTTAATCAAGTGCCGATTGGCCGTACACGGCCGCTATTATACGGGCGGCCGTGTGCCGGCTCCGCCGTCGTGTATTTCGTCTATTGTTTCAATTTGCCGGCAAATCATCGTCGTCACTGAAACCGCCCGGGTCCATGCCGTAGATCCAGTCCGTTTCAAGTCCCATGACCTCGCGGTAATAAATCCCGTCCTCCGGATAGCTCCAGCTCGGACCCACGGACCACACGCAATGCCCTAGAATCGGGTGCATCCCGTGGATCATGCGCTGGCGAGGCTCGAGCGTATCGCGCCCGCAATGAGGACACACGCGAGGCGGCCGTGGCTCTGCCCCGGACCCCGGACTCTGCCCCCCGGTCAGCACGGGGCCGGAGGCGGATGGAACACGACGGGCGGAGGCGCGCGCAAAACCTCCGAGGCCGCGCGGTCCACGGCGGCCGCATAGGAACCCTTGAGCGACCGGGCCGCCCATTCCGCCGACCACTGCGCCAGCTCCGGGAACTCGCGGACGAACCTGCAAATCAGCTCGCAAGCGCACTGGTCGCAGTGTCCATCGGCCGTGAGGAAAATTTCAAAAACCTTCGCTGCTTCTCCGTGTGTCATTTTTCAACCCCTTCTCCACGTGGAAATGCCACTCGCAGAACGCCAGAGGGAAAGGCCGCGAACGCCAGGTGACGACCAGTAGAGCGCCGCACCTGGTCGACGTCGCCAATATGACGATCTGATGGATGGAAAGTGTCCGTCGCCGGCGAGGATGCGGTTGACCTCGGAGGCTGTTTTCTCGGACATGACGATGCGCGCGACCAGGCGGAGGAAGAACGCCCGGATCATATCGCGTCTCCGTTCGTGTCGCTCCGGGGCTTGTCCGCCTGGGGCTTGTACGGCGAGAAGTCCAGGAAGATATCAACGTCCGGCTCCGTGTCCTTCTTTTTGTCGCGCTTGAGCATGACCACGCGGCCCACGCCTAGCTCGAGCGGCCCGCTGTAGTGCTTCGGGTTGTCCTTGTTACGCCACGCACTGCCGATCTTCATCATGGAATGCCTCCGTTGTTAAGGCACCGGGGGGACCGGTGCCAGCCTTGACCGTGGCTCTAATCTGCTCCGTCTCGGAGGCGTTGTCAAAAAAAAACGCGCCCCCCGGCGAGGCTGTCCAGGGAGCGCGCAAGGCCGGTCAAGGCCGACCAGGGGGGCCGGGGCTAGTCAGGCACCGGCAGCTCGAGCCTGCCACGAGCTACGCGCCTGGTCAAGTTACTTGGTTCCGAGGTTTCCAGGCGGCCGGCGAGTGGGGCGTGGCCCGTAGCAGTCGTCACAAATCCACCGAATGAAATCGAGGACCAGGCGGAGCGTTTCCGGTATCCAGGCGAACACTAAAAACCCTTCCTCAAGTGGTCAGAGTAGTTTTTCAGTTTTCCTTGGAGGCCGCTCGTCGACGTGTACGAACCGAGGAGCGATTCTGCATATCCCCAATCCCGGTTCAGTGCCGTCACGTAGTCGTTGACCTTGTTTCGAGCTTGCTCGAGCGAATACCCGGAGCCAATCTTGACCAGCTCCCCGTCGACGTATGACGACGCGGCCCCGGCCGCCGATGCCACAACGACGTCGAGTAGCCTCGAGTAGTTGAACGTGTCCGAGCTTGGCACCATGCACTGTGCTCCGAAATCGAACGCGGCAGAAATGCACCTGGTGATGATATCCGAAGAGAGCGCGGCCGCCGTGGCACCTGCGAATCCTTGAATCGCGCCGGATACAGTGCTCGTGAGCGCGCCGGCCGCCGCTGCCCCGGCCGCTCCGCTCACGTACGACGCGAACGCCTGAACAACGACCTTCCACGCCGGCACGTAGTACTTCATGAACCAACCGCTGTTCCAGTCGTCCTCGAGGGCTTGGGCAATGGTCGCGTTCCATCCTGCCGGGAGCAGGAATCCAGGCCGCATTCCTCCTGCCGTATCGGGCCATTCGCACAAGCGCCCATGGTCAAGCTCCGTCCCCGTCTCGAGCGTGCCAGGCGGAGGCGTGTGGTGCATGACCTTCCATAAGAGCTGGTGGATCGTGTACTCGGAGTCCTCGATTCTGAACATTCCGCCGACGTCTCGCTGTGTATTTTTCTCCGTGTACCTGGTGTGGTCCGCACATCCCACTCCCCAGGCGATACAGTGACGCCGCCAGATGGCGTCAAGCGAAGCGTCCGATTTTTCCGTGTGCGTGTGTTCGCCGTTGTGAATCCTCCACGCTTCTGCGGCCCACACGAGCCAGGCTCCCGTCTGATAGTACCGCACGAGGCGCGCTTGGTAGCTCGAGCCTGACGACGCGGCCTTCGGCCACATTCCTTTCCACCCGTCTTTCAGGTGGGCATCGTCAAAAACATCTCCCTCGTATGCTGGCGAGTCCTTTGAAAAATTGAATCCCTTGAGCCTGTCATAGTCCCGGCAGTAACGGCCCCAGTGCTGGAAATGGTGGGCGAGATACACGTTTTTTTTAATACGCCACAGAGCGTTCGCCGGATTCATGACGCCGTATGGCATCTCCCGGGCGAACGTGTAGTCACTGTCCGACGTGGGGTAGTGGTCGTCTCCTGCGTGAGTGATTCCAGGTCCCAGGTATGAAGCGTTCGAGTATTTCGAGTCGTTCAGACTGCACATGGGCGGAGGAAAGAGCGCGAATTTTTTTACCCAGAGCTTGCTATTTCCACGGTCGACCTCATATGTGGCCGCCGAGCTTGGCTTGACCCTCCATTCCGCAGAGTAGTGCGCATGGTCGATTAAATGAGTCAAAAAAGATGCCTGTGTAAGTAGCCCGTGGGATAGGAGCTGTCCGAGCCATCCCGGCATATCCTCCGACGATCCAACGGCACTGGCCTGTAACTTCACTGGAATTTTTACGATTCCCAGAGGTGCTGTCGGTGGTTTGAAAATAGCCAGTCCGTTTTCCTGTCCCTTTTCAGGTCGAATCCCAAAGAAGAGGAACAGGAGGAAGTCCCGGAGGGGGTGTGTCACAGTGTCACCGCAAGCGCTATAGAAAGGATCACTACACCTACCACAAGGGCCATGACCAGGTGGAGAGGCACATACCCATCCTGTGCGCCTCCTTCGGGAAGATACTTCCGGACTCGCTTGCACCTCGAGACGAGGGCTTCCGTGCCCGAGCTCCCGGGCGCGGTCCAGTAGCCGTGTTTCTTCCTGGCCTCCGCATAACGCCTGTCGGCGGCCTCGGACGGGTCAAGCGCGGCCTCGAGCGCGTCACCCTGGGCACGGAGCCGGTTCGCGGTATCGGTGACGGCCTCGGACCACCCGGAGAACGCGCGCCACTTGTCAGCCTTGAGGACCGTCCACTTGCCATCTATGAACTCCGGAGCGTCCATGGTGTACCAGTCACCCTGCCAGCCTCCGAGCTTGACCCCGAGCCAGTTGTAGCACCAGCATCGTTGCGGGTCCGTCCACCAGCCCACGGCGAGTGAGGCGTGGGCGATGAGCCGGATCCGGACCGTCTCCGTGTTCATGTCGTCCGGGAGGTTTTCGCGGAGGATGGAGTCCAGAGCAGAAACGAACTCGTGCGGCGCGCCTGGCGTTCCGATGACGGTCCGGGTCGCTTTGACCTGGCCGCCCATGGTCAATTCCCGATGAGCGCCTTGAGAGCGTTGACGCCTGCTGCGCCTGAGAGGGCCGCCAGGGCGACCACGGCATAGGTCAACCGCTCCACGCGAACGCGGAGGGCCTCCATGGCATCCCAAAGGCGGAGGATATCCTTATCGGTCATTCCGCCCCTCCTCCGTGGTCCCCCTCGAGAGCTGCACGAGGGTCAAACGTGTGAACGGAGGGAGAACGCACTGGAACCTCGGCCGTCCGTCGACCCACATCTCGCGCGGCGGGTCGTTCCAGCGCAACGGCTCGCCGGGAGGTCCAACCGTCACGAGTCCATTCTGGTCCTTCCACGTCGCGTCCGGAGAATCGGACAGCCGGCACCAGATGGTCCCCAGGCCGCACGTCGGAGGATTCGGCCCCGGCATGAACTGCCCGAACTGCTCCGAGCGACCAGGCCAGAAATGCGAGCACCAGTCGGCATCGTCAACGATGTTCCAGGTAGCGCGCCTCGCGTCTATCAGTTCGATCCGGATATCGTCAAATTCCGCGTTGTCATTCGAGCCGCCGTTGACATCGAGGCTCAGAATGACGGACCCAAGGCCTCCGTAGGGAACGGAGACGGCTCCCAGGTCGAGGAACTGCCAGCCAGGGATGGCGGCGCCGGTGGCGACTCCGTACGTGGTCGCTCCGCCGTTCGCCTTGATTCCGATTTGCGGCTGGCTGCTCCCATCGGACTTCACCCACCCGGAGACGCGGAAACGGGGAGGCGGATTCGCATAGCTCAAGTACGCATCGGAAAAGAGCCCTTGGAACGCACTTTTTCCGGGAATGATTCCATTGGTCACACGTAGCGCGCGCGCTCCGCTATGCCCTCCGGCGACCTTGGAGATCGATCCACCGATTCCAAACCCCGACCAGGCGAGCGTGTTGGGCTGCTCCATGTCGAGATCCGAGCCCATCAGCACGTCGAGACACTCGACTTCCGGAGCGTTGAAATGGCATTTCCGAACGTAGACCTCTTTTCCAGGCGTACTCTCTGCGGATTTCTCGAGGCGCGACCAGATACAATCCTCGCATTTCCAGTTCTGGATATCGTCGCGCTCCCCACGAGAAAACGGCTCATTCGGAACAGGGTTGACCAGAGTGGGGATCAGCCTCCAAAGGCCAGGCTCCATGGTCGTCTCGAAAACAACCTTGTCCTGTCCGGCCTCCGCTTGGATGCAACGGATCTGCCGGCGAGACATTGCAAGCGGTAGGGCAACCTTGTCCGAAATCGGAGCTGTCTCTGAACCGCGCGACATGGATCAGGCCTTCGGCAACGGGAGGAAAACGACCGGATGCAGATGGCCGGAACCGAACTCTGTCCGGTATCCGCTGTAGTGCGGGAGAAGGTCCCCGGTCCATCCCTTGGACTTGTCGTACGCGATCCACTGATTCTCCGGAGCCTCGACAACGGTTCCCATGAAAAACGCGTACGGCTTCGGATATCCGGCCTGGTTGCAGATGGAGGAGCCGTTGTCACCCGGCTTCACCTGGTAGTATTTTCCGGGAACCGGCGTCACTGACGGGTGGTAGCCGTCGTCTCCGGGTTGGATGATGATTTTCACGTCCGGTTCAACGACCACGAGCGAAGGCCCGCCTCCGTTTCCGGACGTTCCGCCGATGTCGACAATGGCTAGCCCGTCTCCGGCTCCGCCACCAGTTCCGCCACCAGCTCCGCCACCAGCTCCGCCACCAGCTCCGCTTCCGTCTCCGCCTGGCTTGTCCACAACGGGAGCCGCGGCAGCGCGACTGGCCGCGAGCCAGGCTGCAAGGCCGATGACGGCGACAACCACAACGGCGATGACAGGCCCGCCCATTATATCAAGCTCTTTCCGGTTACGAGTGGATACAGGAAGAAAATGCAGAACAAGGCAACAAGGCCAAGTGTGACTCCTAGTGCTGCCCCTGCTCTTCCACTCATGGTCAGCTCTTCACGACAACGGCTAGCACGATTGCCAGCCCGAGGACGATGGTTCCCACGGCGAGCCAGGGAGCCCACTTGAGAAGCGTTGCGACTCCGGACACGGCTCCCGCGAGCGATTCGGAAATCGCAGAGGCGGATTCCGTTAGCTTGGCTTGCCACTCTTTTCCGGCGAAGTAGACGCCCCACTCTTCGGGTCCGGCTTCCGGCATGAACACGGCCACGCCGCCCCTCTCGGCACCAGCGCGCATGGCCGCAAGGTAGACGTGAGACGCCGGAATCGGATCGGACGTGACACGGACGGCCGCGAGGCTCCATCCCTCGTGGAGAAACGGCGAGTCCACAAGCGGCGTCGCCGTGAACTCGTAATTTTCGACGGCGGCCTGTGTCGAGTATGCCGCGTGTCCCTTGGCCGCGAGGATGTACGTCCGCCCCGGCTCGAGCGTGGCACCGGGAAGGATGATAGGAATGGTCACTCCACCACCTGTCCCTCGGACCCAGCGAGCCGGCGAGGCTGTTTCGTGGCTTTCGTGTCCGGGATGCCCTGCGGCCCCACCTGTCCCGGCTTGGGGTACGTCTCGCCGGACGGTGAGAAGCGATCCCTTCCGCGCATGACTCCCGGAGCTGTCGCCGCCTCGGTTCCGAACCACAGACCGGCGACGGATGACAACGGCGATTGGAGCTGTCGACCCCCTCCGCTCGAGTCCGGGTTGGCGAGGTCGTCACCGGGAAGCGTGTTCCCTCCCTCCGGGGCCGTCTCGCTCTTGGACGGATCCGGAGGGCTCTTGGGCTTCCCGATTTCCGCCGGCTTGGGTGACGGCCACATGAGCGCGATGAGCGCCACGACCCCAAGCACGGCAACGGTGATGCCGGCTCCCACGGGTCACACGAACCGGGACTGGTCGAGACGGACCGGGATGCCGAGCCGCTCGCGTTCCGTGATGGTGACGCCCGTCAGTGGGTTCGAGTTGATGGACAGCCGCTCGTCCGTGATGCGCGACGGGTCGATCCCCATGTTCGCGAGCTGCTTCGAGAGGAGGCCGCGCGACCTCTCCTCGAGCTGGCGGTACATGTAGCGCACCTGGGCACCCTGCGGGCCGCCCACGTTGAGGACGCGCCACACGGAGCCGGCCGGGAACTCGATCCACCTGTCCGCCTCGTGGGGCTCGAGGAGGCCGAGCGCGCGCCCCTGCAGGAGCTGCGGGGCGAGGAGCGCGCCATCCTGGCGGAGCATGCCGAGGGCCGCCTGGAGCTCCACGGCGGACAGCTCCGACGTGAGCATCGCACCATCGACCTCCACCTGGGGCCGGATCTGGTCACTCGTGGCGGCCACGACCGGATCGCTGTTCTTGAGCCCCATCGCAAAGAGCGTGGGGAGCTTGCACCACGGCGTGGGGAGCTGCACCGGGTCCTCGGCCGAGGTGTAGCGCCGGTAGCCCGTGGGCCGCGCGAGCCAGACATCCTGCGTCTCGAGCAGGAGCGCGTACCAGCTCACGGTGACGGAGCCGTTGAGGGTCCAGGTCCCGAAAGACGTGGGGAGCAGGCCGCCGGTCGCGTGCCGCACGACTCCGGAGGAGCCGAGGAGCGCGCACGGGAACGGCGAATCCCCCTGATGGACGTTGGCGACGTTCCCTTGGGCGAACTCGTGGAGGGTGTACGGCAGCACGACACGGCCCCACCAGGGTTGCGAACCCTGGGCCTGCGGATCCGGCGTTCCGACGAACACGGGGAACTTCTCCAT
>Ga0315295_10005484_pt1 | contig 10823 bp, 13 predicted proteins | sample YL17G14_0_MG_FD_204453 | JGI IMG/M metagenome (GOLD analysis project Ga0315295, IMG submission 204453) | Sediment microbial communities from Yellowstone Lake, YNP, Wyoming, USA - YL17G14_0 | ecosystem: Environmental > Aquatic > Freshwater > Lake > Sediment | place: USA: Wyoming | collected...
TCCATGAATGTATCAAAACGATCATTCAAGTTCTCAACATTCTCTCCAATTTGCTCTTCAATTTGAGCCTCGATTTCTATTTCAGACATTTTGTTCTCTCCTTTCTAATCCCCTTCGGGGATATAACATAATTGGGTAGTGGAGTATATAAACCCTCGCCTCTCGATTCGGGCGGCGGGACGGTCTGCGATTCGTGAATAGAGCCTGCCATAACGTCCGATTCCACACCCGTATATCCCCGCTTATCGCCATCCAAGCCCATTCTGCGCCCATTTAGACTCACATCTGACCGCCGATTCGCCCCTCTTGTCCCATTACTCTCACAAAAATTTGAAATTTTGAAAACGTAACGAAAGCGTAACGATTAAATACAATGTGTTACGATACTGTAACATGCAAGAAGTTTTACGACTGAAGAAGGCATCTACGAACATCCTGTCTGCATACCACGACGATCCAAATATTGCTATATCTCTTATGAACTCTGCCTTTGAGAAGTGCAAGAGAGACCATCAAGAGCAGATAGCCGTTACGAAATCGTTACAGGATGCCTTTCAGAATGTTACGAAACCGTTACAAGAAGGATTTCGCAGAGCCTCAGAACCAAAAGTATGGCCTCCCGCAGTATCAATTTTAAAGACCATAGGCAAGATAGATGAGGATGAGAAGTTAGTTGAGCCGATAGGGAGGCAAGGGAGGGATGTCAAATGAGTGATATGAAGACGAGACTGGACTGCAAGCATTATATGTGGTTATACTGTCATAATCATGTACTTGTGGCATTATTCAATACCGGGTGCAACCCAAAGTGTGGGTATCGTGCAGGCGACGACGTTTCAGATTGCAGGTTTTTTGAAGAGGGGTCCCATTCCAGTCTTATCACGCAATCGAACGAGTGGGTGATTGAAGGATGACAGAAAAAGATTATATGTGGTTTAAAGTTGACTGCATGATAAGTGCCATAATCCTCCTGTTAATTGTCGGAGCGTTCATCTGCACGTTTCTGATAGTACAGATGTTAAAAGGATGTTATTGTTAGGTGATATATACTATATCATATAAATTCTTTGATTGGGAAGCACGTTTAAGCCGAAGAGACGATCTCTTCAAAGAGCACAGTTTTTTCAGATCGGGGTAGTTCAGGATTTCAACAAACTCTTTTGGGGTTTTTCCAAACCAGTATTCAAACTCAGGTATTCCAGAGAATGATAAGGTCCCTGTTACAGAACACCCTTTGTTGACAAGGGTTCTGAATCCTTCTTTTTCGGTTTTCGTCCAGTGTTCTCCAACGAAGACGTTGTTTGGATCAATCTCCATAATGGGGCGATACATCATGGGGAAGGCTTTGATGTCAACGTGGTGTGAAAGTTTTGCGTTCAGTTCGTCCATGAGACGGAAATGTTCACGAATCCTGTAATACAGGTCTTCGGGCGTATCGGTATAGTTCCAGAGCACATCCACAACGAACACACGATGTCCCTGCTCTGCCATTAAGGCAATGGCGTTCTGGAAGAATTTATCTTCAGCCATCCAGTCAAAGGCAAACCGGACCGGGCGCAAAGGAATATCTTTCAGAAGAAGAGCCTTTTCGGGTGTCATCAGTCTCGCATCGAGCGACTGGTTAAAATCAACCGAAGTGAACCCAAAATATTTCATCATCCCAATATCAACTTTTAAATCTTCAATGTCTTTTGCCAACCAGTTGTTATCGTAAAAGACCACGTGCTTACAGCCGGGGAAAATATCAGAAGACCAATCCCTGTTGTAAAATTCTGGTTCTACATTCTTAACCATACAGAACCCGCATTTACGGATACAGCCACGAGAGGTATGGGCGATTGAATAGGTGGGGTTTTCTATAAGTGAGTAGTCGGGAGCACATTCCTCCACTTCGGGCATGAGCCCTTTAATGACCGTAACCCCAAGATTTTCAAAAGGTTTTGGGATCAGCGTTGCAGATACGCCTCCAACATAAACTTCAGGAACTCTTTGTTGTATCGCTCTAACCATTGATACTGCTCGTAATATATCAAAGGTGAAGGTAGTAGTAACATAGGCTCTGTCATACCCTCTTGGTGGCGGTGAATTAAATAAAGCAGTAGTGTCTCCAAGGCTCTTTCTCCACGATGATATTTTTAGCAGGGGGAGGGGATAAAACTTTGAATCTTTGGTGGTATCAATTAAAGCAACCCGCATCGTTTCATCACACCCCTTCCTAATATTGCTCCTGTTGTACCCGACTCACCGAAAGCAAGCCACAACTTCACGGCTTCAGCATCTTTCTTTGGGACTATGAGTTCAATCTTCACATCTTCCAGTTCATTCAAGGCATCAACCTGTTTATCCAGTTCACCGAACTTTTCAGACTTGAAGACTGCCTTTCCAAATCCTGTAGAATCCACGAGGTCCTCTTCATTATCCTGTAAAAACTCCATTTCGTCAATCAGTTTAACAAAGTCCCAACCAGCATACTCTCCCGTCTTATTATCAGCAATACGGTATCCCCGCTTCTGTGTTTCGGACAACCCTGTTATCTGCGTGATTTCAGGGACAGTATCATATTTCAGTTCTTTCAGGGCTTTCAGGGTAGTGTGTCCGTAAAGAAGAACAAAGTTCTCGTCCACTCCGATAGAGGCTTTCACATAACCATATTTCTTTATAGATTCTTTCACATGAGGAACGGCTTTATCAGAGAATCTGGGATTGTTCTCATAAGGGATTGGGTTATTAATAGGGACATCAACAAGGCTCTTTCTCTGCATAAAGGTTAATATACCACTACGGATATAAAGATTCTCATGGGTTTACCAGAAGGACAAGCACCATTCAATGTTCTTACTGATGGTGAAAGGGCAGAAGGCGGAAAATCATTATCCCCATTAAAGGTACTTGCCAACTCTATGCGTAGAAGAAAATACTGTTCGGTACAGTGTTCCTTTGCAGATATGTGTCCGGTCCTTCCCCTATCAATGTCAAAGGAAGAGATGTTGCCAAATGGGAAGCAGCCCTGCAAAATGAAGTCTGCCCCACAATCTATGCAACGAAGAATCCAGAATATGTTTTTGAATGGAGAAGAAGGTCTATTACTTGAAATCAAACAGTCTCTTTTCGTAGTGAGTACGCATTTGGGAGATGACAATAAAGAGAGGATGCAGTATGCAGATTCTCTTATGAAGTTACACAAATCCATCTATGGTGAGAAGTCTCAACTGACGTCCTCTCCTGAACCATTGGAAATAACCGTTCGGCAATTAAATGTCAGATCTGGTGACGCACAGGAAATAAAGATAGGAAAGAAACCCCAAGAGATACGACAAGCAAACGCCGCAGCTATTCTTTCAAGGAACGATCCTCCTCAGGAACCAATAGACCTTGACCCGGAATCTTTACTCACAAGCCCGATACTTGAAACAATCATCCATAGGAAGAAGGACGACGATGAAACTAGAGTTTGAACTGCACTCAAAGCAGATGGAGATTTTTCAAGCCTTTCTTGCAGGGGCTCGGTTCATGGTTATTGCCTGTGGTCGTAGGTTTGGAAAGACCATGCTCTGTGCGTTCATTGTTATCTGGTCAGCGTTGCAGAACAAAAGCTGGAATATCTGGATTGTTGCTCCAACATTTCCTCAGACCGACATCCTATGGGAAATGGTTATCCAGTATATGCCAAAGGAATATATCAAGCAGATTTACGAAGGAAGGAAATTAATTGAACTCAAAAATGGATCAAGAATATGGGCAAAGTCAGCAGACAACCCTCAGGCATTGGTTGGGAGGGGGCTCGATCTCATCGTGTTCGATGAAGCAAGCATGGTTCCCGTTGATGCGTGGAACTACATGCGACCTGCACTCGGTGATAGGAAGGGGAGAGCCATATTCCCCACAACTCCAAAAGGTAAGAACTGGTTTTATGACATCTATATGAAAGATCCAAAGAATGGGGGATGCGATTGTGAGTACCATTCCTACCATTATCCTTCTATGGACAACGAGTTTATTGATCCGCAAGAGTTTGTGGATATGTCAAAAGATCTTCCTGAACTTATGTATCGACAGGAGATCCTTGCAGACTTCATAGAGAGCGGTGGTGAAGTATTCAGAAACTTAAACAAGGTTCTTGCAGATTGTTTACAACCTCCGTTACCCGACCACAATTATATTGGTGGAATAGACTTGGGCAAGTATCAGGACTTTACGGTAATTGAAATTGGAGATTTGGATACAAACAATATTGTATTCCACGAGAGGTTCAACAAGCTCGATTGGGATTACCAGAAGGTAAGGATACAGCAAATCCTTAAAAGTTATAACGATGCTCTTGCTTTCGTGGATTCAACGGGTGTTGGCGATCCGATAGTTGAAGATTTGCAGAGACAGGGTTGTAACATAAAAGCGTTCAAGTTCACACTTACTTCAAAGAAACAGGTCATCGAAAATCTAATGAAGATGATAGATGAACAAATCATAAGAATACCCAACCTTCCTGAAATACGCCACGAGTTTTCAATATTTGGATTCGAGCAGACGCAGTTTGGTAATATCAGGTACTCTGCACCAGATGGTCAACACGACGATATAGTAATCGCAACTGCCCTTTGTGCGTGGGGTATGGAGAAGAACATAGGAAGTTCTGTTGTTGGTGCATCCCCTATTGAAGAAACCACACAGAACTTTGATGAGCAGAGACAAAGGATTGTGCCACATATATCAGATGATAAAGATAACACTGAAGACAATGTTTGTAACTGGCACGAAGATGAGGATAGAGTAGTAGATTATGCAGAAGATTAATTAACTTGACGCCGAATACTCATTATGCGCTATGTGGCAAAAGATGAAAAAGAGTATCTTTCTATTGATGATATAATACAAAAGTCTTCACCATCAACGAGAACTTTCAGCACAACATTTGACAGGGCGAACCAACCCATCTCTGGTATTCTCGATAATGTTGAAAGCCCTCACGATACAAAGATGATTGAGAACGAATCTGAAATCCTATCTCTTTTAATGAAAGCCTCTGGTCAGAGCCAGCAGGTTGTACCGTCATTCTATGAAGGCGGGGATGACGTATATATCGAAAATAAGAAAGTCGTTGATGTAACCGTAACCGATTCTGACAGGAGAGCAATCCATACAATATCGAATTTTTACAATACTCTTGGGATATACAGAGACGACTTCGATAAGAACAATAACGACAAACTTGCACGAAACTCATATTACGCTATCTGTGAAAAAGCGATGATGGACTACATGCGCTCCGTCCAGTGGTCTGTTAAAGATTCAAGGAATGGGGATACCATAGAACAAGCAACCGATTTCTTTGATAATCCAAACCCTCAGGATTCTATGGGGGATATTATGTCTATGCTCATACGTGATGTTACCCGGTATGATGCAGGAGTTATTGTAAAATCTTTTAATAAGGGAGGGTTCGTTACAGAAATAAAACCCTATCTTGCAACCGAGTTCTGGAGAGAGCAGGACAGGGTTCCGTTCATTATCAATGTACCTATAATGAACACCGTTGATTTAACGGGCGGTGCATATGCAAGCCACCAGCAACCAACCTATCAGGGATGGTGGTCACATGGGTACACAGAACGGTTTTGGCAACGCTCACGCACAGGGGTTTATATCCCGTTCCAACCAGAAGAAGTTGCATACTTTATGATGTATCCTAGAACGGATGGTATCTATGGCACAGACTTTATCAAATTCCTCAAGTACCAAATCCAATATCTCATTGACAGCACAAAAGCTGCTGGAAAGACGTTTGAGAATGGGGTGGTGCCGTCAATTGTATGGGAACACCCCGAAGTACGCACGATACCACAACTCAAGCAAAGGATTGCTGAACTCAAATATAATAATCAAGGATGGCAAAGATTCGGTAGCGTCATCCACACGGTCAATGGGGAGAAAGTATCCTCTGTGGCACAATCACTCCACGACATGCAATGGCTTGAAGGACAGAAGTTCGTTGCTCAGCTCGTATGGGCAACATGGGGATTTAGTTCAGAAGAGTTCATGGGCGGTGGGGAGAACCGTGCGACGGCGTATGTCAAGAGAAACATCACAAAGTCCCGTCTATTATATCCATTAATGACTTTCCTCGAACAGAGGATGAACAGGGAAATCCTACCATACCTGAAAGGATACAGGAAGTTCTGGAAGTTCTCATTCACTAGAGACATAGAACTTGATGATGAGAATAAGGTAGCAAACACAAACTCCATAAAAGCATCCACCTTCCTGCAATACTACCAAAGCGGGTTCCCGATTGAAGCAAGTATGGAACTTGCAGGTCTTGACAAGAACCAGTATAAGTTCAATATTGGAACGCTTGAAGCCGAGATCATGCAGAACCAGATGATGATGCTTGGTCAACAACCCGGAGAACAGGGCGGTGGCGGAGAAGATGTTGGTGGAATGGAGAATCTTGAGCAGGGAAGATATGGTGCTGCCTCTGAAATGTACTTAGGCAACGAACAGGGAAGTTCAAAAGGTACTGGCGGACCTGAAAATACCCCAAGAGATCCTTCAGTAGATGAGGAACAATATAAGAAAGCGGATATGTACGACCAGATGCGAAGGGAACGTGAGCGAAAGAAAGCAAATAAGAAATATGAAGAGCGTGAACGAAAGGACACTTCCAAAGAAGCATCATATTTCCACGAAGGTCAATACGAGAAAGCCAAAGGAACAACAATGGCTGGAACGACAATCGCCCCTTTAAACTCGCCTATGGTTTATCAAGAGGACTGGAAGAAAGAGCATGTTTACAAAGGACGAGAACCCTCTGATCGGGATGTTGCAGCAGAGAGTAATAGAAATGCTGGAAAGAAGTTACAGGAAGAAAATGACGCATCCAATAAATCCGCTTTTGATGCAGTTAAGACCGTTGCTCAACTTGCCCCTCTCGTATTAGCAAAGAAGAAGAAGTCTGAAATAAACACTGTTGCAAAGAGCACAACAATTAATCCGCTTCTTGCCGGTCTTGGTCTTGGGGCTCTTGCAGTTAGGGATCAATACCACCAACAAAAAATAAAGCAGAAGAACCGTGAGGCGAATATCAGGACGGAACCCGTATCAACAAAACATCCTGCTGATAAGAACACCGCTCAAACGACACGGCATGTAAATAAGAAAATACGATTCAAAGATGGCGGTGGGGCAGAAGAAGTTGATATTCCAAGGAAACCACAAACCCCAAATATACCGTCAAGTAATGAAGGAACCGGTGGAACAAGAGCAACAGGAATTTCAAATCCCGAACCCGGTAGCAGGACTTCAAAATGGAATCCAAAGTTTCCTACAACAAAATCTCTTATTATTGATGAACCCGATGAAAGAGAGGATATGAATTATAACCCATATTGGCTCGCAGAAGGTATCAGAGTTGAGATGGAACACACAAACGATCCTGAAATAGCAAAGGAAATTGCAAAGGATCACCTTGACGAGTTTATGGATTATTATTCTTCTCTGAGGAAAATGGAAAACGCACTACGAAGTGGAAACAAACCGTATCAGAAAGTGGAAATGTATAAGGCAGGTGATATGGTAAAGGCAAAAGTGTATATCACTCACCCAAGCGAAGCACCAAAGGGAAGATCTGTTCGTAGAGGTAACAAAGGTGGTTACTACTACATAACAAACCAGCGTGATCGTGGTGGATCGGCAGCTACGGGGGCTGGAGAACACGCAACAAAGAAGAAGAGTAGTGGTCAGAAAGGGTGGGGAACTGGTGGTGGAGAAGCACCATCTGAAGGCGTTTCCGCAGAACCTCCTATGGCTCCAGACATTGAAGGAGCCGAAATGCAGGTAAAAATATCTGGTAACGGAATTGGAATTGTTGTGGGTATTATATCTGGAAGGCTCGTTGCCTCAAAACTTAACACACCTCAGACCGCTCAGTTTATTAAAATCGTTGAGAAGAAATCTGGTGAAAAAGCAAGTGCTGAAGACATTATTGAACTTATGGTAATGACTGCGGAAGAGATGGGTTTGGAGGTAACATGAGTCTTCTTTATGTGGATGATGTTGGTGCATCTATTATCATTGATCTGAAGGTTACTAATATTCCCGGACCCACCGCAGTTGCAGTAATTGTTGAAAATCCTGCCGGAGTAACGTCATCTTGGGTACTTGAATCTGGGGAACTTAACAAAACCTCAGGAATTATAACGCACCTATCGAAAGCAGGAGAACTTTCTATTGAGGGGGAGTATAAGGTACAAATCTTTAAAACAGACACAAACCTTAATATCCATTCGACCATTGATTATTTCAAAGTACATAGAAGACTAATTTATGTGTGAGCGCATAACATGATGAACGTAGAAGAAAAACCACAAGTTACCATTCGTGCAGTAAAATATTGTGCTGATGGCAGAGTCATTGACTACGGTGTTGTCACCGGTGGCTCGGTAGTTGATCGCATTAAGAATAAAATAGTCGCCATAACTGGCAGGAGAGAGTAACATGGTAGGCACAAAACTAACAACGGCGGGGATCACACAAATGGCAACCGATCTCTATGCAGCAGGAGCAGGAAAGTGGAAGTATGTTGGTTGGGGAACGGGTACAACCGACCCGGTGATTGGTAATGTAGGACTCGAAACCCCGGCTGCGGAAACTCGTGCAACCGCAACTATCACCAACCCATCTACCGCTTTATGTCGTGCAGTTGGTTCTCTGACCTGTAACGCAACAGGCAAGACCATCTCTGAAGCAGGGCTGTTTGAATCTGTATCATCTGGAATCTTACAAATTCGTGGCACATTCACTGGGATTCCTGTCGTACAGAACGATATAATACAGTTCACATTTGACCTGACCTATACAACCTCATAACCATCTTTTTCACAGGAGATGGAATGAACTCATTAACTTCAACGGCGTTCTTAGGAAAAACACCCCTTCTCGATTCGGTTGTTGCTACTGTAAGTGAATCTATAATTGATGAAAAACCCATAGACAAGTTCTCTCTCGTTGCAGAAACCCACAACGAATTTTTAATCGAACAGTCGTTCCCTTGGACATTCTCAAAAGATATGGATGTTCGGGTATATGGAAATGTTAAAAAATCCGTGAAAGTTTCCGTCACTGTTAAAAGGATAAAATACGATCCGAAAAGTAATCGTATCGGATTCTGGATGACTGCCACTCGTGATGGAAGAAGCGTTATGACACACTCCCCAACGTGGTTCAGTGGATGCCCATTACATTCCCATGTTTCAGAGGAGGTAGTAAAAGAGACCGCAGACAGCAGGGAGATACAGAAAATTATAAAGGAAGACCCTCTTGGCGCAATAACGGAAAACCTGCTTCTCAATGCAAGCAGGCTACCATTTGGAAATCCCATTGGAGACGATTCAACTTGGATCTGGGCATATGAATGTGGGTTCCCCATACGGTATATAGCGGGGAACGGGGAATCGTTCTCCAATTTGGTTACAGGTGTTGGCAACACCACAGATTTTGATAATTGTTATACAGCCATTTCCGCTTGGGCTCCTGTTATCAATGGTAATTATACAGAGATTGATCGTGGATGTATGATGTTTCATACCTACGATATAACAGATAATTTTTACATATTTAATGCTTATATCGGAGTCTATCCCAACAATATTGATGATAGTGTTGGTAACATAGACATTGGGTTGTTTAGCTACAATCCCACAGATACTGCTACTATCAGTGATAGCGACTATCAGGCATATAATGAGACAAATGGTTTCTATAATAATGGTTGGGTTGATGAGTGGACTTTTGATGAAAGTCCCCACTGGGAACAATTTGGCTATCAAGGTAGGGATTACCTCAATGCAAACAGAAACGGGAACACTTATTTAATGAACAGGACAAGACACGATTACGATAATGACTCCACCGGGCTTACTTGGGGAAGCGATAAGAGGTCTTGCGTCTCTTGGGATGCGACCAATGACGTTCCTGTTCTAATTCTTGATTACACTGTTGCAAAACCAGTCTTGTCAGTGAATCGAAGTGGAGCAAATCTAAAAATTGGGTGGACTGTTCCGGGGGGATCTCGTCCATGAAGGAGGATAACAATGGCAGATGAAATGTCGGAAAAACCCGTTGAGTGGGGTAAGAAGACAGACGGTGTAAAGGTTCGTGACGTTGAACCGGAGAACTGGATATGGGAAGTTCATTACACTGATGGCACCATTATCAAACAGTTCGATGATAAGTTTGAATACCACGAGTTCGGAGAGATCGACACATCAAAACTTGATTATCTCCTGTTACGCCCATTCGATAGGTGTAACATTCCCGGACTCATTGACAGGTCAAACCCCGGAATAAGGATAGAACTATTGGGATATTCTGCGGTGCAATCATATTTCGATATGGTTCTTGAAAATGGGGAAAAAGCAAGGGTGTGTTGTCTTGAGTTGACTTCGATAGCTTCAAAGATTGTTATTGCAGTACTCCCCGATAACACTATTATAATTACCGACGATGTAAAAAAATTGGTGATGAGATGACAGTTTATACTTTAGACAACGTATTAGCAGCTCAAAAATATAATGCAACGTGGATGAAAACAGGAACGAGAACGACGGTTGGAGTTACCCCGTTCACAACCGCTGGTGTTGCAGGAAATCCTGCTGGAACCCTGAGTGCAGGAAATACTGCAAACGGTGTCGTTCCGACCGATGATGGAACAGAGGGACCGGCTTTACCATCTTTCAGCAGCTCTGCATATCTCTCAAAGGTTATCTACGGGTCAACCGTTGCCTGTACCATGAGGTTGTATGACCGACTTTGGGCGGCAGGGGCTTACA
>Ga0315295_10005486_pt1 | contig 10822 bp, 10 predicted proteins | sample YL17G14_0_MG_FD_204453 | JGI IMG/M metagenome (GOLD analysis project Ga0315295, IMG submission 204453) | Sediment microbial communities from Yellowstone Lake, YNP, Wyoming, USA - YL17G14_0 | ecosystem: Environmental > Aquatic > Freshwater > Lake > Sediment | place: USA: Wyoming | collected...
CGAATCAAAATGCTCCCCAGCAAGTCACCGCTCTGCTGCTGTGCTTCCAAAGCCTGGTTGAGCTGTTCGAGAGTAACCAGCCCCTCATTGACTAACATCTCGCCTATTTTCTGGATCATCACAGCCCCTTCTCAGGAAAGCCTTGGGCAATTTGTTCTGCACCAATCAAAACCCGAAAGGTATTGACAGTGAAAATTTTTTGGTTACTATTCCACAAATTTTGGACATTGGAGAAATAAAAAATTCAACTTGGAGGTAATTGCTATGATTTGTTCAACCCTGAAGGCGGGAAATGATTGCGCCTTCATGACGAAAGCTGGCTGTGGGTATAACGGGGGTTCCTGTTACCCGGTCGTGGAACAATGCGCGGGATGTGCTCGGATCATGGATCTGCCAACCGGCAGGTTCTGTGGCAGCTATCCGAATCCCGTGGTGAAGTGGAAAGCGGGGCATTGTAATTTCGCGACGCATGTTAAACTGGAAGCCCAAAGTCAGCAGCAGGCCAAAATCAACCCCCTGAAAGCTTCCAAACGGATCAGCAAGAGAAATTAATCACCCGGCGATCAGGTGTTGCGAGAGCATTTGCCGGCGCCGGTTCGAACCGGTGAATGGGCATTTGCTCTCGATTCTTTTGATGCTTCCATACCCGGTCTGGTACACGAATTTCTGAGATTTGATCCTCTGATCTCTGCCTCCCATGGATAACAGGCCCCGCATTTTCACTCGCCTGCGTCTTCGGCTCCTTCCGGCTGATTCTCCAGTAAGGTGAACGGCCACTATGAATCAGCGCCTGATCCTCATGACCACAACATGGAGGTGGAAGAGATTGTGGCGTTTTTTCATTTCCAAAGACCCGCTGATGCGGGTTAGTATCTTGATTGACCGGACAGGTAAGCAGGATCACCCTAACGCGAACCAACCCGAACGAGAATGGGACCTATGGAAACGACGCTCATTTTAACCGGTAATCAAGCCGCGGCACTGGCTGCCAAGCTGTGCCGGGTGCAGGTCATCGCCGCCTATCCAATCACCCCACAGTCCAAGATCCCGGAGATTCTCTCGGAATATGTCGAGCGCGGCGAATTGAAAGCGGAGTTTGTGCGCGTAGAGAGCGAACATTCCGCACTGGGGATCTGCATTTCAGCATCGCTGGTGGGTGCCCGCGTTTTCACCGCCACTGCCTCCAACGGACTGGCCTACATGCACGAACAGCTGCACTGGGCGGCGGGGGCGCGCACCCCCATTGTCATGCCGGTGGCAAACCGCGGTCTGGGCGCCCCCTGGACCATTTTAAATGATATGCAGGACACGATTTCCCAAAGAGATACCGGCTGGATGCAGTTTTATTGCATGAACAACCAGGAAGTTCTGGACCAGGTGATCCTCGCCTACAGGGTGGCCGAGCAACTCCTGGTTCCAGTCATGGTTTGCTTCGATGGCTTCAGACTCTCACACACAATGATGCCGGTCGCGGTTCCCTCCCAGGAGGAAGTGGATGCTTTCTTGCCGGGTTTTGAGTTGCCCTACAGCTTGAACCCGGAACTCCCGGTCAACATCAATCCCGTGGTGATGAGCGATCCCCTAGCCGATGGAGACGGTCGAGTGTGTCCCAGCTATATGGGGTTCCGGCGCCGACTGCAGGAAACGCTGGAGGGTGCTCTACCGCTGATTGCCGGAGCCGGAAAGGATTTCGCCTCAGCTTTCGGCCGTTCCTATGAAGATCCTCTTTATCGTTATCAGACCGAAGACGCCGATTTGCTCTTTGTCACCATGGGATCTCTCGCCAGTGAAACCACGGAAACTGTGGATCTCCTGCGCGCCAGGGGTATCTCGGCGGGCGTTGTTGGTCTAAGGGTTTTCCGGCCTTTTCCGGGGAAAATTCTGGCCCATGCCGTGCAGCGTGCACAAGGCATTGTTGTTGTGGAGAAAGCTATCAGTTATGGCTATGAGGGTGCTCTGAGCACTGAGCTCAAGGCAGCGCTTTTCAGCAATAACGGTCATCGTCCGGTTATTCTTAATTACATCGTCGGACTCGGGGGAAAAGACGTCAAACCGACGGATTTTTTGGAAGCCGCGGAAGAAACCCGGGAGGCGATAAAGCATCACACGCCCCAGGAGCACCCCCGCTGGCTGGGCTCCGGTCTTTAGAGTTCATTAGAAGGAAACCATCATGTCCACGGCCATTATTGATCTTCCCGAACAGGAATATATCCTGCCCGGCACCCGCACCTGCGCCGGGTGTGGGTTACCTATCGCCTACCGCTACATATTGAAAGCCTTGGGGCCCAAGACCATTGTCACGCTGCCGGCCTGCTGCCTGACCATACTACATGGCATTTACCCAAGAACACCCATCGCTGTCACTGCCGTGAACAACACCTTTGCCAGCACCGCGGCTTCCGCTGCCGGCCTGGTGGCAGGGCTCAAGGCCACCGGCCGCGAGGATTATACGGTTCTCGCCATTGCCGGTGACGGCGGGACCTTCGACATGGGGATTCAGGCCTTGAGCGGAGCGGCAGAGCGACAAACCAACTTCATCTATCTCTGCTACGACAATGAAGCCTATATGAACACCGGGGTGCAGCGCTCCAGCGCAACACCCAGCGGCGCCGTCACCACCACCACCCCGGTGGTTCCCAAGGAGCAGCCGAAGAAGGACTTCACCCGGATCATGGAAGCCCACAACCCGGCTTACCTGGCCACGGCCTGTTCTTCCTATCCGGGCGACCTGTACAACAAGTTCGTGAAGGCCAAGTCCATTACCGGGACGCGATTTGTGCATCTTTTCATACCGTGTCCCGCCGGCTGGGGGTATCCCGCCAAGGATACGGTGAAGATCGGCCGCCTTGCGGTGGAATCCGCTGTTGTGGTGCTCTACGAGATTGACCATGGGGTGTTCCGGCTGACCGGGAAGAGCTTGAGCATGGCACGCAGCAATCGCAAGCGGCCAGTCGAAGAATACCTGGAGCTACAAGCGCGCTTCAGAAAGATGAGGGTGGAACAAGTGGAGGATTTTCAACGCCAGGTGGACCAGCGCTGGGAAGTGTTGTTGAATCGGGCGGGAAGCCCGGGTGAGGAACGCTAGCGGTTCATTCCCACCAGCGCACTAAAATGCTGCCCCAGGCAAAACCGGCGCCAAATGCGGCTATGATCAGGATATCGCCCTTCTCCAGCTGTTTGCGCTCCACAAGGGCGTCATAGAGGCAGAGCGGGATGGTGCCGGCCGTGGTGTTCGCGTAGCGATCGATGTTGATGACCACTTTTTCCGGGTTCAATCCCATCCGCTTGGCGCAGGCATCGATGATGCGCAGGTTGGCCTGATGTGGGATGAAAAGCTTGACATCATCTCCGGTCAGGCCGTTTCGTTCTAGTATCCGTGCGGAGACTTCGGCCATCTCGGTTACTGCATATTTGAATACCTGGCGTCCCTCCTGGTAAACATAGTGCTCCTTGCGCTGCACGGTTTCAAGGCTCGACGGTTTTCGGCTCCCGCCGGCCTTCATGTGCAGGTGCTCTTCTCCGATCCCGTCAATGCGCTGGATGAAATCGAGAATGCCGAAGCCGGGTTCCGGACAAGCTTCAACCAGCACCGCACCAGCGCCATCCCCGAACAGCACGCAAGTGTTCCGGTCCTCATAGTCGAGGATACTGCTCATGACATCACTGCCGATGGCCAGAACCTTCTGGTAGCGTCCCGATTCAATCAGTTGCGCCGCGGTGGTCAGCGAAAAAACAAACGCTGAACAACCGGCCGAAAGATCAAAGCCCCAAGCTTTGCTGGCCCCGATCCCCTTTTGCACCAGGCAGGCAGTGGACGGGAAAAACATGTCCGGCGTCACGGTGCCCACGATAATGGCATCGACCTCGGCGGCTTCCACTCCGGCCCGTTCCAGGCAATCTCTGGCGGCGCGAATGGCCATGTAGGAATTGCCCAGACCCGGTTCCAGGATGCGTCGTTCCCGAATACCCGTGCGGCTGAGAATCCACTCATCGGTGGTGTCGACCATTTTTTCCAGGTCCTGGTTGGTGAGTCGCCGTTCCGGCAGAAAGCGACCTACTGAACGAATATAGGCAGTGTGCGACACTTTTTCTCCTTACAGGCTCCTGCCAAAAAGACCCGAGCGTCATTCCCGCGAACCGCCATGGCTCAGAGGGCCACAACGAACCATGAAATCCCCCCCGACCCATTTTCCAGAGGGGGGCCGGGGGGATTTCATACAAAGGCGGGAATCCAGTCATACAAATATCTTATGGACTTTCGCTTGCGCTGAGGCGACGGAATTGCACGTTTTACGTGAGGCCTCTCAGCTAAAAAATCCCCCTGTAATACCCCCCGTCGATCTGTATGGATGCACCGGTGATGTACCCGGTGCGCTCGGAAGCCAGGAAGGTGACCAGCGCGGCAAATTCTTCCGGTGTCCCGAGCCGCCCCATCGGCACGGAAGACTCCCAGCCCTTGATCACTGCCTCCGGTGTTGTACCCTGCTTTTCCGCCGTGGCAATGGCGAGGGTCCGCACCCGCTCGGTCATGGTATAACCGGGGCACACATTGTTAACCGTGATATTATACGGGGCCAGTTCATTGGCCAGGGTCTTGGCCAATCCGATCACCCCGGAACGGACGGTGTTGGACAGAATAAGGCCATCGATGGGTTGTTTGACCGCAATCGAGGTCATATTGATGATCCGCCCCCAGCGCTTCTTCATCATCTCGGGAACGGCTTCCCGGGTCATGATGATGGTGCTCATCAAATTCAAGCGGACTCCATGGTACCAGAGTTCATCATCGATTTCGAGAAAAGTCTTGGGGGGAGGCCCGCCCGCGTTGTTCACCAGAATGTCCACCGTACCGTAGTGTTCCAATCCCCTGCGCACAAAATTCATGGCGTCTTCCGCCCTGGCCAGGTCAGCCGCAATGCCAATGATCTCCCCTCCAGTGAGAGCGCTGATTTCTTCAACCGCGTGGGGAAGCTCGGGGTCATCCAGGGCACAAATAACAATTTTTGCCCCCTCCCGGCTCAGTTCCGTAGCGACCGCCTTGCCCAACCCTTGACTGCCACCGGCCACCAAGGCCACTTTTCCCTGCAGCCCTAAATCCATTGTCTCCTCCCCTGTTATTCTTAATTGACCGCCACCCGGTATTGGGGGGGTACCTATCACTCGTTGCTGCTTAATCAGTGCATTTCCACATACTCAACTCAACTGCATTGCCCTGCACCCCAGCCCTGTTAGTGCGCATAGAAGGCCTGGATGGCTTCCGTGTAACTGCCATCGGTCTGATAAATAGTCAGCGGTGGTTCCACAACAAGTTCTTCCCCCCCTGCCTTGCGGCACTCCAGAACCAGCAGGCGGGCGGGGCTCGTTTGGTCCGAATAAATGAGCCTCAGCCGCTTGGCACTGAATCCGCAATCTCTTGCCACCCTCATTAAATGTGGCAGCCTGGTGGCTGGATAGACCAGCGCCAACCGCCCGCCATCCCGAAGCAGGTACTTCCCTGCCAGGAACACATCCTCGACCGATCCGGTCAATTCATGGCGAGCCAGCGCTCGCTGGCGATTGGGATTGATGCGGCCGGTGTTGAGCCGCCGGTATGGAGGGTTACTGACGACCACATCGGCGACAGCGGGTTCGAAATGCTCAGCCACCTCACGGAAATCCATCTCGAGGATTTGAACCCTCTCGCCGAAACCATTGACGGCCACATTCATCTGCGCCACTTCCACCAGCGGCGGCTGGATTTCCAGCCCGATCAATCTGCGCCCCAGGTCACGGTAGGCGAGGATAATCGGAATCACCCCACAGCCGGTCCCCAGATCAAACACCCCGTCCTCTCTCCCCACCCCGGCCAGACCGGCCAGCAACACGGCGTCAAGGGAGAATCGATAGCCCTGTTGGTGCTGATAGAAGATGAGTTTCCCGCCAAACAGTCCGTCACAGGTCAGCACGGTTCAGTGTCACCAAAGCATTTCTTCCCCGGGCGGAAGGGGATTGATGACCAGACCACTCATCACTTTCGGATAGAAATACGTGGACTTATGCGGCATGATCAAACCCGCGCTGGCCACTTCCCGAACCTGCTCAATCCGCGTCGGATTGATGAAAAAACCGGCATCGTAATAGCCTGACTGGAGTTGGGTCAGCGCATCCGACCAGTCGTGCCGGAAGTGGATGTTGTTTTCGTCCGCCAGGAAATTTTCCGAAAGCCCCATCAGGCGGCGCAAAATAATCTGATCCACCACGACCACATCCAGATGATGAAGCAGCCGGGGCAGATCCTGCGTGGAGAGATAGGCGGAAATGGCGTCCCGTTTGGCTTTTAGAGCATAGAATTGACTGTTGTCACGGGAGTAAAATCCGATCCGCGTCTCTTTATCCTTTTCGCCTCGGCCCACGGCTTCCCGCCAAGCCTGGGGGACCTCTCCCGGAGCCAAAACGCCGGCCGCGAAACTGGAGCATTCAAAAAACTGCTCGGCCTGGGCTAGAAATGGTTCCGGTTGCCAGGATCCCAGATGACGCAGCATACGGTGCGTGGGCAAGATGGTGACGCCGCTCTGGTTCATGTTGGACAGATAGATCATGACGTATTCAAAGGAGGCCAGCTTGCCGGCTCCGGAAAGGAGCTCCCTCTGTAGATCCCGATAGGCCAGCGCGGTCTCGTAGCGATGATGGCCATCGGCAATAAAAATCGGCTTGTCCAGCATCAGAGCCCGCACCTGGCGAAGAACCTTGAGGTCCGAAACTCTCCAGAGTCGATGCTCCATACCCTCCGCATCCCGGAAAGCCATGCTGGGTTCGGATTCACGGCCCTGCTGCAGGTGGTGGTCAATCACCCGCGCCGGATCATCGTAGAGCGCAAAGATGGGGCTCAGGTCCGCATGGCAGGCAAGCATCAGTTGCAACCGCTCCTCTCTGACCGCGCGGAAAGTCTTTTCATGGGGGCGCACACCACCGGTGCGAAAATCTTCCAGGCGCAGCGCACAGATGAATCCATGGCGGGTTTGCCGGATGTCGGGAGCGAGCGAAAAGCTGAGCGTATAGTAATAGATGACCGGCTCGGCATCGCGGATCAGGACGCGTTCCTTCTGCCAGGTCTGGAGGTACTCGGCCGCCCGGGTATGAGGATTATGCTGCGCGTTGTCTCCCGGATCACGCAGACCCAGCTCCAAATGAATCACGTTGTAAGGATTCAATTGGTGAAAAGCCTTCTGTTCCGAAGGGGAGATCACATCGTAGGGTGGCGTTGCCAGAAGGTTCAAATCCGGGATTTTTTCAAGATTGTAACGCAGCCCCCGAAAAGGGACAACTTCTGCCATTATTGGATTTCCTTTCTTCACGGAATCATAGCGCAAGTCATTTGCTAGCACAGGTCGTTGTTTTTGACAAGCGGCATGCTTTTTCAAAAAAAAGCCAGGGAAAGATTTCGATAATTGGAGGTGGCAAGCATCAGAGCTGAAAAGTCCATGACCGGGCAGGCCAGCCCGGATCGCTCCAGCACCCAGCGGGCCAGGTCCAGCCAGCGCGTCGCGGCATCCAGGACCGCCTGATCGCTGCTGGCGATGACACTTTCCGCATAGGGGAGCTCCCGTTCCGGCACCGGGGCGGTGCGCGCGTCACCGCGAAGTCCAAGCATTTTGATCTGCCGGCGATAGCGGGATGCGAGCAGCCCACTGTGATGCATGGGAGCATCAAACAGAAACAAGACTTCACGGGGTCGGAATTCGGACAGACATTGCAGGATGGCCTGCAAAGCCAGTTCGCTCACTTCGGAGAAATTGAAGCAAGCGGAGAGGTGGCTTCCCAAAGTTGCCTATCAGGTGCGTTCATGCTGGGACGCGGATTTGAGCCGTTCTTCGGCCTGTAATTCCTTGCGCAGAATTTTCCCCACCATGGTTTTCGGAAGCAGGTCCCGAAACTCCACGGTCTTCGGCACCTTGTAGGCGGTCAATCGGAGTCTGCAAAATTCCAGGACTTCCTGCTCGGTGAGCGTCTGGCCCGGTTTTACCACCACAAAGGCTTTGATGGCCTCGCCCCGGTAGGCATCCGGGATACCTACCGCCACCGCATCGAGAATCGCGGGATGTTCGTACATGACCTCGTCGATCTCGCGGGGATAAATATTGTAGCCCCCGGAGATGATCATGTCTTTCTTGCGGTCGACAATGTAAAAGTAGCCGTCTTCATCCATTTTGCCGATGTCGCCCGTATACAGCCACCCGTCGCGAAGGGCGGCGGCCGATTCCTCCTCCCGTTGCCAGTAACCGCGCATCACTTGAGGCCCGCGAATGATGATTTCACCTTCCTGGCCGATAGGCATTTCCTCGATTCCCAGTTCCATATCGACGATCCGGGCATCGGTGTCCGACATGGGGATGCCGATGGCGCCCGGCTTGCGCATCCCATGTATCGGGCTGACATGGGTGACCGGACTGGATTCCGTAAGACCATAGCCTTCCAGCACAATGCTTCCGGTCAGTTCCTCGAATTTGCGCATGATTTCCAGCGGCATCGGCGCGGAACCGGTGATGCAGAGACGGATGGAGGAGAGATTATAGCTGCGGACCTTTGGATGATGGACAATGGCCACGTAAATGGTGGGCACCCCGGGAAAGATGGTGGGTTTCGCCTGGTTCAAGAGCTTGAGGAATTCGTCCAGTTGAAAGCGGGGGACGAGAATGATGGCGGCCGCGTTGTAAAGTGTCCAGTTCATGTTGACGGTCATGCCGAAGGCGTGGAAAAAAGGCAGCACCGCGATAATTCGTTCGCCACCACGCCGCAGATCCGGCAGCCAGGCCGTAATTTGCAGCACATTGGCCAACAGATTACGATGTGTGAGCATCACCCCTTTGGGCACCCCGGTGGTGCCTCCCGTGTACTGTAATGCCGCCAGATCATCCGGCTTCGCGGAAAAGGGCGGCGGCGCCGGCGGGGTTTCCTGTATCAGCCGCGAGAAATTGAGCACCCGAGGACCATAGGGAACGGCCGTGAAAAGCTTCTGCTTCCGGGCCTTTATCGGGTAGAGCCAACGGTAGAGCCACGGAAGATATTCCCGCAAGCTGGTGACAATCACGCGGCGGATGCTGGTATGGGGAAGGACGCAGGCCAACTTGGGGTAGAGGTGGTCGAGGACCAACAGGGTTTCCACCCCCGAGTCGCTCCATTGATGCTCCATTTCCCTTTCCACGTACAGGGGATTGGTCATGACCGCCACCGCCCCCAGCCAGAGCACGGCATAGTAGGCAATGATGCATTGCGGGCAGTTGGGGAGCATGATGGCGACTTTGGACTGGGGAGTGACGCCCAGTTTGGCAAGAGCTGCGGCCAGGCTTTGCACCTGGGACCAGAAATCGGCATAGGTCAACTTAGCCCCGAAGAATTCCGTGGCGGTGTTTCCGGGAAATTCTCCGGCCGCTTCCGCTACCAGTTGTGGCAAACACCGGTCGGGGTATTGCAGCGAACGGGGAACTTGGACATCATAGTTATTGTACCAGATTCGGTCCATTTCTTCCTCCGAGGCGCAAGGGATTTTATATGGGTTTCCGGACTGCCGGCGACCAGTCGGGAAGCGGCCCCCGGCACCTTGGCGATCCGGCGGTATTTCCCGGGATGTTGCGTGCAAGGGTGGGGCGTGAATGTGAATACGAACAGGGGAACCCCCTGTTCGTAACGGTGAGCTTATGAGCAAGTACTTTTCAGGATGCGCACTTCTTCCGTGAACATCGGAACAAAGCTGAACAGGTCTTCCACAATGCCGTAATCGGCCTTGCTGAAGATCGGCGCATCCGCATCCTTGTTGACGGCCACAATGGTCTTGGAAGAGCCCATGCCGGCCAAGTGCTGGATCGCTCCGGAAATCCCCACGGCAATGTAGAGATTGGGATTGACCACCTTCCCGGTTTGACCGACCTGATCGGAGTGGGGTCGCCAGCCGGCATCCACCGCCGCACGCGAGGCGCCCACCGCAGCCCCCAAAATCTTGGCCAGTTCCTCGATCATTGCATAATTCTCCGGGCCCTTCATGCCTCGGCCACCGGAAACGATGATTTCCGCCTCGGTCAATTCCACCTTTCCCGACGTGTCCACATCCAGACCGATCACGCGAGAATTGGCCGCCGCCAGGGCAACGGCCACCGTTTCTATTTCCGGTTTCCGGCCTTCACCGGCAACCAGACAATCCATCACATTAGGCCGGCAGGAAATAACCGGAACCGCATTTCCCTTCCACTCACACCACGCAAAGCACTTCCCGGCAAATATCGGGCGCTTGGCCTTGATGACCCCATCCTCTACCCGGATCTCCGTACAATCCTGGGCCAGCCCGGTCTGCAACTGTGCCGCCAGCCGCGCACCCAGGTCTTTCCCATCCACCGAAGCCGGCAGGATCACCAGCGCCGGGTCACATTTTCTAATGATCTCCGCGAGGAGCGGGACATAGGTCGCACCCACGTAGTATTCCAGTGCCGGGTCATCCGCCACGTACAGCTTGTCCACACCGTAATCGCCCAGCTCCGCCGCTTTTTCCGCAACACCGGAACCGACTGCAATAGCACAGAGTTTTGCTCCCAATGCCTGGGCAACACGCCTGCCCTCGCTGGCCGCCTCAAACGAGACGCGGCGAAAGTTGCCGGCACGGAATTCTCCGATCACGCACACGCACTTGGACATAATTTGCACTCCTGTCTATTTCCCTCCAAAATCTTCAGATCAGCCTGGCCTCTTCGTGCAACAAACGCACCAGCTCCTTCGCCTTTCCGGCCGCATCCAGGCCGCCGTTGACGATCCGGCCCGGCGCCCGTTCCGCCGGCATTTCCAGCGAGGTGATATG
>Ga0315295_10005487_pt1 | contig 10821 bp, 6 predicted proteins | sample YL17G14_0_MG_FD_204453 | JGI IMG/M metagenome (GOLD analysis project Ga0315295, IMG submission 204453) | Sediment microbial communities from Yellowstone Lake, YNP, Wyoming, USA - YL17G14_0 | ecosystem: Environmental > Aquatic > Freshwater > Lake > Sediment | place: USA: Wyoming | collected...
CCCGCTCGACGTTGTGCGGCGCATGGACTGGACAGCATTTGCAGGGCTGGTTACTTTTGCAATGGGCATCACAGTGCTGATGCGGATCGTCTTTTACACGGGCCTGCGCCGCTACGAATCGGGCAGCGCGCTCAATGTGAACCTATAAAGCCAGTCTAAGTATTGACTTGCATCGCCAATATGTGCTAGAATATGTTCTAGCGAGCCATACCGCGTCTCTGGCCGGCAGCCTGGAGCCGGCCACTGACTCCCCATACCCTACGACTTACCATCCAGGCCGCTAATGCATAACCTTGCTTGGGGCGCAGCGAGTTGCCGGCAGGCTGTTGCCTCCAATGGCCGGACAGGTCGGTTGGACTATGTCTTTACAAGTAGCCGCCACCCATCAGCTTTTAGGCGGGGCCGTGAGTTGGCTGCGCTCAAGGCTACAGGCATACATCCAAGACCCCAAGCCGCCAGCGGAGATGGCCGTCCCACCTCTGCCCCCGGACCTGCTCGTGTTGAGCCGGCAGTTGGGGCTGTCTCCTTTCGAGCAAAAAACCTTGCTGCTCTGCGCCGCAGCCGAGTTCGCCCCGGATCTGGCCGAGTTATATGCCCAGGCACAGGGCCATCCCAATTGTGCCTACCCCACCTTTGCCCTGGCCTTGTCGCTGTTTGACGACGCGAGTTGGGATGCGCTCTCGCCGGAACGTCCGCTGCGCTATTGGCGGCTGGTCCAAATCCATCACGCGCCTGACCGCACGCTGACTGTCAGTCCCCTCCAGGCCGACGAGCGCATTGTCAATTTCCTTAAAGGCATGAACCAGTTGGATCACCGCCTCTCGCCTTTCCTGCTCCCTCTGCCAACCGATGAGCAGCAGATGAGCTTGCCGCCTTCACAGCAACGGCTGGTGGAGCAGGCGCTCGCTTATCTGAAGCAAGCGGATACGGCCAGTCACCCGCCCATCATCCAACTGGTCGGCCCTGATCCTATCAGCAAGCAACTGGTCGCCCGGCAAATTGCCGCCCGGCTGGGTGTGCAACTGTACAGCCTGCCCGCCCAGTTGATCCCCACCCCGGCCCGAGAGTTGGAAGACTTTGCCCGCCTCTGGCACCGGGAGAGTTTGCTGCTGCCGCTGGCGTTGTACCTGGATGCCTGCGAGCTGGAACCGGACGCGCCCACCAGCGACCTGGCGCAACGTATCCAGCAGTTCCTGTATCGCAGCGACGGGGTCTTCTTTCTGGACACGCGGGACGTGTGGTACAACCTGGGCCAGGCCAATTGCGCCCTGGATGTGCGCAAGCCTGCGCCGGCCGAGCAGATCGCGGCGTGGGACGCGGCGCTGCCTGCCGGCACGGACCATCTCTCGCCACAGTTGGCGGCGCAATTCAACCTCAATCTCCCAACCATTCACGGCCTCGCCCAGGAGGTTCTCAACCAGGCACCCACCGACCTAGAACCGTCCCTCTCTGACCGGTTATGGCAGGCTTGCCTGGCTTTTACTCGCCCCCGGCTGGACACGTTGGCGCAGCGGATTGTTCCCAAGGCAACGTGGGATGATATCGTCCTGCCGCCAGATCAGATCCGGTTTTTGCGCCACATTGCCGACCAGGTGGAGCAGCGCAGCACCGTCTATGAAGACTGGGGCTTTCGGCGACGCAGCAGCCGAGGCCTGGGCATCACGGTGCTGTTTAGCGGAGAAAGCGGCACGGGCAAGACGATGGCGGCCGAAATCTTGGCCAACCACCTGCAACTGAATCTCTATCGCATTGACCTTTCGGCCGTCGTGAGCAAGTACATTGGCGAAACGGAAAAGAACCTGCGCCGGCTGTTTGATGCCGCCGAGGACGGCGGGGCAGTCCTCTTTTTCGATGAAGCCGATGCCCTCTTTGGCAAGCGGAGCGAGGTGCGCGACAGCCACGATCGCTATGCCAACATCGAGGTGAGCTATCTGCTGCAACGGCTGGAGGCGTATCAGGGGTTGGCCATCCTGGCGACGAACATGAAATCGGGGCTGGATGAAGCTTTCACCCGGCGCCTGCGCTTTTCCGTGATCTTTCCCAAGCCGGATCAAGCCCATCGCGAGCAGATCTGGAAAAAGATCTTTCCGCCCGAAATGCCCATTGGCGAGCTGGACTATGGCTATCTGGCCGCCAAATTCAATCTAGCCGGTGGCAGCATCTACAACATCGCACTCAACGCCGCTTTTATGGCCGCGCATGCCGGCACGCCCGTCTCGATGCCACACGTGCTGGAAGCTGTCCGCATCGAGCTGGCCAAAGTAGGGCGCTTGTCGAATGAAAAGGATTTTATCTGGGAAAAGGATGATTGAATGAGATAGGCGGACTTAACCATGAGCGAGTCCAAGCAACCCAAAACCACTCAGGCCGAGGGCGGGAAAGCCAGGGTCAAGGCTGAGGAGCCGTCGCGCCACCAATTTACTTTCGAGACGGCCGGCGTTGATTTGCTGAGCTGCGCACCCGACGAATTGATGAGCGAAGCGCCCAGCAGCATCTTGAGCCACGATCCCAGTGCAATTTTGCGGCGACAGCCCACCACGCCAGCCACTGCGGGAGCAGGGTCTGCAGCGCAGATTGACCATGCTCGACCCACCTTCGGTGGCCGGAGCTTTGCCGGGGTTCCCGCTCGCGCCGCGAGCGCCGGCAAACGCGCCGAGAGCGAGGCGCTCGCGGGACCGGGCGACCGGCTCCAGGCCGCATCCGCCCAGGCCACAGGCCACATCGTCGAGCAGAGCGGGCCGGAAGCGCGCCCCAACGCGGCCAGCGGGGAACGCACGCCCCCCATTAATACCAACCAATCCGGTCAACCTCTACCGTTCCTGGATACCCTTCAGAGCTCATTTGGCCGTCACGACCTCTCGCGCGTCCGCGCGCACACCGATAGGGGCGCTGCAGCCGAGGCCCAGTCACTGGGAGCCGATGCATTTGCCCGCGGCCCAGACGTGGCATTCTCTCGCACGCCCAGCCTGCACACCGCGGCGCACGAGGCCGCTCACGTGATCCAGCAGCGCGCCGGAGTGGAGGTCGCCGGGGGAATAGGACAGGAGGGAGATGCGTACGAGCGGCATGCCGACCAGGTGGCGGACCGGGTGGTCAGCGGGCAGTCGAGCGAAGCCCTGCTCGACGCAGCCCCGGGCGCGAACCCCGCACGTCAGGTCGCGCCCGCCCGCCCGGTCGTCCAATTGCGGCGCATTCCGCCCAACGTGCGAGCCCTGTTGACGGCGAGCTCGGGCGGCCCCGGCGCCAATTTCGCGGCCAACGTCGCGGGCGCCGAGCGCCTGATCAGCCTGGCCATGGGCGAGCTTTCGATGTCCAATCAATCACTAGTGTTGATCAATCGCTTGGGTGGGTTGACGCAAACCCAGTTCGACGCGCTGCCCCAAGAGGAGCGCCTGAGCAGGCACGCCGAGGCCATCGTCAGCCTGTTCCCGGACTTCCAGTTAGGAAATCCCTCCTTGATCGATACGGGGCCCCGCCCGGCCACGGCCGATGCCGCCAATATCACCAGGGTCGTCGCCAACGCCGATGGCATCTTCAACGAGATCGCCAGCGGCGCCCAGGACGCCAACCTGACGCAGGTCTTCGGCGCAGGACATAAGGACGCAGCCAAGAGCAAATACGCGAGAGGCCGCACCTGGATGAATAATCTCCACCGAGACAACAAGATCGTGACCGACCGCTCCGGCGTGCCCCCTACCATCACCAGCTACGCGGAGGAGGTGTCCCAGGGCGGTTTGACAGATTTCCACAAGCTCATCCGCGTTCATCCCGACGTGATCGACAACCCCGACGCGAACGATTCGATAATCACGCTGCTACATGAGAGCCTACACGCGGGCAACAGCGACATCACAGATGATGTCTATATCGATGCTGGCGGCTTTACGACGCAGAGCGCGGCGCAGAAGCTGCGGAACTCAGCGCACTTTGAGGTGGTGCCCTGGCGCATGAGGGACCCGACCAACGCCGCCGCGTTTCCCTCCGCGACCCCCCCGCCGGCCTTCCAGACGTTTATCCCGGCAGGCACAACCGTGGGCGGCGTGACGGCTCCGGCGCGCACGAGGGTGGAAGAGGGCGCCATTGCCGCCTACGACCTGGTGCGCGAGGCATGGACCACAGGCCTGAACCTGCACTTGTTTTATGTCCAGCTGTTCAAAACCCCGACCGATTGGAACAGGTACCTGCCCGATTGGGACAGGCGGTTCAGCAGATCGCTGCCCTACTGGTCAAAGGTGCAGAAGCTGACGATACACCTGAAGACCAGCATCAATCCAGCCTCGCCAGATGAGGCGCAGCATCCCGTGTCGCAAATTGACGTGGCCCTGTCAGAAGGTTTGACGCGCAAGCTAGCCGCTGCGATGGATGTTCTCGCACCGCTCGAGACAGAAGCCGACATTCTGGCATTCGAGAACGCCAATGCTACGCCTGCCGAGTTAGCTGCGGCCTTCCCGGGCGGCGCCCACAACAACAGAAACCGCGAGCGCGACTTCTTGCTGCGGCTGGCCGTGCGGCATCCCGGCGTGCTGCCGCTGACCGGCACGGTGGAGCGAGATCTGCGGGTGGTCAATAGAATGGGCCGCTTCGACTGGGGCACCGTCCTCGACCACAGGGACCCAACCAGCTTCGCAGATTAGAAACCTTTAGGGTGAAAGGGTAGCCATGTCACCGGTTATCAGATGCCTGTGCCAGAACAACGATAGCGGCTGTGAGGCGTGTGCTGCCCGTGCGCGCGACGCATGGGCCGAGTTCGCCGCGCAGAATCCGGACGCGTCGCCCGGGCAGCTCATGGAACGAGCGATCGAGCAGGACCGCGCCGAGGCCGCGCTGGGCATCCTGCAAAACACCGATATCGCCATCAATCAGCCCTGCGACCCGGGGCGCTACGGCAGCGCCTCGCCGCTGATGACCGCGCTGCGCGCCGGCAAGGCCCGCGTCGTCGCGTTGATCGCGGGCCAGCCCGGCTTCGATCTGGCGCACAGCCTGGAGGAGTACGAGACGTGGGACTGGGTCCGTTCCGCGTCGCTGGAGGTGCTGCAAGAGTACCTCGATATCCCCGGCAGCGATGTCAACCAACGGGACGGCAACGACAAGACGCTGCTGCATGAGGTAGTGTATGACCTGGGCGGGCAGGACAAGCTACGGGAGCTGCTCGCCCGGCCGGGGATCGAAGTGGACGCGCAGCAGGTGGACGGATCAACGCCGCTCTACCGGGCAGGGCTGGCGGGCAACGCCGCGGCATTCGAGCTCCTGCTGGACCGGGGCGCGGACGTCAACAACCGCAACAACGACAATTATTGGACGATCCTGATCTGCGCGGTGGTCGTGGACCGGGCAGCCATCGCCGAGCCGCTGCTGCGGCGCCCCGAGACGGACATCAACGCCGCCGACGACGTCGGCGACACGGCGCTGCACATCGCGGCGCAGCACGGCCACACGCGGATGGCCGCGCTCTTGCTGGGGCGCGCGGACATCCGGGTCAATGTGAAAAACCACATGGGGTGGACGCCGCTCAGCATGGCGGCCTTTGGCGGGCATGTCGACGTGGTCCGGCTCCTCCTGGCGCGGCCCGAACTGGAGGTCAACTACGTGGACCAGGACCGTCAGACCGCGCTCTTCCACGCCGTTTCTACCGGCAACCTGGAGACGGTGCGCCTGCTCCTCGCAGACCCGCGGACCAATGCCGCGATCAGCAATCGACCTGCGCGCCACACCGCCCTCGACATGGCCATGGCCCTGGGCTTTGCAGCCATTGCCGAGCTAATTCGTCAGCACGATGGGTCCACCGACGAGCTGTCGCCCCACGATCCGTACGTGGAACGTAATGTCGTGCCACCGCCGATCACCTTTGTCCGTCCGCCGAGAAAGCGATCGCGCCGGGCCGGGTGACCAGGCGAGGAATGGCGCGAGAAGCGAAGGATTTTCTCTGGCGAGGAGTGACCTCTTGAGCGAATCCAAGCAACCCAAAAACTCGCCAGCCGAGGACGCGAGACACAAGATCAATGTTGACGAGTCGCCACGCCACCAACACACCTTTGAGACGATGGGTGTGGAGGTGTTGACCCGCGCACCGGACGAATGGATGAGCGATGCGCCCAGCAGCATCTTGAGCCGCGAGCCGAGTGCGATGTTACAGCGACAGTCGTCCTCGTTTGGCACGGCGGCAGCAAGACCTGCGACACAGACTGACACGGCCCGGCCCACCTTCCGGGGGCGGGACTTGTCCGGGGTGCCGGCGCACGCCGCCAACCATCCGGTGGTGCAGCCCAAACTGACGGTCGGCGCGGCAGATGATCAATACGAGCGGGAAGCCGACCGCGTGGCGGATCAGATTATGACGATGCCAGCGCCGGTCTTGGCTCCTGGCGCGCCGGCGCAACCCCCGGCTGCCGGGGATGGGGGAGAAGCTGGCGGCGGGCTACCACCGGCCCAACGACAAGCATCGGATGAGGAAGAAGAGAACGTGCAGGCCAAGCTGCGGGTGATGTCTATCACCCCGTTCGCACAGCGCATATGGGAGGAACAAGTTCCAACCAAAAAGCCGGTGCAGCACGCCGCCGAAGAGGAAGACGAGATTCGGACCAGGCGCGCGTCTGCGATAGACAGTTTTGAAGCGGGCGACGGTTTTGAAAATCACTTGAGCGCGGCGCGGGGCGGCGGCAGCTCGCTGCCCGGCCCGGTGCGCGCCTTCATGGAGCCGCGTTTTGGGGCAGACTTCAGCGGGGTGCGCGTGCACAGCGGGAGCGAGTCGGCCCAGTTGAATCGTGAGGTAAGCGCGCAGGCGTTCACGCATGGACAGGACATCTTCCTAGGCGAGGGCAAGAGCAATCTCGATTCGAGCGATGGCCGGCGGTTGTTGGCGCATGAGTTGACGCATGTGGCGCAGCAGACTGGCGCAGCTGGAATGCTCGACCGGATTGCCACAGTCCAGGCGTCGCAAACCACCGATCGGCTATCGTCTTCTACCGTGACAGTGCAGCGCGTGCCACGCCGCAGGGCGAGGACCAATGCCGAGCTAACGGCAGACTCGGTGCGCCAGCAGGTCACGAATGGAATTTTCATTGATCTGCCCGTGGTGCCCCTCCAGGGCGGCGCGTTCTGGCTGCTGAATGGTCTTAATCCGACTGAGATGCTTGAGGTGCTCCGACTCTGCGGCAAGGACGTCCGCACGAAGCTCCTCGCTCACATTGCTGATGCCGAAGGACACTTTGACCGGCCCAGAATCGAGTCAGCGCTCAGGTCAGCCGCATGGGGGGAAAGGACAGCTGGAACCATTGGGCTTAAGGTCATGGACGCCATCCGCAATGCCGGAACGGGTTCGTTCGCGGGTGTTTGGAGCTTGCTGGCGGGCAAGTCTCGGGTGAAAATCATCGGCACGCTCCGGACGCTGCCTCGCACGATGTTGACACAACTTCAAACGAAGCTTTCCGAGGCGCCCGCCTCCGACCGCACGAAGTTCACAGAAGTCATATCCGACCTTCTTGGTACAGGGACCGATATGCAGGCAAGCGATGTTATCGACCTTGAAGGCCTTTCCGGACTAAACCGCGTAATGGCATCGATCTACAACCTGCGAGGGCAGTTGATCGAAGAACAGGCCCGCGCTCTGGATATACCCACCCATGCTGCCGCCGGGATTATGAAGGTCGAGTCCGGCGGTCGGACTTTTGGTGAGGCTACCGACAAGACGATCGTGCGTTTCGAGAACCATGTCTTCTGGAGGGAGTGGGGCAGGGCCCATGTGGACGACTTTAACGCCCATTTTGACTTTGACCGGTCGATACATGGTAAGCCGTGGACGCAACATCGCTTCCGCGACTCGGCGGCCGGGCGATGGGAGGCATGCCATCAGGGTCAGGCGCAAGAGTGGCGGATCATGGAATTCGCTGCTAGCCTGAGCGGCAAAGAGGCAGCCTATCGGTCGGCTTCGTGGGGTGCAGGACAAATCATGGGCTTTAACGCCGGTATGGTAGGCTACAGATCCGCAGTCGCCATGGCAGAGGCCTTCAACAAGGCCGAGCGACCTCAGATAACCGGGATCTTTGAATACATCCGCGCCAACGGCCTTGCGCCAGCAGTAAGAAGAGGCGACTACCTCACCTTGGCTAGAAGCTACAACGGGCGTGGACAAGCCCCCACATATGCCGCTAACATACGGACCGCCGCGGCGGCCTACCAACGCGTCACAGCAGGCAAGATTCATGTCATTCCCAAACTGGGAGACTACCCCATCCCATCAACAAGCAGCATGTTAGCTTAGATGTCGCTCTTCGGAAACCGGGCGAGGACCGACTTGGGCATGCCGCCCAAGTTCATGTTCTGCCCGCCGGCCGAAGGACGCCGTTGGCAGGTCGTGGTGATCGCTCAGCTCGAGTCGGCCAATGGCGAGGTTGAAGCAGCGCCAATCGTCAGTATCGCGTTTCGACGGGATCCGGTGACGCCGCAGACAGCGCAGGTGCGGCGGTGTCAGCCACCTGTATAAAGCTACTGTGCCTGTTGCGGATGTTTAGACCGGTGACGCTAATGATGTGGTCGGGCGTCGTGGCTCCGGCGATCTGTGTGTTGCCCGGATCGTCGTGCTCGACACAATATCAAGCGACTTGAGAGCAAGGACGCGGCCATCAAAGTTTTGGCCTCGGAAGCAAGCCATGAGCGAATCCAACCAACCCAAAAACTCGCCAGCCGATGGCGCGCGACACAAGATCAAAGTTGAAGAGCAGCCACGTCACCAACACACCTTTGAGACTGCCGGCGTGGATGGATTGACCCGCGCGCCCGACGAATGGATGAGTGATGTGCCCAGCCGCATCCTGAGCCGCGAGCCGAGTGCGCTGCTACAGCGCACGGAGGCGGGGCCCGAGGGTTCGGAGACGCTTGGCGCGGCGCGGCCCCGCTTTGGCGGGCGCAGCTTCGCCAGCCTGCCCGTGCACGCGGCGCAGGCAAAGCACGCAGCCGCGACAGATGACGGCGAGGTGGCAGAGTTGACCGAAGGTCAAGCGACGACTGACTCTGCATCCAGGTTCGAGCCACCTGACTCAAGCGCACCTCTCCTGCAGACCACAGAGTTGCCGGCTAATCTTCGGGCGCTGCAGCACACGTTGGGCAATTGGCGCGTAGAGCGCATGTTGGCGCAGCGCAGCGGCAACGCAAACGACCAGCAACAGCGTGCACACGCTGAAGAAAAGCCTGGGATCCTACATACCAAGTTATTATTACCGCAAACGATTTCTCGCGTCCAGCGGCAAGAAGAGAAAGAAAAAGAAGGCAAAGTGCAGGCAAAGGAACTGACGGGGCAGATGAAGTTAGCGATCTCACAACCAGGGGATAAGTATGAACAGGAAGCCGGTCGCGTTGCCAACACGGTCATGAAAATGCGCCTGGCTGGCGGAGAAGGAATGGTGCCTGTGGAACCACCTTCGATTCAGCGCACAAGTGAGGCGGATCGAGATAACCTGCAGCGTCAGTTGATTAGGAGGGAAGGGGAAGAAAAGATAGTTCAAGCTAAATCTTCAGCCCCTTTTATTCGGCATCAGAAAACTGAAGAGGAAAAGACTGTTCAGCCAAGGAGGGGGTCACCTTCTAAAGTAATACCTGACTTAGATGCATCTACCGTTGAAGATAGCTTGTCAATTTTGCCTAACGCCAGATCTCTTGATTTGCGCCAACAGCTTATCGACTCGATTGTAAAGGACAGGGCAGGAAAAGGTGTTGACTTTAGCATCATGGAACAAAACAAGCCTGTCTATGTTCCTCAGTTTCCTCAAGAACTCCTAAACGCAGGCGCGTCGCCTAGCGAGCAGGGAGTCACGATACCACCGAAGACTGATAAAGTAAATCCAGGAAGCAAACCACGCGTATTGATTGGTCCTAGCGCGTTTGGAAATGCCACTGATTCGCTCGAACACCGTCAGGTACTTTTCTATACAACCATTACCCATGAATATCAGCACGTTCTTCAGTGGAAAGAGCCATCTAGGGCAAGGCGGATGAGTAAGGAACGCAGAGAAGTAGAGGCATATTTTGGAGAGATAGAAAACAGCAAAAGTTCCGGACTGTTCCAACAGAAACGCCTTTTCAAGTACATTTGGGACGAAACTGATCAATATTGGAATAAGTTGCAAAATACACAGGATTGGAGCAGTCTTCCCAAAGAGGAGAGAGAGAAATACAAACAACGATATCGAAAAGCCAAGGAGATTGTGATAGATGCCTCAGTTATCGAGAAGTAACACAGTAGGCTAAAGTTCGCCTGACGCCGAAGTTTCGGTAGATGAATACGAAATCGGGACATCAAGCCAAGAATCCAACAGCAAAACCAACGTTTTCCCTATCGCTGCCACAGGGCTGTTGCAGTGGGCCGACGAGTTCGTGAACATCCGTTCGACAGCCTCAACACTGTGAGAATGATGAACACTGGACAAACACGCGTGACCGAAGCGCAGAAAAAGGCTGGACCTCAGCGCCCGCCGGAACAGAAACCGGGCCCGCAACAGGAGACGGGCTCGGTGCAGGCGGTGGCGCTGCAGGTTGCCTATCGGCGCGCTCAGGCCGATCCCAATGGGCTGACGACAACTGACCTCCTAACGTTGCAGCGCACGGTAGGCAATCGCGCTCTACAGCGAAGAGAAGGCATTCTACGACAAGCAAAACCAAAGAAAGACCAGCCCCCAAAAGCTCAGCAACCTCCGCCCGGAGGTACGATAGCTGAAGGTGGCGCCTTAAATGACGCCACGATAACAGCAGTCAAAGATGCACTCAAGAAGGCGACGACAAAACGCTATATCGCTTATGAAGACATTGTGAAGGTTGTGGGAACGCTGGCGT
>Ga0315295_10005488_pt1 | contig 10820 bp, 8 predicted proteins | sample YL17G14_0_MG_FD_204453 | JGI IMG/M metagenome (GOLD analysis project Ga0315295, IMG submission 204453) | Sediment microbial communities from Yellowstone Lake, YNP, Wyoming, USA - YL17G14_0 | ecosystem: Environmental > Aquatic > Freshwater > Lake > Sediment | place: USA: Wyoming | collected...
CTGAAGCAAGGATTGGGATAATCAAAAATTAGATCATTTTTTTTAAAAAAAATCCGGTCTTTCTGTTTTTTTTCAAAAAGTGGGGAAGAATGTGGTGTTATATGGGGTTAAAAAGATCGAATTTTTTCAAAGGCCCGGGAATTTTTTCTCTTTAGAAATTTCTTAACAATCGAAAGAAAAGAACAAAAATTTCATTGTTGAGTGTATACAGGTCATGTTTTATCGTTATGTTTCCTGACCTGCAGATTTTACGTTATTGGCTCTGCGGGACACGAGGAAAAATTTATGGACGTCACAATAATAAGCACTGCTGAAGAATATATAAGAATATTGTCAAAAAAAGGCATGGAAATCGTAAATAATACCGATCATTTTTTTAATGCAATTATTGATATTAATGCGTAATAAATGCAAGATTTACTTAAGAATACGAAAAGTTTGGTGTTCAATCTTTATCATCTTTTTTCAGCTAAGGTAAATTACTTAAAGGAAACTTTAACGAAAAAATTTGATTCAACATTAATAAAAAATGCATCTCATCTTATGCTGGGTTCAGTGATCCAGTCTGGTCTGACCTTTGTTTTCTGGATTATTACTGCAAGATTATTTGAAACAACTGTTGTTGGCATGGTCACGGCTCTTCTTTCTGTTTTAGGCATTTTTGCTTTTGCAGCCGAGTTGGGTTTCGGCATGGGATTAATCCGATTCATGCCAGGGGCGGGAGACAAGGAAAATTTTTTAATCAATACATGTTTTACCGTAAGCAGTCTTTTCTCTAGTCTTCTTGCACTACTATTTATTGTCGGACTTCCAATCTGGGGACAATCATTTATTCCTTTGTTCGATTCGCCCATTTTTTCATTTCTTTTTATTGTTTTTTCAGTTATTTTGACAGTAACTTCCCTGCTTATGTATATTTTTGTTGGAAAGAGGATGGCAAAATTTACTGTTTATTGTACTTCAATTACGTGCGTTAGCAGAATAGTACTCCTTCTGGCAATCATATTTTTTGCTCAAAGCATTTTCGGTAACGTTTTCGGCCTTTTTTTTATATCTTTTTTATCAACATTTGCGGGAATTGTTATTGGTATCTATATCTTCCTTCCCGAAATTTTGCCTTCATTTCGACTATTTCCAACAATTAATTACGGATTATTACGGGAAATAGGGAACTATTCAGCAGTTAATTATGTAAGTACGTTTATATTACAAATCACGCCTCTTATCCTTCCTTTGATGGTAATTAATATCCTTGGTTCTGAAATGAATGCTTATTTTGCAATGTCATGGACAATTGTTGCCACTGCTCAGGTCATCCCTATATCCTTGTTTAATTCATTTCTGGCAGAAAGCGTGACTGAAAAGAAATTAAACAAAGAAAATTTTAAGAAAGTTTTGGTCCTCATGTTAGAACTCCTTATTCCAGTTACAATTTTGATGATCCTTTTATCGAGTTTTGTCTTATCTGTATTCGGATCGTCGTATTCTGAACAGGGAACACCTTTGGTCCGGATTATGGCCTTATCGACGATTCCCTGGGGAATAATTTATCTGTTCGTCACCGTTGAAAGATACAAAAAGTCTTCACTTAGAATAATTTGTGCGACATTAGCATCTGCTGTTCTCAGTATTGGGATGGGTTATCTGTTGATGTTAAACTGGGGCTTGATCGGCATTGGTATCGGGTACCTGACAGGTCAGACAATTGTAGCAATAATCGTTGGAATTCTGATGTGGAGAATGATGAATCGGGATCAGTTTGAAAGAAGTGAGTCTCCAGATGATCGAAGTTATGTTGAACAATAATCAGTGAGTTGTATTGCGTGTGAGTTTCCATGAGGAAAAATTGGGCAATAATGATGGGGAAGAATTTAATTTATGGTTAAAGAACCACGGTTATTGGTGCTGGAAAGACGGGATTATTAAATCAGGAATTATTAACTCTTTTAACATTCAAGATTAGCTGGAATTAGTAAAAAGGATGAAATGAAGAACAACTAATGAAGTAATTTTTTTTTATAGAGAGATACAATATGGATCAGACACAGCCGAATATTTGCATAATTACACCACCTTTTCCGTTTGGGGGTATAACGCCTTTATCCAATTTACTAGATATAATAGCCAGCTTTTCAAACTCGGTTATTGTGATTACCGGTATCACACTCTTTTTACCTGTAAAGAAACCTAATACTCAAATTTATATTTATAAGACTCAATGGTTGGAGAAACATAAGGGATTTATTAAAGCATTAAACCACATACACATCCAATTGGATATATCGTATCACTTAATAAAATATGCAAAAAATGCAGATATATGGATTTTTTTTTTAGATTCGCATGTATTTCTGTTACCTGTACTTATTGCACGATTATTAAGAAAAAAGACCGTTTTTGCCTTAACAGCTTCAATTTCAGAGCAATCAAAAACAGATAATAATTTTTTAAAGAAGGTCGCAATCTCTCAAGAATCTATTACATTAAAACTATCTGATTTTATTATTTTATATTCTCCACTTCTCATCGAAAAATGGAATTTACAAGATTATGTTCATAAAATCCTTATTGCACACGACCATTTTTTATCTTTTACCAAATTCAGAGTTGATATCAATCCTCATGACCGACAGCCCGTTATTGGATATATCGGTCGACTGAGCCCGGAAAAAGGAGTGCAGAACTTTGTTCAAGCACTCCCAGCTATCCTCAATGACAAAAAAGAATTCCGTGTACTCATTGGAGGAGATGGCAGATTAAAGGAAAATATTGAGGGAGCTCTTCAGGCAGAAAAACTCATGGACTTGGTTGATCTCCCCGGTTGGGTCTCCAATGAAGATTACCCTAACTATCTAAACCGGCTAAAACTCTTCATCCTCCCCTCTTATTCTGAGGGACTTCCCTACTCCATTCTCGAAGCAATGGCCTGCGAGACGCCAGTGCTTGCGACTTCAGTTGGGGCGATACCGGATGTTATTACCGATGGTAAGACGGGTTTTTTAATGAAGGACAACTCACCTGAATGTATTGCAGAAAATGTGATCCGGGCATTAAATTCGCCGGATCTGGAAAAGATCGCTAAAAACGGACGGTTGTTTGTAGAAAACACTTTCACATTTGACAAAACGGTAGAGAACTGGAAGAGAATTCTGCAGATGATTAAATGATCCTATGATTTGAACATGCCTCCACGAATCAACATTCTGTGATTAGCGTCTATTTAGTTCATTCCGTTTCTCTTTTTGGGCAATTGCTTCCCGATCAACCTCTAGTATCATGAAGGAGGAACCCCAGGAATCATCCTGCTCTAAACCTCATCGGTCTGATTGTCGGTCTGCCCTTCATTCCGGAGGTCATCAAAGACTTTTGCGCAAAAAACCGTGCGTCTTTTCTGTAACAATGAATTGGAGAACGTTGATATCGCATGCAGAATATTATGTCATAGAGAAATCGCACAGAGTTCTGCAGGATTAAATCATGAACTGGAATGGACGCAGGGTGATGGTAACCGGTGCCGGTGGCTTTATCGGCAGCCACCTTATTGATGAATTACTCAGCAGAGGAGCAGAGGTCACTGCGTTCGTGCATTATAATGCGCGGAATGACTGGGGAATGCTCGAAGGACGCTATGATGATAAAACACCACATTTAAAGGTCATTGCAGGTGATGTCACAGATTCCGTTTTTGTGAAAAAGGCCGTTTATGATATGAACGTCGTTTTCCATCTTGCCGCACTCATTGGCATCCCGTATTCGTATAGTGCACCAGAATCCTATGTCAATACCAATGTGAAAGGTACCCTTAATGTCATTCAGGCTTGCCTTGATTCACATGTGGACCGCGTTGTGCATACTTCAACAAGTGAAGTGTATGGCACCGCTAAATATATCCCCATCGATGAGAAACATCCTCTTCAGGGACAATCCCCCTATTCTGCAAGCAAAATTGGGGCTGACAAGATTGCAGAATCATTCTACTGTTCATTTGGGCTGCCCGTTACCACCATCCGCCCGTTCAATACCTTCGGGCCCCGTCAGTCATCACGGGCTGTTATCCCAACGATCATTACGCAGGCGCTCACATCCAATACCGTCAAACTTGGGGCACTTTCCCCGGTACGGGATCTCACCTATGTAGCAGACACCATCCAGGGATTTATTAAATTAGCCGAAAGCAAGAAAACGGTCGGGAAAACGATCAACATTGGTTCTGGTGATGGTGTGACCATTGGTGAGCTTGCGAATCTCATTATTAAACGTGTAAACCCGAAAGCAAGTATTGTTTGTGAGGAAAAGCGTGTTCGGCCAGAGAAGAGTGAGGTCAGGCAACTCCTCTGTGACAACCGGTGTGCAAAAGAGCTTGCCGGCTGGGAGCCAGAATATACGCTCGAAGACGGGCTTTCCCTCACGATTGACTGGATGAAAGAACATATAACGTCTTATAAACCGGGAATCTATACTACTTAGGAAGAAACTATGCAGGCAATTATCCTTGCCGGGGGAAAGGGACGCAGGCTTATGCCGTATACCACGGTTCTCCCCAAACCACTAATGCCAATTGGTGAATATCCCATCATTGAAGTGATCTTGCGGCAGCTTAAGCGTTCCGGGATCGGGAAAGTAATCATAAGCACAGGGTACCTTCAAGAGCTTATTCGTGCCTATCTTGACTGCAATCATACCCTCGATCTTGACATTACCTATTCTCATGAAGATACACCTCTTGGCACCATCGCGCCTCTTCACCTTATCAAAGATCTTGATGATACTTTCCTCGTAATGAACGGGGACATTCTCACAGACATCAATTTCCGGGATCTTATTGACATCCACGAGAAGCGAGGAGTTGTTGCCACTGTTGCGACCTATAAGCGGGATGTGAATGTTGATTTTGGCGTTCTCAAACAGAATAAAGATCATAAGATCATCGAGTTCAAAGAAAAACCAATATATCATTTTGATGTCAGTATGGGAATTTATGTTTTTTCAAAAAGGGTTCTCAATTATGTCCCTCATGATACCCCATTTGGATTTGATCAGCTAATGTATACCCTTATAAAGAAAAATGAGGCTGTATACAGTTACCCTCATACCGGCTACTGGCTGGATATTGGGAGACCAGATGACTACGAACGAGCGATTATTGATTTCGAAAAGAACAAACATCTCTTCCTGTAATGAATATCCTTGTCACTGGTGCTTCGGGATTCACCGGCCACCACTTAATCAAACATCTTCATTGCCTGCGTGAGGGTGCAATACATATATGGGGGATCAGCCGCTCCGCTCCTCAGATCTCTCATCCCGGTATTACCTATTTGGAGGCAGATCTCAGCAAAAAAGAACATGTCGACACCATCATCCAACAGATCTCTCCGGATGCTGTCATCCATCTCGCCGGGCTTAACAGGGGGACACTTGCTGAACTCCTTCATGCCAATGTGATCAATACCGAGCATCTCCTTAAAGCGTTGCAAAAGGAACGACCGGATGCACGTGTCCTTGTGGTTGGTTCCTCTGCAGAATATGGATACGCCGGGGAGATGCCGATCAGTGAGGATGAAGGTTTGCGACCAACTAGTGGATATGGAATCAGTAAGGTAGCAGAAGATCTCTTAGCTATACAATATCATGCCGCCCATGGTCTCCGTATCGCTGTCGTCCGTCCGTTTAACCTGGTCGGCCCGGGACAGCCCGATTCATTTGTCTGCGGAAAACTCATCCGTCAAGCGGTGGAGATCAAAAATGGTATGCGGGGGGCATTCGAGCTCGCCGGGAGTGAGGCACGCCGGGATTTTGTCGACGTACGTGATGTTGTCGATGCTTATTGGAGACTCATATCCCATAAAAACTTTGAAAAGAACGTGGCCGGACGTGCATTCAATATCGGGTCAGGGAAAAGTTATTCAGTCTCAGAGGTGGTTCAGGAGATCGCATTTGTTACCAAAATATCATATGAGATCCATATGTCTGCGATACCTGTTCGAGATCTGGTACCGGTGCAGATCGCCAATACTACCCTGATTGAAAAGGAGACTGGATGGAGACCATTGACCCCGCTCCGCCGATCACTTGAAGATATGATTGGTCATGAATCGCGCTAAAATAACTCCCGTCTCCTTTAATCTTGCCGTTTATGTCTCCTCCAACGAACTCCTTTTGATATATAAACTACCTCTGGCCCCTCATGTTCTCCTTTTTCAAAAGACTTATCTGACGTCATGTGATATCTACAAAAAAAAAGACCGAGAAAAATTTGTAATAAGGGCATGAAATTTGTTGAGTATTCCGACAAACCCGGGATAAATCCGACAATTCATAGTATTGATAAAAAAAATTGTGAACGAGAGTACATAATTCTCTCTGTTTTTGTGTTCATTGCACCTTCTTTCTAATACGTTTTTGAGAGCGTACTCCAGATGAAACCCTGTTTTTTTTGTGTCTCCCGTTGCTAAGGTTGAAGGTGAGCGCAGCAAACATCAGTTTCACATGTACTCTAATGACCGTAGTCACGTGGGGATGATTGTAATGGAAAACATTCCTGATGACGGCATAGGATCTCTCACCGGGCGATCGGTTTTATTAAATCCGTTTATTTCTGAGAATATCCAGAATACCTATTTAATGCCCTCTTACTCCTCGTTGCATGGTTGCATCAAAACCCTTTGGTTCAGCACCGAAATAACCTTGGTCCCGGTAGACCACTTCACCGTTTTCTGACAGATCTATCTGGCTGTCATGAACAGACAAACTCGCAGTCTGAAGTGACCGCATCAACCTGAAGGAAAAAATTAATTCCCACAAGGAAAAAATATGAACAATACGTCTAAATGTGATGTGAAATAAAGTATTCAGGAAAGGATTATCCGAATTGTAAAAAATGCAAAAAATGAAAGAATCTTATTCAAGAGCCGTTTTACTTCGATAAGATTGTGGAAATGTCAATGAAAATTTACAAAGATCATCGATAGTCATGTTCGAAAGCGGTAAAGCATTCGGCCAAAGATTTCAGAAAAGTGTCCTTATAATCCTGTTTTTATTTCTTACAGTATCACTCATCATAACATGGAATACCCCCTCTACAGGTTTTGAGTCCTCAATTTATAATAATACACCTTTGGTGCTCTGGATTGCAATCATATTATCAGTGATTGTTGGGATCTCACTTGTTATCTTGTCTCTGTCTAACTCCACCTTAAATTCGAGTAATCTCTGGAAATATGGATTATTCCTTATTTTTCTCTGTTATGCAATTTGCTTAGGTCTTTTCATTATCAGAGGATTTTATTCGTGGAATATATCCGGTGATACGTCCACTCACCTTGGATGGATTAATGAAATCCTTATGGAGGGACATACTCCCGAAACATTATTTTATCCGATAACTCATATTTTTTTATCCGCTATTACCCTGGTAACAACCCTTAATCCATTATTTTTAGCAAAGATTCTCCCCTTCTTTTATGGTCTGCTGGTTATTTTTTGTATCTACATTTTTGTCCGGGTCATATCTTCCCATCAAATCGTCCCAATCATCGCGGTAATAATCGCCTGCACATTTCCCTATGGGTACTTCTATGGAACATTTATGCCTAATTTTTTAGGTAATTTGATTATTCCTCTTGCACTTTTTATAATGTACAAATATCTCGAGAGTAATAATATTTCCTGGTCGATATTATTTTGTATTACCCTTATATTATATCCGGTATTCCATTTTGTACCTACATTATTTCTTGGAATATGTCTTGTAATACCGTGGATACTCTACATGTTGCTTGATTTTTTAAATGTTTTTCACGAGAAAAATTCGGGCATTCAGAAATTATACAAGATACCTGAAAAAATAGTCGTTCCTTTCCTTATTTTACTAATCTGGACTCATTTTTGGTATTCTTTTTATGACCCGTTCCGTTTAACAGTATTAGATTTATACAGAAAGATTTTTATAGAGGAAAAAGGGCCATCATATTTATTAGATTTGAGTAATCAGCTTTCTGATGCTCAGTCATATGGTTATAATCCTGTTGAGGTTATACTAAGGCAGTACGGCAATCCAATAATTCTTTTGATTTTATCAGTACTTGCTTTCATTTTGCTATGGAAAACGATCGCCAGAAAACAAGACCAAATTAAAATTTTTTTATTATATGGGCCCTGGGTAATACTAGGCATTTTGCTGATGGCATTTTATCTTTTTCACCTGTACTTTGGCCCTCTTAGGATTGTTACGTATATAACTTTTTTGGGAACGGTTTTTACTGCATATCTCATGTCATATATGTTATTCAGGAGTCGTAATAGCAAAAAATTTTTCATATCATGGACGATCAAAATCGCTGTGATTGTGGTATTGGTCTGTCTGTTCCTGTCTGGACTGCTCACTCTGTATAACTCCCCCTATAATAAGACGTTAAACAATGAGCAGACAACATATTCCGAGATTTCCGGGATGAGTTTTTTATTTAAATACCGTCAGGTTATTATACCAATTTCTGGTCTTACAGCAGCACCCGGGAGGTTTGCTGATCTATTATTAACACCAGAAGGGAAGGCTGCGCAAGATATTCCTGACTGGTATTTGGATGTTAAAAATAAAGTACCCTGGCACTTTGGGTACGATAATTTTTCATCAATAGCCTACTCCTATACTGAAACAACTAATTTAGTTATTACGCAAAAGGATAAGGCAATATATACCGACTATGTTCCAAATATGGCAAAATATAGGTTTTTCTCGTATGATTTTGAACGATTGAAAAATGATTCCGGTGCCAGCCATATTTATTCAAACGGGGGTTTTGACCTACTGGTAATAGTACCTGAAAAAGTAGCACCAATAGACGGAATACCACTATAGGATTTATCCCGGGTTTATCGTGATACTCAATTATATTTTTTTTATGTATTATCACAAGATTAAGTTCTATGGGTTTTACCCGAAATTTCGCGGGTGTAATATATATGATAGAGATATAAGAATTCATAAAGAAGGTACGATAACAGATGAAAGCAATGAAAAAATCAACACTGATTATAGTGTTTCTCACATTGTTTTTATCCACAATTCCATGTGTACATGCAGGAGTTAATGCAAGTAATTCATTACTGGGCGTTCAACTTTTACCACCGGATAATATCTGGAATGTTCCTGTTGATACAATGCCGGTGGATCCCCATTCAGCTACATGGATACAAGGGATTGGATCCGAACCCATGCGTTTTTGGGCTGGAGAACCGTTAAATGTTCTCGATAACACATCGGGAATTAAACCGCAATATCTCACCCATATAGAGTGGTGCTGGTCAAGCGACTATGTTCCCTATCCGTTTCCTGCGGTTGTTCAGACTCAACCTGCTTACAATAAAGATCAGATTGTCCAACTCTATGACCGGGAGACTAATACGGCTTATTGGTTGTACCATGCAGTTAAAAGTGCTAATGGGACGTGGAGTGCATCACAGGCAAATGCCTTTAATATGTCAAGTAATTTTATCCGGGACAGAGATCGACCGTTTGGCAAAAACCTTCCCGAGATCCAGGGAGAGTTAAGGTATGAGGAGGTTGCATCCGGTTCGGTTAATCATGCCTTGCAGATAATGGTGAGACATACGAATGAATCCTCTGTCTGGCCTTATTTCTTTTCAAATGGAGAGGGTTATACCGATGGAAGATACCCCCCTAATGGGCAGAGATTCCGGTTGAAATCCTCGGTTAATATTTCAGGGTATCCTCCGCAATCAAAGGCTATTGCACAAGCTTTGAAAACGTATGGAGGAATTGTCACTGACCAGCATGGAAGTACTAATTTTATCCAGCTTATAGCAATAATGGATGACAGATGGTGTTCACCGTATGATCCATTGTGTGATTTGCACACCCTCAGGTCATTGGATAGTGGTGATTTTGAAGCGGTAGATACCTCCTCATTAATGATAAGCGAGGATTCTATGCAGGCACGGATTACTCCAGCAGTTCCGACAGCCCCCGTCGCGAACTTCACCAGCACGCCGTCAACAGGTACATCTCCGGAGGTAATGTCGTTTGATTTGCATACCCTCATATCATGGATCGTGGCGATTTTGAAGTTGTAGATACCTCCTCATTAATGATAAGGAGGGATCCTATTCAGACATGGATTACCCTTATCTTTTTCACTACAGGGGGCTTTGGTGATTCCTCAGCCCCCGCTGTTGCGGCGACCCCTGTAAAACATTAGAACTGCATATTCTTTTTTACCGCTTTGAGTGTACCGGAAAAAATGAGATACTTTTTTTCAATTCATTGTAGTCCAAGCGTAACAGGTAAACTATTAAATAATGATCTTTTTTATGTATAATTACAAGATTATGGTCTGTGGGTTTTACCAGAAAGTTCGCGTGTTTAACCTGAAACGGTATACAAATTCATAAAGGAGGTACGAAAACAGATGAAAGCAATGAAAAAATCAACACTGATACTGGTGTTTCTCACATTGTTTTTATCCACAATTCCAGGTGTTCATGCAGGAGTTAATGCAAGTAATTCGTTAATGGGCGTTCAACTTTTACCACCGGATAATATCTGGAATGTTCCCATTGATACAATGCCGGTGGATCCCCATTCAGCTACATGGATACAAGGGATAGGATCCGAACCCATGCGTTTTTGGCCTGGTGAACCGTTAAATGTTCTTGACAACACGTTGGGTATTACACCGCAATATCTCACCCATATCGAGTGGTGCTGGTCAAGCGACAACGTTCCCTATCCGTTTCCTGCGGTTGTTCAGAGACAACCTGCTGATAATTCCGATCAGATTGTCCAACTCTATAACCGG
>Ga0315295_10005489_pt1 | contig 10820 bp, 8 predicted proteins | sample YL17G14_0_MG_FD_204453 | JGI IMG/M metagenome (GOLD analysis project Ga0315295, IMG submission 204453) | Sediment microbial communities from Yellowstone Lake, YNP, Wyoming, USA - YL17G14_0 | ecosystem: Environmental > Aquatic > Freshwater > Lake > Sediment | place: USA: Wyoming | collected...
CCGCAAGATCGGCATGGCCAGGCCTTGCCTGGGTAATAGAAGGCAATCTATCAATGGAAAAATCCTTATTTTCAATCATTACCGCAATAGGAGAGCCTATGGCATACCCTTTTCTTATGCCTGAAATTATTTTTACTTTATCTTTTTCTATCTTCATCCTGTCGCCGCGGCCGTATCCCGTCATTCTCCTTGATAAATCCATATTTACAAGAGACGCATCTATCACAAGTCCGGACGGCATACCGTCAAGTATGGCAACCAGCGCTTCGCCGTGCGATTCACCCGCAGTAATATATCGCAACATCGAAAACTCCTTTCTTAAACACGGATTTTAAACGCCTGCCTGCCGTCAGGCAGGGATTCACACAGATTAATATTATCCGTGTAAATCCGTCTTTAATCCCTGCCTGCCCACCTATCGACTGGCAGGCAGGCGTGTATATCCGTGTCATCTAAGAAATAAAATTCCAATAAGTCTGTCACCGAACAAAAGCGACACAAACGCTGCCAGCGATAAATAAGGCCCGTAAGCTATTATTTCGGCTCCTTTTTTTATCTTGAGTATTATGCCTGCGAGAGAGCCAAAAAACGGCGCTATGAAAAAAGTCAAAAGCACTATTTTCCAGCCTAAAAAAGCGCCGACCATGGCCAAAAGTTTTATATCGCCGCCGCCCATCGCCTCTTTTTTAAAAACAATCTCGCCCAAATAACCTACTGCATAAAGGCTCCCGCCTCCCACAATAATTCCCAAAACAGAATTAAAGAATGAATGCGCGCTTTTTGTCTTAGACATAAGCTCGGGAAAAAACAAAGATAAAAGTAATCCTATAATTATGCCGGGCAGTGTTATAATATCCGGTATTTCATTTTTCTCAAAATCAATGAAAGTCGCGACTATGAGCGAACTGAACAACGCGAAAAAAATCAATAACCTTAAGTTCAAACCAAAAAATGTATAAAGAATGACCGCCAAAAATCCAGTTATAATTTCGACAATCGGATATACGTATGAAATCCTTCGCCTGCAATTCCTGCATCTACCTTTAAGAAATATAAAACTAAGTATAGGGACATTCTCAAACCATGCAAGTTTATGCCTGCATGAAGAGCAGTGTGAACGGGGCGATACAATAGACATGCCGCGAGGCAGTCTATAAATGCAAACGTTCAGGAAACTGCCAAATATGGAACCGAGTATGAATAGAAGAATACATGCCATCTTAAAATCAAATATTAAAAATCAAATATCAAAAACACCGGCCTGCCGGCAGGAAGGCAAATCAAAAACATAAAAATATTTTTTTATTTTTTATATGTATTTTTGCTTTTTGATTTTTAATTTTTTAACGCTCCTTCTAAAGCCTCCCTCATCGTCTCAACCGGCGCTTTTTTCTCCGTCCAAAGCTCGAAAGATTTTGCGCCCTGATATAGAAGCATACCCAGGCCGTTCACGGCTTTTATCCCGATTTTTTCGGCTTCTTCCATGATGCAGGTGGCCGGCGGGCTATAGATTAAATCGAAAATTTTCATATCTTTATGTAAAAATTCCGGCTTTACTATGAACTCGTTCTTATTTCTTCCGAACGGCGTGGCATTTACCAACAACTGACATTCTAAAACCGCCCTTTTTACATCCTCGTCTTTATTCTTTACGATTTCAAGTTTCGTGCTTCCGAAATATTTAAGGAACCTTTCCCGAAACACCTCTATTTTTTTTTCGTCTGTATCCTTGATAAAAATCTTGTCGGCCGCTCTTGCAATCTTAAGGGCGCATACCGTGCCGGCGCCGCCCGCTCCGATTATAAAAACCTTGTTATGCCTCGGGTTAAAACTCAAATCAATTTTCAAAGCCTTCATAAAACCGTCGCCATCCGTATTGTAGCCGTATAGCGATTTATTTCTGATAACAATCGTATTTATGGCTCCGTATTTCTCCGCTTCCTTGTTTATGTGCCCGTATTTATTAAAAAAATCATATGCATTCTGCTTGTAAGGTATCGTAACATTTAAGCCGCAAATTTCGCTTCTCAAGAGACTGTTTAAAAATATTTCGAGATCTTCGGCCTTTTTATCAAATATTCTGTATTCCGCTTCTATTTTAAGTTTTTTGAAAGCGGCATTGTGCATCGCCGGTGACAGCGAATAAGTTATATTGTGCCCGAGAAGTCCGTATATCTTCATCGTTAAATATCGCTGAACCACGCGGAACTGAACGCAGAACCACGCTGAAAAGAGTCTATTCCGCGTTGTTCAGCGTAACGTTCCGCATAGTTCCGCGATTAAAGGGTTTTTTATTTTTTGTATACTAATTTATTTATCGCGTTGACATACGCCTTAACGCTCGCTTCAATTACGTCTGTCGACGAGCCGCGGCCGTTTACTTCTTTACCCTTTGCCGAAAGCCTGACCGAAACCTCTCCTAGCGCGTCTTTCCCCTTAGTAACAGCGCGCAGCTGATAATCCAAAAGTTTCACTTTTATTTTAGTGATTTTTTCGACGGCTTTGTAGCAAGCGTCAACCGGGCCGTCCCCTTTGGACAAACCCATGATAATCTTTCGGCCTCTTTTCAATTTTACAGTAGCATGAGGGGTAACCTTGGTGCCGCTTAACGCCTGAAAAGACTCAAGAGAAAAAACCTCGGGAACAGAAGAGCCGATTTCTTCCTCTACAATAGTCGCGAGGTCTTCATCGAATATTTCTTTCTTTTTATCGGCGAGATCCTTAAATCTCGAAAATGCCTTTTCGAAATACCTTCCGCTCAATGTATATCCCAATTTTTTAAGCCTTGCTTTAAAAGCGTGCCTGCCGGAATGCTTGCCTAAAACAAGCTGTGTTTCGCCAAAACCGACATCCTGCGGTTTTATTATTTCATATGTTATTTTTTTCTTTAGGAGGCCGTCCTGATGAATACCTGCTTCATGGCTGAAGGCATTCTTACCCACAATAGCTTTATTCGGCTGAACAGGAATACCCGTAAGCTTGCTTACAAGCCTTGACGTATTGTACAATTTTTTCGTATCAATTTTTGTGAAGACGCCGGTAAAAATATCTTTTCTTGTCCTGACCGCCATCACTATTTCTTCAAGCGAAGCATTTCCCGCCCTTTCGCCCAAGCCGTTTATGGTGCATTCTACTTGCCTTGCCCCGTTCAAGATTGCGCTGACCGAATTGCTTACGCCCAATCCCAAATCATTATGGCAATGAACGCTTATTACAGCTTTGTCAATATTCGGGACGTTCTCCTTTATGCCTTTTATCAGGCTCCCGAATTCGCTCGGAATCGCATAACCTACCGTGTCGGGTATGTTCACTGTCGTTGCGCCTGCGTCGATGACTTCTTTTAAAACCTGATAAAGAAAAGCGCGTTCGGTTCTCGACGCATCTTCGGGAGAAAATTCAATATCAAAAACTTTGCTTTTGGCGTATTTGACCGCCCATACCGCGATTTTTAGTATTTCGCTCTCGGCTTTTTTCAGTTTATACTTCATATGGATTTTCGACGTCGCAAGAAACACGTGAATCCTTGGCCTCTTCGCATATTTAACTGAATTATAAGCCGCGTCGATATCCTTATTGATTGAACGGGCGAGGCCGCAAATAATAGGGCCTTTGACTTCCTTTGAAACCGCTTTTACCGCCTCGAAATCGCCAGCGCTGGATACAGGAAATCCCGCCTCGATTACATCAACTCCCAAAGAAGCCAATTGATGCGCAATCTCGATTTTTTCCTTATGATTTAAACTCGCACCCGGCGACTGCTCGCCATCGCGTAGCGTCGTGTCAAATATTATTAATCGTTCCATATGCACCTTCTGCCACGGATATACACGGATTTTTTACGCCTGCCTGCCGTCAGGCAGGGAAGTCAAAACTACATCTTAAAAGTTTCAGCCTAAAGCTGATCCGCTAAAGGCGGAAAAACTTTTAACTTTTTACTTGTGGTTTTGACTTTTGAGTTTTGACTTTTGACTTTTCACAGCCATGGCATCATCTTCCGGAGCTCTTTTCCGATTCTTTCCACTAAGATATCATCATCCGCTTTCGAAAGCTTATTGAAATTCGGCCTTCCTTTTTTATTTTCTTCTATCCACTCTTTCGCAAATTTTCCCGATTGGACTTCTTTTAAAATATTTTTCATTTCCTTCTTAGTTTCATCATTTACGATTCTCGGCCCTCTTGTGAGGTCTCCGTATTCAGCCGTATCTGAAACTCTTTTCCTCATACCCTGAATGCCTTCCTTATAAATCAGATCGGTAATAAGCTTTAATTCATGAAGGCATTCAAAATACGCTATCTCCGGCTGGTATCCCGCGTCGACAAGCGTCTGGAATCCTGCTTTTATCAGCGATGTGGCGCCGCCGCAGAGAACCGTCTGTTCTCCGAATAAATCCGTTTCTGTTTCCTCTTTAAAAGTAGTTTGTATAACACCCGCCCTTGTCCCGCCGATGGCTTTCGCGTATGCCAATGCGAACCTCAACGCATTTCCGCTTGCGTCCTGATATACCGCCACAAGGCACGGCACGCCTTTACCCTCCTGATACTGCTGCCTTACGAGAGCTCCCGGCCCTTTAGGCGCTACCATAAAAACATCTATGTCCTTCGGCGGCACTATCTGCTTAAAATGAATATTAAATCCGTGCGAAAAAACAAGCGCTTTATTTTTTTTCAGGCTTTTTTCTATGAAATTTTTATAAACATCCGCCTGAACGTGGTCTTGCGTCAGAATCTGTATAATATCCGCTTTTTCGGCTGCCTGGTCTGCGTTTACGGGCTGGAAATTATCGTTTTTCGCATTCTTATAATTTTCCGTTCCTTCGAGTTCGGCAATAATAACGTCCACGCCTGAATCCCTCAAGTTCAGCGCCTGGCCGCGCCCCTGTATGCCGTAACCGATAATCGCGACTTTTTTACCTTTAATCGCATTTAAATCCGCGTCTTTATCGTAATAAATTTTTGCCATGCCTATCACCCTTTCTTTGTTTATCATTTGCCGGGTTGGGTTTCGGTAACGTATCGGTTTCGTCTATAGTTTTTGTTTATCGTAATTACGATTGACGATACCGACTTACGACTAACGATACATAACCCAAAATCGCAACCGAAACCGTAACCAATGCTTACTTCTCTTCTCGTTTTTCTTCCTCAGTCTGTATCGCAACTTCTCCCGTCCTTACGACTTCCAGTATCCCGAACGGCTTCATGAGTTCTATGAGGGCGCTTATCTTATGCTTATCGCCTGTTTCTTCAATTGTAATCATTTCTTTGCCTACATCTATAACTTCGGCGCCGACGCTCCCGACGGCCTGAATAATTTTCTCCTTATTGCCTGGCTTCATGCTTACGTTTATCAGGACAAGTTCCCTATCGATGTATTTCTTCTTTGTCAGGTCTTGAACTCTTATGATGTCAATAAGTTTATTAAGCTGCTTCTTTATCTGCTCAAGCGTCTTTTCGTCGGCAGTAACAACTATTGTCATGCGCGAAATAGTCGGGTCCTCAGTAGCGCTTACCGCAAGCGAATCAATATTAAACCCCCGCGCGCTGAAAAGCCCTGCGACGCGCGCCAGCACGCCGAATTTATTCTCCACCAAAACCGAAAGAATAAACTTTTGCATATTCAATCTCCAAAAAACTTTTGACTTTTTACTTGTACTTTTGACTCACCTGCCTGCCGGCAGGCAGGTGAGTTTTTCCGCCTTTGCGTGTTACGCTTCGGCGGATCCGCCATGAGTTGCGTTTCTGCGTTGTGTAGGCGGAGACTTTTGACTTTTTAAGCCATTCCTCCAATCATGCGATTGATAGCTTCTCCCGCCGGCACCATGGGAAACACATTCTCTTCCTTCTCAACGATAAAATCAATGAGCACGGGGCCATCTATTTTAATGGCCTTCTCAATTGCGCCTTTTACCTCGCGTTTATCCGTAACCCTGATGCCTTCCGCGCCGTAGCTTTTCGCAAGCTGAACCAAGTCAGGGCATAGCCCTTGCTTCGCGAGATACGTATGAGAATATCTCTTTTTATAAAACAATTCCTGCCATTGCCTCACCATTCCGAGATAGCAGTTGTTTAAAACCGCGATTTTTACAGGAATTTTTTCAATTACAGCGGTAGCAAATTCCTGAATATTCATCTGAATCGAACCGTCGCCTGCAATGTCAAACACAATTTTATCTGGGCAACCGACTTTTGCGCCTATTGCCGCCGGAAAGCCAAAGCCCATAGTTCCCAAACCGCCGCTTGAGATAAAAGTCCTCGGTTTTGTATACCGATAAAACTGCGCAGCCCACATCTGGTTCTGCCCTACTTCTGTCGTTATAATGGCCTCCCCTTTTGTAACATTATAAATTTCTTCAACGACATACTGGGGCCTGAGTTTGTCGTCCTTCTTGTAAGTAAGAGGCCATTTTTTCTTCCATTCGTCTATCTTTTTTAGCCATTCATCGGTATCAGGTTTTTTAACAATTTTATTCAGTTCCTTTAAAATTAACCTTGCATCGCCTACAATCGGTATCTCCACTTCGACATTTTTGCTCACGCTTGCAGGATCAATGTCGATGTGCGCGATTTTTGCGTGCGGGGCAAATTCATCGAGTTTTCCTGTAACGCGGTCATCAAAACGCGAACCAACCGCTATCAGAAGGTCTGACTCCTGAATCGCGTGATTGGCATGCATTGTGCCGTGCATACCGGGCATTCCCAAACTCAATTCGTCCGTCTCGGGATACGAGCCTAATCCCATAAGCGTAGCTGTAACCGGTATATGATTTTTTTTGGCAAGCTCTTTTAATTCTTCCGAAGCGCCTGATATGATAACGCCTCCTCCGGCGTATATTACAGGCCTTTTGCTTTGCTCAATTGCTTTAGCCAATCTCTTAATCTGGCCCATGTGGCCCTCATAATTCGGGTTGTAGCTTCTAATATGTACTTCTTCAGGATAATGAAATTCCGTCTCATAAAGCTGAACGTCAACCGGCACATCTATCAAAACAGGGCCCGGCCTTCCCGTACTTGCAATATGAAACGCTTCCTTAATAGTCCGGGCCAAATCATTAACGTCTTTAACCAAGAAATTATGTTTTGTAATCGGCCTGGTTATACCTGTAACATCGGCTTCCTGAAAAGCGTCATTTCCTATCAAAAATGTCTTAACCTGGCCGGTAATTGCCACTATCGGCACAGAATCCATGTAGGCATTTGCAATGCCCGTTACAAGATTTGTTGCGCCGGGCCCTGAAGTAGCCATGCACACGCCCACTTTCCCTGTCGCGCGAGCATAGCCGTCAGCGGCATGGGCCGCTCCCTGTTCGTGACGAGTAAGGATGAAGCGAATTTCATGCTCGTCATAAAGTTTATCGAAAATGGGCAGAACAGATCCGCCAGGATAGCCGAACATAACTTCGACCTTCTCTTTCTTTAATGACTCCAATAATATCTGCGCCCCCGATAATTTAGCCATAAATTTACCCCTTAAAAAATCAAATATCAAAAATTAAATATCAAAAACACCTGCCTACCGGCAGGCAGGCAAATCAAAAACAAAATATATTTTTACGTTTTTTATATGTATTTTTGGTTTTTGATTTTTTATTTTTAATTTTTAAACATCGCTCGCCGCCTCACGGGCTCACCGGTTCACCGGCTTACTGGCTAACTAAATACCGCTAACCAAACACCGCTCCGTCGCTCGCAGGACTAACCATCTTCGCATACCTTCCCAGATATCCTTCGGTAACCTTTGGCTCGGGAGGGCTCCATTTTGACATCCTCGCCTCTATTTCTTTTTCGCTCAGGCGGACTTCTATCTTCCTTTTCTTAATGTCAATATTAATTACATCGCCGTCTTTAAGAATCGCCAAAAGGCTTCCGTTTACTGCTTCGGGCGAAATATGGCCTATGCAAAGACCCCTTGTACCTCCTGAAAATCTTCCGTCCGTAATAAGCGCGCAGTCTTCGCCTAAACCCATGCCCGTAATCGCTGAAGTCGGGCCGAGCATTTCGCGCATGCCGGGTCCTCCTTTAGGGCCTTCATATCTTATCGAGATACAGTCGCCTCTTTTGATTTTCTTTCCTAAAATTGCCGCTGTTGCTTCCTCTTCCGATTCAAAAACCCTTGCCGTTCCCCTAAATTTCATATTTTTCGGGCTTATGGCGGATTGTTTGATAACTGCTCCGTCAGGCGCTAAATTTCCCCTCAAAATAAATATGCCTCCTTCGCGATGATACGGATTATGTACGCTGCGAATGACATCCTCATTAAAAATCTGCGCTTCGCCCGCAATCTGTCCGATAAGTTTGCCGCTCACCGTAGGCATATTGTTGAGCTTCTGTTTAAGCCTCTTCATGCAGGCAGGTATTCCTCCTGCAAACTCCAAATCCTCCATGAAATATTCTCCGGCCGGACGTAAATTCGTAATATGCGGAGTATCCCTGCTGAATCTGTCGAAATCATCAAGAGTCAAATTAACGCCTGCCTCTTTCGCTATCGCAATCAGGTGCAGAACAGTGTTTGTAGAGCCGCCCAATGCCATATCCATCCTTATAGCGTTTTCAAAAGCGCCTTTACGCAAGATAGTACGCGGATGTATGTTTCTTCTTGCAAGATTTACTATAATCTCGCCTGATTCCCGGGCAATCCTGTCCTTTTTGGCGGAATTCGCCAATGCTGTTCCGCAACCCGGAAGACTCATGCCGAGCGTCTCGGTTAAACACGCCATTGTATTAGCAGTGTATAGCCCCTGACATGAACCGGCTCCCGGACACGCGCACATTTCAAGATTGGCAAGTTCATCTTTTGAAATTTCCTGATTTCTGTATTTTGCCATCGCCTCAAATGTATCCCTGACAAATGACCTTCTTATGTTTTTATAGTTTCCGGATATCATAGGCCCTGCTGTAACCAAAATCGATGGTATATCAAGCCTTGCAACCGCCATTAACATTCCGGGAGTAATCTTATCGCAATTCGTAAGGCACACAAGTCCATCCAGCTGGTGAGCCCTGCAAACAGTCTCAACCACATCCGCTATTAATTCGCGTGACGCAAGGGAATACCTCATGCCGCTATGTCCCATAGCGATTCCGTCACAAATGCCCGGAACGCCAAAAATAAAAGGAACTCCGCCTCCGCTAGATATGCCGCGTTCAATAAACCTTTCAAGCCGCCTCATTCCGATATGTCCCGGGATTAAATCAGTGAAACTGGATGCAATACCTATAAACGGCTTATTCATATCCTGTGGTGACAGGCCTGTAGCATATAATAACGCCCTATGCGGCGCTCTCTCTATACCCTTCTTGATTATATCGCTTCTCATAGGATAACCTCCTTCAAAGAGCACTGGAGTTATGAAAATTTTTAATTTTCATAACTCCATCTTCTTTGAACTTCTTCTTTGAATGTGCGAATTGAACCCTTGATATCGAAGATGTCAAGGGTAAGTTCGGACTTATAAGTTATGTCGCCTATTCCTAAATCAAAATCTCCATAACTTATGTCCTCACTTATAAGTTATAAGTATATCAATATAACAGTATTATGTCAAGCGCTGCCCGTCTTTATACCTCCCCACACATCTCTTTCCTTATTTATCCCTCCTTATCCTTCTCTTTCCTTATTTTTCCTAATTTTTGTACTCAAAAATTGTCCCGAGCCGCACTAGTTTAACTCAGGCGGTGAGGGATTCTTTACCCTTCTTACTCCTTCTCAATCCTTATTTATCCTTTTCCCGGCGTATAACCCCAAAATCATCCCTATAAACCCCGCATTTTTTTCTCGCTAAACCCCAAAACCTTTTTTCTCTCTCTTCAGTCAGCTTCCAAGTTTTCCTTATCAAATCCTTTTTCGGTAAATCCTTCTCATCCAGTGCCTTTCTCTCAACCGATTTAATCTGCCGCCCCAGCATGCAATCTTCACCGTAAACCAAATCTAATAATCCATCTATCTCCTTCTCTATCCTTATTTTTCCCTCTTTATCCTTATTAGTCCCTCTTAATCCTTCTTTATCCTTCTCACTCCATCTTAATCCTTCTCTCAGCTCCCTTTTCAACTCCTCATAATCCCCTTTCAATTCCTCCAAAGAACCTCTTGCAAAACCTAAAAAATCAAGATACGCCTTCGTATTCCTTCTTTTCGCGCCTTCCCTGATATTGCTTGGAACAGAACGAGCCGAGTCATTCATATGAGCGGTAAGCCGGCCGTCTCTGATTCTATCTAAATAATTCTCCGTAAACTGCTTTGTTTTTTGATAAATTTCCATCCCTTGGTTATAGGTAAGCAGTTTGGCATAACCTTCCACGTATTTTTCCTGGTACCCGTTCATGGTAATTTTTAAGGAATAATAGGGATAGATAAGGATTAAGACGGATTAATAAGAACCCTTCCCTTATTTCCACTTCTTTATCCCTATTTCTCCCTCTTTATCCTTATCCTCCTTTTTCCTTTTTTTCTCCTTCTTTTTCCTTCTCTATCCTTATTTTTCCTTCTTTATCCTTCTTTATCCCTCTCCATCCTTACCCTCCCTTTCTTTCCTTCTCTTTCCTTTTTTCTCCTTCTTTATCCCTATCCCCCCCCTTCTATAATAAAACGTAAAAAACCGCCGTTTTCTTGCAAATTATTTTATTATTTTTCCGCATCTTACCGTATGCCGCATAAAACAAAAGGCCGCGTCGAGTTTTTTAGGAAGGTGTGGCACACATGAACACAGCTTCCTTCGACGCGGCCCAGAATTTTTATTATTCCTTCTCTATCCTTATTTTTCCCTATTTCTCCTTCTTAATCCTTCTCCATCCTTTTCCTTCCTTACCCTTCTTTATCCTTCTTA
>Ga0315295_10005490_pt1 | contig 10818 bp, 8 predicted proteins | sample YL17G14_0_MG_FD_204453 | JGI IMG/M metagenome (GOLD analysis project Ga0315295, IMG submission 204453) | Sediment microbial communities from Yellowstone Lake, YNP, Wyoming, USA - YL17G14_0 | ecosystem: Environmental > Aquatic > Freshwater > Lake > Sediment | place: USA: Wyoming | collected...
ACTGGTTGCTATTTACCTCAACTAGCAAGCTCATGCCGGGAGCCAAAAGGGGATGCCTGATCCAACGGTCCACTGATTCTTGATACACGTGACGCTGGCGATGGTCTCCTCATTTGGAATTAAAACATTACCCAAATCACAAAGGAGGGGAAAAAATGGCTAAGATTTTTGAACCGATCAAAATTGGGACCCTGGAGCTGAAAAACCGGATCGTGGCCCTGCCCATCGTCCAGAGCTTTGCTGATCGGGAGGGTTATTCAACCTATCAGATGGTCGATGCTTATCGGAAGAGAGCGGAAGGAGGCTGGGGGCTGGTCATCGTCGAGGCGACCTTTATGCGCCCGGACGGATCTGCTTTCTTCGGCATGCACGGGATTTACACGGACAGAATGCTTCCCTACCTCAACGATGTCGTCGAAGCCATCCATGAAATGGGATGCAAAGTCGCCATCCAAATCATGCACGGGGGGCGCCAAGCCAACCCCCGCATCACCAAGAGGCCCTTGGTGGCACCGTCCGCCCATCGGAATCCCTTTGTCGCGGGACCGGAGGGCGAAGCGCGGGCCATGGCCAAATGGGAGGTCAATCAGATTCTCGACCAGTACGTGGAATCGGTAGCCCTGGCCAAGGAGGCGCGTTTCGACGCCGTGGAACTGCACGGGACCCATGGCTTCTTCATCAACCAGTTCATGAGCCCCTTTACCAACAAGCGGGATGATGAGTTCGGAGAACTCCTGGCTTTTCCCACCGAATTGGTCCGCCGCTGCAAAAAGGCCTGTGGAGCGGATTACCCGATCATCTTCCGATTTACAGTCGATGAGAAGATGCGCGAAATTGGTATGCAGGAAAAGGGGATCGAGCTGGAGTTGTCCAAGCAATTTATCCCCAAGTTGATCGAGGCGGGCGTCGATTGCTTTGATCTTTCCAACAGCCATTTTGAGACGGTGAATTACAATGTGGAGCCAATTTATTTTACCCCCGCCGGCCGAATCTATTCGGATTTTGCCCCCATCAAGAAAGTTTCCACGGTCCCCGTGATCGGCCGTGGGCGGGTGAATGATCCCAGGCTGGCGATGAAGATTGTGGAAGATGGACATGTGGATTTGGTTGGAATGGCCCGTCAGGAACTCGCCGACCCGCTCACTCCGAGAAAAATGATGGAGGGCCGCTATGAAGATGTCCGGCGGTGCATCGCCTGCGACATCGGATGCTCGCAGCGGCTATTCGACCAGGTACGGATCCGCTGTGCAGTCAATTACAATTACGGGATGGAATTCCGGGAATATTACGGACCGCCAAAAGTCCAGTCTCCGAAAAAGGTGCTGGTGGTCGGGGCAGGACCTGGTGGATTGGAGGCCGCCCGAGTCTGCGCGGAGCGGGGACACAAGGTAAAAGTCTGGGAAAAATCGGACAAAGTGGGAGGAATGGTGAAATTGGCCTCGGCGACGCCATCCGTTTTGACCCGTGATCTCTGGCAATTTATCCCGTGGGCGGAACGGGAATGCAAAAAGCTCGGTGTGGAATTCGAGTTCAATAAAGAGGCCTCTTTGGCCGAAATCGAGAAAGGAAATTGGGATGCGGTGATCGTGGCCACCGGATCCTCATTGAACAAGCAGGAGATCCCAGGTCAAGGCAAGGCCAAGGTTATTTATTTGGATGATTATTATTTCTCCAAGTCGCCCATCGGGGAAAAAGTCGTTGTCCTGGGTGGGCAGGAAGGAGCCGAGGCAGCCTGTTCTCTGGCCCGGGAGGGAAAACAGGTCACGTTACTTTCCACCACCGGGGATTATGGCGACGCCCCCTACATTTATATCTTGCGCAAAATAACCTTGCAGCAGATGATGCAAAAAGAAAAAAATCTTACGGTGATGACCAACGTGAAAATTCGCGAATTCACCCCCCAGGGACTGCGCATCACCGACGGGAATGGTCAGGAGAAGATTTTGGCGGCCGATACGTACGTCGCTGCCTGGGGAAGAGTTCCCAACCAAGAGTTGGCCAAGGCCCTAAGCGCAAAACAGCGGCCCAATGTATTCGAGATCGGAGACTGTAAGCAACCCCGCCGAATGATGGAAGCCATCCATGAGGCCAATGCCGTGGCCCGGATGATCAATTGAAAACCATTCAGAGACCCGGGGGGATCTGGGTGCCCTCCGGGGAGAGAGCCATTATGGCTAGAATTCTCATTCAATTCGACAAATGTTTATATCACCCCAAAGGCTGTACCCGATGTATCGACGAATGTCCCATGAAGTTGCTGAAGTTTGAATTTCAGCCCGGGATTGGGGATGTCATGTTAGACGACAACATGTGCATCGAATGCCGAAATTGTGAGGTGACTTGCCCCAAGAAATGTATCCTGGTCAAAATCGATGAATGAATGGAGCGATGATTCCCACAATCGGATACAGCCTGATAATTGGTTCATGAAATAAGACGGTTCGATGGGTGATATACCTTAGGGCCTGGATCAATTAGCTCCCTTAGAAAAACAATCAAATTCGTTTTAAGAAAGGAGGAGGCAGAAATGGCCAAATATATTGATTTGTCATTACCCATTGACGGAAAGTTTAGATTTAAAGTTGATTTCAAGAAAGATCACACCTTTGAAAAAGATGGGGCTCAAGCGAGTAGTTTTACTGTATCAGCTCATGCTTTTACTCATTTGGATGCGCCACTGCATATGGTTGCCAATGGCAAAAGTATCGATTCTTATCCCGTCGATTATTTTATTGGGGATGCCGCATTATTGGATATCCCGAAAGGGAAAAGTGAGCCCATTACTGCTGTGGATATGGAAAAGGCGGGGAAGCACGCTAAAGACGGAGATATTGTACTCATTAGGACTGGGTGGCTGGAAAAAATGTGGGGTAAAGAAGAATTTGCCGATTCACCCTATTTAACCGAAGATGCCGCGAAATGGCTGGTCAAGTTAAAAGCGAGAATAGCAGGGTACGATTTTGTTGAAGATTATATGGTCCGGGAATATTCCAGAAAAGGGCATTTAAGGGCCGAGGAGTTAGTGGTTCATCAAATACTCCTCCCGAATGGAGTTCTCAATCTGGAATATGTTAATAACCTGTCGAAAGTCTCTAAACCACGGATTAAGGTAATTGCCCTTCCCCTCGCTTTAAAAGATTTTGATGGCTCCCCAACCAGGGTCGTGGCCATTGAAGATTAAGAATTTAGGAAAAATCATCTGCCCATGGGAGTGGGAACCGCAGTGAAAACTTGTTGGCTGATGGATGAATCGTCCGACCAGACGCCAACATAATAGGAGGTTCAAAAAATGTCTGGACCTTTGACTGGGATTAAAGTGTTGAGTTTTGCCCGGGCCCTGGCTGGCCCTTATTGCACCATGTTACTCTCTGACCTGGGAGCTGAAGTAATCAAGATCGAAGAACCGGGCAGTGGAGATCTGGCTCGCCGTAACGGCCCCTTTATCGATGGAATCAGCTCCTATTTTTTAAGCGTCAACCGTGGCCAGAAGAGTATTACGATGAACCTGCGGAACGAGCAGGCCAAAAAGGTCATTTTCGAAATGGTGAAACAGGTGGATATCCTGGTGGAGAATTTCAGGCCGGGGGTAATGGACCGGCTGGGGTTCGGTTATGAGGTCATTGGCGGGCACAATGCCAAAATTATCTATGCCTCGGTATCGGGTTTTGGCCAGAAAGGGCCCTATGCGCAGAAACCGGCCTTTGACATGATCGCCCAGGGAATGGGGGGGACGGTGAGCATCACCGGAGAAGCGGGGAGAGCACCGGTCCGGGTAGGGTTCTCCATTGGAGACATTGGGGCGGCCCTTTATGCGGCCGTTGCTATATTGGCCGCCCTGCACGAGAGAGAAAGGAGTGGGAAAGGCCAGTGGATCGATGTAGCCATGGTGGATAGCCAGGTAGCCCTCTGCGAGAATGCCTGTGCCCGGTATTTTGCCACAGGAGAAATTCCCCAACCCTTAGGATCAAGGCATCCCCTGACTACTCCGTTCCAGATCTTGCCGACCCAAGACGGCTATATTGTTCTTATTACGGCTACTGAAGAAGAATGGCAAAAGTTCTGCAAGGTAGCCGGAAGAGAAGATTTGCTATCGGATAGTCGATTCAAGTCCAACAAGGATCGGATTGCTAATTATAGCTTTTATGAACCTCTCATGAACGAGCTCATGAAGACGAAGACAACGGCGGAATGGCTGGCCCTTTTGGATCCTGCGGGAATCATGTGCGGGCCGGTGAACAATATCGCCCAGGTGGTGAATGACCCCCACATCCGGGAGAGAGAGATGGTCGTGGAGGTGGATCATCCCCGGTTGGGCAAGCTGAAAGTGGTAGGGACCCCCATGAAATTTTCCCGTACTCCCTGTAAGATTGAGAAAGCCTGTCCCGATGTGGGCGCGCATACGGGAGAGATTCTTTCGAGTATGCTGAAAATGTCCCCCGAGGAGATCGAGAGGCTGCGTAAAGAAAAAGCAATCTGACTCAATTTTTATTAAATAGATATTACCTGAGCATTAAAAGGTAGTCATCTGGGTAATCTCATTTCCCCCTCACCCCCGCCCTCTCCTCCTTTCGGAGACTGGGTCGTAATTGAGCTTGGTATTTTGATACAAACGTGTATATTGAGTGAATTTTATACGTAGCGGTATAATGGTCGTGGCCCCATGATATATTGATAATTCACTCCATCTTCGCATTTCTCGCGTGGCAAAGGACGAAAGAAGATTGAGAAGATCAAAGGAGAAACTCAGGCGGAATCCAGATCAAATGAAGTTGCCCTATTATCTTTGAACCCGGGAGGCCGTGGCCGAATGGATCGAGCAGAAGTTTGGAATTTGGCTTTCGGTCTGGACCGTGGGTCGCTATTTGGCGCGGTCCGGGTATTTCTGCCACATATCCGCCGAACCTGGCTCCTCATCGAATAGGAGGTTTTGGTTTTTATCAGGGCTCCCTGGCAGGGTTGATGATGGGCTAAGGAGGATGGCGTGGCCATGAGAAAAAACCGGAAGGTCTATTGAAATGGTATGGACCCCCATTCTACAGCGCCTAAATAGAGCTGGGAAAGAAGGGCCTCGGTGATTTTAAATTTTTTTCCATGCTCAGATAGCTTGCCCCATTCGCCCCTTTCATAAGCGAGAACGCATTGATAAAGCTCCCCGAAGCGATTCTCTTCTCCCAGGAGAGCTTTCTTGATATCGGTATCAAGCGGGATCTCCATCAAAAGATCGGAAAGCGGCCGATCCAGAAAGGCGTCGAGTAAGGAAAACATTCCCATCAGGAATAATCCATCCGCCCGGCCGGGCAGACCGACATGGGGAGCCAAAGATTCGCAGAATCTCGCCCGGATGATGGCCTGGACCGCAAGCTCTTCAGGTTTGTCCTCCCCGATGGTGGCCAAGGTGATAAAAGAGAGCCACTTCTTAACCTCCTTCTCCCCTAAGAGCGCCATTGCATGCTTGATGGAATGGACCTTGTTTTTTAGCCCGAAGAAAGCCGAGTTGATGTAGCGGAAGAGTTTATAAGAGAGGGAAATTTCTTTTTTGATTAATTCTTCGAGTCTCTCGAAACTGATCTCCGGACGGTTAATTTCCTGGATGATGCGAAAGTAATGAAGCTTATATCCGGGAAGGTCTTTCCCCGGAATGATGGTGGGTTTGCTGAAGAAATTCCCCTGGAAGTAGGTATAGCCTGACTCTAAGGCTTCCTGAAATGTCGCTGGAGTTTCCACCTTCTCAGCCAAAAAGCCAATGCCCAAGGGAGAAAAATTCTGCGGCAATGATTTTCGTTCCTTTTCAGCGGTCGATAAGAAATCTATTTTTATGAAATCTGCCAAATCTATGAAAGGCTTGTACTTTTCCCCATAAACGAAGTCGTCCATGGCCAAAAGATAACCAGCTTTTTTCAACTTTTTGCAGGCGGCAATCACTTCAGAGTCTGGGTCAATGTTTTCCAGAATCTCCACCACGACCAGCTGCCTGGGAATTAATAAAAGATATTCTTTGAGGAGGAGGTCTCGGGTTACGTTGATGAAGGCTCTTTTTCTCCCTGTGAGAGCAGAAATATTATGGAGAAAAAAGCTATCTATGATCACTTGGGAGCTGGCTTGGTCTGGGTCCTCTTGTTTGAATATATTGTCCAGACCGGAGCGGAAAAGAAGCTCATACCCATAGACTCGCTTATGCAGGTCAAAGATGGGCTGTCTGGCGATATACGTTTCCACGTATAACCTTCTTGTTCCGGCTGTCTTGGAAGCTAAGATAATTCTACCACAAGCTAATCAGGGATGAAAGACCATTTTTCTGTAGGGAAATGAAAGAGGAATCTAACCCCCTTGAATTTATTAATTAAAAATATGACGCCGCCGTTATTGATGTAGTAATGCCCAAGATGGATGGCATTACTTTAACCAAGGAAATCATGAAACGAAATCCCGAATTTCCGATTATGATAATGACCGCATTTGCGAAAGACAGCTACATGGGGCGTCCGGTTAACGAGGAGGCTATTCTTGCAGGAGCCATCGATTTTTTGGAAAAGCCTTTTTCGACCGATCGAGCAAGGGGGATTATCCGATGTTGGTGATAGCGGGAGGGATAAGGAATTGGAAAATTTACAGGCGGAGTTAGAGAGGGCAGGGGATTTTTTCCCCTGCCCTCCAGAGGATTCAATCAGGTATTTCGCGCTCTTGCTCGCCTACCAGGGCTTTGAAAATTGGAAGATGCGCGCCGCAGCTTTTTCTAAGGGAAGCAGCCCCTTGCTCGTCATCGCCGCTTCAAACGCAGTTGTAACTCCTTCCACAGTCAGTTCCTCGGTCATCATCGCGATGTGCGCCCGATGGAAGTCGGCGTCGAAGACGATCGCCTTGGGCGCTCCCGATGCGTTGGACCACTCCTTCCACCTCGGGAGACAGGTGAAGTGGGACCACTTCTCCAACCACGGGGGACACGGGAAGTAGTGGTTCGGGTTACCAGTCCAGGCGAAGTGCTTGAGGTACTCCATCATGGCGTGCTGGAGGTCCTTTCGGCCGGCCTCGTTTGCGGGGACAAAGGGATAGCCAAACAGGCCCTGGTCGGCCCCGAAAAAGAAGGAGATCTCCGCGGCGTGACCCGCCCCGTAGATGAAGTCGAAGGGGGAGGGCCCTGAGCCGATTCCTCCCCAGTTAAACTGGTACGCGTACACGTCGTCCTGGACCTTGGCGAGCTCATGGGCTACCGTGTCGACGAACTTGGCCTTCCAGTTTCGACTGCCGTAGTACCCTGTCAACTCGTAGATGTCTTTGTCGCGCTGGGTGGGTAGGACGTTGTCCACGGTAAGGAGCGGCGTCGTATCTTTCCTCAGCACATTGATCAGGTTAAACCAGGTGTAAGGCCCGGAGGGCACCCCAAGAGGCTTGACGTACGCAGCATATAGCGGCATAAATGCCTTGCTCTCGTACTCGTTGCTTCCCAGAATTATCGGCATTTTGTTGTATTTACCTGCCTTAATTGCCGGAATCCAGCCTCCCACGGGCATGACCGTTCCGTCCTCTATCGCGGAGAAAGTCGGCACGGACCCGTATTTGAGGAGGGCCAGGAAGAAATCCCCGGCAGCTGTCTTACTGAGGTAGGCTTCCAGGGTTCCGTCGGTCTCCATCGCTATGCGGCGCGCCGTGGCTGTCGCCGCATCGACGTTCTCCTTGAACCTTATGAGTTTCTCGATGTAGTCGTTTGCCGACAGGCGCGCGGACGCTGCCGTTACGGTCGCCATCCCGCCGCTCTCGGACATGGCCCGGTGGAAGAGACCCTTGCCGAGGCGTGAGATGACCATGTTCATCGTGTTGTGCGCTCCCGCGGACTCGCCGGTGACGGTCACATTATGGGGGTTGCCGCCAAAAGCATCTATATTCTTCCGAATCCACTTAAGGGCCTGCGCATGGTCGAGAGTTCCGAAATTCCCCGAGTCGGAAAGCTTGTCCGCGCCGCCTGTCTGGACCGCCGGGTGGTAGAACCATCCCATGGGGCCGAGCCGGTACTGGACAACCACCACGATCACATCCGACTGGGTAGCCAAGACCGAGCCGTCATAGTCCCTGCCGGACCCGAAGTTGTTGGAGCCTCCGTGGATCCACACGTAGACGGGTAGTCTCTCCCAGTGGTATGTGTGGCGTTGCGGGCGGTATATGTCAACGTACAGGCAATCCTCGTCACTGTCCGGGTCCACTACCCCGGTTCGAATCCATTCCTTGGTTGTGTAAAGTTGCGTACACTTTTTGGCCGGCAAAGTCGCATCGCGAACGCCGTGCCAGGGGGCTGGGTCCTGAGGTGCCGCCCACCGCAGATCACCCACAGGTGGCTTGGCGTAGGGAACCCCCTTCCACACAATAACTTCTTTGTTTTCGTGCACATAGCCTTTCAGCTTACCATAATCCGTTTTGACGACTGTGTCGTGGTTGTCCCATGCTTGAGCGGGGACAATGATTAACACTGCGAGAACCAAAGCAGCGATACTGGACCAAAGAGCAAGTTTTTTTCTACAGTTCATCTCGACCTTCCTCCTTTCTGGAAAATATTGACCTGTTCCGATTGGAAATAGAAAAAGGAATTCAACAATTCAGCAGAACTCTTAAGCTTAAAGAAATGAAAACCCCAGCTTTCTTTCTGGGAGATAGAAATAAAAAGCCTCCAAGGGAGTACAATTACCTCCCTCGGAGGCTTCATATTGGCACCTTCTGGTGACCCAACTTTCTCATCTTGCTTCCCGGAAAAGTGAACCCTTGGCTTGGGATTTTCTAATACTATGGAGACTTGAGGCTTTGAACGATAGCAGAGCAAAAAACAGTTGTCAAGCGGAATTTTGGGTTCGGTATATTATAAACAAACATAGGCGACACTGGTTGAGCATCGTCCCTAGGTTGGACCATAATGTCTTTAATGTCTCTCCCCGATGGCCACCACTATGACGTGGCTCGGGGGTCAGGGTGGTGAGCGCCGGCAGCCTCGGCCGGGCGCAATCCGGCCAAGAAGATAAAAGCATCTTTCCGTCGAAGCCGGCGGGGTGCATCTTCCCGCCCCCTCGGCGGAGAAATCCCGCCTCTGGCGGGACTCAGGATGCCAATCCCGCCTATAATTGTGCCATATGGCATTTTGGATGGTGTTATGATCGTGAGTAATTTTTTAATCTCTTCGGATCGATGGGCAGAAGAAATGTCCTTAGAGGAGTTCATCAGTCTGAATGAACAGAGGAGGACCTTCATGATCAATAACTCATCTCTTCAAAAATGGGACCGTCTGGCCGAGAAACAATTGGACCAGCAGTTTGTAAACGAAATCATTCAAGGGTTGCAGTGTTCCCCTTTTGAGGCCCAGGCCATTCTGGATGCGGTTTACAAAGTCTACGCTCCTTACTTCCAAACCAGCGGAACGGTTAAGCCAGGGCAGATGCTCTTCCAGGTGATCTCGATCGAGGAAGGACCGACCACTCCTCTGGCGCATAGCAAACAAATCACCGTCACCCTGACTTTGGACGCGGGCGAAGAGGATCTCCAGGTCCGAAGGGAGCAAGGCGTTGAAGGATTGCGTCGACATCGGATGCAGCGGGTCGCGGTGGAAGCCTTTCAGCAAGGAGGTCTCCTGACCATTGAGGATCTGGCTAACCGCTTGTTCAATTGCGGGGAAAGAACGCTCTGCCGAGACCTTCGCGCCTTGCGCAATCACCATGTCGGGTTACCTCTTCGATCCGCGATCAAAGATATGGGTCGTTCGATTTCCCATCGCAGCCTGATCGTCAGAGAATGGCTGCTGGGTCGCGAGTACACCGAGATCTGCCGGAATACTCATCACAGTATCCCCGCCATTAAAAATTACATCGAAAAATTTAAACGCGTCATTGCCCTGGCGGAAGAAGGATTTGATCACCATACCATTGCCTTCCTGGTGAAACTGTCAACCCCCTTAGTGAAAGAATATTATCAACTGTATCAGTCCCTGAAGGCCGTTCCCCACCGCCAGGCGGAGTTGAAGTCGTTCCTAAAAAAAAACCAGGCCCCCGAGTCTTTCTCCGGAGGTGGCCATGAATAAGCTCCCGGATGGACGGAAACGATACGACGCCGCGAAGCATCGGTTCTTCAAACCGGTCCTCATGAATTTCTTTGCCCAAGAGTTCCCGAAATTGTTTGGGCCGATTATGCGCGAAAAATTGGCCGAGGAACTGATTGGTCTCTTTGAAACCCTGGCTCCCGAGGTTTCCCGAATCAAACCGGGGCAAATCCTTTGGAATGCCCTCGATCAGAAAACCCGGGGCGATTCGCCCAACCGGAAATATGTTCCGGTCCTTCTCTCCCTCATTACCGAGGAAGATGTAGCCCAACTCGTCCAGGATGCCCCTATGTCCCAGATCACAAAGACCGCCATTGCCCGCATGATTCGGGAAGCCTACCGGCAAGGGGGAATCCTTTCTTCGCGAGATCTCGGGTTGTTGACCCTTCGACATCCTGCCCTTGTCTCGCGACTCCGAAAGGCCTATGAGCAAGAACAAGGTTGCACGCTTCCCCATACGGGGACTCTCCATGATATGGGTTCTTGCATCTCGCATAAGGCCACAATCGTTCACAAGGTCGTGGTGGAAAAAAAGGATCCCGCAGATGTCGCCAGAGAATGCAACCATTCCCAAAGAGCCGTTGATAAGTACCTTAAGGATTTCCACCGAGTCAATATATCTTATGCTCAGAATCCCAGCATTGACTATGTTCACACCGTAACGGGCATTGCCAAGCATGTTGTTAAGCAATATTTGGAGATCGCCAACCATGCTCACTTTTAACTTGACATGCCATTTGGCATTAACA
>Ga0315295_10005492_pt1 | contig 10818 bp, 9 predicted proteins | sample YL17G14_0_MG_FD_204453 | JGI IMG/M metagenome (GOLD analysis project Ga0315295, IMG submission 204453) | Sediment microbial communities from Yellowstone Lake, YNP, Wyoming, USA - YL17G14_0 | ecosystem: Environmental > Aquatic > Freshwater > Lake > Sediment | place: USA: Wyoming | collected...
GATCTACAAGGTGGCGCCGAAGCTAGACATAGACCTGCTACGCGGGATCCGTGCCGCTACAGAGAACGTTGCCCTCGTTCTCCACGGCGGCTCGACGACGCCGCCCGACCAGGTTCGGGCCGCCGTGGAGGCCGGCGTCGCCAAGGTGAACGTGGCCAGCGAGCTGTGGGTGGCCTACGCCCAAGCGATGCGGCAGGCGCTGGTTGCCGGCGACGATAGGTTTCTGCCTTCGGTGGCGCTGCGCAGCGCCAAGGCAGGCATGGCCGAAGTCGTTCGCCGCTGGATCAAGCTCCTCGGGTCGGATGGGAAGGCGATGCGGCGATGACTGAGGTCGCTTCCAGCAACTCCACCCAGCTACCGCCCGAGCTGCGGGGTCCTATCCGGCTGAGCGACAATCGGGTGTTTCGCCCCTATCGCGGCGGAAGGCTGCTCGCCCAGTTCGTCGGTGGAGGCCCGGAAGAGGACGGGTTCTACCCCGAAGACTGGGTCGCCTCCGACACGCCGGCGGTCGGTTCGGGTGGGCCAAACGGCGCCGGCATTTCGCGCCTGTCCATCGGCGGCGAAGAGACGTCCTTTGCCGGACTGCTCCGGCTATATGGTGACGACATCCTCGGCCCGGAGCACGTCGCGCGCTTCGGTCGTCGGACCGGCCTGCTGGTCAAGCTGCTGGACTCCGCCGAGCGGCTCCAGATCCAGTCGCATCCCAGCGCGGAGTTCGTGAGGCAGCACCTCAATGGCGAGTTCGGCAAGGCCGAGTCGTGGCTCATCCTGGAGACGCGCGAGATCGCCGGTCAGAGGCCCTACGTTTTCTTCGGCTGGAAGGAGAGCATAGACCCCGCGGAGTTCACCGAGGCCATCCGTTCCCAGGACATCGCTTTCATGGAATCGCGGCTGCATAAGTTCGAGGTGCAGCCCGGCCAGCTCTTCCACGTGCCGCCAGCGATGCCCCACGCCATCGGCGCGGGCTGCTTCCTCATGGAGGTGCAGGAGCCCTCCGACTGGGTCTTCCTGCCGGAGTTCCCGCAGCTCCCAACCCCGACCGGCGAGAAGCTTACGCTGCCGCTGGAGTTCTGCTGCCTGCAGGGGCATTCTTTGGAGACGGCTATCCAGTCGATGCGACTGGGCGGCATCTCCCGGGACGAGATCATCGCCAACTTCTGGGTAGGCGACGCGTTCAGCCCCGCACCCGGCGTGCGCACGCTGTTGTCGACGCCTGAGTTCCGCATCGACGAGATCGTGGGGAAGGGTCCGGATCCGCTTACGGTGGAGGAACGCTCCTTCGCCGTCGCCATTGGTGAGACGGGGGAGCTCACCCTCGAGGGCGAGGGGTTCGCACCCATCGCCTGCCGCCGCGGCGACCGGCTGCTCATCCCCTGGTCGGCAGGCCCCCTCCGCGTCGCCGGCGAAGGACGCCTTTTCGTCGCCCGGCCTCCAGTAGGGTCAGGACGCAGGGGGTCGAGAACATGAGCGCGGCCAGCGAGAAGCCTCAGGACGGAAGGGCGTTGCTGGAGACACTTCGCCTTCCGCTGGCGGAGCGTTGGGTGCGACAGTCGCAGGCCATCACCCGCTCAGTCATCGGCTTCATGGTTGGCTTCGCCCGAGACCTGGGATGGGACGTGGTCAACGAGAAGGCGCGGATGCTCGCCCGCCTGGGCGGCTACGGCACCGGACAGGAAGCGGCGGCGTGGCTGGCCGAGCGGAACAGGATCGGCCCTGCGGAGCAGCGAGACGCCCGCGATGCCGCCCTTGCCTACCTGTACGCGGCCGCCAACAATGGCTCCGACTGGAACCCCAAGATCCTCGACTGGGAGCCCGATCTCGTTCGGCTACACTGCACGGGAACCTGCACCCTCCTTGACGCTGCGCGAGCGCTGAGCCAGGAAGCCAACGTCGATTGCCATGGCATCTGCACAGCCTCCCACGGCGGCGTGGTCCAGGGGGCCACCCAGGGCATTGAGTATCAGGCGCCGAAGGGCCGCTGCCAGGGCGACGATGTCTGTGAGTTTGTCTTTCGAAACACGAACAAGAGCGGCCCGGGGCCGCACGGGCGACTCAGTGGAGGTGAACTATGAGTCGAAGGTCTGCACCAATGTTGCCGTTGCTGGTGTCCATCCTGGCTCTGGGCGTGCTGGCTGTCCTCATCTCGACCTGCGGCGGCGGCGAGGAAGAGGAGGGGACCATCACGGCCACCGCTGCGGCTACGGGCACCGGCACGCCGGCCGCTAGCGCCACCGCCGTGGCTACTGCCACCGCTGCGGCGAAGGCGCCGGGCATCACCGATACAGAGATAGTTCTCGGCATTGACGCCCCTCTAGCCGGGGTCAGCGGCGCTGTCTATGCCATGATCCCCGGCGCGACACAGGCCTACTTCAAGTACGTCAATGAGACCCAGGGGGGTGTCTGCGGTCGTAAGATCACCTACCTGACCGAGGACAACCAGAGCGACCCGGCCAAGGCCCTGGAGGCCGCCCGCAAGCTGGTGGAGAGAGACAAGGTCTTCGCGGTGGTCGGCTCTCTGGGGGACGACGCTCATGCCGCTGTCTGGGGATACCTGAACGAGAACGGGGTGCCCGACATCTTGGTTTCGGCCGGGGCCCACCGCTTTGGCTCCGATCCCGAGGGCCACCCCTGGACCGTCCAGATGATCCCCAGCTACACCGTCGAGGGGACATTCTACGGTCAGTACATTTCCCAGAATCTGCCCGGCAAGACCGTGGGCGTTTTCGGGGCGAGCGGCCCTCTCTATTGGGACGGTCTGGCAGGGCTGAAGAACGGACTCGACTCCGCGAAGAACGAGATCGTCATCGAGCAGACCTTCGAACTCACCGCCCTCTCCATCCGGTCGGAGGTCGCCAACTTGAGGCAGGCCAATCCCGATGTGGTGGTGGTGTTCGCGGACCCTGGCTTCACGTCCCAGGCCGTCAAGGAGGCCAACCGCCTGGGCTGGCATCCGCAATGGATCATCAACTATGTGAATTCGGACGAGATAATGTTTCTGTTCGTGCCGCCCGAGCTCCTAGAGGGTGCTGTCACTTTCCAGGCGTTCAAGCTGGCAAGCATGAAAGACGATCCGGCGATAGCCAGACACTGGGAGATAATGAAGGACTACGGCGGGCCTCAGCCCACGAATTTCAGTGTCTATGCCCAGCTTCTCGGAGAGCTGACGGTCGAAGTCCTCAGCAGGGCCTGCGACAACCTGACCAGGGAAGGCTTGATGGACGCCATCGAGTCCGTCAAGGACTGGCGCAGCGACCTGCTCTTGGAGGGTGTCAACGTAAGCTTCAGCGAGACCGACCACGTCGCTCTTCAGACTGGTAGGATGCTGCGGGCAACCGTCAAGGACGGCAAGGGCAAGTACGAATACTTCGGGCCGCTGTACGAGTTCGAGGGGCAAGCCGAAACAGAGGAATAGAGCCTGCATCCCCCACCAAGCCGGCAGCGGCTGTCGCGACTGTTGTTGCTCAACATATCGTCGGGCTGTAGGATTACCTCGGAAATGGATATCCACCCCCGTGCGACGCTGCCTTGAGCCAGACAGGGGAACGTAATGGGTGAGTACTACAAGGACGCAGATCAGCTCTTCGAGATATATGGGTACTTCCTGGACCGTGTTCTGAAGGACAAGAAGATAGGTGGCAAAATGGCGAAGGCACGGGTGGTGATCAAGTTCATCTACACCGATCCCGATTGTGAGATCACCATCGACTTGAAGAACCCGCCGGCCAAACCGGGCTACTACGGAACCTTCTACCTCGGCCCATGCGACGTCAAAGAGGACGTCTGGTCCCAGCAGTCGGCAGATCACTCTCACAGGTTCTGGCATGGCTACGAAAACCCAATAGCGTCCGTGGCCAAGGGGAAGATGAAGCAGGGTGGGAATGTTATGGCCATGCTCAAGCTCCTGCCGGTGGTCCGGCCGGCCTTCAAACTGTTCCCGATAGCACTCGGCGAAATGGGGCATGCGGAACTCATCGTGAGCAAGAAATGAGGCACAGATGTCCCGTCTCACGGCTAGGGGAATGAAACGGGACGGAGGGGAGACAGGTATGAAGGTTGAGCGTTTCGCTGGCTCGCCCCGTCTGGCCTGGCGCCTGGCGGCTCTGTCCCTGGCGTTTGTGGTTCTCGTGGCCATGGCCGCCGCCTGCGCTGGTGAAGACGAAGAGACGCCCTCCGGTACGGGCACGGCAGCCGCAACCGCCTCGCCGAGCACGACCGTGGTGGGGACCGCCACGCCTCAAGGCACGACGGCATCGGGGGAGGTGCCGGGGATCAGCGATACTGAGATCCTGCTGGGGGCAGAATGCATCCTCAGCGGCTCGATGGGAGCCGTATATTCCACCATCCCCAAGACCGTGAGCGCCTACTTTAACTACATCAACGAGACCGAAGGAGGCGTCTGCGGGCGCAAGATCGTCTATCAGGTAGAGGACAATACCGACGACCCGGCCCGGGCCGTGGAGGTGGCGCGCAAGCTGGTGGAGCAGGATAAGGTCTTCGCCATGGTCGGCTCGCTGGGAGACGCGCCCCATCCGGCCACCATGGAGTTCCTGAACGAGAGGGAGGTGCCCGACATTCTGGTGTCCGCCGGCGGTCATCGCTTCGGGTCCGACCCTGAAGGGCACCCCTGGACCGTCCAAATGATCCCCGATTACACTGTAGAAGGGACGTTCTTCGGCCGGTACATCTCGGAGAACCTGCCGGGCAAGAAGGTGGCGGTGCTCTGGGAGAACAGCGCCGCGGGCATCGACGGTCTCGCCGGCGTCAAGAAGGGGTTGGACCCCAGCAAGAACGAGCTCGTTGCCGACGAGTCCTACAACATCGGGGATATCTCCATCGCCTCTCAGGTGACCAACCTCAAGGATTCCGGCGCCGAGGTGGCCGTCGTCCACGGCAGCCCCGGCTTCACTGCCCAGATGATCAAGCACGCCGACCGGATGGGCTGGCACCCGCAGCTGCTGATGAGCTACATCAACTCGGACGACATGATGTTCTCTTTCGCGTCTCCTCAGCTCTTGGACGGAGCTATTACCTTCCAGGCGCTGAAGCTGGCGGCCTGGCGGGATGATCCGGCGGTCGCTGAGCACTACAAGCTGATGCAGAAGTATGGCGGGCCTCCTCCCAGCAACTTCACCATCTACGCTCAGGCGCTGGCCGAGACGGCGGTGGAGGTGCTCAAGAGGAGTTGCGATAGCCTGACCCGCGAGGGCCTGATGGAGTCGGTGGAGTCCCTTCGAGACTTCCACAGCGACCTGATGCTGGACGACGTGACCGTATCGTTCTCAGACAGCGACCACACCGGCCTCCAGTCCGGCCGTATGCTGAAGGCGACCGTCGACGAGAAGGGGCAAGGCAAGTTCGAGTACTTCGGACCGCTGGTAGAGTTCAAGTAAGAGAGGAGGAGGCGGTGGCGCTTATCGGCTTCTTCAAGGCGATCCTGGGCATCTGTGAGACGCCTCCCCTCGACGCCGGCCTGTGGACGGCGGAGGGGAATCAGGTGACGATCCGGCTCGGCGAGGCGGCTGCTCTCGCCCCCGTCGGCGGCGCGGCACGCCTCGAGGGCAAGGGGCTGGTGTCATCCGTCCTCATCGTCCATACCGACGGCAACCACTACCTGGCGTTCGAAAACCGCTGCACGCATAGCGGGCGCAAACTCGACCCCATCGCAGGGAAGGAAGAGCTGCGCTGCTGCAGCGTCAACCATTCCAGGTTCGACTACCTGGGGAACAAGCTGAGCGGCCCGGCCGAGGGCTCCCTGAAGCGGTACGCCGTGGAAAAGCGGGGTGAAGAGCTCGTCGTTACCCTGAACGGAGTCGTCTAGCCGACCGGGCGTGGAGTCGAAGCAGGGCGTAGCGCAGCCGTCGGGACAGGAGCAGAGGACAGGAATGGAGTTCACAGGGATAACGCTGGTGACCGGGGCCGCCGGTTTCATGGGCAGGCATTTGGTCGAGTACCTGGCTGGCCTCGGTGTCCGGGTGCGGGCCACGGCGCGGCCCCGCAAGGACACGTCGTACTGGGAGCGCCTGGGCGTCGAGTACGTGGGGGCCGACCTCACCAAGCCGGAGACCCTGCCTCCCCTGTTCGAAGGGGGCGTGGACAGGATCTTTCACCTCGGCGCAATCTGCAACTTCTCTACTCCGTACAAGGACCTCTATCCGACCAATGTGGTGGGGGTAGAGCGCATCACGCAGCTCGCTCTCGATGCGGGGGTCAAGAGATACGTCCACTGCGGTTCCACCTCTGTCTACGGTTCCTACCGGGGAACGCCCTTCACCGAAGACTCTCCCCGCAATCCCCAAGACAACTACGGCAGGAGTAAGAGGGACGGCGAGAACGTGGTCTGGCGCAGGATCGAGGAGGGGCTCCCCGCTATAATCACTCGACCCTGCACCGTCTACGGCCCCGGCTGCAACGATGGCGCCGGCAAAGCCTTCTCGCGGCCCACTTCCATCACGGCGATTCCGGGGAGCGGCAAGCAGCTTCTGGCCAACGTCCGAGCCGAGGACGTGGCCGGCGCGGTGGATCACCTTTCGCATCTCGATGAGGCGGTTGGCAAAGCCTTCAACATCGCGGACGATAGCCGTCCCACACTGGAGGAAGCGCTGACCGTCGCCGCCAGGACTTTCGGGGCGAAGCCCCCTAGACTGCATTTGCCCCTCGCCGTCGTCAAGGTTTTCGCCCGTCTGGACGGGTTCATGTCCAAGAGGAAGGGTCGAATCCCGGACCTGGAATACGACGCGGTGCGCTTCCTGGCCGACAGCTACGTGGTGGACATCACCAGACTGAAGAGCACCGGCTACAAGTTCATCTATCCCGACTTCGAAGAATCGATGAAACAGATGGGGGAATGGTACAGCCAGAGCCAGGTGGCTGCTGCGGTCACGGGATAGTCGGCCCCACCTGAAGGAGCGCAGATCATGCAAGCAGTGGTAATCACCGGGCTGGCGCAGGGGATCGGGCGCGAGGTGGCCACGCTGTTGGCTCGGTCCAAGGTGCCCGTGGCCGGCTTCGACGTCGATAAGGAGGGCATCGAGTCCCTCAAGGAGGAGTTCGCAAAGGCGGGGTGCGACCACCTGCTGACGACGGTGGACATCGCCGACCGCCCGGGCATCCTCAAGTTCCGGGATCAGGTGCTGGAGAAGTTCGGGCGAGTGGACGTTGTGCTGTCCAATGTCGGCATAGGCTTCTTCGGCCCCTTCGAGGAAGTGGACCTGGAGAAGGCCCTCAAGTGCCTGGAGATCAACGTCATCGGCACCGCCGCCATCTTCCAGGCCTTCCTGCCATCGATGCGGGAGAACCGCAGCGGCAAGCTCATCGCCGTGTCGTCTTTGGTGGGGCAGATCCCGTTCCCCTTCGAGTCCATCTATTCGGCCAGCAAGTTCGCCGTGGAGGGGCTGGTTCTCTCAATGCGCTACGAGGTGAAGCCTTTCGGGATAAAGGTGGCGGTGATCGAGCCCGCGCAGGTATCGACATCCTTCGCCGCCAAGATCCACAGGCTGCCGCCCGAGGGCTCACCTTACCGGGAGCGGGCCGGCAGGTTCATCAAGAAGGATGAAGAGCTGATCAAGACGGCGCCCACTCCGCCCCAAGCGGCGGCGGCCATCGTAAAGGTCATCAACGCCAAGAACCCCAAGCTCTTCAACCAGGTCGACTTCAAGAGCAAGGTGTTCCTCGGAATCAACAAGCTCCTGCCCCAAGGCATGAAGGACGCAATACTGTTGCGGACGATGGACATCAGAGTGTGAGGCCCAGGCAAGAGGTGGTTTCCGATGCGGGTTGAGGAGAAGGTCGCCGACAGGCGGGGCAGCCCCCGCGTCCAACGCCTGAGGCAGCGCTGGATCGATGCGCCGCGCGAGGTGTGCATCGAGCGGGCGCGTTACCTCACCCAGTCCATGGCCGCGAACTGGGACCTGCACCCTCTCACCCGCATGAGCACGGCCCTGGAGCACATTCTCGACAACATGAGCGTGGTCATCCGGGACGATGAGCTCATCGTGGGCTGCCGCACCAGCAAGCTCAACGGGGCGCCTCTATTTCCTGAGAACAAGTCGAGGTGGATAGAGGGCGACCTGGAGGCCTTCAACAAACGGGAGCTCCAGCGGATCCTGATCTCGGAGGCGGACCAGCGAGAGCTCAAGGAAGACATCCTCCCCTTCTGGCGCGGCCGGACGGTGGAAGACCGGCTGGAGGAGATGCTGCCCCCGGACGTGGCCGAGGACATGGACAAGTACATCTTCACCATGGTCCTGGAGATCACCTACGGCATCGGCCACTTCACGATGAACCATCCCAGGGTTTTGAAGCTGGGGCTCGCGGGGATCATCGCCGAGGCCCAGGAACGGTACGACGCGCTGACCCCGGACGAGCGGCAGGGAGACAAGGGTCTGTTCTACGATGCGGTCATCCGCTCCCTGAGAGCCGCGATACGGTTCGCCCACCGCTACGCCGACCGGGCGGAGTCGCTGGCTGCGCGCGAAGCCGACCCCGAGCGGGCCGAGGAACTGAGGGCCATCGCCCGCGTCTGCCGGCGGGTGCCGGAGCACCCGGCCCAGACCTTCCACGAGGCGGTCCAATGCGTCTACTTCATCCATCTCATCTCCCAGATAGAGTCCGGCGGTAACTCCGTCTCTCTGGGCCGGATCGACCAGATCCTCTACCCGTACTACCGGGCAGACAGGCAGGCGGGCGGGATCACGCCGGAGCAGGCTCGGGAGCTCCTATCGCTGCTCTTCATCAAGACCAACGAGATATGGAACATTCTTGAGGAGGCGTACATCCCCGCCGGCGAGGGCGTAGAGGGTAAGACGACTCAGAACGTGACGGTGGGTGGTGTTGGGCCCGACGGCGAGGACGCCACTAACGAGCTGAGCTACATCGGGCTGGACGCCTTCGCCGACGTGCGGACGGTCCAGCCCAACTTCGGGGTGCGGTTGGGTATGAATGCGCCCCGGGACTTCTTCCTGAAGGCCGTCGAGTATGCCATCGATGGGGTGCCCCTGCACCTCTTCAACGACCAAGCGATCATCAAGTCCCTCCAACAGGCGGGCCACACCCTCGAAGACGCGCGTGACTACGGCGTGGTGGGATGCCTGGAGCCGAACGCGCAGGGCAAGACGTTCGCTTCGACCTTCGCCGTGCAGTTCAGCGGGATTAAGTGCCTGGAGCTGGCCCTGAGCAACGGCATCGATAACATTTTCGGCTATCCCGCCGGCCTGGAGACCGGAGACCCGGCCTCGTTCACGTCCTTCGACGACGTGTGGAACGCCTACCACGGCCAGGTGTCGCACTTCCTGGGGCAGATGGCGAAGGGCATGGCGGTGCTCGATCGGCTTCTCGCGGAGATGGTGCCGTCCCCGTTCGCCTCGGCCATGATCGATGGGCCGCTGGAGAAGGGCCTCGATCTCACCCGCGGCGGGGCCATCTACAACTCCACGGGCGTTCAGCTCATTGGCTTCTCCAACGTGGTCGACAGCCTGTACGCGGCCAAGAAGGCGGTCTTCGAGGACGGCGTGATGTCGCTGGGGGAGCTGGTGGACTGCCTGGCCGACGATTGGGAAGGCGCCGAGGACAAGCGGGCGTACTTCCTGCACAAGCTCCCCAAGTACGGGAACGACAACGGTGAAGTGGATGCCATGGCGGTGAAGGTGCTGGAGCACTTTTGCGAGGAGGTGCTGAAGCACCGGAACTATCGGGGCGGCGCGTTCTGGCCGGGCGTATTCGCGGTGGGATTCCACATCACGATGGGCGCCTTCGCCGCCGCCAGCGCCGATGGGCGCCACGCCGGCGACGTCCTGGGTAACGGCCTTACGCCTACCAACGGGAACGCCCTCAGCGGCCCCACGGCGGTGCTCAACTCCGTCACCAAGCTGCCGCTCACCCGCGTCTACAACGGCGCCAACCTTAACATGAGGTTCAACGCCCGTAGGCTCAAGCCCGAGATCCTCATGGCTCTCATGCAGACCTACTTCCAGCGGGGAGGATGCCAGGTTCAGTTCAACATGATGGACTCCGCCACCCTGAGGGAAGCCCAGGCCCACCCTGAGCAGTATCGCGACCTGGTGGTGAGGGTTAGCGGATACTCGGCCCTGTTCACGGGACTGAGCGAGACGGCCCAAGACGAGATCATAAGCCGCGTAGAATACGACCTGTGATCGGACGGGTCCCTGCACCCTCCGCGCTGAGATTCGTGCCGGGCCACTCGGAGGCATGAAGTGACAAAAGTTGTGACGATGAAAGAGGCCATCGCCCAGCATGTCAACGATGGCGCCTTCCTCTTCATCGGCGGCTACATCTGCCGGACGCCCTTCTCCGCCATCCACGAGATCATCCGGCAGGGTAGGAAGGACCTCACCATCACCCGGAGTAACGCCGCCGATGACTTCGACATGATGATCGGCGCCGGCGTGGTCAAGCGGTTCATCGCCACCTTCCTGTCGCTGGGCTATTTCGGGCTCGGGCGCTGCTACCGGCGCTCCATAGAGCAGGGCATTCCCCACAAGATCGAGGTGGAAGAGTACACCAACCTCTCGCTGCCCATGATGCTCATGGCCGGCGCCATGGGGATGCCCTTCGTGCCCGTAAGGGACATGGCGGGCTCAGACCTGCTGAACGTCAGGTCGTTCATGGGAGACAACAAGTATAAGATCATCGACTCGCCCTTCGATGGGAGCCGAACCGTGCTCGTTCCGGCCCTTCACCCCGACGTGGCGATAATCCACGTCCAGCAGGCGGACGAGTTCGGGAACGCCCAGATCTGGGGCATCGGCGGTGACTGCCAGGCGGGAGCCAACGCCGCCAAGAAGGTCATCGTGAGCTGCGAAC
>Ga0315295_10005494_pt1 | contig 10815 bp, 9 predicted proteins | sample YL17G14_0_MG_FD_204453 | JGI IMG/M metagenome (GOLD analysis project Ga0315295, IMG submission 204453) | Sediment microbial communities from Yellowstone Lake, YNP, Wyoming, USA - YL17G14_0 | ecosystem: Environmental > Aquatic > Freshwater > Lake > Sediment | place: USA: Wyoming | collected...
TCAACGCCGTCGGCGTGGATGTCAACACGGCCAGCCCGGCTTTACTGACCTACGTCGCTGGCGTGGGGCCGAAGCTGGCCGGGAAGATCGTCGCCTACCGCGACAATCAGGGCGTCTTCCGCTCGCGTGCCGACCTGCGCCAGGTGCCCGGGCTGGGGCCGAAAGCCTTCGAGCAGGCGGCCGGTTTCCTGCGCGTGCGCCAGGGTGACAACCCACTGGACGCCAGCGCAATCCACCCCGAAAGTTACGGTGTGGCCGAGCAGGTGCTCATGCTGGCCTGTTTGACGCCCAGGTCAACTCCGACGGAGCGCAAACCGGCCCTGGAGGCGTTGCTGGCGCACAAACCGGTTGCAACCCTAGCCGCCGAACTCGGCTGCGGCGTCCCCACCTTGCAGGATATCCTGGAACAACTCGTCCGTCCCGGCCGCGACCCGCGCGCCGATACCCCCACTCCCATCTTGCGCTCGGATGTGCTTTCCATGGACAACCTGACCGCTGGTATGATCCTGAAGGGCACGGTGCGCAACGTGGTGGACTTTGGCGCTTTCGTGGACATTGGCGTCAAGCATGATGGTTTGCTGCACCGCTCGCAAGTCCCATCCGCCGCAGTGCTCAAGGTCGGCGACATAATCGAGGTCAAAATCTTGAAGATCGAGCCTGAACGCGGACGGATCAGCCTGGGTTTGTCGAAAACCTCAGATTAAAACGAACAGCCTCCCCAAACCGGGGAGGCTGTCGCGTGCACCAGTTAGTTGGTGCTACTTGCCGAGCAGATAGAAGATGGCGGCCAGGATGGCGAGCACAGCGGCGGCCGGGACCAGCAGATTCCCCAGGACAAAGTAGCCGATGCCAAAAGCCAGCAGGAACAGGATCAGGAAAATGGTGGAAAGTTGCTTCGGGAATTTCATGTTTCTCTCCTTTGGTGAGATAGATTCGGCCAGATGAACGCCGTTTCTATCATGTAGAACCCACATAGGCAGAAAGGGTTGCACATGCATTATGATAAAATCAATCGACTTTCCGGTTGATATATGCCCCCGCTAATACAACGGGAGGCTTTTTTGACCCCATGACTACTTCCTCTCAAGTCGCAGAATTCACCCTAACCCGCCGCCACACCTCGGACCAGCGCAGCCCCCTGCGCTGGGTGGTCTCACATACTTTTCGTTACTGGTGGCTGGTGCTCATCATGTTCATCGGCGCGGTCGGCAATGCCGCTTTGGCTGCCTACGTGCCCGTGCTGACCGGCGACGCCTTCAACGCCATGTTGAAAACGCCGCCCGAGATAAAAGTGCTGCTTCCGCTGGCGCTTATCATGGGCGGATCGCAGATCATCCGCGCCATCTTGCAACTGGGGCGCAATTTCGGCGCCGAACTGATGGCCCAAAAGATCGAGCGCGACGTGCGCGACGAACTGTATGTCTCCCTGCTCGGCAAGAGCATGACCTTCCACAGCCTCCAGCCAGTCGGCGACACGATGGCGCGCGCCACCAACGACGTGCGCGAAGTGAACTACCTGTTCAGCCCCGGCTTGAACCTGGTGGTCGGCTCGCTCATCTTCCTGATCATGCCGTTCCTGTTCGCGCCGCGCTACCATTGGTCGCTTTTGCTGACGCCGTTCCTGTTCACCATCGCCTATGTTATTGCCCTGCGCTCCTACCTGCGCAACCTTGACCCGGTCACCGAGCACGTGCGCGAGTCCTTCGGGAAGATGAACACGCACATCTCCGAGGCCCTGGACGGCATAGAGACGATGAAAGGCGCCGCCCAGGAGCAGGCTGAGGTGCGGCGCTTCGAGAGCAACGCCCGCACGCTGCGGAACGCCAACGTCCGCCAGGGAGACCTCGAGGCGCGCTTCCTGCCCTACCTGTTTTTTGGCACCGCCCTGGCCATCGGTCTGCTACATGCCATGCTCCTGTTCCGGCAAGGCATCCTGAACATCGGCGACGTGGTGGCCTACTTCGGCCTGCTGCTGATGCTCGACTTCCCCACCTGGACCTCCATGTGGGCTTACTCGATGATCTCCTCCGGCCTGGCCGGGGCGCGCCGCATCCTGGACTTGATGAATCGCGAGAACAACTTGGATCAGAACGCGGCGGGATACAGTGGTGAGATGAGAGGTGAGATCGAGTTTCGGAATGTGACTTTCGAGTACCCTCACCAACCTCACGGGGGGGATAGTGAGGGCGAACCTGTGCTCCAAAACATTTCGTTCAAAGTCCAGCCTGGTCAGACCGTCGCCATCGTCGGGCAGACGGGTTCGGGCAAGACCTCGTCCGTCAAACTGGTCAACCGCACCTACGACGCGACCAGCGGTAAGGTGCTGGTGGACGGTGTGGACGTGCGCGACTGGAACCTGGCCTCCCTGCGCTCGCAGATTTCCATGATCGAGCAGGACATCTTCCTGTTCTCCCGTTCAGTTTCCGAGAACATCGCCTTTGGCAAGCCCGCTGCGGAGCAGGAAGAAATCGAACGCGTCGCCGAGTCGGCCCAGGCGCACGATTTCGTCCTGGAGTTCGAGAACAAATACGAGACCGTTCTCGGTGAGCGCGGCGTGACCCTCTCCGGCGGTCAGCGACAGCGCATCGCCATCGCGCGCGCCTTCCTGACCGACCCGCGCATCCTCATCCTGGACGACTCGACCTCTTCCATCGACTCAGCCACCGAAGATAAAATCCAGCGCGCCATCGCCGCCGCGGCCAGGGGCCGGACGACCTTCATCATCACCCACCGCCTCTCGCAAATCCGTTGGGCCGATCTGATCATTGTCCTGCGCAAGGGCCGCATCGCTGCCATTGGCAACCACGAAGAATTAATGCGCAGTTCCGAGGCATACAGCCGAATTTTTAGAGAGTAATCAGTTATCAGTAATCAGTCATCAGTCGTAGGCATGAACCACTGATCACTGTTTACTGATTACTGTTCACTGGAGAAGAATGGGTTTCTACGAAAGCCTCAACGAAGAAAAATACGACCGCCAGTATAAAGACAAAACCCTGGTGCGGCGCATTATCGCCCTGTTCGCCCCCCAGCGTGGCAAAATGACCACGGTGGTCATCTTGACCATCCTGATGTCGGTCATTGCCGCCGCGCAACCGATCGTCGTCAGCAAGGCGTTGGATTACGTCAAAGGCAACCTCACCCTGACCACCATCGCCCTCATCACCGGCGCGGTGTTCCTCATCGGCGCAGTGGACTGGGGCATCAACTGGGTACGGCGCAGAATCACCGTGCGGGCCGTAGGCGACGTGGTGCTCGACCTGCGTACGCGCGCCTTCCGCGCCGCTGCTGAACACGACCTCTCGTTCTACGACCAGTTCTCCTCCGGGCGCATCGTATCGCGCATCAACTCGGATACCAACGACCTCGCCAACCTGGTGGTCATCGTCACCGATGTGGCGGCTCAAATCTTCCAGGCCATCGTGCTCGGCGTGGTCATCGTCCGCACCGAGTGGCACCTGGCCCTGCTGCTCTTTGCCTCCATGCCATTCGTGCTGGTCGCCGCCCTGGGCTTTCGCAGCCTGGCCCGCCGCTCCACCAAGCGCGGCATGCAGGCCATGGCGGATGTCAATGCGGCCATCAAGGAGACCGTCAGCGGCATCGCCATCGCCAAGAACTTCCGCCAGGAAGAGAGCATCTTCGGCACCTTCAATAACGCCAACCTGACCTCCTACAAGGTCAACGTGACGCGTGGCCTGGTGCTGACCCTCATCTGGCCCACGCTCAACGCCCTGAGCGGCATCTTCACCGCCATTCTGGTCTACGCGGGCGGGATGACCGCCGCGCAAGGCGGCGTGACAGTGGGCGCCTGGTACCTGTTCATCCTGAGCCTGGGCCGCTTCTTCGACCCCATGATGAACCTCTCAGCCTTCTGGTCGAACATCCAGTCTGGCCTCTCGGCCTCGGAGCGAGTCTTCGCCTTGATGGATGCCGAGCCGAACGTTGTCCAGACTGTCGAACGGGACGTGCAGCCACTGCGCGGGGAGATCCGCTTCGAGAACGTCTCGTTCCGCTATGCGGACAATGAGCCTGTCCTGACCGACTTCAGCCTGACCATCCGCCCCGGCGAGAACCTGGCCATCGTCGGTCACACCGGCGCGGGCAAGTCCTCGCTGGCAAAGCTGATCGCGCGCTTCTATGAGTTCCAACAGGGAGATATCCGGATCGATGGCGTGGACATCCGCACGTTGGACTTGCAGCAGTACCGGCGGCAGTTGGGTATCGTGTCGCAGGTGCCGTTCCTGTTCTCCGGCACGGTGGCCGAGAACATCCGGTATGCGGCTCCGGAAGCCACCGAGAGAGAAATTCTCACATTGGCGCGGCGCATCGGCGACGGCGACTGGCTGGAGACCCTGCCCGACGGTTTGGAGACGGTGGTCGGCGAACGCGGCGCGATGCTCTCGATGGGCCAGCGCCAACTGGTGGCGCTGCTGCGCGTGCTGGTGCAGAAGCCCGCCATCTTCGTCCTGGACGAAGCCACCGCCAGCATTGACCCGTTCACCGAGTGGCAGATCCAGCAGGCGCTGAATCTGATCCTGGCCGAAGCGACCAGCATCCTGATCGCCCACCGCCTGTCCACTGTGAAGGCGGCAGACCGGATCATCGTAATCGAGAAGGGGAAGATCATCGAGGAAGGGGACCACGACGGGCTGCTCTTGAAGGGCGGTCACTATGCCACGCTGTACAACACCTACTTCCGCCACCAGTCATTAGATTACAGACCTGATTGGGTTGACGAAAGGCTTGATCCCAAGTTATGCCTGGAGGTTACAACCAACAAACAGGGCAAAGATTGACACGACGGGGCAGGAGCTAAACCATTGCCGTTACAGGTTCGCAAGCGGCAGCGAGATCGCGCCTTTGCCAAGCGGCAAGATCATTTTGCCGGGATGGATCACATACCCTTGTCCGGCCTTGCCTTCGAAATCTTTCTGGAAGTTGGCGATTTCCCTGGCCATCTCCGGGCGCGGCGTCTCCGATTGCTTGATCTCGATGGGAACCAGGTTATCCTGGGTCTCGATGACCACATCCACCTCGGAGCCGGCCGCCGTGCGCCAGAAGTACAGCGCCGGCTCCTCGCCCCGATGGATATAGATCTTGAACAACTCTGCAATGACCAGGTTCTCGAAGATCGCTCCCCCCATCGGCCCCGATGCAGCATGTTTGCTGTCCCGCAGCCCAACCAGATAGCACAACAGCCCGGTATCCGTGAAGTACACCTTGGGGGATTTCACCAGTCGCTTCCCAATGTTGGCGTAGTAAGGCCGCAGGATGAAGATCTGGAAACTTGCCTCCAGGATCGAGATCCAGTCCTTGACCGTGTTGACCGATATTCCGACATCCTTTGCCAGGTCGCTCAGGTTGAGGAGCTGCCCACTGCGGGCCGCCAGAGCGCGCAGGAAGGTCTGGAACAGGGTCAGGTCGCCGATATTGCGCAGGTTGCGCACATCCCGTTCCAGGTAGGTCTGTACATAGCTTGCCTGCCATAAGCGTACATCCCTGTCTGGGTTGCATACGATTTCCGGATAGAAGCCGCGCAAGATATGCTCCCATAATTCCTGGATCGGCTGTACTTGCAGGCTGGCCGTTTTCCCCGTTTCCCAGGGCAGCATTCCCTGAGGGAGGCTGTTGACTTCCCAGCGCGACATGGGAAGCAACTTCAGCACGGCTGCGCGCCCCGCCAGGCTTTCTGTGACTTGCTGCATCAGGAGCAGGTTCTGGGAACCGGTCAGGATGTACTGTCCGGGGCGATGCCGGTGGGCGTCCACCTGTTCTTTGATGTAAGGGAGCAGGATGGGAGCGTATTGGATTTCATCGAATACCACCGGCGGGGGATACAGGTCGAGGAACCCGCGCGGATCATCCAGCGCGGCGATGCGCACATCCGGCGGCTCCAGCGAAATAATGGGGTACTGGTCCTCATAGAGATGTTTCAACAGGGTGGTTTTCCCGGACTGGCGCGGGCCGACCAGCACGACGGCGGGGAATTGGCTGAACGCTTTCGTCAGAACGGGTTCCAGGCTGCGGGGAATGTACGTTTGGCTCATGTTCGCTCCTTGTGCATATTTGCAATTGTACTGCAAATTAGCATGGTTTTCAAGCCTCAACCATCTGGCGGCGCTGCTGCGCGTGCTGGCGCAGGGACCAGCCATCTTCGTCCTGGACGAGGCCACTGCCAGCATTGACCCGTTCACCGAGTGGCAGATCCAGCAAGCGCTGAATCTGATCCTGGCCGAAGCGACCAGCATCCTGATCGCCCACCGCCTGTCCACTGTGAAGGCGGCAGACCGGATCATCGTTATCGAGAAGGGGAAGATCATCGAGGAGGGGGATCATGACGGGCTGCTCTTGAAGGGCGGTCACTACTCCACGCTGTACAACACCTACTTCCGCCACCAGTCCCTGGCGTATGTGGAGCAAGCCAGGGAGTTGGTGGAGACGTTGAAAAGTTGAAAGTTGGTTGTATAATAATAAAGTTGAAGTAAATGTTCGTTATCGTCGCGAGGAAAATACTATGTCCATCCCCAGGATTGTAAAGGCGCAACCGCTGAATGATTACAAAATCCGTCTGGAATTTGCCGATGGCGTTACTGGCGAAGTTGACCTTTCCCACCTGGTTGGAAAAGGTGTGTTTGCGCGCTGGAACAATTACGGGAATTTCAAGAAGATTTCTTTCGAAGGGGGGAGATGGCTTGCGTGGTCAGATGATATTGATATTGACGCCGATACCCTCTACATGAAGCTGACCGGAAAAAATCCTGATGAGCTTTTCCCCATCCTCAAAGATGACCTTACCTATGCCTGAGATTAGCCGCTTTTACGGCATCGTCATCCGCATGTTTTACGACGATCACAATCCGCCTCATTTCCATGCGCTGTATGGCGATGATGAAGCGTGGGTCAACATCAACACGCTGGCAGTTTTTCATGGCAATCTCCCCTCGCGCGCATTAGGTCTTATGATTGAATGGGCATCCATGCATCAGGATGAACTCCGTCACGATTGGGAACTTGCCAGAAAACAGCAAAAACCCGAAAAGATTGCGCCTCTGAAATAAAGGTGAGGAAGTTGTTGGCAAAATGGAAAAGTCCCCATCACCTGATTGTGGCGGGGACTTGTGATTGATCGGCGACAAATTCACGGCGCGTCTTATTCTTCCCCTACCACCAACACTTCCTCTCCCAGCATATCCGTCACCTTGACCGCGATGGTCGCAACCTTTTTGGCTTCGACCAGATACTTCCCTGCCACAAGATCATTCTTCCTCTCAGGGACATCCGCCAGCGTGATATTGAACAACTTGCCATCATAAGCGGAATCGATCATCACGCTATCCACCATGGAGCGCCAATCGCTGACCTGCGGCTGGAAGAGCGGATTATCCTTATTCTGCTGGCGCAGACGCTCAAGGATGGTGGGAGAGATGAAGTCGTCAATGGTGATTTCAACGCCTTTATCCGTTCGCTTGAAAGAGACCTTGGCCTTGGCGGGTTCGTGCGTGAAGAAGCCGCCGTATTTGGGATCGGAGCGCAGTTCGATGACTTCGATTTTGTTGGGAATGTTGCCTTGCTTGCGGAGTTTGTTCCATTCCTCCAGCCAGGCTTCGACCGCGACTTCCTTGCCCAAACCTACTACAACAATATCACGCTCTTCATCGGGGCGGTTATTTAGTTCCTTCTTGACTTCCTCCAGATCCAGCGGGGTGATGGGATGGTTGAACGGCACGATCTTGACCAGCCTCTTGCCCAGCGTGCCATCGAAGAAGGCGTCGGTTTTGGTACGCGTCATGCCGAGATGCTCGACCGCCAGGTTGAAGGCTTCGTTGTGCTGGATTTGCAGATCGTAATCATTGACGCGATACACTGCAAAGCCCATTTGCGCAGGTATAAGCACTTCTTTAGCCTCCATGTCAGTTGAGGCTTGTGTTTTACCCTGAGTGGTTTCGGCTTGTTCTTGAATTACACCTTGCAGACGCCTCGTAGTTGTTTGAATAGCACCTTTATTTATATCTACTCCTATCCAACGACGTCCAAGTTTTTGCGCAACTTCTGCTGTGGTACCTGAGCCAATAAAACAATCCAATATGAGATCATTTGGATTGCTAGATGATTTGATTATTCTTTCTAGGATCTCTTGTGGCTTTTGGGTGGGATATCCAGTTTTTTCAGCCGATGCACCAGGAATATAGGCTATTTCCCAAACATCCGACATAAATGCTCCCTCAGAATCATTTTCTGTTGTTATTTTCCGTGTTCGCTCCTCGTCAGCCCATATCTGAAATTTACCTTTAAATCTTCTCTGTGTGCTTTCAGACAAAGGCATATATTGTCTGTTGAAAATATTCTTTGAAGACTTAGCATAAAAAAGAATCGTATCATGATTTTTTAGGAAGGCATTATCGCTGCGACCCCATTTACGATAATTCCAAACAATGTCATTTCTAAAACTTTCTGGTCCAAATATTTCATCTAAGATAAGTCTTACGAAAGATACTTTCCGATAATCCAAATGAATAAAGATTGAGCCATCTTCTGATAGCAGCTCGCGCATAAGCAAGAGTCTGTCATATAAAAACTGGAGATAATTATCGTTTGCCCAAATGTCGGTATATTGAACTTGCTCGCCTAGCGAATAACCGTCGCCCTCAATTTCAACGGCTTTGCTCTTTCCACGTAATTCAACCCTTCTTACATAATCTGCTCCGCTATCGAAGGGCGGATCAATGTAAATAGTTTGTACTTTACCGCGAAAACCGTTAGCAAGCAAATAAGCAAGGACGTCTTTGTTGTCGCCGTGAAAGAGCAGTCCCGTTTGTGGCATATCTTTGGGCCAGTCGGGCCAGCCCTCACCCCTGGCCCCTCTCCCAAAAGCGGGAGAGGGGGAATAGGTTTCGACAAGTTGGGCGGGGTAGGCAATCGCGTGGCGCAAAGGCTTCTTGCCCACCCAGGTCAACATCGGGCGGCCTTTGGCGGGTTTGATCTCCACGCGGGTTTCGGATTTAGATTTGGGTGAACTTGCAGATTTCTTCGTGGTTTTCATGTCACGGTTTCCTGTCCATGCCAAAGACTTCGGAAGTTTGGATTAAAGATGGGTTTGGCATCAATTTTGAATTTTTGGCTGTTGACATTCGTATTATAGCGGTTATAATACAGTCAGCCTGCATCGTATGAACGCCGACTCCATGTCGTTGGAGGGTATCCTCCTAGTACGAAGGTGGGCTGATTTTATTTAAGGCAGTCAGCGGCCTGCGGTTGGTGTAATAATTCTCGTTATTTGCATAGTGACTGCTATCGTACAGATCAATCACCAGCGACACCCTGTCCGCAATGAAATTGTAGTAGCGCGTCTCGCCCCTTTCAAAAACTCGTTGAACAGCCCAACATATATAATCGGTGACGTTAAGCAGTGGCTCGGTTCGCGGGTATTGCACATTGAAAGCGACAAGTGTCTTTATCTGGTCGGGTGTTTTACGTTTTAGAAAACGCGCAACCGCCTTGTCTAACGCCTCTTGAAATACGATGTTACGAGTGACTTTACCGCGTTGGGCAATGTTGAGAATCAAATCGCCGCCGCTCTGAAGTTTATTTTTGAGCAGGTGGGAAAGAAGATCGGCATAAAATTCGGATTCGCGGCTATGGTGCTTGCGCGTAAAAATAGCGGGAATTTTTCTGCCAACCACCGCTTCAAAACTCAAATCGAGCGTTTTGATGTAATCGTATAAAACTTTTCGAGCCGCATCGGGATCGTCCGTAGCGTGAAAATAATACCCGCCAGGTTCCGCTTTCTTTTTTTGAATACTCCACACATCTTTAAAGTACGGGTCGTTTTCAACCGATTCCTGCAAGCGTCGAATTTCCTGACGAATTGGCTCTAATGGTGAACGAAATTTCACCATACCCAGAATAAAACTTAACGAGACGCCTCTCTGAAGACCGATAATAGGGGTATGGCCTTTTGCGTAAAAAGTTGTATCGCCCGCCTCATCCAAAAAACGATGACGGAGAAAGGTTTGATTGTCAGCAGGTCTTTTGGTATTCGATGAACTTGCGGGCTTCTTCGAAGTCTTCATGACTTACTTCTTCCTGTTTTACAAAAATCATCTGGTACTTCAATTTGTCGGGATTAAGGCTTTCCCATTTGCGCGTGGCAATTGCCTTTGCGCCCTTCTCGCCATCAATCTCATCCGTGCGTTCGCGCTCGCTCTTGATTTCCACGATCAAGCACTTGCCATCTTTGCGACGAATGACAAAATCGGGAGTGTAATTATGCATGCGCCCATCCACCCCGCGATATTCGATAAAGAAATCGGTCTTTTTTGTATCTGTCAATGCGCCTATAAAGTAAATATCTTCCACTTCATCAGGCTTCTGCTTCAACATCTCCAGCAGAACATCAAAGAAATTCTTCTCAGGGTTTGAATCGAAGTTATAGGGGGTGTAATGAAAACCAAACCTACCTGCTTGCTTTTGCCAGTCTTCATAATGGATGAGCAAATGCTCGCGGTCTATCGGGTAGGAAATCTCCGCCGTGTAGGTCTCGTTCCCCTGCCCGTCTATGACCTTCTCGAAGCCGTCTTTCTTCACTAATGCCAGCGCCACTTCAACCGTCTCTTCAACAGTTTCATAATGTGAAGTTTGTTTCTCGATTTGCTTTGCAAGTTCGGAGTAATGAGATGCAGGAACTACACCTGCACCTACGGCAGGCAGGGCGGTTTCATCTTTGTAGATGCAACGTAATTCGTTCAGCAAATCAAACGCGTCAAGACGATAATTCCGAGCAAAATCTTGCGCGGCGGCATACAGGTCGAAGGTATC
>Ga0315295_10005495_pt1 | contig 10814 bp, 6 predicted proteins | sample YL17G14_0_MG_FD_204453 | JGI IMG/M metagenome (GOLD analysis project Ga0315295, IMG submission 204453) | Sediment microbial communities from Yellowstone Lake, YNP, Wyoming, USA - YL17G14_0 | ecosystem: Environmental > Aquatic > Freshwater > Lake > Sediment | place: USA: Wyoming | collected...
CTATGAGGCTGTGGGGTTGAGAAAGGACGGGACGAGGCTTACAGGAGAACTCATAGGCAGAACCATCCCCTACAAAGGAAGCATGGCGAGGGTCACCGTAATACGGGACGTCACTGAAAGAAAGCAGGCGGAAGAGCAACTACGCTACCAAGCCGCTCTGCTGGCAAATGTGAACGATGCCATCGTTGCATCCGATGCCCAATACAGGCTAACCGCCTGGAACGCGGCAGCCGAGTCTCTGTACGGTTGGAAGGCGGAGGAAGTCCTCGGACGGAACGGACTGGAAATCGTGCGCACAGAATGGTCCGCTGCGGATGCGGAGGAGATGAGGCGCAAAATAGCAGAGAGGGGTCGCTGGCATGGAGAGGTAACTCAGGCACGCAAAGATGGGACGCGGATTCCTGTGGAGGTGTCCTCCATGGTGCTCCGCGATGAGAGCGGACAGATTGTGGGGTACGTGAGTGTGAATCGCGACATAACGGAGCGCAAGAATGCTGAGGCCCGTCAAGCCACCAGTTATAGAATCGCTGATGCTGCAAATAAATCTGTAAATCTTGATGAACTTCTGGAGTACATACACCACGAATTGGGGCACGTGATTGACACGAGCAACTTTTACATAGCACTCTACGATGCAACCCAGGAAATACTCACGTTTCCTTACTACATCGACGAAACGCTCCGCGAGGGTCTCTCCTCGCATTCCAGAAAGATGGGCAATGGACTAACAGAGTATGTGATAAAAAGTCGCAGAGCCGTACTTCTCCATCAAGACGAAATGGAAAAACTATCAGCGCGGGGAGAAATAGACATCATAGGGACGCCCTCCCTCGTCTGGCTCGGGATACCTCTCATGGCGAGAGACAAAATCATGGGCGTTCTAGCCGTGCAGAGCTACACCAACGCCAACGCTTACACAGAGGAGGATTTGAGATTCCTGGAATTCATTTCTCACGAGATCGCCTCTGCCATAGAGCGCAAGAAAGCAGTGGAAACGCTGAGGAAGAGTGAGGAGCGCCTTAGAGAGGCGCAGGCTCTGGGAAAAATTGGAAACTGGGAATTCGACATTGCTTCCCAGAAGATTGAATGGTCTGACCAAGTGTATGAACTGTATGAAAGGGATAAGGCTTTGGGTCCGCCTTCCGATGAGGAAGAAAAACTTTATTACTCTTCCGAAGAAACAAGGAGGCTACGTGAATTTGCGCGTCTTGCCACAGAAAATGGTGAAGAATTCAGGTATGACCTGATGGCAAAATTGCCCAGTGGAAAGATAGTCTTCTTTAACGCTTCCATGCGCCCCGTGAAAGATGAAAAGGGACGTATCATAAAATTCTTCGGTACAGTGCAGGACATCACCGAACGTAAGAGGGCAGAAGAAGCCTTGAGGGATTCGCTTAATTCTTGGCAGACCACCTTTGATTCTGCCACGGATTCTATAATGACTCTCGATGGCGAACACAAAATCATTCAAGTCAATGCCGCAACTGCAAATCTATTTGGCAAATCTGCCAAAGAGATTGTAGGTAAGACCTGCTATCAACTGGTTCATGGATTAGATAAGCCTCCTGAGAGATGCCCCCTCGCGAGGATGAGAGTGACCGGCAACCATGAGGAGGAAGAAATTTATGTTCCAGAAAAGGGGATTTGGGAATGGGTTTCCGTGGACCCGGTTTTTGATGAAAAGGGGAATATTGTCCAAGTTGTTCACAACATAAGGGACATCACCGAGCGCAAGAAGGCGGAGGAGGCTCTTCAGGATTCAGCCCTTCAATGGAAGACCACCTTCGATGCCATGAAAGATGCTGTCAGCCTGATAGATCCAGATGGAAAAATTGTTCGATGCAACAAGGCTATGATTGATTTCCTCAAAAAGCCTTTGGGTGAAGTCATTGGTCACACCTGTTGGGAGATAAAAAGGGGTTCCCCCTCACCTGACGTTGGATGCCTCCTTGGGCGTGTGCTGCAGACTCACAGGAGAGAAACCATGATTTTGCCTATGGGAGACCAATGGTTCAACATCACCTTAGACCCTCTTTTGGATGATTCGGGGAACCTTGTAGGAGGGGTCCATATCATTTCAGACATCACAGAGCGCAAGAAGGCAGAGGAGGAAATAAGGCATCGCATAGACCAGCTCCTCGCCCTCCACGAGGCAAGCCAGCAGATAATGCAGGCGGGGCAAGACCTCGATAGCGTATATTCCGCCATTCATGCAGCCACTTCCCGGCTCATGCCTGCCGAAGCCTTCGTCATTTCCCTCCTGGACGAGGCAAGTGGGGAAATAAATGGTGTCTATCTCATTGACAAGGGGGGCAGATGTCCCCCCATGGCGATTCGAGCTGGCGAGGGGTTGAGCGGGCAGGTCATTTCGTCTGGTGAGGCGATTCTCATAAATGACTTCACGCTGGACAACAATGAACAGGCAGTGCACTTCGGCCATCCCCAACATGTCCGTTCCATTCTCGCCGTGCCCCTGATGGTGGGTGGAAAGATCACAGGCATGCTCTCCACCCAGAGTTATGTGCCCAATGCCTTCACCAAGGAGGACGCTAATATTCTCGAAATGCTGGCTGTCATGGCCGCGACCAACCTCGAGAACGCCCGACTCTTCAACAAGACCTGCGCTTCCGAAGAGAAATATCGGTCTCTCTTCGAAAACGTATTCGATGGAGTCTACCAGAATACTCCCGACGGAAGATTCCTCACCGTCAACCCTGCACTCGTGAAAATGCTCGATTATGATTCCGAAGAGGAGCTCATGAAAAAAAATGTTAGTGAACTCTATTTGAACCCTCAAGATAGGGAAGTAATGAAGCAGAAAATAGAGAGTGAGGGGGAAGTGCGTAATTACGAGCTTTTCCTCAAGCGTAAAGATGGGCAAATCATAACAGCACTGCAAAATGCCCATGTCGTGTATGATAAGCATGGTCGTGTGTCATATTATGAAGGGACCCTCACCGATATCACCGAGCGAAAGAGGACGGAGGAGGCGCTGCGGGAGCGCAAAGAATTCTCGGAAAACCTCATCACTTCGATGCAAGATGGGTTCTCGGTACTGGATAGCCACAGCGTTCAAATTGATGTCAATCCTGCTTTTTGTCAGATGACCGGCTTTTCAAAAGAAGAACTAATAGGAGTCGGGACACCCCACCGCTATTGGCCACCGGAGGTGTACGAAGAGATAGAGAAGGCATTCCAGAAGACCTTGCGGGGCGAATTCGGCGACATTGAATTGACTTTCATGCGGAAAAACGGCGAGCGCTTTCCAGTAATCGTCAGCCCCTCTTGGGTCAAGGACAAGCAAGGCAATGTAATCAGTTACTTTGCAATAGTTAAAGACATCACCGAGCGCAAGCGCATGGAACAAGAATTGGAGAGTCACAGGCGGAATCTGGAAGAGATGGTGTGGCAACGCACCTCCGAACTCGAAGACGCCCGCATCGCCGCGCTCAATCTCATGCAGGACGCAACCATTCAACAACGTATGACGGAGATGACCCTCGCGGAGAAGGAGACACTCCTGCAGGAAGTCCATCACAGGGTGAAGAACAACCTCCAGGTCATCTCGAGCCTTATCGACATGCAGCGTTCGGGGATAAAGGACCCGGACACGCGCCAGGTGCTCCTCGACAGCCAGGCACGCATAAGAGCCATGGCAATCATTCACGAGAAGCTCTACCAGTCCAGGGATTTGGGGAAAATCAATGTGGAAGAGTATGTTCGCGTCCTCATAGGCTATCTTGCAGACCTATACAGAGATCAGACTAAAAATATTGCCATCGAAATCCAAGTCGACAGGCTCTCAATGGACATAGACACCGCCATCCCATGCGGTCTCATCATCAACGAGATTGCCTCCAATGCGTTCAAATACGCTTTTGCGCCCGAATGGAGTGGGAAAAGGGTTGTCCGATTAGGAATCCATGAGAGAGAGGAGGGCATTCTCACTCTTGAGTTTTCGGACAATGGCAGAGGCATTCCCGACACATTGGACATCGCCGCAAGTTCCACGCTGGGGTTGAGGCTTGTCACCATGCTCGTCAGGCAGCTGAAAGGAACATTGGAATTGAACAGGCATGGGGGAACCTCGTTCCTCATCACGTTCCCCTACGCCGCAAATGAATCGGGAGGTGAAGTGAAATGACATGGAGAATCATGATTGTCGAAGACGAGGCAATCGTTGCCCATAACCTCGAGGGTAGGTTGCGCGAATTGGGGTATGATGTTCCCGCACTCGCCCTTTCAGGTGAGGAGGCAATACAGAAGGCGGCGGAATGCCTTCCCGACCTCATACTCATGGACATCCGCCTCAAGGGCGCGATAGATGGAATAGTGGCAGCAGAGAGAATCCGCTCCTCTTTGGACGTACCCATAGTGTTCGTCACAGGTCACTCAGACGATAGCACCCTGCGGCGCGCGAAAATCACAGAACCACACGGGTATGTCCTCAAGCCGTTCGAGATGAGGGAGGTGCACATAGCGATAGAAATGGCTCTCTTCAAGCATTCCGTGGAGAAGAAGTTGCGCGAGAGCGAAGAGAAACTCCGTTCCCTCGTTACCTCCATGGAGGATGTAGTGTTCAGCCTGAGCCCTGAGGGTACCCTCACCGACTATTTCCTGCCTCCCAACGACACATCTCACGGCTTCGGGGAGATGTGCGTGGGAAAATCCTTCAGGGATGTCCTGCCCTCCGCGTCTGTCGACTTATTTTCTTTCGCCCTCGATGCCCTCAAGACAAAAGACGCACCCCAGCAGTTCGACTACGCTGTCGAGTCTGCGGATGGTACTCTGTGGTACAATGCAGTGGTTTCCACCCGGCACGACGCCAAAGGAGCATTCGCTGGAGCCACAGCCGTCTGCAGGAACATCACCGAAAAAAAGAACATGGAGCAGGAACTCCAGGAATACGCGCAGAATCTCGAGGAGAAAGTAGCCGAGAAGACAAGAGTGCTTCAGATCCTCTACGACCTTGAACATTCACTGCAAGACCTCGGTCTTGAGGAGGGATTGAGACTCATGGAGACTAACGCATGCAAACTGGGATTCGATGAGTTCGTCCTGGGATTATTTGAGGAAGAGGGCTCCGCGCCAAAAAACTTGTCCGGCGATGAAATTTCTTTGGACCCTTCCCTCCTCTCCCGCCTCATGGATACGGGAAAGCAGGTGACCGTTTCTGATGAGAAAAGATTTCAAGTCTGGTGTCCCCTCCTCTCCATTGGTAAAATCGTGGGTGTCTGTGGATTTCTCGCCTCGCGCCCCGTGTGCATCGATGAGGGCACAGAGCACCTCACCCTCTTCGCGAACGAGGCTGCCAAGTTTGTAGAGAGGAGAAAGATACGCATCACACCGACCATTGAGAAGAAGAGCGATGGAAAGAGAAAGTATTCCCTCAAGAAGGGATTCAGCTTCCTCCTCGAAGAGGAGGCTTCAAAGAAAAGTTATGATATCTTCACAGATTACGTCCTCCATGGAATCATGGGGCTCTGCCTTTCAAGGAAAAATCCGCGGTTCTTGAGGGAGGAATTCATCCTGGAGAAAACCCCTATTGTGTGGCTGAGCTCAACGATTGCGGAAGGGGAGAAATCGTGCACCGATCCGACGGAGATAAGCATCCTCATAAAGGACTTCGTGAGAAAAAGCGAAGAGGGCATCATCATCCTGGATGGCCTCGAATACCTGAGCACGCTGTGGAGCTTTGAGGTCGTCCTTCAGTTTCTCCACAAACTCATAGAGTACATTTCAACGACGGATATCATCCTGGTCATCCCGGCGAGCCCGCTCGTCTTCGAAGTGAGGCAACTGAAACTCTTCGAGAAAGAAATGACATTGCTCACACTCTAGGGTGAAATCGTAAGGAGCATTCTGAATGTGAAGATTCATGATAGGAATAAAAAGAGTCGTCTGCCCCTCTCGGAAAATGCTCCATTCTGGGAATACTTTCGGGTTCTCCCTTTTACCCTCTTTACAAAAGCTTTATAAAGGAATCGCGAAAAAGGTGGAATCTAGCTCTATTTTGACGTAAGTCATATTTACGTCTGAGAGTAGGGTGTTATTATGTCAAAAAAACCAACTGTTCAGATACTCGTGGATGGCGGAAAAGCCGCACCTGGTCCTCCCTTGGGTCCCGCCCTGGGTCCTCTGGGTCTCAATATAAACCAGGTTGTCTCAGCCATAAACGAGAAGACAAAGGACTTTGCAGGCATGAAGGTGCCCGTGAAGCTCATAGTCGACCCGAAGACGAAACAGTTCGAGATAGAAGTGGGAACACCACCCACCTCGGCTCTCATAAAAAAGGAACTTGGAATCGAAAAAGGTTCTGCTACACCAGGAAAGGCTGTCGCAGGCGACATAGACCTCGAGAAGGTGCGCAAGGTTGCCAAGATGAAGGGCAAGGACATGCTTGCCTATGACGAGAAGAAGGCGATGCGCGAGGTCCTTGGAACCTGTGTCACACTCGGACTTACGGTGGAGGGCAAGGACCCCAGGGTCGTCCAGAAAGAACTCTAAGGTGAGTCTATGGATGAAGAAAAGATGAAACAAGCAGTGAAGGAGGCTCTCCAGTCCAGTAAGCCGCGAAACTTCACACAGACAGTGGATATAGCAGTGAATCTCAAAAACTTGGACTTCAAGAAACCCGAGAGCCGTGTGAAAGGAGATGTGGAATTACCGCATGGAAGGGGGAAGCCCACGAAAGTCGGAGTCATCGCGGGAGGAGACCTCGCCGAGAGGGCAAAGTTACAGAACCTCACCGTCATCATCCCCGAAGAACTCGAAGCCCTGCGGGCAGAAAAGAGGAAGGCGCGAAAGCTTGCCAATGCCCATGACTTTTTTCTGGCTCAGGCCGACCTCATGCCCACGGTGGGTAAGAATCTCGGTCCCGTGCTCGGAAGAAAAAACAAGATGCCGCGCCCCGTTCCCCCCGTTGCTCCTCTGCCGCCATTACTTGCACGGCTCGAGAAAACCATTGCAGTAGACAGCAAAGGGAAAAACACCCTTCACTGCCTCGTGGGAACGGAAAAGATGGAACTGGAAAAACTTGTGGAAAACGCCATGGCCATCTATAACTTTGTCGAGAAAACGGTGCCTAAAGGAACGGAAAACATAGCCTCGGTCTACATAAAAACCACCATGGGTAAACCAGTGAGGGTGATGTAATGGCACATGCTACCTCAAAAGGGAGTCATCCATTGAAAAAGAAACTCGACGCCGCGACACGACAGGCGCATGTGTCTCCCAAAAAGATATCAGAGATTGCAGAGCTGGAAAAGATTTTAGAATCATACCCTGTCATAGGGCTTGTAGACATCACAGGCATTTCTGGAAAACGGATACAGGAATCGAAACGTTCCCTACTCGGCAAGGCAGTCGTACGCACTTCTAAAAACACGCTCATTCGCCTCACACTCAAGAATTCAAAGAAGAAGGGAATGATCTCACTTTCAGAAAAGATAGGGAAAGGTGCCTCCATTCTTGCATCCCATATGAATCCCTTCCAGCTTTACAGGGTCCTGCAGGAAGAAAGGACAACGGCACCCGCAAAACCTGGCTCGACTGCACCTAGAGATATAGTCATCCCTGAAGGTGATACGGGTCTTCCACCCGGACCCGCGGTGGGTGAGCTGCAGAAGGCGGGCATCCCTGCAAAAATTGAGAGAGGCTCGATTCAGGTAATAAAGGAAACGGTCCTCGTGAAGAAAGGGGAAAAGATATCCAGGGATGTCGCGGCAGCCCTCGCAAAGCTCGGCATAGAGCCCTTCGAAATGGGACTCAACGTACTGGGGATTTGTGAGGATGGATTCATCTACGAACCAGAGGTACTCCATGTGGACGAGAGGGCAACATTCGAGAGATTCACCCGCGCCCACCGCGATGCACTCTCACTCTCAATAGAAGCCGGCATCTTCAACAGGGAATCGATGAAGCCCATGATACAAAAGGCTTATATAGGAGCCCTCGCTCTTGCACAAAGAGCCAATATAGTAACGAAAGAGACCGTTGGGTCAATTCTTGCTCGCGCTTACTCACAGGGGCTTGGGTTGTCCCAGGCGCTGGAGGAGAAATAGGAGGTTTTCAAAATGGAATATGTGTATGCTTGCATGCTTTTGCACTCCGCAAAAAAGGAGATAAACGAAGCCAACATAAAAGCAGTCCTCAAGGCTGCTGGTGTCACCGCCGATGACGGGCGCATAAAGTCTCTCCTCGCTGCACTGGTGGGAGTCAACATAGAAGAAGCCATAAAGTCAGCGGCAATGCCGGTCGCCGCAGCACCCGCTGCCGCAGCACCATCGGCAAAGAAAGAGGAGAAGAAGGAAGAGGAAAAGAAAGAGGAGAAGAAGGAAGAGGAAGCCCTCGAAGGACTGGGTGCACTGTTCGGATAAGATAGTTTCAAATTATATTTTTCATTTCTTTTAGGCTATCTTTGATTCATTTTTTTTCTTGAATCATCCTTATTTTCTTTGGTTCCTTCCTTAGGCTCGATACAATGGAGAGGTCAACGGCGCATTATTGAATATATCCTTGAATTGCGGAGAAATGAAGTTAATGCGTGTGGAAAGAAGAAGGAGGCAAAAAGGAGTGCTCTCACAAACCAGCCATTCGGCAGACAATTCCGTATCCCAGAGTCTGGTCGAAGTCGCTGCACTCTTCCTCAAATTGGGTGTCACAGCCTTCGGCAGACCGGCGACCCATATCAACCATTAAGCAGGCATTCATGCCAAGTACCATCTACAAAAGGTATAATGGCACCCAAAGACTTAAGAAAGAAACTCGCTTAAAAAAAATATTCAAAATCGAATGTGGAACAGAGTCAAAAGGAAGGTTGCCAGCCGGCTCTCTGTCTCATGTCATAAGTGGTTCCACATTGCGTACTGTTCATATAAGATGAAGAGAATGCATGAAAAGAGAGGAGATAAGATGCATATTCTGGGAATCGTCGGCTCCATGAGAAGGAACAAGAACACGAATACGCTCGTGAATCAGGTCATGAATGATATCGAATCTATCGATTCAAATGCCGTCCTAGACCTCATCAATTTGGTTGACAAGAATGTCTGTCCCTGCAGAGTAGTGTGTTCAACCTATTGCTCGAGCAATCCATATCAGTGTTCAATTTCAGATGATGTCATTGAAATATTGCTAAGAATGACGAAAGCAGATGCATTGGTGATAGGTGCTCCCCTCTACTTCAGGGCACCTCCCGCAAAATTCCAGGCGTTCATCGAGCGACTCGTTTCCATGTTTTATTTTTACGAAAGCCAGGGGACTGGGGAGAAGGAGTCGCCTCTCAAGGGAAAGCCATGCGGTCTTGTGGGTGTGGCCGAGTACTCCAATCCCTACCAGATACTCGAATATCTGCATGACTTCTGCACTGTATTAAAGATGTCGCCTGTGGTGATTGAAAAATTCCCCTATTTGGGTGTTGCGGGTCAGGGGGACATGAGGGAAGATGAAGTATTCAAGCCATTCGAGAGATCGAAGGACTTGGCAAAAGGAATTGTGGCAGAAGTAATGAAACAGAAAAAAAGCACAAAGGTGCAAAGACAGTCCCGATGACGAAGACGGAATCCTCCAATTAAAAATGAATTTCTCCTGCATAACCCTTATATAATGACAGTGGTCATACGACATATCTCATAGAACTGACGGCTCACTCATAGAGGAAAAATGATGGAGTGATAATAGATAAAAAATAGGAGACAGGAAGCATGTACAAAATGTATATTGAGAGAATAAAATCCTTCAGTTCAAATTCCCGGCTTTTTCTCCTAAACAGTGCATTCATTGCACTCTCCACGGTACTGTTTTCCTTTTTCTTCAATCTATATCTGCGAGCCTTGGGCTTTGAAATGAATTTTGTAGGATTGCTCAATTCCATCATCGCCCTCTCCACAGGCATCTCTGGGATTCCATTCGGCATAGCAGCAGACAGGTATGGAAGGAAGAAGATGCTCCTGTTATCATGCATCGCACTCTGCATTTCTGTCATGGGATTCGCTCTCCTTTTCCAAAAGTCCCTCTATGTCGTTCTTTCAATACTCATAGGTGCATCCAATGCGGGTATATACGTCATTTCAAATCCATTCATGAGTGAAAATAGCACCGATTGTGAGAGGGTGCATCTTTTTTCAGTCTACTCTGCACTCAGCATGTTTATGTATGCGGTGGGCAATATTATTGGCGGATATGCCTTCACGTTCTTGCACACTTTCTTTTCGGGCGTGGATGCATATCGAATATTACTTTTCTCCTCTGCGCTATTTGTGTTCCTTTCCATACTACCCCTCCTCCTATTAAAAGAGAGGTCTGAACATGAAAGCATTAACATCAGTATAAAGAGCAAAGCCCTTATCCTGAAATTTGTCATCTTCATGGGCCTCTTGGGACTGGGCGGAGGATTCATATTGCCTTACTTCAACGTTTTTTTCAAGGAGTGTCTGGGGGCAAGAGAGGAATTCATAGGCGTTCTCTTCGGCGTTGGCACAATTACCCTCGCACTCTCAGCACTCTTTTCCCCCCTCATCTCTGAAAAAATGGGAAAAATCAGGGCAACCTTTTGGAGTCAGATGACTTCCATTCCATTTCTTGCACTCATAGCATTTTCCCATAACCTATGGGCGGCTTCCCTTGGATACGTCATGCGTGCCGTATGCATGAATATGACCACCCCGATAATGGGAGCCTTTTCAATGGAGAAGCTGGAGAAAGAAGAGAGGGCAACTGCTTCATCCTTCATGGTGACAAGCTGGCAAATCTGTTGGGCTATTACAAGCAACATTTCAGGCAACCTTATGCGGGGGGGAGATTATACTATGCCT
>Ga0315295_10005498_pt1 | contig 10812 bp, 12 predicted proteins | sample YL17G14_0_MG_FD_204453 | JGI IMG/M metagenome (GOLD analysis project Ga0315295, IMG submission 204453) | Sediment microbial communities from Yellowstone Lake, YNP, Wyoming, USA - YL17G14_0 | ecosystem: Environmental > Aquatic > Freshwater > Lake > Sediment | place: USA: Wyoming | collected...
TTTGAGGTTTCCAGATCAAGACCACGAGGACAGCCATGATCACATAAGGTAAATATTCCAGCCAATTATAGAAAGGAGACCGGATTACCCAGGTAGACATCACCTGGAAAGCACACGTATATAACCAGTGCAGCAGGATTGCTGACCAGATACTTTGTTTGGTGTTGTTGTAAAGCCAGGTATATAAAACCGAATTGGCCATAATGCCCGCCAGGAAGCTAATGAACGGGAGGCCCAATTCATACTGAGAAGTGCCCACCATCATAAACAAGGGTAGATGCCACAATGCCCAAACCAAACCAACAATCAAGGATGAAGTCAACGCATTCCAGCGCGTCTGAAGTCTTTCCAATGCATATCCGCGCCAACCGATTTCTTCTGACAGTGGTCCAAGGATCAAAAGCGGAAGAAAACTGCCCAACTGCGCAACAAAAAGATTTGCGTTAAAAGAATTGCCGAGGAGCCTGTTGATGGTTAGCTGCCCTGCCGTTCCAACAATAACGATCAGGAAGGTCAACACGTACCAGCGCCAGCCAAGCTTGAATTGAAGGATACGCCTACCCAATAAGCGTAATCCAGACACCCCTTCCTTTTTCCAGGTCAGAAAAATCGCCAACAGGGAGGGTACGAATCCTCCGACGACGAATAACGCGATCGCCCAGATGGGACCTTTAACGTCACTCACGAAACTAATGGTCGGGATCTTAAAAAGAGCCAGAGGACCCCAGAAAACGAAATAGGAGAATGCAAGGGTTAATCCTAAAAAGACATAGGCTTCCTTCACTGTTTTTGTACTTTTCACATCAGTCTCCTTGCTGGTTGACATGTCGCGCTTGATCAAATCGATCACCTTTTTATTTAACTAGAAATCCCATTGTAAATGCACGAATCATTGGGGATTTCTCCCATTACGTCATTTTTGAAATAAATACAATCCCGGTTACAAAACCTACCGAGTTACACAGAATGTGGGCAATTATGCCAATGTAGATATTCTTCTTTGTTGTCCCAAAGAGTATAGGCAAAAATCCCAGGGTTATTGCAATAATCATCCATGGTGAAAAAATATGATAAGCCGCAAACAGAAAGCTGTGGAACAATATGGCGAACTTCCCCTTCATTCTGGGTAACAGATATCCCCGAAAATACAATTCTTCAACCATTGGAGCTAAAAACACATTGAATATTAAGAACATCGAGTACGTAACGATCAATATTGTTTTGGAATAATTACCATCCAATCCGGAATTTATGTCCGGCATCCAGAAAAAAAGATTCTTTTGCAGAAAGGAATTAACGGGTTCCAAAAGTGCCATTATGGCGCCAACAATCACAAATATAATGCCTACCCATACGAAGTATTGCCACCACGGGATTGAATTTTGATAACTGATGATTCCCTGAAGTGTCAAGCGGCCTGTTTTTTTCTTCCCTTGATATAAAAGAAATCCAAGTTCAAAGGGAATAAGAATAACGGCGAGTGCCAGAAGAAGGGCGAAAATCGAAGGATACCCCATATCAGCAACCGGCTGTCGTGCGAGGAAGTAAAAACACCCGACCAGGATTCCAGGGAGCAAATGCAAAATGACCGATTGAGTCGTTGAATGTTTTTCAATTTGGTCCTGTTTCATTTTTTCTCTCCTTGTGTTTTGTGAGTAATTCCTACTGCGATAACGACGTTGCCTTTTTTATGCCCTTGGTCGACATAGCGGTGCGCCTCGGCCATCTGTTCCAGCGGATAGACTTTATCTATGACTGCTTTCAGTTTCCCTGCCTCGATCAACTGTGTGAGGAAGACAAGGTCTTTGATCTTCTCGCGCGCCGGCTTCAAACCCGCGGCGAGAAACTTTACCTTCTTACCGCTTCTGGCAGTCGATAATGTTTGAAGCATGATCGCCGGCGTAGGGACCGTCGTCAGGAAGATGCCTTCGTCTGTCAGCGAGCCTTTGCACTCTGAGAACGAACGCTTGCCGACTGTGTCAAAAATGATGTTGTAGGTCTGGCTGTTCTCGGTGAAATTCTCCCGGGTGTAATCGATGACATGATCGGCTCCCAGGGATTTGACCCATTCCAAATTCGCAGTGCTGCATACCCCGGTGACCTGCGCCCCATAGTATTTGGCCAGTTGCAGCGCGGCAGCGCCAACCGACCCGGAAGCGCCGTAGATCAGCACGGATTGTCCACTGTGGATCTTGCCCTGATCTCTCAGAAAAGGCAGTGCGGTTAATGCCCCATTGGGAATGCTGGCCGCATCCTCATAACTGATGTTGGCCGGCTTGATGGCGAGTGCCCCGTTCTCGGGCATGCAGATGTATTCAGCGTAGGCACCAAAAAAGCCGATGCCAAAAACCTGGTCGCCTGGCTGAAAGCGGGTTACGTTCTTGCCGACTGCTTCAACCTGCCCGGCCAGTTCCTGCCCCAGGATCGGATGCCTGGGTTTCAACAACCCGTTTACCCCCGGTGAAGATCGCATGTCTGGGTCTTCTTTTACGACGGTTGTCGCGAATATTTTAATCAGCACCTCATCCGCTTTCGGAGTGGGCTTTGCCACCTCCTGGAGCTGAAGAACCTCGGGCGGGCCAAATTTAGTGTATACGATCGCTTTCATGAGTGTTCCTCCAAAGTGATAACGACATTGCCCTTTTTGTGTCCCATTTCAACATATCGGTGAGCCTCGGCAGTCTGTTCGAGAGGATAGCGCCGATCAATGACCGCTTTTATCTTCCCCGCCTCAATAAGCTCTTTGAGCAGGATCAGATATTCGGTCTTTTCGCTGGTCGGGGATTTGACGCTTAGATAGACCCCTTCTTTCTTCAGGGAGCTTTTACTGCGTGAAGACGAAATCTTGCCCACCGCGTCAAAAATCACATCATAGCTTTCACCGCTCTGGGTGAAATCCTCTTGAGTGTAATCAATGACCCGATCAGCTCCCAACGAGCGGACCAGTTCCAAGTTCGAGGTACTGCACACCCCGGTCACTTTTGCCCCAAAGTGATGCCTGGCAATCTGCACCGCATATGTACCTACACTTCCAGAAGCGCCATAGACCAGGACTTTTTGCCCGCTCTGTATATTCGCTTTTCGGAGAAGATCGTAGGCTGTCATGCCTCCGATGGGAACAGCGGCGGCTTCCTCATAGGTCATATTCGCAGGTTTCCTGGCTACTACTCTTTGCTTCGATTCTTCAGGCAGACATACATACTCGCCATAAGCACCAGCCCCCAACCCGGTGGTAGTTCCAAAAACCTGGTCACCCTTCGTAAACAGTTTTACATCTTTACCCACCGCTTCAACTTCCCCGGATACCTCATACCCCAGTATGGTCTTTTTGGGTTTTGTGAGGCCAAACATTATTCGCAGCACGAGAGTAAACAATTTGGAATCCGGGTGTTTACCAGTTCGCGCCCACAGCACTCCTGCTGATACGGTTGTCGCAACTACTTTGACCAGTATTTCATTGTCTTTAGGCGCAGGTTTCTCTACCTCTTTGAGCTGAAGAACCTCGGGTGGTCCGTATTTTGTGTATACAATCGCTTTCATGTCATCCTCCAGGATTACTTTTTGAACCTGGAGAGGTTGAGAGTCAACCTCTCCAATATTTCTGTTTGCTGTTGAGCCTTGAAGTCGAAATCGCTGTTGGGATCACCCCGCCCGGCCCGGGTTGCTGCGCAGCAGCACGATCCCCAACCAGACGAACCAGATGATCTGACCCAGGCCGAACACAGCAACCATCGCGTTCAGCGCCGGGATGATCGTGATGATGCCCACCGCGCCGACCAACAAGCCGAGGATGTTCAGCCCCTTGGGAAGCCCGCCGGTGCGCAAAGCGGCCAGGCTGACCAACAGCGTCAACGCTCCGCCGAGGATTTCACCATTGGCATTGCCCAGCCCGTTTGTGATGGATTCAATTGCCTGAAAGGTCAACGCAGCCTGGGTCGGGTCCTTGGCGTAGAGCGCGACGATAGTGGTGAGCCCGGCATTGGCGACCATGCCGCTGGCGATCAGCGAGCCAGCCCAGATGATCCCGATGGCGGTTGCCACCTGCATGAGCGCCGGTACGCCAGACTTCATGCGGTCGTACAAGGCCAGCGACAGGACGATCAGCGCAAAGCCAAAGAACACGTACATGAGCAGGTTGGTCGAGAAGATGACCGCCTGTTTATCGATGTTCATGGCGAGCTTTTGAGCCGGGTCGGTGATACTGATATAGTCCAGAACACCGATGAAGATGACAAGACCGATCAGGTGGCTGATTGCCATAAACAGTGCGGCGATGCCGCCAGATTTCTGTAGGGTTTTCATGATTTTCTCCTTTGTTCAAATGAGTTAGGCTTCGACGTTGCGCCATCGCCAGGCGAACCAGGCGATCAGCAGAAGACAGAGGGTCTCGACGCTGGCAATGAACAGGTAGTGGGGATACGTTACCATGCCACTCCAGATATAGGCAATGATGACGATGCTTACCACGATATTGACCCAGCGATTGATCCCATACTTCAACACGCGGGACAGGACGATCATGGCAATGGAGAGTTGCCCGATGATCGCGGCCCCCAGCATCAGTTGGGGAATGGATGCGCCCATGCTGGCAGCGGTTCTCACCACTCCATCTGTTGCTCCAGGGATGAACAGCGAAAGGATGTCCGCTTTCAGCATGTTGATCATGACCACGATCCAGAGGGTTGAGATCAGGACTTTCGTGTCGATCTTTTTCGTAGGGGTTGCGTTTGTGTTCATTTTTTCTCCTTTTTTGAACGATATGGGTGAGTTTCATTAATTTGGACTGGGTTAAATCCAATTCCACGCGTACCAGATCGTGACCGAATTGAACCCCATGCTGACCGCCAGCAGGAATTTGTCATATAAGGATGCATAGGTGGGTAGGCCAACCAGGTTGAACAGGAAAAAGAAGCCAGCCACGATGATATTCGCCCAACGGCTCACAGACTGGGGCAATACCAGGTTCAAGAAAACCATCAGGATGGGAGTCAACATCAGAACCGCGATCCCAAGCCAAACGAACTGGTTTAAATTCTTGTCTGCCATCGGTCTTTTTGCCTGGTCGCCGCTGCAGATGCGCAAGACATCGCCGTAAAGATAAATTAGGGTGACGACCACCCAGATTGCGGAAATAATAATTCTTGGTTCCATTATTTGATCACTCCTGCTATCGTTTTCATTTTGTCTCCTAATTCCTTTGACCGTTGCTATAAATCAGGTCTAACCTTCAGGGTTAGTCCATTTCCAGGAGAACCAAATAACCAGTAAGGCACACACAAGTTGGCCTGTGGCCCAAACTATCTCATATCCAGGGAGTCGCGATACGAAAGTTGAAACCCAAAAAGCAAGAATAATCAATGCATAGAAAATGCCCATGATGCGGTTTGCCCAACGACTCACGGGAGCCTTCAATATGAGGGTTAATACACTCATAAAAATGTGACCTACTAACACCGCCGCGAACACTGACAACAATTTGGGGTTTACTTCGAGAGGTCCGGTAGCCGCAGATAAGCGGTACGTATCACCATTTACACTACTTAGCATTCCGGCCACCCAAAGCACTGCCAGGATTATCCTCACATCCAGTGGATTTTTAGCGGTCTCTTTGTTCGTATTCATTCTTATCTCCTTTTTTGAATGATATGGTTGAGTTTTACGATCTGCTGTCTGGCGCATCCGCCTGGCCGGGATCGAGAGGACAGACTGAGAGCAATGGCAGGCCGAGGTCACGCACTTTTTTGAGCAAGCCATGCAAGGCGGCCTGGTCGATCACCGGACCGGTCAGGAGTGTCGTGCCGTCCTCTTCCAGCGTGACGGTCAGGCCTTCAAACCAGTCTGACCATTCCGAGCCCAGGTGGCCCTTGATCCTGATCTTGTAGTTTGTCGGTTTATTTGGATCCGTTTTTGGGTTGAATTTGTTTCGCATACCTCTGTACCTTTTTGCCCGGTCATTACCGTCCTTGCCACTTGTTTGTGGCCCCGATCCTTGCCCGGGAATGTACAGAGATAATATCCCCCACACAGTGTTAACGAACAGACACTTTAGTGTTGGTTATAGGTGTTGTTTTTAATGATTGAGGGGAAATGCCGAGGGAATTTGATACTTACAACAAGCCCAGCGCGCGGGCGCGGACGATGGCTTCGGTGCGGCTTTGCGCCTGCAGTTTGTCAAAGATCTTGCGGTTATGCCCTTTGATGGTGTCGAGGGCCAGGAACAGCCGTTCGCCAATCTCTCGATTCGAGAGTCCCTGGGCGATCAGCTTTAGTATTTCCAACTCGCGCTGGCTTAACGGCTCGACCAGGGACCCCGCAGGGGGGAGAGCGGGTTTGCCTTCATTTTCCCGCTTGTCAGCCTCTAAGGCTGCCAGCAACCTGGCAATATAGTCCGGTCTGATCCCCCGCGACGCCGCTTCTCGCAATAGTTTAGCCATCAGGGCACCTTCGTCCATGAACAGGCGGATGTAACCGCCCGGCTCAGCCAGCGCCAAGACTTCGGTCACCACTTGCAGCGCCTGGTCTTTTTCGCCTTGCGCAAATAGAACAACCGCTTGCACAGCCTTCACCAGCAGGAGCCTTTGTGGCAATCTTTTGGCTTCCGCTTGCTGGCGCTGTGTTTCCACCAATACCAGCGCGGCGGATGGGTTGCCTTGGGCGACAAGTATGCGTGCCTCCTGGAGCGGCATGACATGTTGTCCTGCCAGTTGTGCGGCTTCATCCATATTGCCCTGGTAAAGCTGGATTCTTGCCCGGGTGAAGGCAATATCCGGCTGGCGATAGGTGTAATTCTTCAGTCGCGAATCTTGTTCTGCCTGCAATAGCTTGTCCATTGCACCGGTCGCATCTCCGCGCGCCAATTTCAAGCTGGCAAGAAAAATTTCACTCGAAATTAACCGGTCGATGACCTGGTCGTACTGCCGCGCCAGTTGCACGCTCTTCTCCCCAAACTGCTCGGCGACATCCAGATCGTTCCACTCATAATGGATGCGGGCCAGGCCAAGATAGGCGACAGGGGCATTATGAGGAGAATAGTCATCGATCACTGGAAGAACCTGCTGGTAGGTCTCAGTCGCCTGGTGAAGCTGGTTTTCAGCTTCCTGTACCTGACCCAAACGGATCCGTGCCAATGAACTCTCAACAATATCCCCGGCTGCCTGGGCAAGAGAGTAGGCTTCGGCATACGCCTGGCCGGATTCGGTCAGGTTATCCTTGATGTAATAAGCAAATCCAATCGACCGGATGGCCCAGGACCGGTCAGACAGGTTATCGGGGTGCAGATATTCCAGGGCGCGGCGCGCCTGGGCCAGGATGGGTTCTGCCTGGGCATATAGCATCGCCACATTTGCCCGCGCGGCTGCAATTCTTCCGATCAAGTCCCGGGTCGTATCGTCCGGTGCGGCACCAGGCACGGCTGCCGAAGCCAACGCAGCTTCAATTGCCTGAAGTTTCCCTTCCACACCCAGGGGTTGCCCGATGATCAGCAACATCGCAGCCTGCATCCACCACAACCCGGGCTTGGCATCCAGCACGGTCTTTGGCAGCGACTCCAGCCAGCTCAGTATCATTGTTGCCGTGCCGCGCAAGTAGAGCGGCATCTTCCCACTACTCATCAGGCGCTCGGCGCGCTCAACGTCATTGGCTGCTGCCGCATGCTTAAAAGCCTCAAGCAACAGGTCATTGTGTTCATACCATTCGCTGGCATGGAGTTGCAGTTTGGCAATCCCTTCCGATGGCAGACTTTTCCCCAGCCGTTTGCGAAGCAGATCTGCGAAGAGGTGTTGATAGCGATACCAGCGCCGCTCGCTATCCAGCGGGATGATGAACAGGTTGGCGCGCTCAAGATATTCCAGGGTTGCCTGCCCGGGAACAGCCGGGTCGGGCAGAATGGCATCACATAGGGGTCCGCACATGCGCTCGAGGATGGAAGTGCGCAGCAGAAAAGCCTGGATACTTTCGGACTGCTGGCCCAGGACTTCTTCGACCAAATAATCCAGCACAAAATGGTGGCTGCCGGTGAAAGATTGGATGAAACTGGTGGTGTCTGGCTGCCCCTGCATGGAAAGCGCGGCCAGCTGCAGGCCGACGATCCAGCCCTCGGTGCGGGCTTCCAGGGCGGCGATATCTGAATCAGAGAGATTTAGCCCGGTGACGCGGTTGAGAAACTCGGCGGCCTCGGCGGGGGAGAAGCGCAGATCGGTGGCGCGCAGCTCGGTACACTGCCCCCGGGCGCGCAGCCGGGACAGGGGTAGGTGGGGATCCTCACGGGTGGCGATGAGCAGGTGCATCTGCGGCGGCTGGTGTTCGATGAGAAAAGCCAGGGCTTGATCGACTGGCAGGGAATCGATGGCGTGGTAGTCATCCAGGACGAGCAGAAAGTTCCCGGGGATGGTGGATATTTCGTTGATCAGGGTGGTCAAAATGGTTTCGATCTGCAGCGGATGGGGGGATTGGAGCGCAGCCAACAGCCCCTCACCAATTTCCGTTTGGATGGTCTGCAACGCTTTTACCAGGTAAAAGATGAAGCGCGCCGGATCGCTATCCCCCTCATCCAGCGATAGCCAGGCGACCGGTTGCCCGCAACCGGCGACCCATTCGCTGACCAGGGTTGTCTTGCCAAAGCCAGCGGGAGCAGAAATGAGCGTCAGCCTGCAGTCCTGTGCGCACCCTGCATTCAGCCGCTCGATCAGGCGGGGGCGGAGAACAACCTTTGACCGAGGTGGGGGGATGTAGAGTTTGGTGGCCAGGAGCGGTGCGGGCATGGATTAAGTATACAGCACATTCCAAAAATTCAAAAAGCGGTTATCGCCCAAGCATAGCGGGAGATCACGTATTAATCAAGTTGCCCATAACAACCATGCTTATTTGTAATATAATATAAGCATGGTTGTAAAATCGGAAAGGAATCCTCTTGAGAGAATTCGAGCCATTGGAAAAGAGCGGAATGGGCTCCTATTAACCTCTGATCTGCTCAAATACGGAATTCCGAGAACATATCTTTCCATTCTGGAAAAGAAAGGCGAGTTTCAGCGGATTTCCAGAGGAGTCTATTCGGCTACTGGATATATGGTCGACGAAATGGTTGTCATTCAGGCTAGATATAAGGGGGCGCTATTCTCCCACGAGACAGCTGCTTACTTGCTGGACCTGACAGATCGAACTCCACTCTTCTACACAGTGACGGTCCCCGCCGGATATAATGCAACTTCCCTGAAGGCAAGCGGGGTGAAAGTGTATTTTGTGAATCACGAATTATACCGGTTAGGATCGATCACGCTAAAATCGCCTCACGGGAATGATATTAAAACATTAAATCTCGAGCGAACGGTCTGCGATGTATTACGCAGCCGGAACCAGGTTGACATCCAACAGGTCAACGAAGTATTGAAGCGATATGTGAAGAAAAAGGAAAAGGATCTGGACCTGCTCTACAACAATGCCAAGCAATTCAGGATCCAGAAGATCGTCAGGGAATACGTTGAGTTTCTCTTCTGAGTAAGGTGATGCAACTCAAAGGCAAGATCAGATGGCTAAAAACTGTCCGGGGGCTATTTCTAACTGTATAAAGAGCGCTCTAGGCATTGCGCGGGAGATAAAACTGTTACACCACGTTCCTTCAGCTTGGAAAAATGTTTCATGTTTCCTGTTATCAACATATCTGCCTTTCCCGTAATAGCAACTTCGGCAAATGGAAGATCGTCCGGGTCGGGCAGAGTGCCATTGTCTAGTGGGAGCGTCAGAACGCGTTCCCCCGACAGTCGAATATACCCCACAACCGCCTGCGCCACGGATGGGTCGATGGCAAGCTGGGGGCGGGCAAGCACATCCAGATACTCGGCGAGAATGCGATCATCATAGAGCACCTGAACACGCGCACCCAGGATCAAGTCAACGATCCTTCCGGGAGCGCCGTTCGGGTTATGCAGACCGCTCACCAGCACGTTTGTGTCGAGAACGATACGCATTGTTCGGCCTATCCCCCACGTCGCGCAGCGCGGGTTTCCTTGACCAGCGCATTCGCCTGTTGGACGGTCATCTTGTTCAAACCGCTTTTTCGCGCCTGCTCACGGATGGTCGCCACGGCTAACTGAGCACGCACCTGGGAGAGAAGCATCACCAAGTCCTCGAGGCTTCCTTTCGGGATTTGCAACATAACAGCCATCGGTTCGCCATCTACCGTGACGACCAATTCACCTTGTTCATCCAGCTTTTTACGCAACTCGGATGGTTGGTTGCGCAGAACGCGATAGGGGACAAATTCCATTTCAAACTCCTTCTGTGTAATATTTCGCTACAATTATTCTACACCCAATCTTTGATCTTTTCAAGGGGACAACACAAGCCCAGGATTTGGAAATTCGGGGCTGAAAAAACATGCTTTCTCAAAAGTGTATAAAGTATGGAACATATGGAAGATATGGATAGTTGCTTTGCTTGACTCCAGAACATCTGTTCTGTATAATGACTCTAAACTTGATTTGCCTATTGTCCAGTTTAGAGAGATAATCACGATGTCACCGCAGCACCTTACCAATCGAATAGCACAAGCTTCACTCGTTTCTCCCCACTGGACCCCCCAAACAGTCACAGAAAGGAGAAATGATCATGGCAAAAAAGCGAGGCAACAACGAAGGCACCGTCTACAAGCGGAGTGACGGGCGCTGGTGCGCCCAGGTCAGCCTGAGCGGCAAACGCATCACCAAGTATGCCAAGACCCAGCGCGAGTGTCACGACTGGGTCCGGGAGATCACGAACAAGATCGAGCACGGCATGTCTTTCGATGCCACCCAGCTAACCCTGGAACGTTACATGGAA